>OFGO01000931.1_pt1 | contig 24515 bp, 17 predicted proteins | sample 1521761 | NCBI WGS metagenome assembly OFGO01 (sample SAMEA3504128, study PRJEB24116) | mouse gut metagenome | biome: mouse gut; feature: mouse-associated habitat; material: faeces | place: Denmark | collected 2011
GCCATTGATGTAATTATTTAGTGCGTGATGTGAAAAATGTTGCCAAATCGTTGCCGGTTACTAAACAAATTTGCTTGTAACCCGCATAAATGCTAGGTTCTAAAAGCCCGTTTCATCACTCAAATTCAATCGTCGCCGGCGGCTTGGGGCTCATGTCGTAGCATACCCGGTTTACATGTTCCACCTCTGCCAGGATTCTGTCTGTAATTTTCTGCAGCACATCCCAGTCCACCCTCTCGATAGTGGCGCTCATGGCATCAATGGTATTGATAGCCCGGATGATTACCATATATTCAAAGCATCTGGCATTGTTTTTCACACCTACGGACTTGAAATCCGGCACCACGGTAAAGTACTGCCACACTTTCTTGTCCAGTCCCGCTTTTTCAAATTCTTCACGCAGAATGGCGTCGGCCTCTCTCACCGCCTCCAGGCGCTCCCTGGTGATCGCACCCAGGCATCTCACGCCCAGTCCCGGCCCGGGAAACGGCTGGCGGTAAACCATACCGGCGGGCAGCCCCAGTTCCACACCGCAGGAGCGGACCTCGTCCTTGAACAACTGTTTCAGCGGCTCCACCAATTCAAACTGCAGATCTTCCGGCAGACCGCCCACATTGTGATGGGATTTTACCATCTTTGCGGTTTTGGTTCCGCTTTCAATAATATCAGGGTAAATGGTTCCCTGTCCCAGGAATTCAATTCCTTCCAGTTTTCCGGCCTCTTCTTCAAAGACACGGATAAATTCACTGCCGATAATCTTGCGTTTTTCCTCCGGATCTGCAACTCCCTGCAGTTTTTCCAGGAAACGATCCGTTGCGTCCACATAGATCAGATTGGCATGCAGCTGGTTTTGAAATACTTCTATGACACTTTCCGATTCGTTTTTCCGCATCAGACCATGGTTGACATGAACACAAACCAGCTGTTTTCCGATGGCTTTGATCAGCATGGCCGCCACTACGGAGGAATCCACGCCGCCGGACAGCGCCAGAAGTACTTTTCTGTCCCCCACCTGTTTCCGGATCAGTTCCACCTGATCTTCAATAAAGTTTTTCATGTTCCAGTTGGCCTGTGCATGGCACACATCAAACACAAATTCCTTCAGCAGCGCATCATCAGGCATTGTATCCTGTTTCCTGGCACATTTTGCCGTGGGATGGTCAAATGCAATCATGGGATAACCACAATCATACAATGCGGGATCGATATCCACCGCCGTTCCATCCACAACACGGTTTTCGCCACCGTTGAGCACGATTCCCTTTACGTTCTCCAGTCTGTTCAGTTCCTCTGCCGTAATGTCGTGGGGATGAATCTCACTGTATACCCCCAGCTCCCTGATCTGCCTGGCAATCGTGGTATTCTCTGTGCTTCCCAGGTCAAGAATGACTATCATATCCTGTTTCATACTGCTCCCTCCTGCTGTCTTCTTTCAAAAAATATCCCTTTCCGGATTATTTCCCTGTATTTCCATCATATCATCCGCAGACGTCTTCCCATAAACTTCCCGCCCGGCGTCTTTCTTTAAGGCGGCTGCGGGCACACCGGGATATAGGCCCTCCAAAGCGGATGTCCCGATTCCTTTATACATCCTGCCATTTTCATCCTGCTCTTTTCACCCTGTCATTTTCACCCTGCCAGATTCAGATTTTTTCATACATAAATGCGTCCGCGTCCAGCCTGCCGCATTTGCCCTCTCCCTCATGGACAGCCACAAATCCGGACTTGACCCCCACCCAGACACCGGGTGCCGCCTCTGTTTTCTTTCCGGTTCTCTGCATGGTCTTTTCCGTTTTTCCCGACTCCCAGGATATTCTGCGGGAATCCTCCACCACCATTCGCAGATATATGGTGTCTCCCTCAAAATTACCCAGTTCAGTGACTTCTTCTTTGCCGGAAATCATCCCCGTCCGCTGCTGCAGCACCCTTTTTCCATCTCGCTGGCATACCACAATGCTGTCGTAACACCCTCCCAGGGAAATCATTCCGCACACATCCCCATCCTCCATTCCGTCCAGATGCAGACAGGAAAGAACCGCAAATTCCGGCGCGGGCCACTTCTGCAGCAGCAGGCTGGGAACATCGCACAAGGGCAGGGAAGCTTCTTTTTTCTGGGTATATAAATTCAGGCAGTTCTCCTTTAAGTCATACCATTCTTCCTTAAAATTGGCATTCCACTGCCACTGCAGCCCCAGCCTGTCCCCTTCAAAGAAATCGCTGTCCTCCGGCGCGTCCGGCTCCCCTGTTTCCCCATCCCCTGTCAAGGGTTTTCTGTAACAGGGCACCGGCTCCCCGCAGCCGTCACCGTCCTCGTCTTCCCCGATTACCGGCCAGTCATCTTCCCATCTCATGGGCTGCAGATGCACGATCCTGCCCGCATTTCCCACATCCTGAAAATGCAGGAACCAGTCTTCCCCATAGGGCGTGTCCACCCAGGCTCCCTGGTGAGGACCGTTTACCGGACTGCTTCCCTGGTGCATGACTATCTTTTCTTCGTACGGGCCGCGGATGTTCCTGGAGCGCAGCACTGTCTGCCATCCCGTTTTTACCCCTCCCGCCGGGGCAAAAATATAATAATATCCATTGCGTTTGTAAAGCTTGGGGCCTTCGATTGTGGGCTGTGTCGCATATCCATCATACACAAAACACCCCGCTTCCCCATCTCCCGGCACAGTCATGCCATCCTCGCTCAAAGGGGAAAGATATAGCGCGTTCTTAAAGCCGATGCGGCTTCTGGCAAAAGCGTTCACCATGTATGCCTTTCCATCCTCATCCCAGAAAGGACATGGGTCAATCCATCCTGCATAAGCTTTGACACAGACCGGATCCTCCCATTTTCCGAAGGGATCTTTGGTCCGGCAAAGGAAAATTCCCTCATCCGGCAGCGGAACATAGACATAATAAATTCCTTTGTGAAAACGGATGGCCGGAGCCCATGCGCCGCAGCCGTGCGCTGGTTTTTCATATCGCCCGGACGGAAGTTTTTCCATGCAGTAATTGATCACTTTCCAGTTCACCAGGTCCCTGGAATGCAGCAGAGGAACCGCCGGTGCATTGTTGAAGCTGGAGGCCACCATAAAATAATCTTCCCCTACCCGTATGGCATCCGGATCTGAGTAATCCGTGTAAAGTATGGGATTGCGGTATGTGCCATCTCCCTGATCGGCAATCCACATTTTTTCAACGCCAAAATGATTCATGGTATTTCTCCTCCCTCCCCCAAAAGGGGCGATGCCAGCATCTGTGCCCGATTATGGGAACGGTCATATCCTTTCCGTCCCTGCGGGGTACTGCGTTTCTGTATCCGGCAACGGAATCCCGGCTTCACGAGTCTTCTATTGTCATGAATAAAACTTTAACATTTTTGGGAGAAAAAAACAAGACACCGGCCCAAAGTTCTAATACAGAGTTCCCCTATCAAAAAACAGCGTCTACTCTTGTGCGTACCGTTCTGCCCTTGTGGCATAAATCCCGGCCCGGCAAAGCTGTCCGCATCCGGTCACCCCTTCCCTTACACCGTCCATTCGGGGATCCGCATACTTCAGAAACCATGTTTCCAGTTTCCGGCGCATTTCCACTACCTTTTCCTCATATTCCGGCATGCCGAAGAGATTCTTCTCCTCCCCCGGATCTTCTGCCAGATGATAAAGCTCATGTTTTCCATAAGGATATCTGTGAATGTACTTCCAGTTTTTGCTCCTTATCATCCGGACAGGCCCGTATTCGTCAAAGATCACCACCTCTTCCTGCTCCGGACACTCCTTTCCTTCCAGGCTTCCCACAAAGCTCTTGCCGGGAAGTGTTTCCTCCAGAGGATTTGCAATTCCCGCCAGTTCCAGAATGGAAGGAAACACATCATATCCGCTGACCATGTCCATGCATACTTTTCCCTGGGAAACCAGACCCGGATAAGAAATCAGGAAGGGAACCTTCACGGCAGAATCATACATGTTTAAAGGAAAGGTTCCGTTTCCCTTTCCCCAAATCCCGTGATGTCCCATACAGTTGCCGTTATCCGACGTAAATATGACAACAGTGTCATCTTTCAGCTCCTTTTCCTCCAGAGCATCCAGAAGACGGCCTATCTGTTCGTCCATGGCGCTGACAGCCGCAAAATATCCCCTGAGATTCACCTTTCTGCGTCCCGTGCCGTATACCGGCCCAGTCACCAGATCCGGATGGTCCGGCACATCCGGCAGGCTTTTAAAATCACAGTTGTCATAATATTCAATCCATTTCCGGGGGTGATGTTCTTCTTCCCAGGGCGTATGGGGTGCCGTGTAATGGATCCCCATATAAAAAGGCCCGTCTTTCCCTTCCATCTCCCCCAGATAATCCAAAGCCTTGTCCGTGAGCAGTTCCGTCACATATTTTCCATGCTCCACATGAATGTCCCCATCTTCCACAATGTCCGGATGATAATAACAGCATCCCCCCAGACCAAGTGTATACCACTTCCGGAAGCCGTGCTGGGGCGTCACACTGTCCCCCAGGTGCCATTTCCCGAAAAGGCTGCAGTGATAACCTTTTTCCGCCAGGATATCCGTGTAAGCAGTCTGTCCCTCCAGATAGGCAATGGGCACATGTTCGCCCCGGTATCCCTGCCCGTAAGGATTTTCCCGCCCCTGGGCCGCAAATTTCACGCCGTCCACATTGCCATCCCGCAGCCAGTCCAGCACCCCGTGGGCAGAAGGGATCCTGCCCGTCAGAAGAGATGCCCTGGCCGGGGAGCACACCGGCGATACACAGAAAAAATTGTCAAACCGCATGCCGCTGCGGGCAATCCGGTCCAGGTTGGGCGTGTACAGCTCCGGTGTCCCGGCACAGTGCATGGCCCAGGCTCCCTGATCATCCGAGAGAATAAATAAAATATTTGGTTTCTTTTTCATGGTGATACTCCTCAAACATCCCCCTGACGAATCCCTTTTACAAAGTCACCGCGTTTCCGGTATAAAGCTGGTAATACTTCCCTTTCTGTTCCATCAGCTGGTCATGGGTGCCCCGCTCTATGATACGGCCCTGTTCCAGTACAATGATGCAGTCACTGTTTTTCACCGTGGAAAGTCTGTGGGCGATCACAAAGTTGGTGCGTCCTTTCATCAGGGCGTCCATGCCCTTCTGAACCAGTTTTTCCGTCCTGGTATCTATGGAGCTGGTAGCCTCATCCAGAATCAGCACCGGCGGGTCGGCAATGGCAGCCCGGGCAATGGCCAGCAGCTGTCTCTGGCCCTGGCTCAGGTTGGCGCCATCCCCGTGAAGCATGGTATCGTATCCGTCCGGCAGACGCCGGATAAAACCATGGGCATTTGCCAGCACTGCCGCCTTTTTCACTTCCTCGTCCGTGGCATCCATTTTGCCGTACCTGATATTTTCCATAACCGTACCGGTAAACAAATGGGTATCCTGCAGCACGATTCCCAGGGAACGTCTCAGGTCCGCTTTTTTGATTTTGTTCACATTGATGGCGTCGTAACGTATTTTTCCATCCTGAATATCATAAAAACGGTTGATCAGGTTGGTTATGGTGGTCTTTCCCGCACCTGTAGCGCCCACGAAAGCGATTTTCTGGCCCGGTTTCGCATATAGCTCAATGTCGTGGAGAATCATTTTGTCGTCATGATAGCCAAAGTCCACATGGTCAAATACCACATCTCCCTTCAGCTCCACATAAGTGGTGGTATCCGAGTCTTTATGGTAATGCTTCCAGGCCCAGAGACCGGTTCTCTCCTGACTCTCCGTCAGTTCCCCTCCGGGGCCGCGCACCGCGTTCACCAGTTCCACATAGCCCTGGTCCACTTCGGGAGTCTCATCCATGAGCTTAAACACCCTGTCCGCACCCGCCAGCGCCATGATAATGCTGTTAAACTGCATGCTGACCTGGTTGATGGGCATATTAAAGGATTTGTTAAAATTCAGGAAACTGGCAAGTCCCCCCAGAGTCAGGCCCGACACACCGGTTATGGCAAGTATGCCGCCCACCACGGCGCAGACCACATAGCTTAAATTGCCCAGCTGCGCGTTTACCGGCCCCATGATATTCGCAAATCTGTTGGCCTGGAACGCGCTGTCAAAAAGCTGGTCGTTCAACTGGTTGAACTGGTCCAGGCTTTCCTGCTCGTGGCAGAACACCTTCACCACCTTCTGCCCCGTCATGGTCTCCTCGATACAGCCGTTCACGGCACCTATGGCCTTCTGCTGTGCCAGGAAATACCGGCTGCTTAAAGAACCGATCTTCTTTGTGGCCACCAGCATAATGCCCACCATCAGCAGTGTCACCAGCGTCAGCGGGATATCCAGGACCAGCATACACACCAGGACACTGACTATGGTTATGGCACTGTTGATCATCTGGGGAATGCTCTGGCTGATCATCTGGCGCAGGGTGTCGATGTCATTGGTATAAATGGACATAATGTCACCATGGGCATGGGTATCAAAATATTTTATGGGAAGCGATTCCATCTTTTCAAACAGATCATTCCGGATATTCCGCAAAGTTCCCTGTCCCACGTTAATCAGAACACGGGACTGCGTAAAGGATGCCAGTACACCCAGCCCGTAGAAGAGTGCCACCCTGCTTATGGCGCCGGCCAGCGGCGTAAAATCCGGGTTATCCCCCCCGATCAGCGGCAGGATGTATGCATCGATCAATGTTCTCATGAACATGGTTCCCTGCAGACTGGCATACACCGATACAAAAATACAGATTACCACAACCACCCAGCCCGCTGCGTAATCCTTTAAAGTATAGCGCATCAGACGTTTAAAAAGCCTGCCGGGGTTTTCTATTTTCGGCCTGGGCCCCCTTGGGCCGCCCGGGCCATGTCCCCCGGGACCACGATTTACTTTCTGGTTTCTATCCTCTGCCATTCACAATACCTCCTGTTCCATTGCCCTTGCGGCAATCTGCCTCCACCTTAATTCTTTTCGTCAAAATCACCGCTGCCGCTCATCTGCGCTTCATAGACCTCACGGTAGATCTCATTGGTCTCAAGCAACTCCTCATGGGAAGCAAAACCGTTTATCTCCCCATCGTGCATGACAATAATTCTGTCCGCATGTTCCACACTGGAGATCCTCTGGGCGATAATCAGCTTTGTGGTGCCCGGTATGGCCTCCGTGAAAGCCTTCCTGATCCTGGCATCCGTGGCAGTGTCCACCGCACTGGTGGAATCATCCAGAATCAGGATTCTGGGTTTTTTCAAAAGCGCCCTGGCAATACAGAGTCTCTGTTTCTGTCCTCCCGACACATTGGTGCCGCCCTGTTCTATGTAGGTATCATAGCCATCCGGCATTTTCCGGATAAACTCATCCGCGCAGGCCAGCTGGCAGGCATGGCGGCATTCTTCCTCCGTGGCCTCCTTGTTGCCCCAGCGCAGATTTTCCAGGATGGTTCCGGAAAACAGGACATTGTTCTGGAGCACTACCGCCACCTGGTTCCGCAGTGCCTCCATATCGTAATCTTTTACATTGACGCCTCCCACCTTAAGCTGCCCTTCCGTCACATCATACAGTCTGCTGATCAGGTTCACCAGACTGGACTTGGCGCTTCCGGTGCCGCCGATGATACCGATGGTTTCGCCGGATCTGATATCCAGGTTAATGTCTTTTAATACCGGAGATTCCGCCTCTTTCTTATAGCTGAAAGATACCTTGTCAAACAAGATGCTTCCGTCTTTCACTTCGTAAACCGGCTGTTCAGGATTTGCCAGGTCGGCCTGTTCCTCCAGCACCTCGCAGATACGTCTTGCGCTTGCCACCGACATGGTGATCATCACGAAAATCATGGAGAGCATCATCAGGCTCATGAGGATATTCATGCAATAGGCCAGCATACTCATCAGCTGTCCTGTAGTCAGACTGTCCTGCACGATCATGTGCGCTCCCAGCCAGCTGATCAGCAGAATGCAGGAATATACCGTCAGGTTCATCACCGGGCCGTTCCATACCACGATTCCCTCTGCCTTACAGAATATTTTGTAAATATTGTTGCTGGCATTCTTAAACTTTTTAATCTCATAGTCTTCCCGCACATAAGCCTTCACCACCCGTATGGCGGACACATTTTCCTGGACGCTTTCATTTAAGGCATCATACTTGGGAAATGCCTGGCTGAAATGTTTTGTGGCCTGGGTGACAATAATGGCCAGCACGCATCCCAGGCCCGCCACTGCCGCCAGGTAAACGCTGGCAAGCCTGGGGCTTATGACAAAGGACATGATCATGGCGCAGATCAGGCTGGCCGGCGCCCTCATGCACATGCGCAGGATCATCTGATAGGCATTCTGCATATTCGTCACATCCGTGGTAAGCCTGGTCACAAGCCCCGATGTGCTGAATTTGTCAATATTGGAAAAACTGAATGTCTGGATATTCTCATACATTGCCTTTCTCAGGTTCCGCGCAAAACCCGCGGAGGCCCGGGAGCCAAACTGACCTCCCAGTATACCCAGAATCAGACTGGACAAGGCCGCCAGCAGCATCAGCCCACCGATAAAATAGATATGTTTCATATTGCCCGCCGTCACGCCATCGTCGATAATGGATGCCATGAGCAGCGGAATGATGGTTTCCATAATAACCTCTCCGATCATGAAAACCGGGGTCAGAACAGAATCTCTTTTAAATTCCTTAATCTGAGCTCCTAATGTTTTCAGCATTTTCCGCACTTCCTTTCCAAACTTATGTTGTGAGTCTGTTTATTCTCCGTTCTCTGCCATCTTTTCCAGATTCCCCATCAGAATACCCAGAAGCCTGCGCAGTTCCTCCACCTCTGTTTCGGACATGCCCTCCAGCATTTCCCGGTTCAGTTCCCTCATATGCTCCTCAAACTGTCTGTGGTTCTGATACGATTCCTCCGTCATCTGGATCCGCTTCAGCCTGGCATCCTTATCCAGGGCTTTGCGCACAATAAGCCCTTCCCGCTCCATAACCTGCAGCGTGTTGGTGGCTGTAGCCCTGGAGATCCGGAATTCCTTTTCCAGGTCCTTCTGGTACACCGGACGGGCCTGGTTATGATATAAATACCCCAGAATCCCGCCCTGCAGCTGTGTCTTTGGATTTTTGTCACATCTGGGTGCGCTTTTATGAATCACCATCTTGATCTGATTGTGAATGGCCCGCAGCACAAATGCAATATCCGCTACCTCTTTCATAAGCTCCTTTCCTCTTCCTGTCTGGCACTGGAAAACACGCCCGGGGCGCATGTTGCGTCAGCAATTATTTTCCTTTTGCGCCCCTGCGCACAAAAAATGTTAGTACACTAACATCATTGTTAGTGTACTAACATTATCTCATTTTACAGTATTTGTCAATTGCTTTTCAGAAATTTATATTTATTTCCATCCCGCTTTATTGTTTTTTTATCTTCATGGTCAGGCTGATGCGCTTCTTGGCTTCTTCCACCCCCAGCACCTGCACTTCCACAACATCCCCCACGCTGACCACATCCAGGGGATGCTTGATAAAGCGGTCTGTGATCTGGGAAATATGCACCAGTCCGTCCTGATGGACGCCGATGTCCACAAACACCCCGAAATCAATTACATTGCGGACGGTTCCCTTCAGAATCATGCCCGGCTTTAAATCCTTCATCTCCAGCACATCACTGCGCAGAATGGGCCTTGGCATGTCGTCCCTGGGATCCCTGGCAGGCTTCTCCAGCTCCTTCAGGATGTCGTCCAGGGTGATTTCCCCTATGCCCAGCTCCTCTGCCAGTTTCCGCCTGTCCTTAATCTGCCTGCCGAACCGGACGGCTATGCTCTCTCCCTGCGCCGGCACATGCGGCATATTCCCAGTCTGGCTGCCTGCCGCGGGAACCTCCCCCGCCGGTGTACCGCCCATGGCGGCTGCCAGCGCCTTACCCATGGCCGTGTTGGTGTTGGACACACGGATTTCCTTCTGTCCCTTCTTACGGGGCGCGGCCGTCCTGTCGTTTTTCTTTCCTTCCCCGGCGGCCTTTTTTCCGGCTGCCGCCTTTTTCTGCTCTTCCCGCACATCTTCCATGGTAAGTCCCAGCTTATCCAGCAGTTTCCCGGCGGCATCATAGGATTCCGGATGGACGCTGGTGGCATCCAGCGGATTGTCCCCGTCCAGGATTCGCATGAAGCCTGCACATTGTTCAAATGCCTTGGGGCCTAATTTCGATACCTTCAAAAGCTGCTTCCTATTGGTAAAACGGCCGTTGGCCTCCCGGTAATCAACGATATTCCGTGCAACTGTTTTGCTGATACCGGATATGTATTCCAGCAGGGAGGCAGATGCCGTATTCAGGTCCACACCCACTTTGTTCACGCTGTCCTCCACCACGCCGCTGAGGGCATCGCTTAATTTTTTCTGGTTCATATCGTGCTGGTACTGGCCCACGCCGATGGATCTGGGATCGATCTTCACCAGTTCTGCCAGGGGATCCTGAAGTCTTCTGGCGATGGATGCCGCGCTTCTCTGTCCCACGTCAAAATTGGGGAATTCCTCCGTGGCAAGCTTGCTGGCGGAATATACGCTGGCGCCCGCCTCGCTGACAATCACATACTGGACAGGCCTGTCCAGCTCCTTAATCAGGTCCACAATGATCTGCTCCGATTCCCTGGACGCAGTGCCGTTCCCCACGGAAATCAGATCCACATGGTACTTTGCGATCAGCTTCTTCAGCTCTCTTTTGGACTCCTCCACCTTATTCTGGGGTGCGGTGGGATAAATCACTTTCGTGTCCAGCACCTTACCGGTGGGGTCCACCACCGCAAGCTTACATCCCGTGCGGAACGCCGGATCCCAGCCCAGCACCACCTTACCGGCAATGGGAGGCTGCAGCAGAAGCTGTTCCAGATTTTTGCCGAATACACTGATAGCGCCATCCTCCGCCTTTTCCGTCATGTCATTGCGTATCTCGCGCTCGATGGCAGGGGCAATGAGACGCTCATAGCTATCCTCTATGGCCTCCTGAATCAGGGGAGTGGTATGGGGATTTTCCGCGGTTATGGTTTTCTTCTCCAGATAACGGCAGATCCTCTCCCGGGGCGCATTTATTTTGACTGTCAAAATTTTCTCGGCTTCCCCCCTGTTAATGGCCAGCACCCGGTGTCCCGCAACCTTCTTCACCGGCTCCTCAAAATTGTAATACATCTCGTATACGCTCTGGACCTTCTCGTCCCGGGCCGCGCTTGTCACAACTCCCTCTTCCACAGTGGCTTCCCGGATGTAGCTGCGGTAGTCCGCATTGTCGGAAATATCCTCCGCAATGATATCCTTTGCACCCTGAACGGCTTCCTCCGGGGTCTTTACACGTCTTTCTTCTTCCGCATCCTCCCCGGTCACATATCTGGCCGCTTCTTCCGCTACCGGCCGGTCTGCCTGCTGCGCCAGAATATACTCTGCCAGCCCTTCCAGCCCTTTCTGCCTGGCCACACTGGCACGTGTCTTTCTCTTGGGTCTGTAGGGACGGTATAAATCTTCCACCACCACAAGCGTCTGTGCCGCCAGAATCTTTTCCCTTAGCTCCTGGGTCAGCTTCCCCTGTTCTTCAATACTGCCCAGCACCTGCTCCTTCTTTTCCTCCAGATTGCGCAGATACACCAGCCGTTCGTGGAGATCCCGCAGCTGCTCATCATTCAGGGAGCCGGTGGCTTCCTTTCTGTAACGGGAAATGAAGGGAATGGTACATCCCTCGTCTATCAGTTTCACGGCGGCTTCCCCCTGCCATTTTTCCACCTTCAGTTCGTCCCTGAGTGTGACATAAATATCCATAGTATAACCTTGCCTTTCTTTTCGTATTGCCTGTCGCCATTCATGATTATACTGGAAAATAAGGAAAACTGCAATCCGTAAATCGTTACCCGCTTCCTCCTTAAGCCAGCTTCCCATACACCATAGGGTTTGCGGCACCGCCATACATAAAAGTCCGGAAAAACAAACCGAATTTCACAAATAAGTTACCATAATAACATAAATTTCAAATGTGCATAAAAAGGCTGCCCCATGAAAAGCAGTCCTGGCCGGATGCGGCAATTTTTTATCCCATCCATTCCGGCCCAAAACGCTTTCATACGGCAGCCTCTGCCTGTGCAGATCCGGACCGTCTGGTCCGGCTTCTTATTCTCCCAGGTACATTTTCAGGCTCTCTTCAATTTTGTACAAAGTATCTTCCCTGGACTGTGATCCATTGAGGAAACCCTCCAGACTTTCCACCAGGGTCTCCCTTATCTTGGAATCCTCCCCAACGGGCCGGTCCAGCTTCTCACACAACGCCAGCAGCTGCTCCGCCACTTCCCGGGAATAGGGCTTGCTTTCAAATTCCAGATATCCTCCATCCCCTGTGGAAATCATGGTAGAGGCGCTGTACATGGAACGGTCCTTTTCCGCCAGTTTCTTTATGGAATTCCTGTTTACCGGGAATCCCTCATAGGAATCCATGTCCTGAACCTGTTCCGACAATGCAAAGTTCATGAAATCTTTGGCCGTATCCAGATTCTTGCTCCTGGCGCTGAGTCCCATTTGCATGTAAGGCTGGAAACGGTTTTCGAATGCGGTGTACTCTCCCTTGATATAGTCCACCATGGTCATAGGGAACATACAGGCAACGAATCCTCCCACACTGTTGAAAGCGAGTTTCGCCGTGGAGGGAAGTTCCCATATACCGTAGACCAGCTCATTCTCGGGTCTGGAGGCAATGATACCGCAGTTATCCCCGATGATTTTCAGGTAATCCAGGTATTTCCCCATAACCTCCCTGTCCAGCTGCTTATCCTTCACGATCTTGTCACAAAAATAAGGATAAAATTTATCCACCAGTTCCGCCACGGTCTGGGATCCCATGTAACTGTAATCCGCATTCTGCAAAAATTCCGCCAGAGATTCTATTGTTCCCATCTCTTCTTTTGTAATATCCCTTCCCATGGCCATGTTAAAGCCGAACTGCAGGGGCACCACATATCTTTTTCCGTCCTCCCGTCTGTAACTGCCCGTAATATTGGACAATATCTGCCCGCTATCCTCCAGAGGCTTCACCACATCCTCCAGATTTTCCAGCAGTCCCTTCTCCGCATAGGAGTCCATGTTCAGATGATCCATTACCAGAATATCCGGCGCCTCGTCTCCCATAAGCATGGTATTCAGTTTCTGATAGACAGTATCATAGTCCGGGATTCCCTCATAGTACATGGGGTATTCGGTTTCAATATCGATCATGACTTCCGGATGCGCCTTATGATACATCGTCGCCGCCTGCTTCAGCAGGGAATTTTCATACACTGTGTACAGTTTCAAAACTTGTGTCACTTCCGAAACCGCATCCGGGTCAAATACATAACGGTTCAGTTTCATCCCATCTCCGGTCTCGAACAGCGCATAGACAGTCCCGTCCTCCAGGGCGGCAAAATCCAGGCACCAGCAGTCCGATATGGCGAAATCCGTGTCCATGCCCTCTATCAGCTTCTGCCATTCCCCTTCTGCATTACCGCCTTCCAGCCGGAAAATACCATCCTCTCCTCCTGCAAACAGCGTGCCATCTTTCAGAACTGCCAGGGCCATGCTGCCTGCCCCGCCAAAGACAACGGAACTGTCTCCGGAGCCGTTCCCGGGATGTGGAATGGACGTCATATTGCCGCTCTTTCCTTCCGCACGCTTTTCAAATTGTGTTCCGGAATTCAGATAGACATTTTTTCCATCCGTTATGACGCTGCCCTCGTAAAAAGAGTTCGCCGGTTCGCTCTCTATCACGCTTCCGTCCTCACCGGAGAGAATGTCCACGGATGTATAGGATACTGTCACCAGAGTGCCGTTTTCCAAAGCCGTCAGCCCCTGCACCATTTCAAAACCGCCCGTGTCTTCATTGGAGACAGTCCACTTTTCCGGTGTAATCTCTTCCACGGAATCTCCCTGCCCCTTCCAGAGATGCCCCATAAAGATTCCATCTTCCGTATACCCTGCGTACAGGTACTGTTTTCCATCTTTCCCGTACGCCAGTTCGGTTTCCATTAATTCACTTTCCGGCAAATCCATATTTTTCAGCCAGCCCTGGGTCACATCCGCAAAACCCGCATCCTGCTGTTCCCATTCCTGCAGTACGGTTTTCCCGTTTTCCTGCTTCCATGTCAGCAAGTGCACGCGTTCTTCCTGCACAAACATCTGTGCCACCTGGCTGCCTGCCAGCCCTTCCGGCAAAGTCTCCTGCCGCTCCACATATCTGCCCTTCTCTGTGCCGGCCGCGGCGCCGCCGCTTTGCTGCCCGGAATCGCTTTCCGCTCCTTTGTCAGCTTTCCCGCATCCGCCCAGTATACCTGCCAGAAGTGATATGACCGCCAGAAACGCCACACCTCTTCCACACTTTGCTTTTTTCATTTTCCTGCTGCCTCCTCGTCCGGCCCGCCTGGATTTGACAGGCCTTTTTCATAATCAATTTCATGGATATCTTATCAGGAAAATGTCAATTGCCTGTGACTGACTTGTGCCTAAGTTGTAAAATCTGATTCCCTGTCCTGTATTCCCCCGGAACATGTCTGCTCATTGTTCCTCTAATCATTGAGGAGACTCTCCAGGTAGAAATGAACATTGTATATTTCCGCCGCTTCTGCCAGCTCCCCTTCGGTCTTTGCCACCACAATGCTGCTGGTCTTTGCATGCGCAAACAGCATTCGGTCCCCCATGGCCTGGTATATGGCAATATCCTCCGTCCCCCACATAGCGTCTTTATCTTCCACCAGTATAAAATTGCCGCCTATGCCGAAGGATTCCGCATAATTCCACAAAAGCTCCATGAGTTTCTTATTGGTTTTATCCTGTGAAGGAAAATAACAGACTCCATCCGCATCCAGCACCTGCCCTGTCACTGCGTTGAGAACCAGTGTCAAGTCCAGGTACTGGTTGCTGATGGCTACGGTCCAGTAGCTGAAAATCTGGTTTTCTTCCCTGTCCTCCCCCTGGTTTCCCAAACGCTCCCAAAGGTAACAGTTTACCCTGAACTGCTCCAGACCGGAAAATCCGGTATACCCATCCGGCAGACCGAAAGCAGGTTCTGACAAGCTGACCGTCCCCGCATTCCCCTCCGCCAGGCCGGTTCCATAGTCCGGCGCTCCGAAAAAGGGCAGGAAAAACTCCTCTGCCCAGCGTTTTCCGTACGCAATGGCCTCCGTCATGGACATCTGCCCCGAACGCGGTTCATGAGGCGATACCTCGCCCGGGCCGTGCAGGTTTTCCAATACCTGCAGCAGTTGTTCTTTGGTCAGGTTCTCCCTCTCTGCCTGCACTTCCCCGCTTCCTCCCACTTCTGACTCTGTGGTGACAGGCATTTCCACCATGCCGCTCCTTTGCAGTATACTCATCTCTTCCGCCTCCAGACGGTATTTCACAAAAAACAGCCCTCCCGCGGCAAAGCCAAAGGCAAGCAGGATGCCGAAAACATTGGCAAATTCAAATTTCCACGCTTTCTTCTTCATCTTCTGCCCCGCCTTTCTCACATTTTAATACAAAGCTGACCTCGGTCCCATATCCCTTCCTGCTCTCGAAGACAAGCCTGCTGTTGTGAATTTTTGCAATTCTGTCCGACAAAGCCAGCCCCAGTCCGGCGCCGTGCTGCTTCCTGGACCGGGCTTTGTCCACCATATAAAAAGCTTCCGTAATCCGGGAAAGCTCTTCCTCCTCCATGCCGCATCCATTGTCGCTGACACAGATTCTGTACTCCCCCTCCTTTTGCCGGCCCCATAAGGTAATCCGGCTGCTGCCCGCCTTTATGGCATTGTCCACCAGATTGATCAGCAGGGTTTTCAGCAGGTCATAATCTGCCATCACATAAGCCCTGTCTGCCTGCAGCCGGAATGCAATCTCTTTTTCCGTAAAAAGAGGCTCCAGCCCGTCGGTCACGTCCCGCAGCAATTCATCCGCGGGCATTTCCTCCAGCGGAAAATCCTGCCTGCCCAGCACGGTCAGTTCCATCAATTTCAGGGAAAGCGCTTCCAGGCGCATCCCCTCATTCCAGATATGCCAGGAAGCCCTGCGCACCTCCTCCCTGGGAAGATCTTTCTGATAAATCGTGTCTGCGTAACCGATAATGGAAGTCAGGGGAGTCTTTAGCTCATGTGCGAAATTCGCCACAAAGTCTTCTTTTTCCCTGGCAGCCCTGGAGAGCTCCCCCATCTTTTCCTCCACGGCGCTGGCCATCTGATTAAAGCTTTCCGCCAGTTTTCCCATCTCATCTTTTCCGGACAGTGCAAGCCTTTCCTCATAATAACCTTCCGCCATCCGTCTTGCCGCCCCGGACATTCTTTTCAGGGGATTTGTCAGAAACGCGGATAAAAACCCCAGCAGCACCACACCTGCAGCCATGGCGGCCAGATAACAGCGGAAAAAGAACTGCCGCATGGTCTCCTGCTGCCTTATTGTCTTGCCGATATCCCACTCCGTGACAAAATATACCGAACTTCCCACCTTCTCCTCGTACCCTTTTCCCAGTTCCAGCAAACTACCCACCAGGACGGAGCACCCGGCAGCAGAATTCCGGAACTGGTATACATGGGCTTCTTTGGACAGTCCCTCCAGAAATCCCGCATCCAGGGAGTTTATCTCCGAATAAAGACAATGCCCATCCTCCGAAAAAAATGCCGCGGGAACCGCAATCTCCGCAGCAAGTTCTTCAAACATCAGTTCCGGTGATTCATTCCACAAAAAACGGCCTGCTTCTTCCCACGGATCCTGCCAGGCATAATATTCCCCGGAGATGACTTTATCTTCGGGAAAATCCTGCCTTATAGTTCCATCGGCCTCCTGAATGCTCAGCACAAGCGTAACATCCGAGTAGGTCAGCAAGGCGGACTGGACGGTAAACTTATCATATTGATACTGCCTCAGGGCAAAATCCACCTCCCTTGTCATGCTGCTTTCCATGGAGTAATGGAGCAGAAAATAGCCTGACACGGAAAAAGCCGCACCGAACACCAGCGTACCAAACACAAATATTTTTGTAAAGAGCCGCATCCTATCCCTCCAGCCTGTATCCTATGCGGAATACCGTTTTGATTCGTTCCTCCCAGCCCAGCTTTTTCCGCAGTCTCTGGATATGGGCATCCAGGGTTCTTGTCTCCCCGAAAAAAGGCTCTTTCCACACTTTTTCATACAATCTGTCACGGTATAACGCTATATTCTTATTTTGCACCAGTTCCACCAGCAAATCGAACTCCTTGGCCGTGAGAATCACCGGAAGCCCTCCTTTTGTCACCTGCCTGGAATCCAGAAAAATTGACACATCCTCCAGATCCATCTGCTTTTTGTTGATTCCCATCCGTCTGAGAATGGCTTCCACCCTGGCCAGCAGCTCTCCCACCTGAAAGGGCTTTGCCAGGTAATCGTCCGCCCCCGCCTTCAGTCCCCTGATCCGTTCTTCCACCGCCCCCCTGGCAGTCAGGAAAATAACCGGTGTCCCGGTGGGCCTGATATATTCCAGCAGTTCGTATCCGTCAATCTCCGGCAGCATAATGTCCAGGAGTACCAGGTCAAATCTTCTCTTTTCAATCAGATCGGCTCCTTCCATACCGCCGTGGGCCAGGGTGCAAAGATGCCCTTCCCCTTTCAGGTTCATGGAAATCAGATCCGCAATGGCTTCGTCATCTTCCACTATCAGTATTTCTGCCAAAATGCCACCTCCTGTTTCATTGCCGCCGTTTTTCTTTCCTATTTGTATTATAACTATTATTGTGTCAGATTTGTATACTTGCCGTGAAAAAGCGCCTTCCCGCTCCGGCAGAATTTCCTTCGCATCCCTTCGGTCCCATGCCCGTCCGGCATCCTTGTTCCAGCTTTTTCATTGTCATATGGAAAACCGCCGGAAGTCTTCTCCCGGCGGTTATTGTCAAAATCATTTGTTTTTCCTTATCTCTGTACACGCCCGGATGCATCGCCGCCAGCCAGGGTCTCAACTTCCTTTCTGGATACCAGATTGAAATCTCCCGGAATGGTATGCTTCAGCGCGGAAGCGGCAACGCCGTACTCCAGGGCCGCCTTAAAGTCCTTCCCATCCAGCAGACCGCAGATTACGCCGCCGGCAAAGGAATCCCCGCCGCCCACGCGGTCCACAATGGGGTGAATGCTGTATTCTTTGGAATGATAAAATTCCTTTGTATCCCTGGAATAAATACATGCGGACCAGCCGTTATCCGATGCGGAATGGCTCACGCGCAGGGAGGACACACAGTACTCAAAATGGTAGTCGGCTACCATCTGCTCAAAAATGGACTGATATCCTGCCAGCTCCAGATCCCCGCTGGTGACATCCGTTTTGCCGGGTTTATACCCCAGCACCAGCTCTGCATCTTCTTCGTTTCCAATGCATACATCCACATACTGCATCAGGTTTTTCATGACTTTCTGGGCCTTCTCCGAAGACCAGAGTTTCTTGCGGAAATTCAGGTCCACAGATACCTTTACGCCGTGCTTCCTGGCCGCCTTCAGGGCCTCCTCCGTCAATACGGCAGCCGCGTCGGATACCGCAGGGGTAATTCCTGTAAAGTGAAACCAGTCTGCCCCTTCGAATATGGCGTCAAAGTCAAAATCTGCCACAGTCGCGGTAGAAATGGAAGAATGTGCCCTGTCATAAACCACCTTGGACGGTCTCATGGAAGAACCGCTCTCCAGATAATATATGCCGAGACGTTCCCCGCATCTGGCGATATGCTTTGTGCCCACGCCATACTTCCGCAGGGCAGCCACCGCACACTCCCCGATCTCGTTGTCCGGCACTGCCGTCACGTATTCCACTTCATGCCCATAGTTTGCCAGGGATACAGCCACGTTTGCCTCTCCGCCGCCATAATTTACGTCAAATTCATCTGCCTGTATAAACTTCTCAAAATTGGGGGTAGACAGCCTCAGCATGATCTCACCCATGGTAATTACCTTCGCCATTGTTCTCTTTTCCTTTCGTTCATTCTAGTTCCAGACAAAATCCCTGCCTGCTCTTCAGGAGAATTCCTCTTCTTCGCTTCCTAATTCTCCTGATGCAGCTCTTTTGTCTGGAGTCTCCATTTTTTTCGTTCCAGACAAAATCCCTGCCTGCTCTTAGCTCCTTTGTCCGGAGTTTCTGTCTTTTTGTTCCGGCATCCCTTACTTCTGGAGAAGATGGACTGCAAAGCCGCCGATTTCTTCTTTCAGGTAAATGGCATTGATCTTGTCACCCTTCATGATAGGCGCTTCAAATTCTGCCCCCAGCACAGTGCTCATATAATTGATGGCCCTCTCAATATAATTCGTCCTGATAGCAATATGGCCGTGGGTTCCCCTGCCATGGGAGTTCAGGACTTCCACAATCGTTCCTGCAAAACTGCCGCCGCTGCCTACCTTTATGGATGTACCGAACAAAAATGCAAGCCTCCTGACCGTCTTGTCAGCTTCTTCCTTGCTCTCCGAATTGACGCCGATATGGGCCAGTTCAAATCCCAGCATGGTCTGAACCGCTTCCCTGGTCAGCTGCTCAATCTTGTCCCAGGCGCCATCATTGATCAGATCACCGGGAACCATCCAGGAGCCGCCGCAGGCAATGATTTTGGGAAAATCAAGATAGGATGTCAGGTTTTTGGCATTGATCCCGCCTGTAGGCATAAACTTCATGTTCACATAGGGAGCCGCCATCGCCTTGATCTTGGCCAGGCCGCCGGACTGCTCTGCCGGGAAAAATTTTACAACATCCAGTCCCAGTTCAATGGCCTGCTCAATGTCGGAAGGACTGGAAGTGCCGGGAGTGATGGGTACATTTTTTTCCATACAATATCTGACGGTTCTCGGATTCAGTCCGGGGCTGACAATGAATTTCGCACCGGCTTCCACCGCCGCGTCAACCTGCTCCGCATTCAGCACAGTGCCGGCGCCCACGCACATGTCAGGAAAACTCGTGGTCATGATTTTGATTGCTTCCGCTGCGGCACCGGTGCGGAATGTAACCTCTGCGCAGGGCAGCCCGCCCGCGCACAATGCCTTCGCCAGGGGAAGCGCATCCTCAGCCCTGTCAATCTTCACAACGGGTACTATACCGATTTTTCTGATCTGCTCTAATACTGCGTTCATTTTCCCTCTTTTCCGCATGTTCTCATGCTTTTTCAATTTTATTCAGACTTTTCCTGTCCTTTTTCCGCACCTGCCTGCAAATTTTCCGGCGGCATAAGTATTTTACCCTGCCAGCACTTCCCGCACTGCCTGGGTGGTCCTGTCGCATTTGCAGTTTGCAAAGAAATATTTCTGGAAATTTTCCCCTGCCAAAGCGCCTTTCACCAGAGTCCGGTCCAGATTCTTTAAAATCGTCACAATATCAGTATGAGTCACTTCTTTCACTTTATCCAGAATTTTTTTGTTTCTCTGCTCAGGCTCCACTCTCTCAGGAGGATATCCCCCGCCGCCGGGCGCGCAGAAAAGCTTTTCAAAAATATACTGAAGATTCAGTTCCCCGCCCCATCCGAAATTCTCCGCAAAGGGAATTGCCACACAGTTTCCGTCATTGACCTGGGAGAACAGATAGGCATCCAGCGGGGATGCAATATGTCCGCACAGTACCCTGGGAAAAGAATTGCAGGCCAGCATGGCGCCTTCCCCGGTACCGCAGCCCGTGATGCAATAATCTGCCGCACCGGAATTCAGCAGCACCGCTGCCAGGATTCCGTTCTGGACATAGGTCAGGGAATTGGGATCCTCCGCACCGTACATGCCATAGTTAAACACTTCATGGCCCATGGGTTCCACTACCTTTTTCAGGGTAGCACAGATCATTTCATTCTTGGCCGCCTGGCTGTTTTCATTTATGATTGCTATTTTCATGGGTTTTACCTCCGATTATGTCTGTATCATGCGTCCCTTCCCTGCCTGTGGCCGGTCATTCCGGCCCCGTCTTCTTTCGGAAGGATCATGCTGAAACCTTTTTCCTCAGTCCGGCTGCTTTCCGATGTACGCCAGAATTCCGCCATCCACGTACAGAATGTGTCCGTTCACGGCATTGGATGCCTCGGAAGCCAGAAATACTGCCGGGCCGGTCAGTTCCTCAGGCTTTAACCACCTGTTCGCAGGTGTCTTGGCACAGATAAACTGGTCAAACGGATGCCTGCTGCCATCAGGCTGGATTTCACGCAGGGGCGCCGTCTGGGGCGTCTCGATATATCCGGGCCCCAGGCCATTGCACTGAATATTGTACCGGCCGTATTCGGAACAGATATTTTTGGTCAGCATCTTCAGCCCGCCTTTTGCAGATGCATACGCGGATACAGTCTCCCGGCCCAGTTCTGACATCATGGAACAGATGTTGATAATCTTCCCGTGTCCTTTTTTGATCATGGAAGGAATAACCGCCTTTGATACAATAAAAGGTCCGTTTAAGTCAATGTCTATCACCTGCCTGAACTGGGCTGCCGTCATCTCTGTCATGGGAATCCTCTTGATGATACCGGCATTGTTCACCAGAATATCGATGACCCCCACTTCCGCTTCTATCTTTGCAACCAGTCCGTTGACCGCGTCTTCATCCGTCACATCACATACATAGCCATGGGCACTGATTCCTTTTTCGGCATAAGCCGCCATTCCCTTGTCCACCAGTTCCTGGTTAATATCATTGAAACAGATAACCGCACCTGCCTCTGCATAGGCAGCCGCTATGGCAAAACCAATTCCGTAAGAGGCGCCCGTCACCAATGCAACTTTTCCTTCCAGTGAGAAGTTTGTAAATTCTGACATTTTCCTTTTCTCCTTCATATTAGTCCCGTCTCTCTTGTGACGGTTTTTATTTTATCCGTCCCACACCGGTCTCCTGTGACGGATCCGGGCAGTCATTCTGCCCTTGTCAGTTTTTCCCGGGGACTTTACATCAGGTCCTTCATGGCAATGCCGTCCATGTCGTCAAAGTCCTGGTTCTCTCCCACCATCCCCCAGATAAAGGTGTATGCCCTGGAACCGCATCCCGAATGAATGGACCAGCTGGGAGAAATCACCGCCTCCTCATTCCGCACCACAATATGGCGCGTCTCTGCCGGCTCTCCCATGTAATGCATCACAAAGGCATCCTGCGGCATCTCGAAATACAGATAAACTTCCATACGTCTGTCATGGGTGTGGCAGGGCATGGTATTCCACACACTTCCGGGTTCCAGCCTGGTCATTCCCATTTCCAGCTGACAGCTCTCCACCTGTCCCGGAAGAATATATTTGCAGATTACACGGTGGTTCGCATCCTCAAGACAGCCCAGCTCCACCTTATTTTCGTCTTTTACAATGACCACGCCTTCCTCCGGCTCTCCCTGGGGCCTGATCAGTACGGTAGGGCATGTCCTGTGGGCAGGTGCGGAGTTCAGATAGAACTTTGCCGGACTGGACGCGTCATCACTGGCAAATACAATATCCCTGGATCCCATGCCGATGTACATGGCTTCCTTGAAACCTACTTTGTACACCCTGCCGTCCACGGTGACGGTGCCCGCCCCTCCGATATTGATGACACCCAGTTCTCTCCTCTGGCAAAAATACTCTGCCCTCAGTTCCTCTCCCGCTGTGAGCCTGACAGGTTCCACCGGCACTGCCGCACCCGTAATAATCCTGTCAATGTGGCTGTATACCAGTCTGATCTCACCGGCCGCGAAAAGATCCTGAATCAGAAACTCTTCCCGCAGACGCTGGGTGGTATAATGCTTCACATCCCTCGGGGATACTGCTGTTCTAAGTTCCACGCTGATACCTCTCTTTCTGTCCGTATATTTTCCCTTAAATTGCCTGTGATAACAGTATACAAGAAAAAAATCTCAAAGTCTATTCAAATATTTCTCAAAAACTTGCAAATATTGAACATTTCATATATGATGGAAAACACCGGCCATTTATATGCCGCCTGCGTGAAAGGAGCGTCGAAACATGGTAGAGGTCAATTCCTGCAAAACCGCAATCGAAAACTGTGAGCGCACCAAAACATTTTCCATTGCCCACCTTTACAAAGAAGAAAAAGCCATGGAAATGCACATCCATGACTGTTATGAGCTGTATTATTCCATCTCCGGGGGAAAGCAGTTCCTCATAGACAACCGCTTTTACCCCATTTCACCCGGAGATCTGTTTATCATCAACCAGTACGAGAGCCACAAACTCACCCAGATAGACAACAGCGTCCACGAACGGATCGTATTATCCATCTATCCGGATTTCGTCAAGCGCCTCTCCACCCCGTATACCGATCTGGATTACTGCTTTTCCAACCGGGACAGCCGTTTCCAGCACAAGGTGTCCCTGGACAAGACCGCCCAGAGCCGCTTTCTCTATTACATCAGCAAAATTACCTCCGCCAGGGGCTATGCCCACGACATTGTGGAACAGGCGGCTTTCATGGAACTGATGGTAATGATCAATGCCCTCTCCGACGCAAATGCCGGAGAAAACTGTGTAAGCACTTACAAATACAGCCGGCAGGTGGACGACATTCTGGCTTATATCAATCAAAATATCGGTCAGAGCATTACGGTAGAGCAGCTTGCGGAGAACTTCTTCTTAAGCGAGTCCTATATCTGCCGGATATTCAGGCAGGCCACCGGCACCACCATCAATAAATACATCACCGCCCGCCGCATCAGCATCGCCAAGGTCCATCTCAGCGAAGGCGACAGTGTGAGCGTTGCTTTTGAGAAAAGCGGTTTTGGAGACTACAGCAGCTTTTTCAAGGCTTTTACCAAGGCTGTGGGCGTGTCGCCTAAAAAGTATGCGAATTTAAGCGTCAGCTGACTCTTTTGCGTTACGTCCCCTTCCTATACCCCCTGTCCTCCGTCAGCGTATGCCAGGATCCGCCCGATCAGGTACCTTCCGGTACGCTCCATCAGCTTACAGGCATCCGGCACCAGCTGCGGTGGGAATCCCTCATAAAAGCTGTCCGCCTCAAAGGTGAAATCCCCTTGATATCCGATCTCCGCCAATGCCCGGGTGACGGCTTCCCAGTCCAGGTTCTTCGTAAAAGGCATGGTATGGCAGTCGTGAAGATAATCCACATCATGGACATGGAGCGCCTGGAGCCTGTCCTTTCCCATGGCCCGGATAAAGTCCTCCGGCTCCACACCCACCAGGGCACAATGCCCCAAATCCAGGCATCCCACAATCCAGGGGCTGTCCAGCGCGTCCAGCAATCCGCAGAATTCCTCCGGCTGAGAACAGACGCTGTCCACGATATACCTGCGCCTGTTATCGTACTGCCACATATTTTCCGCGCAGACCCGGATGCCGTATTCCTCGCAATAAGGGATAAGGCTGCGGTAAAATGCCAGATTCTCTTCCCACAGGCGTTGTTTTTCCTTTGCGTAAGTCAGATGCTGAACGGGATGCACAACGATATTCCGTATCCCCATCAGCGAAGCTGCGTGTATGGACCGCAGAATCCGCTCCCGGGCCACGGAATCCTCCCGGGCTTCCCCATAAGAAGAAGGAAACGGCGCATGGGCCTGGCCGAAAGCAATCCCGTATTCCTTCCCCAGCTTCTTCAAATGCAGCGCATGCTCCTTCCAGCCATCCGTACACCAGGCCCCCTTTCC
>OFGO01000949.1_pt1 | contig 24112 bp, 19 predicted proteins | sample 1521761 | NCBI WGS metagenome assembly OFGO01 (sample SAMEA3504128, study PRJEB24116) | mouse gut metagenome | biome: mouse gut; feature: mouse-associated habitat; material: faeces | place: Denmark | collected 2011
AGTGTCAGGGTATGAAGCGGTAGCGGAGAATGTGCGAAACCTGAATGCGACAGTGTCAGGGTATGAAGCGGTAGCGGAGAATGTGCGAAACCTGAATGCGACAGTGTCAGGGTATGAAGCGGTAGCGGAGAATGTGCGAAACCTGAATGCGACAGTGCCAGGGTATGAAGCAGTAGCGGAGAATGTACGGAATTTGAATGAAATGCTCCATAATTATAAAGAAGTGGTAGACAATTTGAGAAATAATAATGCCGTGATAGAAATGTTAAGTTCAGAAATGGAAATGCAGAAAGTGAAACTAACTATGCTCGGAAGGCTAAAGAGCGAGTTGCATAGCAGTCAGACTATACAAAGTCAGTCTGTTGCAAATCCTGATGAATCTACAGAAAATGTGTACTGTGGGATTGACTATTTTGATTTTGAGAATCATTTTCGGGGTTCTATGAAATCAATAAAAGAAAATCAACAGCAATATGTGAAATATTATAAAGGAAGAAATAATGTTATTGATTTGGGATGTGGAAGAGGCGAATTTTTAGAACTTTTGCTTGAGAATGGAATAGATGCAAAAGGAGTTGATATATATGAGGAATTTGCACAGATGTGTAGCATGAGGGGATTGGATGTTATACGCGATGACGCATTGAGTTTCTTAGATGCGCAACAAAAAGTGGGTGGAATATTTGCCGGACAGCTTATTGAACATTTAACAGTGAATCAGCTTGTGAAACTTTGCAGGCTTGCTTATGAGAAGCTTGAGGAGGGTGCGTATGTGATTATGGAAACACCTAATCCAACATGTCTTGCGATATACAGTCATGCGTTTTATATCGATCCATCCCATAATAAACCGATTCATCCATTAACTATTAAATATATATTGGAGAAAGCGGGTTTTACAGATATTGAAATTATATATACAGATACAAGCAGACTTCCGGTATGTATTCCTTCTATTAGTGGGATAGAGGGGGCGGATCAGTTTAATGATGCCATGCGTGTAGTTTCTGAGATTCTTTTTGGGAGTCAGGATTATGCTATTATAGCGAAAAAGCATGCAAGTGAATTGATAGCGTAGCTGCTGATATAGAAAAAGGAGGATTAAAGAGAATGGCTGACTTGAATGTAGAGAAAATAATGGAAGAAATACGTAATGAAATTGCGGAAAAGGGTTATAAGAATGAGATGCTGAGTTTTAGCGATATCACAGCGGATGACATGGAAGTCAATGTTGAAAAATTTGAGAGAGTAAGATTTAACGAAGAATTATACAATTTAAATACACTCTGGAATGTCAATCCAAATCGTGAGATTGAGAGGAAACCTGGACTGAAAGGCAAATGTATTACAGCTTTCAAAAAATTGATACGTAAGTGCATCAGATTTTATTTATCATCAATTGTCTGGGAGCAAGACACATTTAATGCAACATCTGTGCGTTTGTTTAATCTATTGAATTTATACATGGAAGAAAATGCAAAACTTTCAGAAGAGGTAAACAGGCTTAAAGACGAGCAGGCAGTATTGGAAAAGAGGATGAACCAGCTTTACGATTCACACTATAAAGAGGGATAACGACATGAAAGTGATACAGGTACTTCCTACGCTGGCATATGGGGATGCAATAGGCAATGATGCCTTTGCATTGGAAAAGGTGATAAGGGATGCAGGATATAAGACTCAGATTTATGCGGAAAGTATAGTTCCGCCATTAGATCATAAGGTGGCATTGGATATAAAAAAATTACAGGGAATGAATGAAAAGGATGTGATCATTTATCATCTTTCGACGGGAACACAATTGAATTTTGATGTTGCAAAATATAAGTGTAAAAAAATCATCATATATCATAATATTACGCCTCCAGAGTTTTTTATGGGGTATGACAATTTTTTTGAACAAATAAGCAGGTATGCGTTGGAAGGAGCTCGTTTTCTGGCAGATAAAGCGGATTATTGTCTCGCCGTTTCTGCGTTTAATAAATATGATCTTGAGAAAATGGGATACAAAGCCCCAATAGATATTTTGCCGATTGTTATACCGTTTGATGATTATAGGAAAAGACCAAGTCAGGAAATTGTGGAAAAATATCAGGATGGCAGACATAATATTATTTTTACAGGAAGGGTTGCTCCAAATAAATGTCATCAGGATGTGATAGCAGCATTTGCTTCCTACAAAAAATATTATGACAGTGAAGCAAGACTGTTTTTGGTGGGTTCCTATAAAGCGACAGATACATACTACAGAAAGCTGAAAAAATATGTTGAACTTTTAGGAGTAGAGGATGTTATTTTTACAGGGCATATTAAATTTGAGGAAATTCTTGCTTATTATAGTATTGCTGATGTTTTCCTTTGCATGAGTGAGCATGAAGGTTTTTGTGTACCATTGGTTGAAGCAATGTTTTTTGGTGTTCCGATTATTGCATATAATTGTACGGCGGTGCCAATGACTCTTGGCGATGGGGGGATTTTGGTTGACAAAAAAGATTCGATTGAAACGGCAGCATTGATTAATAAGATTATATCAGATAAACATTTGAGACAGCTGATTAGCGATAATCAGGAAAAAAGGTTAAAGGATTTTCAATATGAAAAAATTAATGCAATGTTTCGCAGTTATTTGGAAAAATTTATAGCAACTCACAATTAAAGATGTATATTGTCTGGAATTGGCTATAACGAAAAAAGTATAGAGGAGTAAAAATGTCTGGAAAGATTGCAATTATAAACCAAAGATATGGAATGGAAGTAAATGGTGGGTCGGAATTATATTCAAGACAGATAGCGGAAAGGCTTGCACTGAAATATGAGGTTGAGGTTTTGACGAGTTGTGCTTTGGAGTATGAAAGATGGGCAAATCACTACAGAGAGGGAGAAGAAACCATCAATCGGGTGACTGTTAGAAGATTCAGAACGGAGCACGAACGAAAGCAAGCCCGGTTTTCCGCTTTAGACAGGGAAATGCATATTAATAAAAATGTGACAGAAGAACAATCGGAACATTGGATTGATGAAATGGGACCGTACTGTCCGTCACTTGTAGAATATATCAGAATGCATAAAGATGAGTACCGTGTTTTCGTAGTGGTGACTTATCTTTATTATACAGCGGTGAGAAGCATACCAGAAATTGCGGAGAAGGCTATATTCATACCAACTGCCCATAAAGAGCCATATATAAACTTTAAGATGTATCGCAAGATTTTTGAAATGCCAAGGGCATATATTTTTCTTACAGATGAGGAACGAGAACTTGTTATGGCTAAGTTCGACATTGAGAACAAGCCATATGATGTGATGGGAGTGGGGGTAGATGTTCCCGAAAATATAGATGGAAATATATTTAAAAAGAAATATGGTTTGGATGAGTATTTGATTTATGTTGGCCGGATTGATTTGGGCAAGGAATGTCCCAGAATGTTTGAGTATTTCATGGAATACAAAAAGCGTAATAAGAATTCATTAAAGTTGGTTCTGATGGGGAAGGCTGTTATTGATATTCCGCAACATCCAGATATCATAAATTTGGGATTTGTGAGTGATGAAGATAAATTTAACGGGATTAAAGGGGCGAAGGCACTCTTGCTACCGTCAAAGTATGAGAGTCTATCTATTTCAGTGCTGGAGGCAATGCGGTTATCTGTTCCAGTAGTAGTGAATGGAAGATGTGATGTGCTGAAGGGGCATTGCATTAAAAGTAACGGAGGGTTGTATTATAATAATTTTTTTGAATTTGAAGGTGCGGTCAATTATCTGCTTTTACACAGTGATTCATATGAGAAAATGCAGGAGAACGCAGTGCATTATGTGAACACATATTTTAACTGGAAAACTATTATGGAGAAGTTTGACAGGATGATAGAAAGATTTTGAGGATGTATATGAAAAAGATAGGCTTTGTAACCCCGTGGTTTGGCATGGACATATCTGGCGGAGCAGAGGCGGAACTAAGGGAGTTGGTGCTTCACTTAAAAGATACAGAGTTGGAATTTGAGGTGTTAACAACATGTGTTAAATCATTTAACAGTGATTGGAGTGAGAATTATCACAAGGAAGGCGTAAGTGTAGAAAACGGTATAGTAGTACGCCGTTTTCGGGCTGACCAACGTGATGGAGCGGCCTTTGACCGTGTTAACTGGAAATTAATGCGAAATATTTCGGTTACGAGAGAAGAAGAAAAGATATTTATCCGTGAAATGGTAAACAGCTCTGGATTGTATGAGTTTATGCGTGAAAATGAGGAGGTATATGGTGTTTTTGTGTTTATACCATATATGTTTGGGACAACATATTATGGAGTAAAGATTAATCCGTCTAAAGCAGTACTTATACCTTGCTTTCATGATGAAAGCTATTTTCATATGAACATTTTCAGAGAACTTTATTCAGAAGTTGCGGGGATTATATATAATGCAAAACCTGAAATGGAATTGGCAGAGAGAAATTACAATCTGCAAAATGTAAGGCAGATTGTAATGGGAATCGGAATGGAAACAGATATCGCTGGTGATGCGAATCGCTTCCGTCAAAAGTATAAAATAAGTGAACCGTTTATGATATATGCCGGACGAAAAGATACGGGTAAAAATGTGGATCAGCTTCTCCGATATTTTTCCGAATATCATAAAAGACAGTCATCTGATTTGCAACTTGTATTGATTGGCGGCGGAAAATTAGATATCCCGTTGGAAATCACGAGAAAGGTACACGACTTGGGGTTTGTTGACAAGCAGGATAAATATGATGCGTATGCGGCAGCAGAATTGTTATGTCAGCCATCACATAATGAGAGTTTTTCTCTTGTAATTATGGAAAGCTGGTTATGTGGAAGACCCGTACTTGTACATGATGCCTGTGCAGTGACAAAAGGATTTGCGATAGAATCAAGCGGCGGCTTGTATTTTAAGGACTATTTTGAGTTTGAAGGCGTATTGAATTATGTTCTTTCACATAGTGCAGTGACTGAATCCATGGGGAATAACGGCAGAAAATACGTCAGGAAGAATTTCTCATGGGATAAGATTATTGACAGATATATTAAATTTTTCAAATCAATAGAAGGAGAATCTTAAATATGAAAAAGGCTTTAATAACAGGGATAACAGGACAGGATGGATCATATCTGGCGGAGTTTTTGCTGGAGAAAGAATACGAGGTGCATGGAATTGTCAGGCGTGCATCCATTTCAAATACATCGCGGATCGATCATTTGCTTGAAGCGGGAAGGATTACGCTGCATGATGGCGATCTGTCCGATATGTCATCACTTACAAATATTGTAGCAGAGGTAAAACCGGATGAAATCTATAATCTGGCAGCGCAGTCACATGTGCAGGTGTCTTTTGATGCTCCGGAATATTCTGGTGATGTTGATGCTCTTGGTGTGTTGCGTTTGTTGGAGGCTGTACGTATTCTTGGTATGGAGAAAAGAACAAAGTTTTATCAGGCTTCTACTTCTGAACTGTATGGAAAGGTAGAAGAAGTGCCGCAAAAGGAGACAACGACTTTTCATCCATATAGTCCTTATGCTGTTGCGAAGCAGTATGGTTTTTGGATCACCAAAGAGTACCGGGAAGCTTACGGAATGTTTGCGGTGAACGGGATTCTGTTTAATCATGAATCAGAACGGCGCGGTGAAAATTTCGTGACAAGAAAAATTACGCTGGCGGCTGGCCGAATTGCTGAAGGCTTACAGGATCATCTGGAACTGGGAAATATGGATTCATTGCGTGACTGGGGCTATGCAAAAGATTACGTGGAGTGTATGTGGCTTATCATGCAACATAGAGAACCGGAAGATTTCGTAATTGCGACTGGAAAACAGCATACTGTAAGAGATTTTACGGAGAAAGCGTTCATGGCAAATGGCATAGAGATTCGCTGGGAAGGCGAGGGCGTGAATGAAAAGGGGTATGATAAAACAACTGGGAAAATGCTGGTTTGTGTTAACCCGGCATGGTTTAGGCCTACTGATGTAGACAATCTGCTAGGAGATCCGACAAAAGCGCGGACTGTGCTTGGCTGGAATCCGCAGAAGACCTCTTATGAAGAATTAGTCAGAGTTATGGCAGAACATGATCGTAAACTCGCGAAGAGAGAGGCAGCGATCAGGAAAGCAGAAGGTTAATAAGCTGCAGAAAGGTATAGAGAATGAAGAAGGCATTGGTGATAGGGGCAGCAGGGTTTGTAGGTGATTATCTGATCAGAGAACTGAATGATAATGGGATTGATGCATATGCAACAAAACTTCCACATGAGATCCTTGTCGGAGAATTTGCCAAGGTATATGATTTGGATATTTTGGATAGGGAGGCTGTTGTCAATATTTTGTATGAGATACAGCCCGATTATATATTCCATTTGGCAGCGCAGAGTTCTGTGGGGGTAGCATGGAAGAACCCATTGCTGACTGTAGATGTGAATATCAAAGGATCCATTAATGTGATGGATGCTGTCAGAGATCTTTTTTATAAACCGCGTCTCTTACTGATTGGTTCCGGAGAAGAGTATGGGCATATTAAACCTGAAGAAACACCTATTTCCGAAGACAATGCATTGCGTCCTGGCAATATTTATGCGGCAACGAAGGCATGTCAGAACATGATCGGAAGTATCTATTCAAAGGCATATGACATGGATTTAATGATGGTAAGAGCCTTTAACCATATCGGACCTGGACAGGCTTCTCTTTTTGTTGTATCGGATTTCTGCAGACAAGTCGCGGAAATTGAAAAGGGGATAAGAGAGCCAGTAATTAAGGTGGGCAATTTAGCAGCAAAACGGGATTTTACAGATGTCCGGGATGTTGTCCGGGCTTATGTGAAGCTGGTTCAAGTGGGGGAGGCCGGCGAGACTTACAATGTAGGGAGTGGTAATGCGCAGGAAATTCGGCAGATTCTTAATAAAGTGGTTGCCATGTCGGACAGGGAAATAAGAGTCGAAACAGATCCAAATAAGATACGACCAGTGGATGTTCCGATTATTGAGGCAGATATTACCAAACTGAACACTCTGACAGGTTGGAAGCCTGTAATACCAGTAGATCAGACGATACGTGAGACGTTGAATTACTGGCGTATGAATAGCTAAGCATCAGTAGGAGGTATGTAATGGTAAGAAGAGAAGACATTTACACAACGGTAGCTATGACGAAATCTGAAAGATACCTTCACACGCCGGGCAGTTTCGCAAGAAACAATCTGCTGTATGTGCAGGAGGTGGGGCATTTAGAGAGCCTGCAGCCACATAGATGTATAAGAGAAAATCTGGATTCCTTTCTGATCCTAGTGGTTTTGGAAGGTAAGGGTACTTTGACAATTGGTAGCAGAGAGATAAATGTTGCGAAAGGTGACTGTGCGTGGATTGACTGTATGGGACATTATGAGCATATAAGTGATGAAAAAGACGCATGGAAACTTGCCTGGGTACATTTTAATGGAAGAGGCGCGCGAGCTTTTTATGAATTGTTTGTTAAATTGAATAATTCTCTATCCATATTTCATGTTGAGAATACAGACGATTTTTTTGAAGTTATTAAAGATATTATGGCTTGCCAGCGTGAAAAAAGTATCTTGTCAGAGCTTGTATGCGGTGAACAGCTTATGCATCTGTTGAGCAAAGCTTTTAAATGTGTTGCAGATTCTGCAGTACTTGAGGATGAGCAGGAAAAACTTATTATTGCAGAGATGAGAGAATTCATTAATGAACAGTACGCTGAGAAAAATGTACTCGAACTTGTATCAAATGAGTTTGGAAAAATTGTGGCAGATATTGGGATGGCTTTTAGGGGGGCATATGGCATAAGCATAGAGGAGTATATCAGCAGAAGACGCTATAACGCTGCAAAAGAACTGTTAAGGTTTAGTGTAAAACCGATGGAAGCCGTAGCGTTAGAGTCAGGGATAGGCGATGTGATTCTTATGCAGCAGTTGTTTATCCAAAATGAAGGAATGAGTGCTGATGAGTATCGGCAGAAGTGGGCCGGGTGGATTAGAGGATAGATGGTATAATGACTCATCTTTATAAAAATATGAAGGATTGAGAAAATGATGGTAAAACGTATTATTGACGAGAATAAAGTAGCCTTTTTAAATTTTTTGTTTGTCTTTATTTTTTTTTATGTGGAATTACTACAAGGTGGGATTGCCACACATGACGAATTAAAAAGTATTGCGATTACTATAGAGGGTAGTAATAAATTAGCTTTAAGTGCAAGATGGGGAATGGATCTATTTCACTATCCTGTTACATTACTGCAGACTAGTATGCCTAGTTATATGCTATATAGATTGTGGACAATTATTGGGCTAATGTTGGCGTGTGCGTCAGCTATGATAGTGATTTTTCATCATATTGATAAAAAAATCTGTTGGATTTTTCCCAGTATATTTGTTCTGTTAGCACAGATTGAATTAGAGCATGATGGTCTGTTTGCGTTTGGATGGGGATATCAGTTTGATATTGCGTTGGTATTTATATCGATTGATTGCTTTTTACTATATAAGAAAACAAACAAAAAGAAATATAACGTATGGAGTATACTGGCATATTTGGTAGCTGTTATGTCATATGAAGCGTTTGCTGCATTTGGGGTGCTGCTTTTGTTAATTGATATTTTATTTATGTATGCCAAAAAAGATTTGAAACTACGAAATATAATCAATGACCTTATATTTCATTTTTTGGCTGTTTTTTCATATACATTTTCGTTTATATACCTGTCACATTTTTATGAAACTGGAGATGCTTCGATTGGTAATTCTACAAGCATAGTGGGATATTTGGAAACACTAAAATCATATACAATTGGATTATTCCCACTTAGGTATAACCCTTACACATTGAGACAATTATTAAGATTTGCGTTTGATATTTCTTGGGAAAATTTTGCATTATGGATGATTATCATTATTTTTACAAAAACAATAATAAATTATATTCAAAAAAGCAAAAATATTTCCATAAAAAAATATATAGCATATTCCGTAATAGGGTTATCTGGAATGATTCTTCCGAACATAGTAATATCTTTAACATCAAAATTCCAAGAATGGACTTTCAAAGGCGTAAAAACATTTGGTACATCTTATTATTCGTATTTCTTTTTAATTTTTTTGTTTGTGATTACAATGGTGTTTATATACCATCGAATTAGGTTTAAAAAATGCTTTATGTTTTCGATGTTTGTTATATATATATTTACGGCGCGTTTTACATTAATTGCTAATGATTATTATTTAGATATATTGAATAGAGATCAAAATAGATATGAAGCATTTATGGATATTATTGAATCAGATTATTTCAGTAAGTTGCCAGAAAATGTGCAAATATATACAGAGGATTATATAGGAATTCATTCTGATATGACTTATTTATCGAGTTTAGCAACAAATATTTCTGGAAGACAAGTCAGAGTTTTAAAAGATAAAACACAAATAGATTGGAATTTACCAGTATACTATCTGGATTACGATCAGCAAGTGGAAGGAATATATCTTTTTAACATGATAGCAGATGAAATATCTGATGAGGTATATGTTCATTTAAAAAATAATATTGGGCATTACTATTTTTTATTTCATTCATATGCATATGATGTTTTACCGACGTATGTGAATGGTGAAATGGTCGGTGCGTATAGAACGAATGTAATTATACCAACTTTATATACGGATTCTAATAGTGTTCTAATTCAAAATAAAAGTATTGATACCGGTTCATTTGAAATTCAATTGGGCTATAATATGGTTGATTCTTCAATTATTTCATTCGATGGAATATATGACATCGAGGATTGGGGGCGATGGAGTCAGAGAGAATTTGTAGTTGAAATTGATAATGTAAATGATGAAGAAAACTGTGAATTAACTGTTTTCCTAGCACCAGGTATAAAACAAAATACGAAATTGAATATTGAATATAGTGGAAAAAGTGAGGTATATGAAATTCAATCAGATGGAACAGAATTACAGTTAGAAATTCCTTTAACAATTGGAGCAAATCAAATTAATTTTAATAGTGAGGTAGAAAATTTAGATGTGCCAACAGATAATAGAAATCTTAATATGCAGATTTTTAAGTTGGAAATTGAGTATGATGAAAAAGTATATAAATATTGTAAATGAGGAGAGGTGCTTTGCTTGTGCTTAATATATTTGAGACTTTAAGCAGCGGTTGGAAGAAAGAATAATTTGACAGAAGGACATTTTAAAACTTTAGTTAATAAAATAGCACATAATACAGTGTATAGAAAAGTTATTTTGTTTTTCCTGTATGCATTGAAATCAAAAAGGGATAAATGAATGAAAAAAATTGACATTATTGTACCTTGTTATAATGAAGAAGATAGTCTGGAAATATTTCAACGACATATTGAGAAAATATTTCAGCATGTATCGGAATTAGAATACTCTTTAATTTATGTGAATGATGGGAGCAAAGATAAAACACTTGAACTAATAAAGACTCTATGTAATGAAAATAAGAACATAAATTATATATCTTTTGCTCGGAATTTTGGGAAGGAGGCCGGAATATTGGCAGGTCTCTCTTATTCAACTGGTGATTATGTGGTAGTTATGGATGCGGATCTGCAGCATCCGCCTGAGTTGATTCCCCGAATGTTAAAGGAAGTTGAAGCAGGTTATGATTGTTGCATGGCTAGAAGAGCAAATCGTAAAGGAGAGGGATTAGTACGTCGGAAATTATCCAGGTTGTTTTATCGGTTCATGAATTTAATAACATCGATAGAGGTTGTGCAAGGGAGTACAGATTTTTGTTTGATGACAAGACAGATGGTAAATGCTGTTTTGCTGCTCCATGAAAGGGAGCGGTTTACAAAAGGAATTTTTAATTGGGTTGGATTTAATAAGACCTATATTGAGTATGAAAATGTAGAACGTATTGCTGGAGAGTCAAAATGGTCTTTTAAAGGTTTATTTAATTATGCGATCAGTGGCATAACAGCTTTTTCAGTAACGCCTCTTCGTATGGCAAGTGTAATAGGAATTGCAGTCATGTTTATCGCGTTTACTTATGCATTGTTTGTTTTTGTGTCGGCATTATCTTCAGATTCTGCAAAGACTGGGTATGCGTCTATTATAATTATAATGCTGTTTCTTGGAGGAATGATCATTTTTCTTCTTGGTGTAATCGGTGAGTATCTTTCCAAAATATATATTGAAGTAAAAGGGCGACCAGCTTATATCATCAAGGAAACAAGTTTGGAGATTAATGATTAAGTCACGCACAAATCAGAAAGGAAATTAAAGGATGGGAAGAGATAAACTAAGCGCAGTTGATGTAGTTAAAGTAATCGCTGCTGTACTGGTGCTGATGTCTCATTCAGGTATTTTGTGGACATATAGCAGTATTGCTGATATGTGGGTTATTAATATAGCATTTAGATGGTGTATTCCCTTCTTTTTTATTTGTAATGGGGTCTTTATGGGGGGGGGGGGAGGATGGCTTGTTAGAATATTAGTAATGTATTTGGTTTGGACAATGTTTTATGCCATTTATGGGAAACAGGTAATAAATCCATGGTTTATTAAGAAAGTAATGTTTGATGGTATTATTCCTGCATTTTGGTATTTTCCGTCCATGATACTAAGTATAACTGTATGCGTTATGTTAAATAAAGTTATATCTCCTTTTTGGGTATGTATATTGACGATGCTTATGTATATATTCGCTCTCTTTGGAGATACATACTCCAATGTAAATCCAATAGCCTGCTTTTTGCAGAGAACTATTTTGAAATATCATTATCATATTTTTGATTATACCACCAGAGATGGTATTTTGTTTGGAAGCTTTTATATAAGCTTAGGTAATTATTTTAATGAACATAAAGAGTCACTCAAAAGGGTAAGAAATTATTCTAATTATAATTTGAAAATATGTACTATAATTGTTATATGTTTTATATTTGAAGCTTTTGAAATATATATTGCAAAAACATACAATTTAGGGGTGGATATAAATGTTTTGATTTCAACAATTCCCTTATCAGCATTGATATTTGTTTTTGCATACAATGTAAGTATTGAAACAAAAACAGCGTTGGCAGTGAGAAAACTAAGTACTTTAATTTGGCTAGTGCATCCTTTTGTGATAAATATAGTGAAGGATAAAGTAGGAAACTCGGTCGTACGATTTGTAGTGGTTCTGACTGTTACTGGATTTATTTCAGGTGTTTTCATAAAATTATCTTCAAAAATAGGTATTTTAAAAAACTTGTATTAAAAGGCGAGATCAGTATTTCCCTCAGGATATAGTGCAATTAACACCAAAGGAAGTATTTATAGATTACGGTGCATATAACGGCGATACTATTGAAAGCTTTTTAAGGTTTACACATAAGACGTATAAAAAATAGTAGCTTTTGAACCGGATGCAAAAAATGTAACAGCGATTAGGCGGAAGGAGGATCGTATTTTTGTAATTCCTTCAGCATGCTGGTCTTCTGATACAGAAGTATCTTTTAGTATGGGAGAGGGGAGTTCCAGTAGTGTATGTAACAAAACTGAAAGTAATGAAAAAAAGATAATTAGGATGCAGGCAAGGCGATTGATAATGTAGAGGAATGTAGGGATGCGACCTTTATTAAAATGGATATAGAAGTGAGTATGAGGCATTAATAGGTGCGCAAAATACAATTAAGAAGAATAGACCTAAATTAGCTATATGTATTTATCATAGCGATGAAGATATGTTAAGACTCATAGAATTAATTGCAAATTGGGATTTAGGATATAAGTTTTATATAAAACATCATGCACAAAAAATTTCAGAAACAGTATTATATGCGATATAACTTCGCTATCAGGGGCAAGCAGAAATGCAATAGCTCATTATTAAATCAAATTTTAAAGGAAAACATAACGAGATGAAAATTGTAAAACCAATATATTTTTTTATAGGAACAGAGGCAGAATTGATCAAGATATTTCCAGTGATCATGGAGTGCCAAGAGCGAGGCAGCTTGTGTCATATAATTGCATCGGGGCAGAATGATCTGAAGAAGAGCAGGATATTGGAATATATCAATTTAAATGGAAGTATTTTAGAATTGTCCCAGGAATGCGATATAGTTAAGAGCGCAGCGGGGCTATTGAATTGGTTTTGGAGAACCAAAAGAAAGGCAGCCAATTTAATCAAGAATCAATTTGGAGAAACAAATCTCAGAGAAGCATATTTAATTGTGCATGGTGATACGGTATCGACTATGATGGGAGCGATGCTGGGGAAAAAATTTGGTATGCAGATATGCCATGTGGAAGCAGGGCTCAGATCACATAATCTGCTGAATCCATTTCCGGAAGAGATTGATAGATTGATCACAAGCAAAATGGCAAGGCTGCATTTTGCACCAGGAGATACATCCGTACAGAATCTAAAGAATGTAAAAGGAAAAGTAATAAATACTCAGCAAAATACGTTGCTGGATAGTCTCAGGTTTTCCGAAGCGATTCCGGTAAAAAGTAATATTGGAGAAATACTGAATCAAACATATTTTGTATTTGTAATGCACAGACAGGAGAATCTAGCAAATCGGGCTTTTGTATGTGATGTTACAAAAGAGATTATAGAGGCGGCAAAAAAGTATAAATGTGTTATTATTCTTCATGAGATTACAAAGAACGCATTCGTAAAGTTTGGCTTAATGGATAATTTAAGATCAAATAGTAATATTATTTTGCAGCCAAGAGTAGATTATTTTGATTTTATGAAATTATTGCAGAATGCGTCTTTTGTGATTACGGATGGTGGAAGCAATCAGGAAGAACTGTTTTATATGAATAAGCCTTGTTTGATTATGCGAAAAACAACGGAACGGTATGAGGGAATTGGGAAAAATGCAAGATTGTTTAATGGAAAAGCTTCAGATATCAGAACATTTGTGGACTCGGTTGGCATGCATAAATACGGTGGGGGGGGGCAGAATGGACATCCTTCCAGTATTATCGTAGATACGCTGATAAAAGGTCAAGTCATGCAAAAATCAGAATCTTAGCATTGTCTTGGAGAGATATCAGGTCGCCGGGTGCAGGAGGAGCTGAGGTAAACACGCATGCGATGTTTAAAAGCTTAGATTCTAATTTATATTCTATTACACATATATCTCCTTTGTATGAAAATCTTCAGGAAAGGGAGTGCATTGATGATATTATGTATATACGTCACGGCAATATATATACTGTCATCCCGTTTGCAATTAGATATTATAAAAAGCATAGAGCCGATTTTGATTTTGTGATTGATCAATGCAATACGCATCGATTTTTTACACCTTTTTGGGTAAAAAAATGTAAGAGAATATTTCTTATATACCAATTAACACGGGATATTTGGGATATTAATATGACGTTTCCTTTTAATAAGATAGGGAAAATGTTAGAAAACACCTTGCTAAGGTTAAATAAGAATGATATTACAATTACAGAATCTGAGTCTACAAAGAATGATTTGATTAATGTTGGATTTCATGGAGATAAAGTGTTTATTATACCGATTATAATGAAAATAGATCCGTGGGATCCTAAATGCTTTTTGGATAAATCGGTTATACCTCAATATGTATATGTAGGTAGGTATGCGAAGTATAAAGGTATAGATTTTGCAGTTGAGGCACTTGGTCTTTTAAAAAGAGAGTATGTTAAAGTACAATTGATTATTTTTGGAAAAAAAGACAAAGAATATATCCAGAATAGGCTATTGCCAATTTGTGAAAAGTATCAGTTAGTGTTTTTTGAACCTAAAGAATATGATGCGGATCAAAGAGATAAAGAATATGGAGATGCAGATATAATATTTGCAGGATATGTGTCAGAAGAGGAGAAATTAAAATCTTTAAGCAGAGCTAAAGCCCTGGTTTTCCCATCAAACAGAGAAGGCTGGGGAATACCAATTTCTGAGGCTGCTTATGTAGGAACACCAAGTATTGTCTTTAACTCTGCGGGGTTGATAGATGCTGTAGATAATGGAAAAGCTGGTTATGTTTGCAGGGAAAAGTCAGCTTTGGGAGTATATGAGCAGATGAAGCTTACACTTGAAGATAGTGACTTATATATGCACATACGAGAAAGTTCTTATGAATTCACAAGAAGATATTTAGAAGTTGATGTAAATAAAATGATGACAAATATTTTAATCTAGTGAAGAGGATATGAAAATGATACAACCTTTTTTTTCGATCATTATTGCGACATATAATTCGGAACGTACACTTGAATACACATTGCAGTCAATTCGGAGACAATTGAATAATCCGGGGTGAAATCCATCACCTGTCCGGCGTATGGAAATCATCAATCCGTTTAGTCGGAAATCGCGTTTCCGTTAAAAAGGAAATCGCTTTATCTATAAAAACCTTATAATGAGTCCATGCACCAGTTGGTGTAAATTCATTATAAGGAGGTCACGATTATGACCAAGTACAGAGAAATCATTCGCCTTACCGGACTGGGATTCTCACAACGCGATATCATGGCCAGCTGTGGTGTCGCACAGAAAACTGTCGTCAAGGTTCAGAAACGTGCCAGAGAATTAAAACTTTCATGGCCGCTTGATGAAGCAATGACCGACACAGAACTTCAAAGGCTCATGTTCTCTAAGGAGAACATGGTATCACCTAACAAGCGTATGCCTGACTACAATTACATCCATAAGGAGCTGCTCCGCAATGGAGTCAGTAAAAAGCTTCTGTGGACAGAATACATGGAGGACTGCCGTGCGAATGGTGAGGAACCGCTCATGTATTCCCAGTTCTGCTATCACATCCAGCAGGATGAGCAGAAACGACGCGCTACCATGCATATCAACCGCAAACCCGGCGAACAGGTTGAAGTAGACTGGGCAGGGGATCCGGCAACGATCATCGATCCGGATACAGGAGAAATCATCAAAGCCTACATATTTGTTGGTGTGATGACTTACAGCCAGTATGCATATGTGGAAGCATGTATGGATATGAAGCAGAAGTCATGGATCAATGCCCACATTCATATGTACGAATATTTTGGCGGCGTTGCCAGAATACTCGTACCGGATAACTGCAAAACTGCGGTTGTCCATAATGGTGGATTTAAGGACCAACAAATCAATGAAACATATCAGGAAATGGCCGAACACTATGGCACCGCTATTATTCCGGCGCGTGTCAGGTCACCTAAGGATAAGCCGAATGCTGAAGGAACGGTAGGAAACATATCTACCTGGATTACAGCGGCACTTCGGAATGAACAGTTCTTTTCCCTTGCCGAATTAAACCGTGCAATCAGAGACAAGCTCGAACTGTTCAACCAAAGGCTCTTTCAGAAAAAAGAGGGCAGTCGGCGAAGCTTATTTCTTGGGGAAGAAAAACCATTGCTGGCACCATTACCTGCTACCCGTTTTGAACTGAGTGACTGGAAAACAGCCACCGTGCAGTTCAATTATCACATATCTGTGGACGGAATGCTATACTCAGTTCCGTATGAATACATCAAAAAGAAAGTTGATGTCAAGGTAACAGATACCACTATTGAGATTTTTTACAACCATAACCGCATTGCTTCCCATCGCCGTTTGAAAGGACGTACCGGGCAGTACAGCACTGTTACAGAGCATATGCCTGAAGACCATCAGAAATATCTGGAATGGAACGGCGACCGCTTCCGTAAGTGGGCTGAGCGGATTGGCATAAATACGTACACTGCAGTCAATGCGATATTGACCTCCAAAGGTGTGGAACAGCAGACCTATCGGAGCTGTATGGGACTTCTAAAGCTTGCCGAGAAATATTCAGATGCATTGCTGGAAGCTGCCTGTAAAAAGGCGTTATCCTATACAGCATCGCCGAGTTACAAGAGCATTAAAAACATCCTTGTAACTGGTTCTGACAAGCTTGCATCAAAAACAACCGATACCAAGACCACACAGAAAGCACGCGGCATCACAAGAGGCGCCGACTATTATCGGAGGTAAATACACATATGACCAATCAGAGTACAATTGATAAATTGATCGAAATGCGCCTTACAGCTATGGCAGATGCATTCCGTAACCAGCTGGATAATCCCAAATGCAGGGAACTTCCATTTGATGATCAATTCGGTATGCTGGTAGATATCGAATACAGCAGCCGCAAAAATAATCGTCTCAAGAGACTGATCATGAATGCCGGATTCGACCAGCCGGAAGCAAATATCATGGATATCAACTACACTTCCGGGCGCAAGTTGAACAAGGAACTGATTCGAAGACTTGCCACTTGCGAATATATATCTGAACACCGGAATCTTTTTATTACCGGCGCTACAGGCTGTGGTAAAACTTACATGGCCTGTGCCTTTGGCATGGAGGCTTGTAAGCAGTATTTCAATACCAAGTATGTCCGCCTTCCTGATCTGCTTATTGACTTAGAGATGGCACGGACAGATGGCAGCTACAAAAAAGTCATGGCTAAGTATGCCAATCCTGTTGTCCTGATTCTGGATGAATGGCTTCTATTGAAACCAACAGATTCGGAACAAAGGGATATCTTCGAACTGCTCCACCGGAGACGCAAGAAATCTTCAACGATTTTCTGCTCCCAGTATGAATTTGAGGAGTGGTATGACCAACTGGGTGGTAATGACAGCCCGCTGGCAGATGCAATCATTGATCGCATTGCCCATGACAGTTATCGTATCAACATCACAAGCATAGATGCCGAGCATGACATCTCAATGCGTGAGGTCTATGGATTAGACAAAACATTACGCGAGTAAACTCGCACAAGATGATTTCCACTTCCCGGACATCTGATTTCCAGATTTCCGGAAGTGCGATTTCATCGCACAAGAATATTCAGTAAGGCGGATAAACTGCTTTTCTCCCATAGGTTTCAGATAAGCCTCCCCTGACTGCCGCCTTGTTATTGATTTATACTTAAAACTGACCCAGGTTTTACGAGGAAAACTGACCCACCTTAGTGGCGGGGTGTGAGTAAGTAAAGCCCAGTCCTGATACACTGTACCTTGAAAATTTAACACTCAGAATTGACCCACCCAATCAGGCAAAGTATAATCCTTTCCGTGTGCAATCTAACACGGAGAGGAGGCGAAAGAAGGTGTACAGATTGCAAGATTGGGCAGCTGTCCAAAGGGTCTATAAGCAGACCAGGTCAAAGCGTGAAACCGCCAGAATCCTCGGCATTTCACGCAACACAGTCAAGAAACTGTTAGAACTGGATAAGGAGCCGGAATACAGCCGGACGATATACAGTTCCTGCCTTGATGAGTATAAGGAGCTGATTATCGAATGGCGGTGCAGCCCCTATGAATTCAATGGCACCCGTATCTTCAAGGAATTGAAAAAGAAAGGGTACACAGGGAGTATCGGCCCCATCTACCGGTTCCTGCAAAGGGTTGACGAAGATGTCGGGAAAATCAATCCGAAAGCTACCGTGCGTATTGAAACACCACCCGGAGACCAGGCACAGTTTGACTGGTCGGAGTATTCCATGGTGATAGGAAACAGGGAACGGACGGTGTATTGCTTCGCAATGATACTGGCTGCATCCAGAAAGAAAGCGGTTTGTTTTTCGTTAAAGGATGATGCAGCGGCTATCTATGAAGCAATTCAGGAATTGTTCAGTGATCTGGGCGGGGTGACGCTGGAACTGTTGATCGACAATCCGAAATCCCTGGTGATCGAGAATAATCCGAAAAGTGAGAATGAAGTCCGGTATCACCCGCAGGCACTGATGCTGGCAAAGCATCTGGGAACGGAATTAAATGCATGCCCCTGTTACTGGCCCCGTAAAAAAGGGAAGATCGAATCCCCGTTTCATTATCTGGAGGAACAGTTCATAAAAGGGAATACATTTGCGACAATGGAGGAACTGAACCGACGTGGCAAAGAGTTTGTAAACAAATGGTGTGATGAGGTGCATGGGACTACAAAGCGGATCCCCAACCAGCACTACATGCAGGAAGAAAAAAATACACTGCTTCCCCTTCCTGAGACCAGATACCGGCAGGCAAAACTGCAAAAGCGCATCATTAGTCCTGACAGTTTTATCAGCATTAGCGGGAGCAAATACAGTGTCCCGGTGAAATATGTGGGCAAAACACTGCTGTTCCGGATCATTTATGGTTTCCGTATTGAACTGTATGACAGAAGGGAGAATCCTGTGATGGCGCTGGAGATTTCTGATAAGAAGCATGACGTGCAGGTTGATGAATCGCATTATGCGGCAATCGCAACGCCGGTCAGTACTTCGATCCCCCAGATCCGAAGGGACTTCACGAAGCGTTTTACCAACGGAAAGCGTTATCTGGAAGCAGCCGGCAGAAAGTTTGACCAGCCCACGCACTATGCCAGAAAGATCATGCTGCTTTCGGATATCTATGATGATCTTACGCTTGACAGGTTTATCGGTTACTGTATCGACCGGGACAAGATGGATATCGCATCTTTTAAGGGAATCCTGCGGGAGTACAATGCCGGGCTCCTGGAATTGCCCGGACTTGGGACATCTCCCGCGGACGCCGGTACAGGCATGCTTTACTGTGAAGATGACCCGGCGCTGACACGTGACTGCAGTTATTATGAGGAAAATACAATGGCGGAGGTGCGCAGATGAAGCGGCAGACATATCACACGGATGCAGAATACATTGACGCCATGATGAAACAGTTCAAACTGGTAGACATGCGGGAACAGTACCGCGATCTGATCACGGAAGCAGAATCCTCTTCCATGGGATACGAGGCCTTCCTTGTACGTCTTCTGGAGACTGAGGAAGCAGGTAAGCGTGGCCGCCGCACAGAAAAACTCTGCAAAGAAGCCTGCTTTGAGACCCATAAGCGCCTTGAGGACATTGATTACAGCTTTAACCAGTCTCTGGATAAGGACAAGATCACAGAACTGGGCAGGCTGGACTTTATTGCTGCCAACGAGAACGTGATCATCATAGGCCCGCCGGGAGTAGGCAAGAGCATGATCGCAACAGGCATCGGGCTCAATGCGGTCCGTGCAGGCTACCGGGTTCTTTTTGTCAATGCAAAGGATCTGGCGGACCGGCTGTATGAAAAAATGCAGGAAGGAACGCTGCGGGAGGTACTGGATGATCTGAATAAGGTTCCCCTGTTGATCGTAGACGAACTTTCCTATATAAAAATGGACAGAGAAAGAGAGAGCCTTTTCTTCCAGGTAATCCGCCAGCGGTACGAAAAGAACTCCCTCATTATCACGACCAACCTGCCAATGGGCAGATGGGACGAACTGTTCACCGGCAGGCTTGCAGCCACGGCGATCCTGGACCGTCTGGTGCATCGCTGCCATATCCTGAGTATAACGGGTGACAGCTACCGTGTCAAAGGGCCAAAACAGAGTGTTAAATGAAAGGAATCGGTAAAATGAAGATAAGCAAAGAAAAAAGACGGTTTCTCAAGCAGGAACTGAAGGAATACGAAAAAACCATATCCATGACAGAAGAAGAAAGGGCAGCCCTGCATGAATGGGTAGCTGCGGGTAACAGTGTACGTGAAAACGGGTCCATGGCTTCTTATGAAGGCGGCAGACCGATGGATTTCCTGGATGTATATCGTGAGGAGGAAGAGATCCGGCGCGCACTCGCTTCCATGAGCTATGAGGAAGGGAGCAAATATCTTCTTGAGGAATACGGTATTGACCGCGACGGGGTAATGACACCGAAACCGTCTGCTTATAAAGAATTAAGGAAAAAGGCAAACCGGCTTTACAGGACCTGTTTTCTGTATTGGGAGTTCCTGGTAGCCAATGATCTGCGTGAAGAAGCATACGAATATGTGCGCGAACATATCGATGAGGAGTGGCCTTTTGATTCGTTTGAGTGGGATATCGCGCAGCAGGAGGCACGGCATGAGTAAGACAATCATTGGGGAAGGAGAATTCCCGGAAATCATTGAACAATACAATTCTGGAGGAAAAACAGCAGCATATGACTATCTGAGGAGCCGGTATGGAATCAAGCATCCATACTTTGTGATAAAACGGATCAGGGAATGTGGAAAATATTCATACAATGTCGATACGGATCAGTTTTCCGTAACCGGCACAAGTGCGGCAGACAGCGTTTTCATGGATCTTGATGAATTATGCGCCGCAACGGTACCTGCCATGGCATGCCGGACTGATCCGGTTACAGACACCCGTTCTACGGCAATGGAAAAGCTGGTTCATGAGCTGGTCAGTGACCGTTTGCTGACGCTGAGCCGCTACATTACCCTGGATTCGTCAACAAGGACAATCCTGATCGATCAGACATCATTGTCGGCAGATGGATATCAGGTGGTAACTCATTAACAGGGTGGGTCAATTCACAGTGTAAAAATCAGGATTGACAGATAGAATTGACCCGCCTTAGCAATCCGCTTTGTCGGGTACTAAGGTGGGTCAATTTTTAATGAAAAAGTGGGTCAATTTTACTTGACATTCAACAGCAGTCTCCGGGTTCAAAGGAAAATCAGGGTAATGAAATTGCATTTACAGAGATACTTATCCCTGCAAAAACAGCACCATCCTGCATTTCACCACGGGTTGAATCATATGAAAGCCCAGTGGCTGTTATCCAGTATAACGGCGTGTCAATCGGGATTTCCAATGAAATTTCTGACAGCCTGCTGTCAAGAATTCTCAGGGAGGTATCCCATGCTTGAGGATGCTGCAGGCATCCGCCGGGTGGTGCTTGCCTGTGGCACGGTGGACCTTCGCAAAGGCATAGATGGGCTTGCCATGATCATTGGTGACAAATATAAGCAGAATCCCTTTGAAAAAGGCACGCTCTTTTTATTCTGCGGACAACGTTCAGACAGAATAAAAGGATTGTTGTGGCAGGGAACAGGCTTTCTTCTTCTGTACAAACGCTTTGAAGATGGCCGTCTGTCATGGCCGCGGACTACGCAGGAAGCGGCGGAACTTACGGAAGAACAGTTTCATTACCTGATGCTTGGATTAAACCCATTAGAGCCGAAGGTCAAGGACGTGAAGCCCGGAAAAATTTATTAATGATCGTGCAAAACAGAGAATTTTTTCCCTTTGTTTTTTCCCTTATAACTTATTTGTTTTTCTATATGGCAGATGCCTGCAGCAACATATAAAGCGTCATATATTTTCCCTGAAGGCAAAATCTGAACCTTGAAAACCCTATATTTTCCAAGCGCTCTATTGCCTTGTTAACGCAGTCTGAGAGCATGGGAGAATGACGAAGCTGCTCCCCGGTTCGGTTGGATTATTGTACATATATATGCTATAATCAGTCTGAAAGGAAAGGCAGTTTCTATGTGTCAGAAATATACACCAGATGAACTAAATCGCATGAATCATGATACCAAGAACAAGGTTATCTGCCAGATGCAGGACCGTCTTGATAGGCTGGAGCATGACTACGAGAATCTGATAGAACAGATCCGTCTGGCTGATCAGCAGCGTTATGGACGGCATACAGAATCACTGGATGCCATTACAGGACAGCTTTCCTTCTTCAATGAGGCTGAAGCCTGTTATGATGCGCAGCATCCTGAGCCGGCTGTTGATGAAGTGATTGAAGATGCCCTTAAGAAACCCCGTAAGCCCAAGAAAAAGGGACAGCGTGAGGATGATTTAAAGGACTTTCCGCAGGAAGAAATCCCCCACGATGTATCAAAGGAAAAATTGATTCATACATTTGGCGAAGGTAACTATAAAAGCATGCCGGATGAAATCTGCTGGCAGTTACGCTTTGAGCCGGCAAAGTGGATTGCCGAAAAACACATCATTAAAGTATATGTGGGAACAGACGGGCTGCATCAGGATGAATTCCTGCGCGGAGACCATCCGGGCACCCTGTTCCGTGGCAGTATCGCCACCGCATCACTGGAAGCTGCAGTCATTAATGCCAAATATGTAAACAGTAATCCACTTGACCGTGTTTCCAGGGACTTTAAGGCAAACGGTCTGAATCTGTCAAAGCAGACCATGTCAAACTGGACAGTCTGGTCTTCAGAACGATTTTTTCAACCAGTGTATGACCTTATGAAAAAGTGCCAGCTTAAGGCCCATGTAAACCAGTGTGATGAAACCCCTTTGGAGGTCATCCATGACGGCAGGCCTGCAGGGAGCAAAAGTTACATGTGGGTACACCTGACCGGGGAGCTTTCTGATGTTCCGCCCATTGTGGTGTACGAATATCAGAAGACACGGCACAGTGGCCATCCAAAGGAGTATTACAAAAACTTCAATGGAATACTCATGACGGATGGGCTGGAGCAGTACCACAAGCTTGCCCGGGAACAGGAAGGCATTACGAATGCAAACTGTTTTGCACATGCAAGGCGCCACTTTGCCAATGCCATCAAAGCAATGGGGAAAGGGAATGCCGAAGCAGTTAAATCTTCGGCTGCCTACAAGGCACTGGTGCGGATCGGTGCCATCTATGACCTTGAGAATACTTTGAAAAATCTTTCCCCGCAGGAACGCCTTAAAGAGAGACAGGCTTCAATTAGACCACTGGTTGAAGAATATTTTGCGTGGGTAAAAGATACTTTCCGCAAGGGGCAGATTCTTCCCAAAAGTGAAACAGCAAAAGGTCTTGCATATAGCATAAATCAGGAAGAGTATCTCAAAGTATTTCTGACCGACGGTGAAGTTCCCATAGATGATTCCGCATCGGAACGTGCACTGAGAAATTTCACAATAGGCAGGAAAAACTGGATGACTATAAATACAGTCCGCGGAGCGCAGGCAAGTGCCATCATTTACAGTATTACCGAAACCGCACGTGCAAACAACTTAAATGTTTATTATTACATCAAACATCTGCTGACGGAGCTACCGCAGCTTATAGATAAAAACGGGAATATAGAACAACCCGTTCTGGAACCACTCATGCCGTGGTCAAAAACTTTGCCGGCTGATTGTTACAGCAAGCGTCGCAGTTAAGCGGCGCTTAAATTTTAGGAGGGGCGTCGGATTTGACGCTTACAGAACTAATGAAGGTAAGCGCCAAATAATAATGCGGTCAGATATAAAATTACCCCAGCCCTTTGTGAGTTGGAGTAATTCACTATAATTCACATGCGATTTTTGATAGATTGAAGTTTTTCACTCCAGGGTG
>OFGO01000959.1_pt1 | contig 23916 bp, 25 predicted proteins | sample 1521761 | NCBI WGS metagenome assembly OFGO01 (sample SAMEA3504128, study PRJEB24116) | mouse gut metagenome | biome: mouse gut; feature: mouse-associated habitat; material: faeces | place: Denmark | collected 2011
ATGGCCATCTGCTTGCCGGGCATGGCGTCCAGGGTGAAGCGGGCGGCCACCTCGGACACGCGCTCCGCGCCCTTGGTGATGACGATAAGCTGGACCAGCACAATGATGAAGAAGATAACAAAGCCCACCACGACGCTGCCGCCGGTGACCAGCTGGCCGAAATTCTTGATGACCACGCCGGGGTCGCCGGTGGTGAGGATCATACGGGTACTGGACACGTTCATACCCAGCCGGAACAGGGTGGTGATGAGCAGCAGGGAGGGGAAGATGGAAAATTCCAGCGCCTCCGAAATATTCATCGTAATCATCAGGATCATGACAGACAGCCCGATGTTGATGATGAGCAGGATGTCCAAAATCTGCGGGGGCAGCGGGATAAACAGGAACATGACCACAACCACCACAAACAGCGCTATAACATTGTCTAAAATCCGTTTGAGCATGGCAGGTCATTCACCTCCTCGTCGCCGCATCGTCGGGACAGCCTTCCCATCATTCGCTTCCGCTGTCCCTTCTCTCCCCCCAAAAGCTGAGGACCGCTTTTGCGGGGGCCCCGTGATTATGCCCGGGGCCTTGAACATTCCCTATTTCACAATCTGTTTTTTATCGTTCAGTTTGAAGATATACACCAGCACCTCCGCCACCGCGCCGTACAGCTCCGGCGGGATCATCTGGTTCAGCTCCGCCTGCGCGTAGAGCGCCCGGGCCAGGGGGACGTTTTCGATGACGGCCACCTTGTTCTCCTCGGCAATCTGAACAATGCGCAGGGCGATGTTATCCTGGCCCTTGGCCAGCACAATGGGGGCGTCGTCCTGGTCCGGCTTGTAGCGCAGGGCCACGGCGAAGTGGGTGGGGTTACGGATGACCACATCCGACCCGGGCACCTGCTGCATCATGCGCTGCTGGGCCCGGCGGCGCTGGATCTCCTTGATCTTCCCCTTCACCTGGGGATCGCCTTCCATCTGCTTATACTCTTCCTTGACCTCCTGCTTGGTCATCATCATATTTTTCTCGTAATCCCACCACTGGTAAAAGAAGTCCATGGCGGCCACCGCCACAAAGGCGATGCAGATACGAACCACCATCCCCCCCGCCATCTCCACCAAATGGGCCGCGGCGGCGGTCAAATCGGTGTACAGGTAGTTGGAACTCTCCAGGAACATGTCCCGGATGCTCAGGAAGATGATGACCATCAGGATGGCGATCTTGATGAGGTTTTTCAAAGTCTCTACGAGGCTTTTCAGGGAGAACAGCCGCTTGAAACCCTGGAGCGGGCTGAGCCGGCTGAATTTCGGCTTCATGGACTCGGCGCTCACCAGAAACCGGGTCTGGGCAAAGGTGGCCGCCACGGCGCACAAGATGGCCGCCAAGGCCACGATTCCCACCGTTTTCACCACCAGCACAATCCCCTGGACGGCCAGCTCGCCGCATACGCCGCCCACATCCCGGGATTCCTCCCCCGCAGTGGCCAGGCACAATGTCATAAACCCGCCCAGCTGCTGGGCAAACGTGCCGGTGAGCAGCCACAGCGTGGCGAAGGTGCCCAGCAGTCCGGCCACCGCCACCGCGTCCTGGCTTTTAAAGACGTTACCCTTTTTTCGTTCGTCCCGCCGCTTTTTTGGTGTCGCTTTTTCTGTTTTATTTCCCTCGGGCAACGTCTGTCCCCCCTTTTGTCCCGCGTAGTCCGCTCCTCAGAAGGGTGGAGGAGGGACGCTGTCGCAACGTTCTGTTGTTTTCTGGAAGGAAATTACTTGAAGAAATCACCCGGTCAGGGTGAGTACATCGCGGAGCGCGTTGAGCATCGCCGCCTCAGCCTGGAGCAGAAACTCGCTGAAGGGAATGGTCAGCACCAGCAGCAGCGCCAAACCCACGATGACCTTCAACTCAATGTTGATGGCAAATACGTTGATTTGCGGGATCACCTTCATCAACACACCCATACCCACCTGGGCGATGAGCTCCGCCGCCAGGATGGGCATGCTCAGCTTGATCCCGAGCACGGTGCACTCCACAAAGAGCTCCAGCAGCAGGTTGTAGGCCGGCAGGCCGATGGATACCTGTCCGAAGGGGACCAGCTCCCCGGACGTGAGAAAAATGCGCAGCAAGGTTAAATGCCCTCCCGCCGCGAAAAACAGCAGGTTCATCAACGCGTTGAGAATCTGCCCTGTCACCGACAGGTTTGCCGATGTCCCGGGGTCATACATCTGGTTCATGGTCATACCCATCTGGGTATCGACAATGGACCCGGCCAGCTGCGGGATGTAGAAAAAGAAGCTCGCCGCCATGCCAAGCAAAACGCCAACCGCCAGCTCCAGCAGCATCCGCACCGCCAGCTCCGCCGCCCCCACCGGCACGGGCACCGTCTGGGTGGTCATGGACGCCGTGAATACGGACAGCACCAGCGTCATACCTGCGCGGAAAGCATTGGGGATGTTCCGGCGGCCCAGGAGAGGGTTGAACAGAACAAACCCGCTGATGCGGGCGGTGATATAGAGGAACCGCGTCAGTTCCGCCCAGTCGATCATGGCTGCCTCCCCCGCTTAACCGCCGATCAGTGAAAAAATCTCCAGCGTATAGTCCTTGAGCGTATCCAGCATCCAGCCGCCTCCAACCAACAAAACGCTGATGACCACAATCAGCTTGAGCACAAAGGAGATGGTCTGCTCGTGGATCTGGGTGACCGCCTGGAAGATAGCCACCACCACGCCTATCAGCATGCTCAGCAGCAGCATGGGGCTGGCCAGCTTGATGGCCACTCCTACCGCGTCCCGCATCAAGTCCATTGCCTGGGTGGTGTCCACAGCTCATCCTCCTTCCCGGAAATCAATTTACGCTCTGCACCAGCGTGGAAAACAGCACCTGCCAGCCATTGACGGACACAAACAGCAACAGCTTGAAGGGCGTGGAGATCATGGCGGGCGGCAGCATAATCATGCCCATGGACATCAGCGTGGAGGACACCACCACGTCGATGAGCAGGAAGGGGATATACAGCAGGAAGCCGATATAGAACGCCTCTTGCAGCTCCTGGGTCATAAACGCGGGCACAATCACCCGGAGGGGCAGCTCCCGGACCGCCTGTTCCCCCTCCTCCGGCACATCAATGTGGGCCAGGTCACAGTACATTTCCACCGTCCGCCACTGGGTATTGGCCATCATGAACTCCTTGAGTGGCACACTGGCCCGGTCCACAAATTCCTCCGCCCCGATCTCCTGGTCCGTATACGGCTCCCATGCCTCCGTCCCAATGCGGGTGAGCACCGGGTTCATGGTGATAAGGGTGAGAAACAAGGCAATACCCACCAGCACCGTGTTGGGCGGCGTCTGCTGGGTGCCCATGGCGTTGCGCAGGAAGGACAGGGAGATGATGTACCGGGTAAACGAGGTCATCATCACCAGCAGGGAGGGCAGCAGGGCGATCATGGTGGTGAGGAAAAGAATCTCCAGGGTCTGGACGCTCTCACCGTTGATATTAATCAGGCTGTCGGTCGGCATCCATCCTCACCTCGGTTTCCTTTGCTTGAGTACGGTGCGCAGGGCCTCCCCAAAGCTGGGGGGCGCCGGTTGGCCGGGGGGCGGCGTATAAAGGGCCTGCGCCTCCTCCTGGGTAAACTCCGCCAGCAATGTCACACCGGAAGGCGCCACCCCCAGCAGAAGATACCGTTCCCCTGCCTGTACGAGCACCGCGCTCTGCTCCCGCCCCAGGGCCAGCCGGGCCAGAGCCTTGAAACGGCCTGTCCCGCCGGGCGCTCCAAACCCGCCCAGGGCCCTTCTGCCCGCCACATATTTGGTAAACAGGTAGGCCAGCACGATGATGGCCACCACGCACAGCAGCATCCACATCAGGGAGAACACGCTGTCCAGCGCCGTGACCTCCAGGGCCAGGACGGGCCTGCGGGGGAAAATACCCATCAGGGCGCGCCCAGAATGGATGTGACGGTCTTGAGCACCCGGTCGGGCTTAAAGGGCTTGACAATGAAGTCCTTGGCGCCGGAGCGCACCGCGTCCATAACCATGGACTCCTGGCCCATGGCGGAACACATGACCACGTTGGCGCTGCCATCCTTGGCACGGATGGCCTTGAGGGCCTCCAGGCCGTCCATATTGGGCATAGTGATGTCCATCACCACCAGATCGGGGCCGATCTCGCCGAACTTCTCCACCGCGTCGGCGCCGTCAACGGCCTCGAACACCTCGGTATAGCCGTTCTTCACCAGGGTGTCCTTGATCATCTTGCGCATGAAAGCAGCGTCATCCACTAACAGAATCTTCTTAGCCATGGTTTGATCCATCCTTTTCCATTATATGTTGTGTACCCCGCCGTTTGAAACCCACCGGGGCCGGGTATGCCTGTCTGATGCTCACTTGCCGCCTGCCAGCATTTCAATGCCGGGCGTCTGGACGATCTCGGTGATGCGCACACCGAAGTTATCCTCGATGACCACCACCTCGCCCCTGGCAATACACTTGCCGTTGACAAACAAATCCACCTGGTCGCCCGCCAGCTTATCCAGCACCACCAGCGAGCCCTTGGCAAATTCCAGAATGTCCTGCACCTTGCGGCGGGCCCGCCCGATCTCCACCGTCACCTGGAGGGGCACCTCCATAATAAGCTCCAGGTTCTGGGCCTGTTCCTTGCCCAGCTTCTCCAGCGGGTCCATCTCCTCCATGTGCACCGGCTTGGTGGCGATGACCTTGGGCTCAACAGTCTTCTGGACGGTGGCGGGCGCGGGCTGCGCCGCGGCGGCGTTGTTCGCCATGGCCGTCGTCATGGCCGCCATCATGGCCGCCATCATAGTCCCCAGGTCAGCCGCGCTGGCGGCGGGGGCCGCAGGAACCGCGGCGGCGGGCTGCTGGGGCGGCGGCGCGGGCGCGGGCACCGGGGCCGCTGCGGGAGGCGGCGCGGAGGGCACACCGCCCGCCAGCATGGCCTCGATCTCCGCCTGGCTCATCTTGTGATCCCCGCCGCCGGAGGGGGCGGGGGCCGGGGCGGGTTCGCTGTTCATTCCGGCCAGCATCCGCTCAATGTCGTCCTGGCTCATCTTTTTGTCGCCCCCGGAGGAGGCCGGGGCGGGCTCTGGGGCAGGCGCGGCAGCGCCTCCCGACAGCATGGCCTCAATCTCCTCCTGGCTCATCATGTGGTTGCTGCTCTCCGGGGCAGGCGCCGGGGCGGGGGCCGGGGCAGAGGCTCCGCCTCCGGCCAGCATGGCCTCAATCTCCTCCTGGCTCAACGGCCGGTTGCTGGCACTGGCCTCCGGGGCAGGCTGGACGGACGGGGCCGCAGGCGCGGGGGACCCGCCGCTGGACACCTCGTCCTCCAGGCCCAGGCTCTTGAGCAGCTCCTTGGCCAAGGCCACCGACATAACGTTCATGAACTCGCTTTCCAGCGCGTCCTCAATCTTCAGGAAAAACCTGACCACCACGATCTGGTCCGCGCCCTGGGGAAGGTGCTCCTGCTTAAACTGGTCCAAATCCTCCAGTTCAAAGGACACCGGGGTGGAGATGTCCACCCGGAAGCCCAGAAAGTCGGACATGGCCGTGGCGGCGGAGCCCATCATCTGGTTCATGACCTCGCACACACAGCTGATGGTCAGTTCATTGAGCTCAAACTCCTCGTCGGCGGTCTCCATCCCCATGAGTATGTCCACAATGACCTTGATATCGCTGCGCTTGAGCAGCATGATATTGCTGCCCTCCAGGCCCTCCACATACTTGATCTCAACACCGATGGCCGGCTCCAGGTTGCCCAGGGAAAAATCCTTCACGTCCACCACGCTCACCGTAGGCGTCGTGATGTCCACCCGGTGATCCAGCATGTTCGACACGGCGGTAGCCGAGGAGCCCAGGCTGATATTCATCATTTCGCCCAAGGCGTCTATCGCCATTGGGCTGAACATTTCCTTCTCCATCCCTTACTCGCTCCTTTGTTCGGCCGAATAGCACACCTCGTCTATCTTGATGGCCATGTTTTTCTTGTGGGTTCCCATGCGTCCGGTAAACCATTGATAGCCGCCGATCTCCAGGAATACCGGAGAGTCCTTGGACCGTCCCAGGTTTACCACATCTCCCACGTTCAGGTGATAAATATCACTGAGGGACAGCTGGGTATCCCCCAACTCCGCCACGATTTCCAGCGTGGAATCGCGCAGTTTGTCAAAAATCTCGTCCGAATTGTCCTCGCTGGCCACCTTGCGGCCCATACTCTCCCGGTTGACCTCGCCGAATATGCTCATGAGAACATTGCCGGGCAGCACCACGCTCATCCGCCCCTCGCCGCTGCCAAAGGTGAGCTTCATGTCCACCAGCACCACCGTCTCGTCCAGGTTCAGCAGGGTGACCAGGGTGGGGTTGACCTGGGTGCGCTCATACTCGAAGGTGACGGGCACATAGTTCTCCCAGCTGCTGCCCATCAGGGCGATGATATCCTTGAGCAGCAGTTCATAGAGCTGGAGTTCCAGGTCGGTGTAGGCATAGCCCATGGGGACTTCCCGTTCCGAATCCCCCTCGCTGCCCATCATCCGGTCCATCATCCCCAGCGCGGTCTGGGTGGACAGGTAGACCATGACCGGGTCCTCCGTCTGGATATCCCGTCCGCCCTCTGTCCGGGGGTGGACCGTCACGTCCACCATGGCCAGTACGTCCCCTTCCATGAGGGCGTTATTAAACTCGTAGAACTTCTGCTCCTCGATGCTCTCCACCTCAATGGCGCAGGTGGTGCGCAGCTGGGCGTTGAGCCGGGAGCTGATGACCCGGGTGTAGTTCTCAAAAATGCCGTGAAGCATTTTGATACGGTCCTTGGTAAACTTCCGCGGGGTGGTGAAGTCGTATTTCCGATACTTTTTCTCCGGCTTTTTCTCCTCCGCCTTAGCCTCTTCGCCGCCGCTGCGCATGGAATTGAGCAGCGCGTCGATCTGACTTTGTGACAATACCTCAGCCATCGAATCACCTCACCTGATCTGCTGTATTCTTATGGGGTCTGCTGTTCCGCGCCTGCCTGGCCCTGGCTCTGGGTGATGAACTCGGTCAGTCCGCCGCCCTTCAGCTCTTCCTCCAGGTTGCGCCCGCTGATAATCATTTCCACACGGCGGTTCTTGCGCCGCCCCTCCAGCGTCTCATTGGTGGCCACGGGCCGCCACTGTCCGCACCCCTCGCTCACCAGCCGCGTGGGGAAAATGGAGCTGTTGTTCTGGATGAACACCTGCACCTCCGTGGCGCGGTTGCTGGCCAGGAAGCGGTCTCCATACGCCTCGTTGGGCATATTGGGGTCCTGCTGGGCCGTGTGGCCCTGGATACGGATCTCATCGATGGCGGACTCCGCCGTGTCCAGGACGGCGCACACCTGCAAAAGGATATCCTTTGCCTCCTCGCGCAGCTCAAAGCTGTTACCCGCGAAAAACACGGTGTCGGTGAACTTGACGTACACCTTGCCGCCGCTCATGTCCACCTGGATGGCGTTTTGCATATCGCCCTGGGACGCCATGGCCTGAAGGGCCAGGAAAACCTCCTCGATCATATCGTCGATCTCCCGCTGGGCCGCCACATCGGGAATGGAGGGCATTCCGCCCTGTTCGTTGTCCTCCGGGTCGGCCACGGGGCCGTCGGTGCCGCCGGGGTCGGTGGGGTCCAGCTGGGCAAAGGGGTTGAAGCTGGTGACGATAGCCCGCCACTTCTCCTCGCTGATGGTGGACATGGAGTACAAAAGGACAAAGAAACACAAAAGCAGCGTGACCATATCGCCGTATGTATCCATCCAGTTGGCGCCGCCGCCACCGCTTTTTTTCTTTTTCACGACGTTTTCAACTCCTTACATCGTGTGTTGGGGAGCATGGGCCTTATTCCCCGGAGGGGGCCTTGCCGCCCGCGTCCCGCTTGCCCTGGGGGATATAGGTGAGCAGCTTCTCCCGCAGCGCCTTGGGGTTCTCACCGGACTGGATGGACATGATGCCCTCCACGATGATCTGCTTGCACAGCACTTCCTCGCCGTCCCGGATACGCAGGTTGTTGGCGATGGGGCCGAAGATCATGTGGGCCAGAATACAGCCGTACAGGGTGGTAATCAGGGCGGTGCCCATGTCCTGGCCGATGGTGCTGGAGCCGCCCTCGCTCATATTCATGTTTGCCAGCATGTTGATCAGGCCCACCAGCGTGCCCACCATGCCGAAGGCCGGGGCCACTGCCGACGCCTTGTCGTAGAGCGCGGCCGAATCCTCGTGCCGGGCGGACATACACTCGATGTCGTTCTCCAGGATGGCGCGGACCTTGTCTGGGTCGTTGGCGTCCACGATGAGCATGATGGCCATCTTGAAGAAGGGGTCCTCCTGCTCGTTGGCCTTGCCTTCCAGGGCCAGCAGGCCGTTTTTACGGGCGGTCTGTGCCAAATCCACCAACTGGTCGATGTACTTCATGGGGTCGAACTTCTTGGCGTTGAGCATGATGCCGAAGTGCTTGGGCATGGCCGCCAGGGTGCTGGCCGGGAAGCTGGCCACCACGATGGCCAGGGTACAGCCGATGACGATGAAGATACTGGCCGCGTCAAAGAAGTTCCACAGGTTCTCCGGCTTGAAGGTGAATACCGGCAGGTTTTGCGCCACCGCCTTCGGGCCGATGTTAATGCCGCACACCACGCCGAACAGGAACACGAAGATTGCCAGTACCAGGCCGATGATATAGGTAATATTCATTACAAAGCTCTACCTCCAGATTCCGGGCGCGGCTTTCCGCCCGGAAGGCCGTTCAGGCCGTTTTTATCTGTCTCGCCGGTGTTACCGATTGTCCACCACGGTGATCTGCCGGTGCACATCCATCACCTTGGCGTTATACTTGGCGATCCTATCAATGATCTCGTCCACACTCTCGCGGACAAGGTAGAAGTCGTGGTTCATCATGACGATCTTGGATTCGGGGATGGTCTCAATATACTCGATCTGCAGGTGGTTGACGAGGAATTTTTCGTGGTTGCGCTTTGTCAGGACGATCATAATGTTACCTCCTTTTTCCTATTCATAGGACTACAGGGGGATAGCCCGGGGAGAGAGCGGCTCTCCCCGGGCCGTTTTCGGGTTTATCAACGCTTCATATTGACCAGTTCCTCCAGCATGGAGTCGGTCACGGTGATGATGCGGGTGTTGGCCTGGTAGCCGCGCTGGGTCAGGATCATCTGGGAAATCTCCTGGGCCAGGTCGGTCTTGGACATCTCCAGGCCGCCGGAGATGATGGAGGCGTTTTTCGCGCCCTTGCGCAGGCGCAGGCCGTCCACGGGGGCCGGGGCGTCGCCGCCGTCCGGGGCCTGGGCCAGCTCGCCGTTTACATAGGTGATGCCCAGATCCTCGCCCGCGCCGCCGAACAAGGCCACGCTCAGGTTGCCTGCGCCCTCGCCGGCCTTGTAATAGCTGTTGCCCATGCTGGTCACGCCGTTGGGGTTGGTCACCATGCCGATGGCCACCACGCCGATGACCACCTGCTCGCCGGTCTCGGCGCAGGTGCCGCTGATGACGCCGGTTTTCCCATCCACGGTGATGCCGTTGAAGGTGGCCTTGGGCCAGGGCTCGGCCTCAGTGCCCGCAGGGGCGTCGTCCGCCACAGGCTGCAGCGCGTCGTGGAGCTTGCCCACCGCGTTGGCGTCGGCCCCGTCGCCCTCCACCGCGGTGGTGGGCCATTTCAGCTCCAGCGCCCCATCGGCGCCGGCCTTGGCCCCCACGCCCGGAAAACGGATGGGCACCAGCTGGTTGCTGAAGGTAGCCTTGCCGGTGGCGGCGTCAATCCCGGTGCACAGGAAGCCGTAGACCACCTGGCCGTCGTTGTTGGTCAGATAACCGTCCGCCTTGAAGTCGAAATTGCCCACCCGGGTCAGGTTCAGGGAGGTGAACATGTTCACGTCGTCGGCGCTTCCGTCGAAGCCGTCGGAGATGGTCTTGTCGCCCACCATGAAGAAGCCGTCGCCGTCAATCATCATGTCCGTGGCCTTGCCGGTCACGGCGTAGTTGCCCGTGCTCATGTCGATGTCCACCGAGCCCATGTTGGCGCCGTAGCCGATCTGGGAGGGGTTCTTGCCGCCCACGGTGTTGGTGCCGTCGGAGCCGCCGGACAAGGTGGTGTAGATGGAGGTGCGGAACACGGAGCGGCTGGCCTTGTAGCCGTAGGTGTTCACGTTAGCCACGTTGTTGCCGATGACGTTCAGGTTCTGCATATGGGTCCGCAGACCCGCGATTGCCGCATACATTGCACCAGTCATAGTAAGAAAATTAACTCCTTTCGGTGTGGCGCCGCCCGGCCAGCGTCAATCGGACGCGGGCCGAAGGCATCCGAAATTGGTCCTGCCTTCTGTCTATCATATTACAGGAACACGGCGCCGTCAATGTTTGTGAAAATATTTTGTTTCATTTCCTCTTGGGTGATGGCCGTAATGACCCTGGCATTGGGCACATTGATGATAAAAGCCTTCTCGGTGTCCATGGCCAGGATATTGGTGGCCCCTTTGGCCTGGGCCCGGATGACGCTGCCCGCCAGCTGGTCCATCAGATCGGGCGTCACCTCAATGCCCCGCTCCTGCGCCCGGGAGATGGCGTGCTTGGAAAACTCCACGCCCTGGGGCTGCTCCTGTCTGGCCAGCTCCTGCTGGAGCATGGCGCCGAAGCCCCCCGCCGGTCCGCGCTGCTGTACCCGGGCCTGCGGCGCTTCCCTGCGCTCTAGTCCTGATACACGCTGGATCATCTCATGTCACCTCATTTTTCCTCAGTCGGTGGGTGCGCCCTGCTCACCCTGGTATTCGGGATTGGTTCCGGCCTCGCCGGCGCCGTCCGTGGGGGGAGTGGGCTGGCCGCCCTCGGGCTTGTCGGCGCCCTCGCCCTCACCGGGGCCATCCACGCCGCCTTCGCCCTCGCCCTCGCCTTCACCGGGCTCTTCGCCCTCGCCGGGCTTTTCAATGGGCGGAAGCTGGCCGACCGCCATAATCTGGTTGAGGCCATAGGTCTCCACCTTACCATTGGCGTCCTTGCCGAAGATCACCTGCTGGCCGTTCATCACGCCGGTGCCGGTGACCAGGACTTCCCGCTCCTCCAGGCCCTTGTCGGTCACAATGCCGATGGTGACCACCTTGCCCACCAGGGAGCTGGCATAGCTCTGGACGCTGGTTTCAGTCATATTGGAGATAGCTGTAACCATCTGCATCTGGATCATCTGGTTCATCATCTCGCTGGTGTCCATGGTGTCGTCAATGGTCTGGTTTTGGAGCTGTACGATCATCAGCTGGAGGAAATCCTGCATATCCAGCTCGGTGTTGTTTTTGCGGCTGGTGCTGTTTTCGGGACGCAGTCCCGCGCCGGCGCCCATCAAGCCCGCAATATCCGCCATAGAATTGCTGCCCATAGCATTTGCTCCTTTCTGTGTTATTCTTCTCCGGGAACCAGTCCCAGCCGAAGCTGCTGCATGAAGTCCTGGGAGCTGGTATGCTCCTGATTCCGCCGGCGGCGCTCCTGGCCGTCCTGGGCGTGGCCGTTGTGGCCGTCGTAGCTCTGGTGCTGCTGGTTCTGGCCCTGCTGGCTCTCCGGCTGGCGCTGGATGTCCACCTGGACCTCCTGGCCGCGGCTGCTGAGCATTCCCTGCAAATCGCCCGCGTGCCGCTCCAGCAGTCCGCGGGTCTCGGCGCTGTGGGCGCTGAGGGCCACCCGCAAAATGCCGTCGGCGCTCTGGCTGATCTCCACGGTGACGCTGCCCAGATGCTCCGGGGTGAGCTGGATGCGCACCAGGGATTCGCCCTTCTGCAAGGCCTGGGCCAGCTGGGTGTCGATCTGCCTGGCCACGTCCGGCTCCTGGGCCTGCTGGGCGTCATATGCCTCGCCCACCTTCACCGGGGCGGCCTCCACGTCGCGGAAGAGCTGCCTGGGGGCCTGCTGGGCGTCCAGAAGCTCCATCTGGGGATCGTCCTCCCCCTCCTGGGGCTGGACTTCCTCCGCCACCTGCTTGACTTCCTTGCCGAACTGCTCCGCCGTCACCTTTTCCAGCAGCTGGGCGGGGCCGTGCTCCACGGTGGGGTCGGTGGCCTCCAGCATGGCGTCCGCCTCGGGGTCGGACACATCGTACAGAGCGGGATCAACCACCTGCTTGCCGTACATCCTGGCCGCCTCGTTGGCCCCCATCAGGATCGGGATGTCCTCGCCGTTCGCGCCGGTACGTACCCCGATGCACACGATGGGTTCGCCCTCTTCCAGGTTTTGGGGCAGCCACTCCGCGGGGTACTGGGCCAGCTGCTCGGGGCTGACCGGGGCCAGGTACACCTGCATCCGCTTGGACGCCTCCACCGGGTCCTCCTCCTTCTGGCCGGGGGACTTTTCCGGCTTCCGGGTGGCAGGCTTTTCGGCCTTGGGCTGCTCAACCTCGCTGTCCGGTTGGCCGGACGCGGCCTTCTCGATGAGCTTCTGGAAGTCGTCATTTTTGGCGCCGGAGGCATCCTTGCCGATATCCGATATCAAGCCCGTCGTGTCGTAGGTCGCTACGCAGGCAGCCAGCATGTTCAGCTTCTGGTAACCTAAACTGTCCATTTTGTTTTCCTCCTTTCTTCTAAAAGATATTTATTTCCAAACGGCGCAAGCCGTTCAGAACAAAATCATGCGCCGATGCCGGCGCGGGCCCGGGCGGAGCTGACAAACTCGTCGATGAGGTTTTCCTCCGCCTTCTGTACCGCCTTGTTATAGTCCTCCAGCTTGTGCTCCTTGAGCTTCTCAATGGAGGAGGTGTCGATTTTGGCGTCCACCACCTGTTGGCGCTTAGCCTCCTCCTCCTTGCGCAGCTCCTCCAGCCTGGCGGTCTCCCGTTCAATCTCCGCCTCCAGCACCCGCAGGCCGTTCTGGTAGAACATGGCGTCGGCCACGGTAATCCCCTCCAGCTTGCGCCGGCGGTACTCCTCGTTGCAGTCCCGGTAATCCCGCCAGACTGCCTCCAGCACATCCTCCTGCTCCCGGACCCGGGCCAGGATGGCGGCGTGCTCCCCCTTCAGGGAGTCCAGCACCTGCTGCTTGTAGGACAGTACCGAGTCTAAAGAGAATTTGAATTTCTTCATCTATCTGTGCACCTCGCGGCTTATTTGAGGAGCTTGCCCATCTCCTCCACACACTGCTCATAGGAAAAGGCTTCGTTCACGTCCTGGGTCAGGAAACCGTTCACCGCGTCGATCTTGGACATGGCGAAGTCCAGCTTACGGTTGCTCCCCGGCTTATAGGCCCCAATGGCCACCAGGTCGGCGTTCTTCTCATACACGCTCATAATATCCCTTATGCGGGAGGCCAGCTGGCGGTGTTCCGGCGGGACGATCTCCACCATCAGGCGGGAGATGCTGGCGGACACGTCGATGGCGGGGTAGTGGTTGGAGTTTGCCAGCTGGCGGGAGAGGACGATGTGCCCGTCCAGAATGCCGCGCACCGTGTCCGCGATGGGTTCGTTGGTGTCGTCGCCCTCCACCAGCACCGTATATACCCCCGTGATGGAACCCCGGCTGAAATTGCCGCTGCGCTCCAGCAGCTTGGGCATCTCGGCGTACATGGAGGGGGTGTAGCCCCGGGCCACCGGCGGCTCGCCGATGGCAAGGCCGATCTCCCGCTGGGCCATGGCGAAACGGGTGAGGGAGTCCATCATCAACAGCACGTCGTAGCCCTGGTCCCGGAAATATTCCGCGATGCCGGTGGCCACGCTGGGACACTTCATGCGCAGCATGGCGGGCTGGTCGGAGGTGGCCACCACCAGGATGGAGCGCTTCATCCCCTCGGGGCCCAGGTCTTTCTCCACAAATTCCAAAACCTCGCGGCCCCGTTCGCCCACCAGGGCGATGACGTTGATATCGGCGGTGACGTTCTTGGCGATCATGCCCATCAGGGTGGATTTGCCCACGCCGGAACCGGCGAATATGCCGATACGCTGGCCTTTGCCGATAGTGATGAGCCCGTCGATGGCCTTCACGCCGAACTGGATGCGCTCCCGGATAGGGGGACGCTGGAGGGGGTTTATGTAATTGCCGCCCACGCAGTAGGGGGTGCCCCCCTCAAAGGGGCCCTTGCCGTCGATGGGCTGGCCCAGGGCGTTGATGATGCGCCCCCGGAGGAACTCGCCCACCTGCAAGGTGAGCTGCGCGCCGGTATTGCGCACGAAATTGCCCGCCGAGATGCCGCTCATATCGGAATAGGGCATAAGCAGGATGTGGTCGTTCTTGAAGCCCACCACCTCGGCGGTGACCTGCCCGCCCGAGTCGCCGTTGTAGATGCGGCAGATGTCGCCCACGGCGGCCCGGCCGCCGCTGGCCTCGATGGACATGCCCACAATATTCTCGATTTTCCCCGTCAGGCTGTAGGGCTCCGCGTTATAGACCTGACGGGTCATTTGTTGAAATACGGAAGGCATATCTTCACCCCACCGGCCTGTGCCTCACGGCCCCGTTCCCGGCCTGGGAGAAAGGGGGCCTTGCGATATATCAGTGAAACAGGTTCATCCCCGACGCGCTGTTGGCGGTGTCCATGAGGATGGTCCGCAGGTTGTTGAGCTGGGTGGCCGCGCTGGCGTCCACGATCTCGTCCGGCATTTCGATGATACAGGTGCCCGACTCGTCGTCGGACATGGGGATGAGCCGCACCCGGTCCGACAGGGCGCTGAGCGCGGCGGACAAGGAAGCGGGGATCTGGGTGAGCCGCTTGGCGTCGCACTCGGATATGTATATGTGCACCCATTCCTTTTTCTTCCGCTTGTCGATGGCGGTCTGGATCATCCGGCTGATGACGTCGCCGCTGCTCTTCAGGCTGACGCACACCACCTTCTCCGCCACCGCCAGGGCCAGGTCCCGCAGGTCGTCCACGCTCTGGTCCATCTGCCGGTCCAGGGCCACGCCCGCCTGCTCCATGAAGCGGTGGACCTCTTCCTCCAGGCGCCTGGCCTGCTCCTCCCGGAGCTGCCTGGACTCCTGGGACGCCTCCGCCATCCCCTGGACATAACCCTCCTGGCGTCCGTCCTCCCGGGCCTTGGCAAAAACCTCCTCCGCCTCGCGCCGGGCGTCCTCCCGGACCCTGGCCATCAGCTCCTCGGCCTCACGCCGGGCGTCGGCCAGGATCACCTCGGCCTGGAGCTGGGCGAAGCTCACCGGGTTCTCTTCCGGCTCCGGCTCCGCTGCAACCTCCGGCTCCGGATCGGCCACCCTCACATCCAGTCCCCCCGCCTCCTCCGGCGGGCTGTCCTCCGGGGCGGGCGGCGCCTCCTCGGGCTCCGGCTCCACCACCAGCTCCGCCGCGTCAGGGAACTGGTAGGGCTCGGCCTTCGCCCTGGAAAAGGCTTTGAATATATTAGGCAATGATATCGTCCTTTCCGCCCTTCGCTATGATGATCTCGTTTTTCTCCTCCAGGTCGCGGATGATATCCACAATGCGCTGCTGGGCGTCCTCCACGTCCTTCAGCTTGACGTTGGTTGTAATCTCCAGGTCGTCCCGGATGTTCTGGGCCATACGGGTGGACATGTTGCTGAGCAGCTTCTTGGAGACCTCCTCGTTGGCGGTCTTGAGGGCCAGCACCAGATCCCGCGGGTCGCAGTCCCGGACAAAGCGCTGGACGGAGCGGTCGTCCATGGTGATAATATCCTCGAACACGAACATCCGCTTGCGGATCTCGTCGGCCAGCTCCTGGTCATAGGCGGACAGGCCGTCGAAAATGTTTTTCTCGCTGGCGCGGTCGATGTTGTTCATCACGTCGGCCACGTAGTCGATGCCGCCCACCTTGACGTTGGCATTGGTGACGATGTTGGAGAACTTCTTGCGCATCTCCGCCTCGATGATCTTGACGGCCACGGGGGACACGCTCTCGATCTTGGCCATGCTCTCCACCACCTGGATCTGGCGCTTCTCGTCCAGCTGGGAGATGACGCCGGCGGCCTTGTCCGGCTCCACATAGGACAGCACCAGCGCGATGGTCTGGGGCCGCTCGTTTTGCAGCGCGGAGTACAGCGACTTGTCGTCCGCCTTCTCCATGAAGGAGAAGTTGCGGTTTTGCAGGGATTTTGTGACCTTGCCCAGCAGCTCGTCCGCCGTCTGGGGCCCGTATGCCTTTTCCAGCACCGTGCGGGCGTACTCCAGGCCGCCCTCGGTCACCGCCCGGTTGGTGCGGCACAGCTGGTAGAACTCATATAAAATTTCCTCGGTCTGCTCCGACCCCAGGAAGCCCATTTTCGCGACCTCCAGGGTGAGCTGCTCCACGTCATCCGGCTCCATATGCTTGTAGAGGGCGGACGCCCGCTCCACGCCCAGGGCGATGATGACGGTGGCGGCCCGCTGCGCGCCGGTGAGGGGGACCTCGTTGGCAATCTTCTTCCGGCCCGCGGGGGCCTTGGGCTCCGCGGGTGCGGCGGTCTTCTGTTCCGCCACGGCGGCGTCAGCCATTGTCTCCATCCTCCTTCAGCCAGCTCTTGATCAGCAGCGCCGCGACCTCCATATTCTCGTCCACATAGTCCCGGATGCTCTGGCGCAGCTCCATGCTCCGTTCCGTATGCAGGTCCATCACGTCGGCCCCCACAGGCTCGCCGTTCTCGTCCACCTGCACGCCGTCCTCCGTCTGCTGGGGCATTGCCACCGCCAGCAGCTCCTCCACGGCCCGCTGCTCCGCCTCCTGCTTCTTGCGCTTCTTGCTGCGCAGCAGCAGGATGATGGTCAGCACGATGGCGAACACCAGCAGGCCGGCGCCCGCGGCGATGACCACCCACAGCGGGATGCCCAGGGCCTCCCAGCCGGAGGGCTCGGGCTCGGGTACAGGCCTCTCGTAGTACTCCTCGTGGAGGACGGAAATGTACCGGGACAGGTACTCCGCCTCGGTCATGCCATCCTCCATCTCCAGAGGCGCCACGATACCGCAGGCCTTGGCCACCGCGTTGCGGACCTCGTCCACCTTGGCGTTGGGAGCGGTGCGGGCGTTGACGCTCACCGCCACGCTCACGTTCTTGATGGTGCCCGCGGTGATCACCATCTGGGTCTGGGTCTTGGAATTGTCGTACTCGGTCTCATGCCGCTCCTCCAGGATGCCCTGGAGCTCCGCCGCCGCATCCCCCGGCTCCACATAGGTGGGCAGCTCGGCATTGGACGGGGTGCCCACCACGCCGCCCACGGCGGCCTCGTCGGGCGTGAGGAACTGATAGAAATACACCTGCTTGCCGACAATGCCCCTGCCGTTGGTGTCGCCCTCCTCGGCGAACTTGGGCAGGGTGACCTTGTAGTCGTTGATGGTCTTGTCGCCCAGCTCCACCTCCACGTTGACCCCGGCGGTGATGTTTTCCTTCCCGTAGATGGGGGCCAGGAGCTCAACGATGGAGTCCTCCATCTGTTTCTTGATCTGCCGCTCCAGCTGGAGCTTCAGCGCCGAGCTGGCCGCCGCACTGGTGCCCGTGCCGCCCATACCGGAGTAGTCGTGGCCGTCGGTGTCCTCGATGGAGACCGACTCCACCGTCAGCCCCGCCACGCTGTGGGCCACATAGTTGCGGATAGCGTTGACCTGCCCGTCGGTGAGCACCTTGCCCTTCTGCATGGTGAGGATTACGCCGGCGGACGCCTCCACCACGTTGTTGGTGTCCAGCACATAGGCCCGGTCCTCGCCCAGGTTGATGGTCACCGTGGCGGAGCGCACCTCGGGGAACTGGCAGATGGTGCGCTCCATCCGGCTTTGCAGGTCCACCAGCCAGGCCCGGTTCCGGTCCGCCTGGGTGGACAGGGCGCTGACCTGTTCAAAATACCCGGTGGGGGTGGAATTGGCCTGGGAGTACTGGTCCACCAGCAGCCGGGCCTTCAGGCTGCTGACCTGGCTCTCCGGCACCTTGACCGTCCCTGTGCCCTCCACCCGGTAGTTGGTGACCCCCTGCTCCTGGAGCCAGGTGAGCACCGCCCCGGTCTCCTCGCTGGTCGCGCCCGCGATCAGGGGGGCATAGGGCCTGGTATTCAGGAAAATGACGATGCCGATGGCCAGGGCGGCCACCGTGACACCGATAATAATCCATATTTTCTTGGATATCTTCCCCAGGGCTGTCTTTGCCTTTTCAAAATAGCCCTGCAGCTTTTCCTTGTTCAAGCCCTATCAACTCCGCTCTCCGCGTTCTTTCCCTTGCAGGTTTTAGACGCTCATGTTTTTCAGTTCGTTATAAGCGTCCAGCGCCTTGTTGCGCATCTGGATCAGCAGGTCCACCGCGATCTCGTTTTTATAGGCGGCGATGCCCAGCTGCACAGGGTTCTCCAGCTGGCCGGTGGCCAGCAGATACTGGGCCTGGGTGAACTCGGCGTCGGTGTCCTTCACGTTCTGGATGAGCCCGGTGAACAGCGATCCAAAGGCGCTGTCCTTCACCTGGCTCAATTCGGTGGCCTTCTCCTCCTGCCCGGGCCGGACGGGGGGGGTAATTGCCTGGATGGTATTGGTAATGCCCGTAATGCCCGCGGGGGGGGCAATGTTTGGGATGCCGTCAATCATGGCGCTCATGGCAGTTCCTCTCCTTTATACAATAATGGAAGCCGCGCCCTTACCGGCCGACCTCCAGCCCGCTGGAAATCACAGATTTCAGCGTGTTGAACGCGGTGACGTCGGAGGCGAAGGCCCGGGTGGCCGCCATAGCGTCCGCCATTTCCTTCACCATGTCCACGTTGGGGAGTTCCAGGTATCCGTCCTCATCCGCATCGGGATGGGTGGGGTCATAGACGATTTTCATGGGGGACTCATCCTCCACAATCTCGGTCACCCGCACGCCGCCGGCGGTGGGGCTGACATCCTTGTTGGACACCGCGCCGCTCATGGCGCGGGCCATGGCCTCCCGGAAGCTGTCGCGCCCGCTCACCGCCTCGAACACCACCATTTTCCGGCGGTAGGCGCCCTCGCCGTTCTCCACCCGCGTGGTCTGGGAATTGGTCACGTTCTCCGCCACGATATCCAGCCGCAGCTGCTGGGCGGTGAGGCCGGAACCAATGATATTGATAGAATTCATGAAGCCCATCGTTCATTACCCCCTTGTTTTGTCGCGTCCCGCCTGCGGGCCGCAGGGCTCACGCGCTTTTACTGGCCCTTGACGGCCATGCGCAGAATGGCATAGTGCTTGTTGATGGCCTGGTAGACATACTGCTGCTGGTACGCGTTGCGGATCAGCTCCACCATCTGCTCCGTGGTATCCACCCCGTTGTCGTCCATGCGCTTTTGCTCCCGGGCCTCAAACACGGTGACCTCCGGGTCCTCCAGGATATCCCGCACCGACTTCTCTGCCTCCCCGGGGTGGGCGGCGGCCTGCTCCAGCTTGCTCCGAATGCTCTCCTCGAACGTGACGACCTTGGCCTTATAGTTGGGTGTCTCCGCGTTGGCAATATTATCCAGGATCGCGGCCTGCTTCGTCCAAAGGAAGCCTACAGATTTTTCTAGCAGCAAAGCGGAATTGCTCGTTAAAATATCCATACCTGAACCCTCCCTCGTGCGTGGCCGCAGCCTGCCCGCGGCACACATCATGAATACTATGAAACGGCGTTTCGGAACATGCGAAAAAATGGGGACCACCCAGACCGGTCAATCTCCGCCCACCGGCGGTTCCCGCTCAAATGGCCCACAAGATCAATGCGGGAACCAATACAGCCCCCTTCCGCTGCACCGAACACTTTTATACACCACATCATAGCGGCAGTTAATTATAGCATGGCACGGAAAAAAACGCAACATGTTTTTGCCCTTTTGGGCAATGAAACCTAGTGCCAAAGTGCTGGTAAAATATTCCGAATACTCCTTATTTTCCAGATTCTTCAAGGTGTTTCCACCTGACGGATTGCCTGCCCACAATATATAGTATGCGTGGTCTGCCCACCCCAATCCCTACCCCTCAGCGGGTGAAAGCTGGAGGCAAAACCACTCCGCAGGCACAAAGCCGAACCCTTGCCACAGCCTTTTTTCACCCGGAACCCCCCATCAATTGATGTCCATCCCTCAGCTTACTCGTGTACGTTACAGGGACTTGCAAAACCTCTGCACATGTCCCCGCATGTTTACCCGGAGCCATATATTCTTTGTCACACTCCATGAGATGTAAAGACATGTGAAAAAGCCTGCCGAACAAATTTCAGCAGGCTTTTTCCCGGCTTGTTTCAGAGCACCACGCCGTCCTTGAAAATGGAAATCTCCCGGAAGCCCTGTTCCTCCGCGCGGGTGGGCTTGCCGCTTGCCACCTCCAGCACAAAGTCCAGCAGCCGGTCCCCGGCGCCGTCCAGGCTCTCCCCTTGGGCCACGGTTCCGGCGTTAAAGTCGATCCAGTTCCCCTTTTTCTCAAACAGGGGGGTGTTGGTGGAAATCTTCACCGTGGGGGCGGGGGCCCCGAAGGGCGTCCCCCGGCCTGTGGTGAACAGGATCAGGTGGGCCCCCGCCGCCGTCAGGGCGGTGGCGGACACCAGGTCGTTGCCCGGGCCGGACAGCAGGTTGAGGCCCTTTTTCACCACTGCCCCGCCGTAGTCCAGCACGTCCACAATCTGGGCGCTGCCCCCCTTCTGGACGCAGCCGCAGGATTTGTCCTCCAGCGTGGTAATGCCCCCGGCCTTGTTGCCGGGGCTGGGGTTCTCGTACACCACCTGGTTGTGGGAGGTGAAGTAGCCCTTGAAGTCCTCAATCATCTTCACCGCCTTGCGGAACACCGCTTCGTCCCGGCACCGCTCAAAGAGGATGGACTCCGCGCCGAACATCTCGGGCACCTCGGTGAGCACCGTAGAGCCCCCCAGGGCGATGAGCCGGTCGGAGAACCGGCCTACGGTGGGGTTGGCGGTGATGCCGGACAGGCCGTCCGACCCGCCACACTTCATGCCCACCACCAGCTCCGACGCGGGGAGTTCCTCCCTTCGGAAGCCCCCGGCGTAGTCCGCCAGCTCCTTCAGCAGCGCGGAGCCCGCCGCGATCTCGTCGGGGACCTCCTGGCAGACCAGGAACTTCACCCGGTTTTCGTCATAGGGCCCCAGCTCCGCCTTGAACTGCTCCTGGGTCAGGTTCTCGCACCCCAGGCCCAGCACCAGCACGCCCCCGGCGTTGGGGTGGCGGGCTAGGGCGGCCAGCAGCCTGCGGGTCTGGGCATGGTCATCCCCCATCTGGCTGCACCCGAAGGGATGGGGAAAGGTGTAAAGCCCTTCCACCGTACCCTGAACCAGGTGCTGGTTTTCCCGCACCAGCCGCTGGGCAATGGAATTGACGCAACCCACGGTGGGGATAATCCACAGCTCGTTGCGGATGGCCGCCCGGCCATCCAGCCGCCGGTAGCCCCGGAAGGTTCGGGGCTTTACACTGGACAGCTCATAGGTTTTGTGGTCATAGCGGTATTCCCCGCCCTCGGACAGCCCCGTGCGCACATTGTGGACGTGGACCCAGGCCCCGGGGGCGATATCCGCCTTAGCCGTGCCAATGGCGCAGCCGTACTTCATGACCGCTTCCCCGGCGGAGATGGGGGTCAGGGCAATTTTATGGCCCCGCTGGATATCCTCGGCAGCGGCAAACTCCAGTCCGTCCACGGACAGTCCCTCGCCCTGGGCCACGTCCTCCAGGGCCACCGCCACGTTATCCCGGGGGTGAAGGCGGATGACTTTCATCTCCGTTCCCCCTCACAGGCAGGCGGCAAAGGCCGCCTTGGCCCCCTGCTCCCGGATGAGCTTCAGCCCCGAGACAACCGCTGCCTCAAAGCCGTCCACCTCCGTCAGGTCCCGACCCCACATCCGCTCATTGGTCATCACGGCATGAACCAGCTCCTCCGGGCTGTCACCCCGGTGCTCATAATAGAACTCCAGCACCCAGCGGTCATCGGAGCAGACGTACTCGTTCCCCTTGGGGCGGCGGCACACCAGCCCCTTGTCGTCCAGCCTCTGGACATCGCCGGAGAAGAAGGCGATGTAGGCGGCGAAGCTCATGGTAAGGCAGGGGGGCAGCTCCCCCTTGGCCTCCATATACTCTAAGAAGGAGGGCATGTTCCGCGACCGCCACTTGGAGGTGGAGTTCAGGGAGATGGACATCAGCTCGTGATCCACAAAGGGGTTGTTGAATCGGTCCTGGACGGCGCCGGCGAAGTCCTCCAGATCCTTTTTATCCAGGGGAAGGGTGGGGATGACCTCCTCATAGAGCATTTTGTTCATAAAGTCCCGCAGCGTATCGTCCTGCATACAGTCCCGCACAATGTCGAAGCCCGCCAGGTAGGCCCCCAGCACAAAGCCGGTGTGGGCGCCGTTCAGGATGCGCACCTTGCGCTTTTTATAGGGGGTCACATCGGGCACCACCGGGCAGTTGAGCCCCGCCTTTTTGAAGGGGAGCTTTTCCTCCAGCCACGCCGGCCCCTCGATATTCCACACGCCAAAGATCTCGCCCACGTCGATGAGCTGGTCGCGGTAGCCGTTGGCCTCCTCCATTTTGGCCGCCTCGGCGGGGTCCTTCACCCGGCCGGGGACAATACGGTCCACCAGGGTGGAGCAGAAGGTGCAGTCCTCGTTGACGTACTTTTTGAAGCCGTCCCCCAGCCCCCACTGGTCCACATACTGGTTGACGCACTTGAGCAGCTCCATTCCGTTGTTGTCAATGAGCTCGCAGGACAGGATGACCAGCCCCGGCTTGCCAGCCTGCCAGCGCTTATATAGTACCTGGGTGAGCTTGCCGGGGAAGGAGGAGGCGGGCACGTCGTCCAATTGGCAGGCGCTCTCGTAGACGATGCCCGCCTCGGTGGTGTTGGACACCACGTACTCCAGGCTGTCCGAGACAGCCACCTCCATCATGGCGTCGAAGTCCGCCTTCTCGTAGGGGTTGAGGCAGCGGGACACGGAAGAAATGACCCGCTTTTTGTCCACCCGCCCGCCGTTCTCCCTGCCCCGGAGGTAGAGGGTGTACAGCCCCTGCTGGTCGTTGATGAGCCCCGACAGGCCGGGGGCAATGGGCTGCACCAGCACGCACTTGCCGTTCCACCCCGCCTTCTCGTTGGACACATCGAACCAGTAATTCACAAAGGCCCGCAGAAAGTTCCCCTCGCCGAACTGGAGCACCTTTTCCGGCGCGTCCTTCAGCAAATATCCCTGATAGCCCAGCTTCTCCAGGGTCTCGTAGCTCAGTTTTTCCATACTTGCTCTCCCTTTCGGTCAATTCGTTTTATTTTCCCGTGCGTCCATCCGCTTTACGCTGAGTACGCTGAGCACGATGCTCAGCAGCAGCAGCGCGGTGAGCACGGCCACCAGGCCCATACCCGCCTGGATGCCCGCCCGCTCGGCCACCTGGCCCACCAGGAAGGGGGTGATGATGCCCCCCACGCTGCCGGTGAAGATCATGATGCTGCACCCCAGGTCGTTGCCCCGGATGCAGTCGCTGCCGAAGGCGAAGGCAGTGGGGTAGATGGTAGCCATAAACAGGCCCACCCCCACCAGGCCCAGGATGATGGGCGCCGGAGTGCGGCTGAAGAACATCACCAGGAAGCAGGCAAAGAAGCCCGCCCCGTCCAGCAGCAGCAGCTTATTCCGGGATACCTTGCCGGTGATGGCCGCGCCGATCATCCGCCCGATGAAGATGACCAGCCACAAAAGGCTGTTCATCAGCTGGGACCAGCTGGCGTCCAGGATGCCCATGTCCTGGAAGTAGGTCACCAGCCAGCCCACAATGGCGTACTCCGCCGAGATGTAGAACAGCAGCATGGCGCTGCCCAGCCAGAACTGCTTCACCTTGAGGAAGCTGCGATCCGCGGAACGCACCCCCTTCCGGGGGGGCTCGGCGGGCAGGGGCATTCTGGCGTATACGATAAGCTGGCTCAGACACACCAGGCACAAAAGCCCCGCCATCAGCCGCCAGCCGAAGCCGGGCCACCGCCCCGCGCAGAATACCAGCAGCAGCGGCGAGAGCAGCGCCCCCACCGCGAAGCAGCCGTGGAGCAGGTTATACCCCCGGGTGGCCTTG
>OFGO01000968.1_pt1 | contig 23745 bp, 22 predicted proteins | sample 1521761 | NCBI WGS metagenome assembly OFGO01 (sample SAMEA3504128, study PRJEB24116) | mouse gut metagenome | biome: mouse gut; feature: mouse-associated habitat; material: faeces | place: Denmark | collected 2011
CCGCCAGCCCGTCATGGCGTGGCTCTTGGAGAAACCGTTGACCACAATGGTGCGCTCATACATGTCGGTGAGGTTGGCCAGGGACACATGCCGCCGGCCGTAGGTCAGCTCGGCGTAGATCTCGTCGGAGATGACCATGATATCGGTACCCCGCAGCACCTGGGCGATGGCCTCCAGGTCCACCGGCCTTCCCCCGTCCCGCAGGGCCAGGAGCAGCACCTTCAGCTGCTTTTCGGAGCAGAGCTTCAGGTGGCGGTCGGCCACGGCGCAGGGCACCGGGAAGATGCTGCCCCAGGGGCCGAAATCAATTTCATAGGAACCGGCCATTTGGCGCCGCCCCCTTCCTTCTAAAAAATATCACCGGACAAGGCGCCGGCCCCCTCGCAGGCGGCAAGGGAGCCGGAAAATCGTTTGTGAAAAAAAGCCGGGTCACTCCACCGGGATGAAGGTATAGCTGGTGATGATGCCCCGGAAGAGGATGCGGTATTCCGCCGCCAGGGCGTTGCCGGCCTGAATCAGCTCCTGGTCGTTGTCCTGGTCGCAAAGCTCCGCCAGCACCCGTCCGCACTCGTCGTCCCCCACCCGGCGGTCGTGGAGGATATAGAGGGTAAAGGCGGTGGAATCGGTGATGATGGCGAAGATTTCCGGGTCCAGCTCCTCCACCCGGCGGCGGAAGGCCGCGGCGGCGGATTGGCGGAGCATCCCGTCGGAAAGGGCCGCCGATAGCTCGTCCGAAACCAAAAAGGAGAGGAGCACCAGCTTTTGGGGCTTGTAGCAGTCCTCCGCCAGGCGGCTGGCGTCCCCCACCAGGGTTTGGGCCAACAGCTCCCCCAGCTGGCGGGTCTTTTCCATGTTGCCGTTTTTCCGGTGGGCGACGTACCGGACAGCCGCCTCCTCGTCCCCCGGCTCCCCAGGGGAAGGCATCCCTTCACCGTAGATTTTAATATCCTCGTCTGCAAAAGACATCTGCCACACTCCCTCTCCGCCGGGGGCGGGAAATTTTAGCTCTGCTCCTCCTGGGAAAAAGCCTGCTCCAATGCGCTTGCCAGCTGGTCGGGGCAGGAGGTGGACTTAAAGCCGCAGCGGATACCCCGCAGCCGGGCCACCACCTCCTTGGCCTCCATCCCCTCCACCAGGCGGCTGATGCCCTGGGCGTTGCCGGAACACCCGCCGGCAAAGCGGACGTTGTGGACAATGCCGTCGGTGAGGTCCAACCGGATGGACTGGGAACAGACGCCCTTGGGCTTAAATTTAATCTCCATAAAACCATACGCGGCGCCGCTGGCCGCCCCTCCAAAATCATCGTAATCCATAGAATATTCTTATTATACACCATAGGCCGCCAAAGAAGCAAGGGCAAGACGGCAAATATCGGGCGTTTTTTCTTACCCCGCCGCCAGGGCCTCCAGGCCCGCCCGGTCCAGGATGCGGTATTCCGACCCCTCCCGGCGGATAAGCCCCTCCTTGCGGAACTGGGCCAGCACGTAAAGAAGGTGGCGGTAGCTCACCCCCAGGTACTCCGCCGCCTCGGTGTGCCGCTGGCGGTAGCAATCCCCCTCCGAGGCCATCAGGAGAAAGGCCGCCAGCTGGTTTTTCAGGGGATAGGCCTGCTGGATGGTGAGGACGGTGGACTGGCGGGCGCTGCGCCGGGCGATGTGGTTGCACAAAAACCACAAAAACTTGGGGTCCTCCCGCAGCTGGGGAAGGCACCGCCGGGAATCCACCACCCAGAAGTGGCAGCGGGTGAGGGCCTGGACACAGAGGGATTCCCGGCGCACCTCCAGCAGCTCCATATCCCCGATGAGGTCCGGGGCGGCGGGGAAGTTTAAGAGGGAGACCTTCCCGTTTTTGTGGGTGGTGTAGATTTTGGCCCGCCCCTGGGTGAGGAAATAGAGGTGCTGGGGGAAGGAGCCCTCCCGCAGGATGAACTCCCCTGGGGCAAAGACCCGCTCCTCCAAAAAGGGGCGCACGTCAAAGGAAAAAAGCTCCCGGCTCCACGCTTCAATCCGGTCCATGGAAAACCTCCTTGTCCTGTGAGATTTCTCCTATTCTTTTTTTCTCTCCTATCGTATCATAATTGCAGAAAAAAGAAAAGAGGCGATTTGTACGAGTTATCTTCTGCTGATTCTGGGGGGAGCCTGCCAGGGCCTGATGGTGAGCATCGACGGCATTCTGGCAAACCACCTTTCCCTCCTGGAGGTCTGCTTTTTCGTCCACGGCATCGGGGCGGTGATGCTCCTCCTTTATATCCTGCTCAGGAAGGGGGAGCGGCTCCACCTGGGGGGCGCCCCTCTGTACGTCTACTTTGTGGGGCTGATGGGGGTGGCGCTGGTGACCAGCAGCAGCTACTGCGCCAACCGGGTGGGGGCGGCCCTCACCATGGCGGTGTCGGTGGCCGGCCAGATGGCGGCCTCCGCCCTGGTGGACCACTTCGGCCTCTTCGGGGTGCCGGTGATTCGCTGGAGCTGGCGGCGGCTGCCCCCCTGCCTGCTGATTATGGCGGGGCTGGGCTTAATGCTGTGGTAGGAGGAGAGAAAATGGCGTTTGTAGTGACGGTTGCGTTTCTCAACGGGGCGCTGAATATTATCAACAAAATGGTGAATGTCCGGGCCAAGCAGGTGCTGGGGATGGCCAACGGCACCCTCATCAACTACCTGGAGGGGACGGTGCTGGCCCTGGCTCTGGCGCTGCTGGCGGGGGACCGGCACCTGGCCCAGCCCGGCTACCTGGGGTCGATTCCCTTCCTCTACTACCTGGGCGGGGTCTTTGGCCTGGTGGCGATGGTCCTTACCATCCGGGGGATGGAAAAGGTCCCGGTGGCGGTTTCCGCCGTGGTGATTCTGGGGGGACAGCTGCTGGCGGGCTTTTTGATGGACGCCGCCGCCGGACGGGTGGGCCTCCGGGAGCTGGCGGGGCTTTGCCTGGTGGGGGCGGGGGTTTGGTGGAACAACCGCCAAAGCCAGCGGGCCGCCCAGGAGGCGGCGGGGGAAACGGCCCCCTCCGCCCGGTAAAAGAAGGGTCATTTTCCGACGGGGAAAGCGGCTGCGGTACTCCCTTTCCGCAGCAGGGTTATCCGCTCGCTTTCCTCGCTCTACGCGAAAAGAGGGGGATATATCCCCCCCTTTTCACACTTTTTCCCCTCTTAACCAATCACTTTTGCGTCTGGAAAAAGCATTTTTCGGCTCTTAGAGCCTGTTCAGCATCTCAGGGTGCTAAACAGGTTCTTACTCTTCATCTCCGGCCTTGAAGTTATAGATGGGCCGGATGGTTCGCAGGATTTCCACCGTCTCCCCGATGTTCCCCGCAATGTCCTCCATGGACTTATAGGCCATGGGGCATTCGTCCAGGGTGGATTTCCCCACCGAGGTGGTGTAGATTCCCGCCATCTCCTTTTTGAACTGGGAGACGGTGAAGCTCTGCTTGGCCTCGGCGCGGCTCATCAGCCGCCCGGCCCCGTGGGGGGCGGAATAGTTCCAGTCCTCGTTGCCCCGGCCCCGGCAGATGAGGCTCCCGTCCCGCATATTGATGGGGATGAGGAGCAGTTCCCCCGCCTTGGCGGAAACCGCCCCCTTTCGGAGAATCATGGCATCGGTGTCGATGTAGTTGTGGATGGTGGTGAAGGATTCCTCGGCGTGGAGCCTTAACCCCCGCAGAATCTCGTCCGCCATGGCCTGGCGGGAGAGGGCGGCGAACCGCTGGATGATGCGCATATCGTGGATGTACTGCTGGAACAGCTCCCCCTCCACATAGGCCAGGGGGCGGGGGATGGAGGTGCGCTTGGTGTTTTTCAGGGCCTTCAGGGCCTTCTGAATCTCCTTTTCCCGGCCCTCCGCCCGCAGCTGGGCCACCAGGGCCTCGGCGTCCGCCTTGCTGCTGCCGTTCAGGCGCTGGTAGGCCTCGTTTTGGTAGTAGTTGGCCACCTCCAGCCCCAGGTGCCGGCTGCCGGAGTGGATGACAAGGTAAAGATTTCCCTCCTCGTCCCGGTCCACCTCGATGAAATGGTTGCCGCCCCCCAGGGTGCCCAGGCTTTTTTCCGCCCGCAGGGGGTCGATGGCGGCGTAGCAGCAGAGGGCGGTAAGGTCCAGCTCCTCCATGTACCGGTGGGGCTTTTCCCGGATGGCAAAGCCGGAGGGGATTTTCTGGTAGATGAGCTTATCCAGCTGCTGGGGCTGGAGGTGCTTTTCCCGCAGGCGCACCGTCTCCATGCCGCAGCCGATGTCCACCCCCACCAGGTTGGGCACCACCCGCTGGGTGATGGTCATAGTGGTGCCCACGGTGCAGCCCGCCCCGGCGTGGATATCCGGCATCATCCGGATGCGGCTGCCCTGGGTAAACTCCTGGCTGCAAAGAAGAATCACCTGGGCGATGGAGGCCTGGTCCACCACGTCGGTAAAAATTTTGGCGCTGTTGTATTTTCCGCTGACTTCCAGCATAACACACGCCCCCTTTCTTCCTTTATTATAAGCAGGCGGGGCGGGAAAGTCCAGTGAGCCGCCCCTTCTGTTCATATTTCGTTCATGATTTTTTCCTCCCTTTGAACTATACTTAAAAAAGACAGCTCATTAAAACAATAGGAGGGCCTTTTTGTGAACCGAATCCTGAAACAGCGGGCAAGGCAGCTTTACAAGGGCGGCTTCGGCGGGGTCTTTGCCGCTTACCTGATGTGCTCGGCCTATATGGGGCTTACAACCTGGCTGCCCATGTCCTTGCAGCGGCGGCTGCCCCAGTACGGCTTTGACTTCGATGGGGCCTATCTTATCGCCCTTTTGGCCCGGTTTCTTGTGTCCGCGCTGCTGATGCCCATTCTCCTGGGGGCCAACCGGTACAGCTATCTGCTCCACAAGGACCGGTCCCCCCGGTACCTGGAGGTCTTCTACTACTTCAGCCGCCCCAGCCGGTACGCAAAAGGGGTGGGGGCGGGGCTGATGATAAACGCTTTCGGCTACCTCTCCTACTTCCTTGTGGGCCTGCTGGATTACACCATCGGCTACGGCGACATCATCATACCCCTCGTTGCCCTGGGGGCCGCCGTCTTCCATATCTATTGGATGTTCCATTGCAGCCTGGTCCGGTACATCCTGGTGGAGGATGAAGAGGTGGAGCTGGGTCACGCCCGCCAGGAATCCTTCCGGCTGATGGAGGGGAACTGCGGACGCTTCTTCCTGCTGGAGCTTTCCTTCATCGGCTGGTATCTCCTTCTGTTTGTGGGAATGATGGTGCTGACCATGGTATTGGTGATGCCTGTACTGATGGATTTGTCCCTGGAAGGGGCCCCCTCTTTCTATATGGAGGAAGCCCTGGCTCCCATTTTCGTGGGGGTGGAGGCGGTGTTCTATTTCGCCTATGCCTTCCTGACCCCCTATGTCGGCCTTTCCAACGCCGCCTTTGGGGACATGGCCCTCCAGGGCCGCCTGGAGGAGCTGGAGTGGCAGGGGAGAGCGCCGCTTTACGGCGGCTGGCAGCAGTTCCCCGGCCCGCCCCAGGAGCAGTATTTCCCCTATCCGCCCCAGTACCCGCCCCAAGGCCCTCCCTGGCAGCCGGGGATGACGCCTCCACAGGCTCCCCAGCAGCCCTACGCCGCCCCCTGGCAGGGACAGCCCTCCCCAGCCTGGGACCAGCCGGCGTATACCGCCGCCCAGCAGGAGGAGGCTCTCCAGTACAGCCGCTACTGCCAGGGCCAGCCCATGGAGCCAAAGAGCTTCACCACCTGCGGGGAGACGGAGAACCTTTTCGCCTTCCGCCCCTGGATGCAGGTGGAGCGCGGCGGCCTTTACAGCTTTTTGAAGCTGGAAAGCTGGATGCCCGGCATGGTTTCTGCCGTCTGGAGCCAGGCCCTCCAGGGGATATCCAGCGCCGCCCAAAACCCGGAGGCCATGTCCCAGCGCAGCCTGGAGGAGAGCCTTTCCGGCACCCGCTTCCGGGTCACCGTCATTATCAGCGGCTACCCCACCCGGCCAGGGGCTTATAAAATCTATATCAACATTGATTTGAACCCCCAGGACTGCTAAGAACCTGTTCAGCATCTAACCGCACGCCGACTGGCAGGTCTTTTTCCGCCATGCTTTGCCAAATTTTATTGCAATACATACAGTATTGCTGCAAAAATTTGTCTGCGCCTGGCAAAAAGATCCCTTGCCATCCGCCGCGCGTCCAGATACTAAACAGCTTCTAATAGGAAAAAGACCGCCCGGCTAAGGGCGGCCTTTTTTGCAGGTTCGGGACGGGTGCTTCGGCTCAATCGTCCACTTGGTATTCCAGGATAGCGCCGGTGGCGCCGTCAATGGTGTATTCGTACTCCAGGTGGCCGTAGTCAAACTCCACATCGTATTCCAAGCGGCCGTCGTCGTAGTCCCGCTCCACCTTCAGCTTGTAGACCTGGGATTCGCTGAGCCCGGCGTGCTTCAGGGCGGCGGCTTTGGCTCCGGCCTGGCCGATGTCCCCGCTGGAGGGGCTGGCGTTTTGGTGGACGTCCTTTTCAAACTCCAGCACCCCGCCGGAGCTTCCGTCGATGGTGTACTGGTATTCGGTGGAGCCCTGCCAAAAGTCCACGTCGTATTCCAGACGGCCGTCGTCATAATCCTTTTTCACCACCAGGGCGGTGACCTGGGATTCGCTGAGACCAGCGTGCTTCAGGGCGGCGGCTTTGGCGGCGGCCTCCCCAATATCCCCGGAGGCACCGGCACCGGAGGGGGTGGAGCTGGAGGGGGGAGCGCCGTGGAGGTCCCGCTCCACCTTGATAACCGCGCCGGAGCTTCCGTCGATGGTGTATTCATATTCGGTGGAGCCCTGCCAGAAGTCCACGTCGTATTCCAGGCGGCCATCGTCGTAATCCCGCTTCACCACCAGGCCGCTGACCTGGGATTCGGTTAGCCCGGCGTGCTTCAGGGCGGCGGCCTTGGCGGCGGCCTCCCCAATGACGCTGGCGGTGGGGGAGGCGGGGGCGGACTGGCTGCGGTAGGGCTTCTTCTCAAATTTCAGGATGGCGCTGCTGAAGAGGCTGATTTCGTATTCATACCGGGCGTCCTTGGTGGCAAACTCCACCTCGTAGTGCTCCGGGTGGCCGTCGTCGTACTCCATCCAGCTGTTGCAGTAGGTCACGTCCCCTTCGGCGAACCCGGCGTGGGCCAGGGCGGCGGCCTTGGCGGCCTCCTGGCCGATGTAGGCGGTGCCGCTGGCGGCGCTTTGGGTGGTTTGGACGTAGTTGGTATCCCAGTCCATCATGGCGCCGGTGGCGGCGTTGATGTCGCATTCAAAGCGGCTGCCGCCCCAGGTGAAGGCCACCTCGTAAATCTGCCGCCCCTTATCCCAGGCGAGGTGGACGCCGCCGTCCTGCACCGCCTGTCCCTGAAGGGCGGGGTACTGGGCGGACATATACTTTAGGGCCGCTTCCTTGGCCTGGGCCTCGGTAAGCACCACGCCGGTGGAGGTGTTTTCCTGAATCTTGGCCTGGCCGGTGAGGACCTTGCCGGTGTAGGCGTCCACCTTATACTCCAGCTTTCCGTGGCTGGTGTAGTACAGGTCCACCTCGTAGTAGGCGGGGGTTTCGTCCAGCTCCGGGTCGATGTCCGCCCCTTCGGCGGCAAGACCGGCGTAATCCTCGGCGGCCTTCCGGGCGGCCTCCGCCCCGATGGGCATACCGGGGGCGCCGGATTCGATGAGGTCCTTCAGCTCCTCCACCGAAAGGAGGGCCAGCTGCTCAAAGGAGAGGCTGCCGTTTAAGGCGATGGCCTGGTTCACCAGGGCGGCCCGGCCGGTGGAGATGCTGCTTTTTTGCGCCTGCTGGGCAAGGCCGGTGCTGGCGGTGAGGGTCTGTCCCATCACGTTGGCGGTGGCGGCCTGGGCCTGGAGGGCGGCCCCCACCGTGCCGGTAACCTGGTGCTGGAGGCGGGTGGCCCTGGCCTGGTCGTTATCCTCCACCGAAATCAGGATGGCGGAGGAGATGCCGTCCAGGTAGCCGTGGCGCAGCAGGGAACCGACGATGGCGTTTACCGCCACATCCAGCTGCACCCCCTTCAGGCTGCTGCCACTGTTCATCTCAAAGAGGACCTGGGCGGCGTCGGAGTTAAGGGGGGTGCAGGCCAGCACCTTCTCGCCCCGGTTCACCTTCAGCTCGATGCTGGGGTTCACATCCAGGGACACGGTGGAGGCGATGGCCTGGGTCTGCTGGTAGAACAGTCCGCCGCCACCGGCCAGCAGCACCGCCAGGCAGGCGGCGGCCAGGGCCTTTATCTTCCATTTTGGGCTTGTAGTCATAGGGATCACATTTCCTTTCCGCGTTTTGCAACGGGAGAGGACCCCCTCCCAGTCGTCGGGGGCGGTGCGGTCAACGGCCTGGGCAAGGCGCTGTTCCAGCTCCCGGTTGGTCATCGGGCGTCATCTCCTTCCATCTGCTTTTTCAGCTTTTTCAGAGCACGGTGGTATTTGGACAGGACGGTGGGCAGGGGGAGCTCCAGCAGGGCGGCAATCTCCCGGTGCCGGAGCCCGGCGGTGGAATGGAGCAGGATGATTTGCCGCTCCTGCTCCCCCAGGGCGGCAAGGGCCTCCTGGAGGAGATGACGGTCCTCCGGGGAAACGCCCTCCTCCCCGGCGGGGATGGCCTCCCACTCCTGGTGCTCCAGGCTTTCCTGGCGTCCGGCCTGCCGCAGGCGGAGCCTCGCCAGATTCCGGGCGATGGTGAGAAGCCAGGCCATAGGGGAGCCCTGGGGCCTGTATTTTTCAGCGTTCTCCCAAACCTGCACGTAGGTATCCTGGGCGGTGTCCTGGGCGTCATGGGGGTTTTTCAGGTAGGAGAGGGCCAGGGCGTACACCGCTCCGCGGGTGCGGCTGTACAGCTGGGCCAGCGCCTCCTGCTCTCCGGCGGCAATCCGGGCCAGGAGCTGCTCCAGCTCCCTGGGATTGCTGCCGTTTTTTGGGTCCATGGATTGGACCAGGGACAAACTCACCATGACCTTTCGTCTCCTGTCACTATAGAAATACATGAGCGCGGGGTTTTATTGCACGGAAAGGAAAAAAATTTTTTCCATCACAATTATAATTCTGGCGGGGCCAAAAAACAAGTACCCAATTGTGGGAGAAAAAGATTAACAGGGCAGGGGAGAGGTCCCCCCAAAGGGGCACAGAAAAAACCGCCCGAAAGCGGTTGTCTTCTTCATGGGGGAGGGGGCAAGGTCTCCTGGGGGGGGGAAAACCCTTGACGGGGGGTGAAAAACCGTGTATAATGTCTTTAAGGCACAAAGGACAAGTGCAAGCAGGGACGAGATGCCACGAACATCCCGTCCCCTGTATACGGAGCAAGCCCTCCATACACAACGGCTCACGCCGCACGTTGCTTCCCTATTATAACTCCTTTCCAGCCGGAAAACAAGCCTCCTGCCCAAAAGTAGTAGGGAAAGAAAGTTGTGTGATGTACGAGTGACAGTGCAGTGTATGGATCTTTTGGAACCGTACGCCGCGCTGTTTTTTGTTGCCTTGCTAGGGAGCCGGGGCGGAGGTTTATCCTATAAGTATAACCTCCTTCATTCTATACATCATGTGATACTTGCCTCCGCCCCTCCCCATGCGGGCAAAATAAAACCACCCCACTGGGGCCGCGTCTGGCCCGGCTTCTTTTGCCGCCCACCTTCTGGTACACCCCCCCTCACCAGAAGTCCCTCTTATTTGTCTGCACAAAGACACCCCTTAGGGGTGTCTTTGTGCTATGTCCGCCGCAAAAGCCCTACAATAGAATATGGTGGTAGCGCCGCAGGAACCCCCTTCTTGAAGGGGGTGGCCCGAAGGGCCGGGGGATTCTAATCGCCGAAGGCGGTTCTTTTGGGGCTTCGTCCCCAAAAGAACTGGCCCGGAGGGAGCGGACGACGCTATTAGCCGGGAGCACTCCCTATGACATATGGGAGCTGCCTTTCCAGGGTCTACCGCCTGCCGCCCGGCCGGACCTCCGGATAAGCCCATTGCGGGTTATTAGGGGTGCACAACCCCTAATCCTTATTTTAAAAGCAGGGATATCTAAGGGGCGGCCAGCCCCTTAGACCGTTCTTTGGTTCCTTTCTGTCGGTACAGAAAGGAACCCCCCGCCGGGGAGGCGAATGGCGTTTGCGCCACCAAAAAATAAGTCCCAGGAACGAGCCCTGTGCCAGCAGCCCCCCGGAGGGCAGGGGTGTCCTACCTTCTTTTTCTTTTCCCGTGAAAAGAAAAAGAAGGAAGCGGAGGAAAAAGCTGGGGCTATTCAAGAAATGTACATAGTTTATTCATAAACTGCTTATTGTTTTCCCGGCAAAAAAACGCTAAAATTGCCGTATTATCGTCTGCGTAACCGATTGACAAAAGGAGGGCCTTCCCTCATGCTTTTACAGAAGTTTGTCCGCCTTCTGGACCTGGACCGCAAAAGCCACACCCTGTACCAGTCCTGTGTTTTCCAGCTGCTGGCAGGGGAGGAGCTGCACCCCAGCCAGCTGCCAATCCTTTGGACCATCGCCCAGACGGGGCGCATCAGCCAGGGACAGATTGCCCAAATCCTGGGGGTGAGCCGGGCGGCGGTGGCGGTTTCCGCCAAGCGGATGGAAAAGGCGGGGCTGGTGCGGCGGGAGAAGGAGCGGAAGGACCAGCGGTGCACCATGGTCTCCCTGACCCCCAAGGGGAACGGGGCGGCCCACCGGGCCAGGGCCTGCCAGGAATCCATTTTGGCCCGGCGGCTTGCGGGCTTTACCCAGGAGGAGATTTTAGCCCTGCTGGAATTTTACGAGCGGATGAATCATAACCTGGAGGGATACCGGCGGGAGCTGGAGCAGCGGCAGGAGGCGGCCGCCCCGGTTAGAAAAAAGGAGGCAGTATGCTAAAAATAGGATTGGACGTGGGCTCCACCACGATTAAATGCGTGGTGCTGGACGAGGAGGAGCGAATCCTCTTTTCCGACTACCAGCGCCATTACTCCCAAATCACCAAAAAGACAGGTGAGCTGCTGCGGCAGGTGCGGGAGCAGGTGCTGGAGGAGCGCCCCGCCTCCCTGGCGATTTCCGGCTCCGCCGGGATGGGGATGGCCCAAAGCTGCGGCATCCCCTTTGTCCAGGAGGTGTACGCCACCCGCGTGGCCGCCGGACGGCTGGCGCCGGGCACCGACGCCATCATCGAGCTGGGGGGGGAGGACGCGAAGCTCCTCTTCCTAAGCGGCGGCATGGAGGTGCGGATGAACGGCTCCTGCGCCGGGGGCACCGGGGCCTTCATCGACCAGATGGCCACCCTGCTGAAGGTGACCCCCGCCGAGCTGGACCGCATGGCCGGGGAGGCCCAGCGCACCTACACCATCGCCAGCCGGTGCGGCGTCTTTGCCAAAACGGATATCCAGCCCCTCTTAAACCAGGGGGCCCAAAAGGAGGACGTGGCCGCCAGCATCTTCGGGGCGGTGGTGAACCAGACCATCGCGGGGCTTGCCCAGGGGCGGCGCATCCAGGGGAAGGTCCTTTACCTGGGGGGACCCCTCACCTTCCTCCCCCGCCTGCGGGAGAGCTTTGATAAGACCCTGGGCCTCACCGGCCTCTGCCCGGAAAACTCCCTCTATTACGTAGCCCTGGGGGCCGCCTGGTGCGGGGAGGAGGAGATTTCCCTTCCGGAGGCCATCGAAAAGCTGACCGGTTACCAGGGGGCGGCGGAATACGCCGTCATCCCCCCGCTTTTTGCCTCCAAGGAGGAGCATCTGGCCTTCACCCAGCGCCACTGGCGCCACGCCGTCCCCTGCGGGCGGCTGGAGGAGGAGACCGGCCCGGTGTACGTGGGCATCGACGCAGGCTCCACCACCGTCAAAACGGTGGTCACCGACCAAAAGGGGGGGCTGCTCTATTCCAAATACCAGCAGAACTCCGGCAACCCCATCCCCCTTATCCGGGAATTTTTGCGGGAGCTTTATGAGCTGCGCCCGGATATCCGCATCGCCGCCGGGGCGGTGACCGGCTACGGGGAGGAAATCATCCGCAGCGCCTTCGGGGTGGACTACGGCATTGTGGAGACGGTGGCCCACTTCACCGCCGCCAAAAAGTTTATGCCGGAAGTGGATTTTGTCATCGACATCGGCGGTCAGGACATCAAATGCTTCAAAATTAAAAACGGCGCCATCGATAACATCTTCCTAAACGAAGCCTGCTCCTCCGGCTGCGGCAGCTTTCTGCAAACCTTTGCCGAGGCCCTGGGCTATTCCATCCAGGACTTTGCCAACCTGGGGCTCTTCGCCAAAAGCCCGGTGGATTTGGGGAGCCGCTGCACCGTCTTTATGAACTCCAGCGTCAAGCAGGCCCAGAAGGACGGGGCCTGCGTGGAGAATATCTCCGCCGGGCTTTCTATCAGCGTGGTGAAAAACGCCCTCTATAAGGTCATCCGGGCCACCGACCCCAGGGAGCTGGGGCGGCACATTGTGGTCCAGGGGGGCACCTTCTACAACGACGCCGTCCTCCGGGCCTTCGAGCAGGAGCTGGGGGTGGAGGTGGTGCGCCCCAACATCGCCGGGCTGATGGGGGCCTACGGCGCCGCCCTTTACGCCATCCAGCGGGACGCCCTTTCCGGGCGGGAGCCAGGCCGCAGCGGCATCCTGGGCCCGCGGGAGATACAGGACTTCCACCACCAGGCCAAGGGGGTGAGCTGCGGCCTCTGCCCCAACAACTGCCGCCTGACGGTGAACACCTTCAGCAGCGGCAGAAGGTACATCAGCGGCAACCGGTGCGAGCGGCCCGTCACCCACAGGGAGGCGGACGATTCCCTGAACCTTTGCCAGTGGAAGCTGCAAAAGCTCCAAAGCTACCGCCCGGTGCCCGGACCCAGGGGAAAGCTGGGGCTGCCCATGGGCCTTAATATCTTTGAGCTGCTGCCCTTCTGGCACACCTTCTTCACCCAGCTGGGCTTTGAGGTGGTCACCAGCCCCCTCAGCAGCCGGGAGCTGTACCTTTCCGGGCAGCACACCATCCCTTCGGACACCGTCTGCTTCCCCGCCAAGCTGATGCACGGCCATGTGGAGGCCCTCGTTGCCCAAAAGATAAAGACCATCTTTTACCCCTGTATGTCCTACAACCTGGATGAGGAGCTGGGGGATAACCATTATAACTGCCCGGTGGTGGCCTACTACCCGGAGGTCATCCGCTCCAATATGCCGGAGGCCCGCAGCGTCACCTTCATCACCGACTACGTGGGGCTGCACCAGCGGCGGCACTTCCCCCGGAAGATGGCGGAGATACTGGCCCAGTACCGGGAGGGCATCACCCTGCGGGAAATCAAGAGGGCTGCCGACGCCGCCTACAAGGAGTACGAGGACTACCTGGCCGCCATCCGGAGCCAGGGGGAGGCGGTTATCCGCCAGGCCCGGCAGGAGAAAAAGCCTATCATCGTCCTGGCGGGACGCCCCTACCACAGCGACCCGGAAGTGAACCACGGCATCGATAAGCTCATCGCCAGCCTGGGGGCGGCGGTGGTCACCGAGGACGCGGTGAGCAGCCACATGGAGCGGTTCCCGGTGGGGGTGCTGAACCAGTGGACCTACCACAGCCGCCTTTACGCCGCCGCCCGGTACATCGCCACCCAGCCGGACATGGATTTGGTGCAGCTGGTCTCCTTCGGCTGCGGGGTGGACGCCATCACCACCGACGAGGTGCGGGATATCCTGGAGGAGCGCCACCGCATCTACACCCAAATTAAGATTGACGAAATTACCAACCTGGGAGCCGTCAAGATACGGTTACGGAGTCTTTTTGCAGCAATTGAACAGCAAAAAGCGGAAAAGGAAAGCCTGGGCGGGGCTGCAGAAGAAGCTGCGGGCGGAAAGCGGTCTGCAGCAATTGAGCAGCAAAAAGCGGAAAAGGAAAGCCTGGGCGGGGCTACAGAAGAAGCTGCGGGCGGAAAGCGGTCTGCCGCAATTGAACAGCAAAAAGCCGGAACGAAGGGAGAGGAGGTGTCCCATGGCGGATAAGAAGCGCCTGGAACGGGTGGAGTACACAAGGGCCATGAACAAAGCGGGGTATACGATCCTTATCCCCAGCATGGCCCCTATCCACTTTGCCATGCTGCGGTATATCTTCCGCAGCAGCGGCTACAACCTGGAGGTGCTGGAAAACCAGGGGCCCCAGGTGGTGCAGGAGGGGCTGAAGTACGTCCACAACGACACCTGCTACCCCGCCCTGCTGGTTATTGGCCAGATGCTGGACGCCCTCCACAGCGGCCGGTACGATTTAAACAAAACCGCCCTGATGATTACCCAAACGGGGGGCGGCTGCCGGGCCAGCAACTATATTTTCCTGCTGCGCAAGGCCCTGCGCAAGGCGGGTCTTGGGCACATCCCGGTTATCAGCCTCAACCTTTCCGGCCTGGAAAAGAACAGCGGCTTCACCCTCTCCCTTTCCATGGTGCGCAAGCTGGTGGCCTGCGTGGTCTACGGGGACGCCATGATGCACCTCTTTAATCAGGTGCGCCCCTACGAGTGCGCCCAGGGGGCGGCCCAGAAGGTGGTGGACAGCTGGACCCAGGAGATTTGCAGGCAGTTCGACAGCGGGAAGGGGGTCTCCATCGGCCAGATGCGGGAAAACCTGGGGGGCATCGCCGCCGCCTTCGCCGCCGTGGCGGTGAAGAAGCGCCCCCGCGTCCGGGTTGGGGTGGTAGGGGAAATCTACGTCAAATACGCCAGCCTGGGGAACAACAACCTGGAGGACTTCCTGCGGGACCAGGGGTGCGAATACATGGTCCCCGGCATTATGGGCTTTGCCATGTTCAAGGTGGATAACCGCCTGGAGGACATTAAGCTATACGGCGGAAATCCCGCCAAATACGCCCTTTGCACCCTGCTGATGAAGTACCTGACGGCGATGGAGAGGGAGCTTATCGCCGCCGTGAAAAAGTACCCCCAGTTTGTGCCCCCCTCCTCCTACGCCCACACCAAGAGCCTGGTGAAGGGGGTCATCGGCTACGGCAGCAAGATGGGGGAGGGGTGGCTCCTTACCGCCGAGATGATGGAGCTGGCGGAGCTGGGGTACGGCAACATTGTCTGCACCCAGCCCTTCGGGTGCCTGCCCAACCACATCAACGGCAAGGGGATGATACGACGCATCAAGGAGATATACCCCCAGTCCAACATCGTCCCCATTGATTACGACCCCAGCGCCACCAGGGTGAACCAGGAAAACCGCATCAAGCTGATGCTGGCGGTGGCGCGGGAAGGCGGGCTGGGCGGGGTGGCCCCCGCAGGCACGCCCTACCCAGCTGCTTCGCAGCCTTACGCAGAGGCAAAATCCTAGCAGGTGCCTGGAGTCTTGGGCTGGGCGGGGTGGCCCCCGCAGGCACGCCCTACCCGGCTGCTTCGCAGCCTTGCGCAGAGGCAAAATCCTAGCAGGTGCCTGGAGTCTTGGGCTGGAAAGTCTAATTTTGTGCCCAAAAGCCGGGGCTTCTTGTGCGTTTGGCTGAAAAGCCGGAAAGACCCTTGCCAAAGGGAGAGAAAACGAATAAACTATAGGTGTAAACCCAGCGCAGCCGGAGAGGAGGGGAAAGGTGTGGGTCTGGAACAAAGGATTTGGTTTTGTTTTGGCTCCTCCGCCCCCTTGCGCCCCAAAAGCGGGAAAGGTGCAAAGCTGGGCAAGGTGTAACATAAAGGCCGCAGTGCAAGAAAATGCGCTGCGGCCTTTTCCGTCCAAAAATAAAGGAGGTCATGTTTATGCTGTCTTGGGTGTTCTGGCTGGTGTGGATGCTGCCGGTAGTGATTCTTCTGGCCCATATCCTCCGCTCCCGCAGCAAATACAAAAACCGCAAGGGGGCGGGGGCGTTTTTCTTTGAAAACGACAGCCTTGTGCTGAACACCGGGCTGCCCTACGAGGTCCCCTTCCGGGAGATTGACTGCGTGGAGCTGGAATATAACTCCTGGGAGCTGGAGCACCAGCTGTCCTACAACCTGTGGGTCAAGGTCGTCCGGCGGGACGGCAGGACCAAGCGGGTGTTCTACAAGGGCTACGGAACGGCGAAGCTGGCCTACCCCGCCGATATGAAGGCGGCCCTGGAGGAGAGGGCTATCCGCTGCGTGATGACAGACTGCAATAAAAAGCGCAAATAGAAGGAAGAACAAAGCAGCAAAAGGAGAAGGATTATGACAAAGTTGAAAGTCGCCGTTATTATGGGGGCGGAAAGCGACCTGCCGGTGGTGAAGAAGGCCATCGAAAAGCTGGACGAGCTGGGGGTGGTCCGGGAGGTCCGGGTCCTTTCCGCCCACCGCACCCCGGAGGAGGCCTGCGCCTTCGCCGCCGGGGCCAAAGAGGCCGGCTTCGGGGTTCTCATCTGCGCCGCCGGCAAGGCTGCCCACCTGGCCGGGGTGATGGCGGGGCACACCACCCTGCCGGTGATCGGCATCCCGGTGAAGGGCTCCTTCCTGGACGGCCTGGACGCATTGCTTGCCACCGTCCAGATGCCCGCCGGCATCCCCGTCGCCACCGTGGCGGTGGACGGCGCCGCCAACGCCGCTATTTTAGCCGCCCAGATGCTGGCCCTTGCCGACCCGGACCTGGCCCAACGCCTGGCCAAGATGCGGGCAGAGATGACCGCCGCCGTCCTGGAGAGCGACAAGCGGGTGGCGGAGCAGTTTGCGCAGTAAGGAAGGGGGAAGGGGATGGAACGGGAACAAAAGGTGAGATACCTTATCGCCCTGGGCCTTTCGGAAAAGGCGGCCCGCTACTATCTAAGGTATGAAACGGATACCTGGGCGGTGGTTCCCTCCTTCCGGCTGCTAAAGCCCCTTAGCGACGACCTGGAGTTTTACCGGGGCCGCTACCGGGAGCTGCTGGTGCAGTGGCAAGGGGAGGGCGTTCTGGAGAAGAAGGACCCGGAGGCTGCCGCCCTTCTGCGGGCCGGGGCCACCCCGGAGCAGGTGGAAAGGCTGGTCTACGAGAAGACACTCCAGGCCTATGAGCTGCTCCTCTACCAGCTGGACGACCACACCGGGGCGGAGGTGAGCGATGCCTTTGCCCAGGAGGACTTCTCCCGATGCAGCTACGGCCAGCTGCTGGAGATGGGCCCGGACAGGAACCCCACCGGCCGGTACCTTTTTGAGGTGCACGGCATGATCCCCTTTTCCCAGCTTAACAGCTCCTGCGAATAAAACCAACGATTTGTATAAAAGGAAAGGATGGTAACAACATGGAGATCAGAGAGCAGCTTTACGAGGGCAAGGCCAAGAAGGTATTCGCCACCGAAAACCCGGAGGTGGTGCTGGTGGACTACAAGGACGACGCCACCGCCGGCAACGGGGCCAAGAAGGGCAGCATCCGGGGCAAGGGGGTGGTGAATAACCGTGTCACCAACCATCTGATGAAGATGCTGATGGAGAAGGGCATCCCCACCCACCTGGTGGAGGAGCTTGACGACCGCCGCACCCTGGTAAAGAAGGTGGAGATTGTCCCCCTGGAGGTCATCGTCCGCAACGTGGCGGCGGGGAGCCTGGCCAAGCGCCTGGGCCTTGCGGAGGGGACCAAGCTGCGCTCCACCGTGCTGGAATACTGCTACAAGGACGACGCCCTGGGGGACCCCATGGTCAACGAGTACCACATCGCCGCCATTGGCGCCGCCACCCCGGAGGAGCTGCGGACCATTGCGGATTACAGCTTCCGGGTGAACCAGTACCTGGGGGAATACCTGGCGGAGGTGGGTATTCAGCTTATTGACTTTAAGCTGGAGTTCGGCCGCCTCCCCGACGGTACCATCGTCCTGGCCGACGAGATCAGCCCCGATACCTGCCGCTTCTGGGACGTCAAGACCGGGGCCCACCTGGACAAGGACCTCTTCCGCCGGGATCTGGGCGGCGAGGAGGCCGCCTACCAAGAGGTGATGAAGCGCCTGCTGGGAGAATAAGAACCTGTATTCATAGCCGGACAATGCCAGATGGGCGAGAGATTTTTCCGCCCTGCAAGGCAAAAATCCGCAGAACTACTTGGTGTAATTCAAGGGTTTTTAACGCAGCAGGGCGAAAAAAGACCCGGCCAGATGGTGTTGGAGGGTTGTGAATACAGGTTCTAAGAACGCTGTCCACCACAGGAAAGGAAAACAGAAAGTATGTTTGATTCCATCCATGAAGAATGCGGCCTCTTTGGCATCTACGACCGCTCCGGGGAGCAGGACGTGGCCCTGGATACCTACCTGGCCCTCTACGCCCTCCAGCACCGGGGGCAGGAGAGCTGCGGCATCGCCATCTGCGATGACGGGGTCATCGGCTACCATAAGGACCTGGGGCTGGTGAGCGAGGTCTTCACCAAGGACGTCCTGGCCTCCCTGGGCCAGGGGCAGATGGCTATGGGCCATGTCCGGTACTCCACCACCGGCACCCGCAGCCGGGCCAACGCCCAGCCCATGGTCATTAACCACATCAAGGGCACCATGGCAGTGGCCCACAACGGCAACCTGGTGAACGCCGCCGAGCTGCGGGAGAAGCTGGAGCTTACCGGCTGCATCTTCCACACCACCAGCGATACCGAGGTTATCGCCCATGTCATCACCAGGGAGCGGCTCCAAAGCCCCTCCATCGAGGCGGCGGTGGAACGGGCCATGGAAAAGCTCCGGGGGGCCTACTCCCTGGTTATCATGTCCCCCCAAAAGCTCATCGCCGTCCGGGACCCCAACGGCTTCCGGCCCCTGTGCATGGGCAAGCTGGGGGAAAGCTGGCTCTTCAGCTCCGAAACCTGCGCCCTGGATACCCTGGGGGCCGCCTATGTCCGGGAGGTGGAGCCGGGGGAAATTGTCATAGTGGATAAGGACGGGCCCCGGAGCATCCGCACCCACTGCGGAAAGGTGCCCTCCTCCTTCTGCGTCTTTGAGTTTATCTACTTCGCCCGCCCCGATTCGGTGGTGGAGGGCTCCAGCGTCCACAGCGCCCGGCAGCGGGCCGGGGCCTTCCTGGCCCTGGAGCACCCGGTCCAGGCGGATGTGGTCATCGGCGTGCCGGATTCCGGCCTGGACGCCGCCCTGGGGTACGCCCGGCAAAGCGGCATCCCCTACGGCGTGGGCTTTATCAAAAACCGGTACATCGGCCGCACCTTCATCCAGTCCACCCAGAAGCAGCGGGAAAACTCGGTGCATATTAAGCTCAACGCCGTCTCCGAAACGGTGCGGGGCAAGCGGGTTATTATGATTGACGATTCCATCGTCCGGGGCACCACCTCCGCCCGCATCGTCCGGCTGCTGCGGGAGGCCGGGGCCGCCGAGGTCCATATGCGGGTGTCCGCCCCCCCCTTCCTCCACCCCTGCTACTTCGGCACCGATATCGACGATAAAAACAGCCTCATCGCCAACAACCACACGGTGGAGGAAATCACCCAGATGATTGGGGTGGATTCCCTGGGCTACCTTTCGGTGGAAAGCGCCAAAAAGCTGGCGGCCGGCTCCAAGTGCGGCTTCTGCACCGCCTGCTTTGACGGACAGTATCCGGTGGAGCCCCCCAGGGTGAGCCGGAAGAACAAGTTTGAACAGAAGATTCAAAGAAGGGAGGGCGAAGCCGATGGGGAATAACAGCCACAGCGAAAGCTACAAGGCCGCCGGGGTGGATATCACCGCCGGGTACGAGGCGGTGCGCCTGATGAAGGAGCACATCGCCCGCACCAACGTCCCTGGGGTGCTCTCCGGCATCGGGGGCTTTGGGGGGCTGTTCGGCCTGGATCTATCCGGCATCGCCGAGCCGGTGCTGGTAAGCGGCACCGACGGGGTGGGCACCAAGCTGAAGCTGGCCTTCCTGCTGGATAAACACGACACCGTGGGCATCGACTGCGTGGCCATGTGCGTCAACGATATCATCTGCGCCGGGGCAAAGCCCCTCTTCTTCCTGGATTATATCGCGGTGGGCAAAAACAAACCGGAGCGGGTGGCCGCCATCGTCTCCGGGGTGGCGGAGGGCTGCGTCCAGTCCGGCTGCGCCCTCATCGGCGGGGAGACCGCCGAGATGCCCGGCTTCTACCCCGAAGAGGAGTACGACCTGGCCGGCTTTGCCGTGGGGGTGGCGGATAAGAAGAAAATCATCGACAGCAGCGCCGTAAGGCCCGGCGACGCCATCATCGGCCTCGCCTCCAGCGGGGTGCACTCCAACGGCTTTTCCCTGGTGCGCAAGGTCTTCGATGTGGAGCATAAGGACCTCACCATCCACCGGGACGAGCTGGGGGGGAGCCTGGGGGAGGCCCTGCTGACCCCCACCAGGATTTATGTCAAACCCATGCTGGCCCTGCTGGAGCAGGTGACGGTGAAGGCCGTCTCCCACATCACCGGCGGCGGCTTTTACGAGAACATCCCCCGCGCCCTGCCGGAGGGCTGCGCCGCCCGCATCCCCCTGGACCGGCTGGGCATCCCGCCCCTCTTCCAGCTTATCCAGCGGGAGGGGAACATCCCTATGCGGGATATGTACAACACCTTTAATATGGGGGTGGGGATGTCGGTGATTGTGGATAAGACCCAGGCGGATAAGGCGGTGGAAATCCTCCGGGGAGCCGGGGAGGACGCCTGGGTGATGGGCGAGGTGGCCGCCGGGGAAAGGGGCGTCGTCCTGTGCTAAGGAATATCGCCGTGATGGTCTCCGGCGGGGGAACCAACCTCCAGGCCCTTATAGACGCCCAGGAGCGGGGGGAGCTTTCCAGCGGGAAAATCGCCCTGGTCATCGCCAGCAGGGAGGGGGCCTACGCCCTGGAGCGGGCCAAAAGGGCGGGCATCCCCACCGCCGTCATCCCCCGGAAAGATTACGCCACCCAGGAGGCGTTTGACCAGGCCATCCTGAACGCCTGGAAGGAGGCCCGCATCCACCTGGTGGTGCTGGCGGGGTACCTTTCTATCCTCAGCGCCGCTGTCACCGGCGGGGACTACCGGGACCGCATCATCAACGTCCACCCCAGCCTTATCCCCTCCTTCTGCGGGGAGGGCTTCTACGGCCTGCGGGTCCATGAGGCCGCCCTGGAAAAAGGGGTGAAGGTCACCGGGGCCACCGTCCACATGGTCAACGAGGTCCCTGACGGGGGGAAGATCCTGCTGCAAAAGGCGGTGGAGGTCCGGGAGGGGGACACCCCCGAAGCCCTCCAGAAGCGGGTGATGGAGGAGGCGGAATGGGTCCTCCTCCCCCAGGCGGCGGAGCGGATGTGCAGGGAGCTGCCGCCCCTGTATGAGCAGACCTGTATGAGCAGATAGGAGGTCACAACAAGATGGAACTGCTGAATCTCTATACCCTCCTGCGGGAGAACCGCTACCCCGGCCGGGGCATCGTCATCGGCCGCACCGCCGACGGCAAGAAGTCGGCCATCGCCTATTTTATTATGGGCCGCAGCCAGAACAGCCGCAACCGGGTCTTTGTGGAGACCGCAGACGGCATCCGCACCGAGGCCCACGACCCCTCCAGGATGGAGGACCCCAGCCTGATTATCTACCGGCCGGTGCGGCGGCTGGAGGAGCACATCACCATCGTCACCAACGGCGACCAGACCGACACCATCTACGACGTGGTGGACGCAGGCGGGGCGTTCGAGGAGGCGCTGCGGACCCGGACCTTCGAGCCGGACGGCCCCAACTGGACCCCCCGCATCTCCGGGATGGTCTGCCACACCAGGCAGGGGAGCTTTTCCACCCAGCTGTCCATCCTGAAAAGCGCCGACGGCAACGGGGACTACTGCCAGCGGTATTTCTTTGATTACCCCCGTTTCCCCGCCGGGGAGGGACGCTTCCTGCACACCTATAGGTGTGACGGCAACCCCATCCCCTCCTTCGAGGGGGAGCCGGAGCGGGTGGCCATCACCGCCCCCGACGCCAGGAGCTGGGCCCAGGAGATTTGGCAGAGCCTGAACGAAGACAACAAGGTTTCTTTGTATGTTGTGTACACCGACCCCGCCACCGGCGCGCGGGACGAGGTTATTTTGAACGCCAACCAGTGAGCAGGGGAAGAAAAAGGAGAGAAAGAACATGACCGAGCTGGAACTGAAATACGGCTGCAACCCCAACCAGAAGCCCTCCCGCATCTTTATGGAGGAGGGGGCGCTGCCCCTGGAGGTCTTAAACGGCAAGCCGGGGTATATCAATTTTATGGACGCCCTCAACTCCTGGCAGCTGGTGAAGGCGCTGAAGAAGGCCACCGGCCTGCCCGCCGCCGCCTCCTTTAAGCACGTCTCCCCCGCCGGGGCCGCCCTGGGGCTGCCCCTTACCGATACCGAGCGGAAGATGTACCTGGCGCCAGAGAGGGATTTCTCCCCCATCGCCTGCGCCTACATCCGGGCCAGGGGCGCCGACCGCCTCTGCTCCTTTGGGGACTGGGCGGCCCTCTCCGACACCTGCGACGCCGACACTGCCCGGTACCTGGCCTTGGAGGTCTCCGACGGGGTTATCGCCCCGGACTACACCCCGGAGGCCCTGGAGATCCTCCGCCAGAAGCGAAAGGGCGGCTACAGCGTGGTGAAGATGGACCCGGACTACGAGCCCGCCCCCATCGAGCGGCGGAGCATCTACGGCATCACCTTTGAGCAGGGGTACAACGACCTTGCCATCGGGGAGGAGATGCTCCAGAACATCGTCACCAAAAACCGGGAGCTGCCCCCCCAGGCCAAGCACGATATGCTGCTGGCCCTGCTGACCCTCAAGTACACCCAGTCCAACTCGGTCTGCTATGTAAAGGACGGCATGACCATCGGGGTGGGGGCGGGGCAGCAGAGCCGCATCCACTGCACCCGCCTGGCGGGGAACAAGGCGGACATCTGGTGGCTGCGGCAGCATCCCCAGGTGCTGGAGCTGCCCTTTGTGCCCGATATCCGCCGCCCCGACCGGGACAACGCCATCGACCTGTATATCGCCGATTCCGCCGCCTTCACCCAGGGCGGCGGCTGGGAGGGGACCTTTACCGTCTGCCCGCCGGTTTTCTCGCCGGAGATGAAGGGGGAGTGGATTGCGGGAATGTCCGGCGTCACCCTTGGCAGCGACGCCTTCTTCCCCTTTGGGGACAACGTGGAGCGGGCCCGGCAGAGCGGGGTGCAGTACATCGCCCAGCCCGGCGGCTCCATCCGGGACCAGCAGGTCATCGACACCTGCGACAAGTACGGCATGGTAATGGCCTTTACAGGCATCCGCCTTTTCCATCACTAAGAGAAGAGGGCGCAGGGCTCGTTTCTGGGGGAACCCTTTGCGGCGCTAGCGCCATTCGCCTGTCCGGCGGGGGACCTGCTGGCGCAAGGCCCGTTTCTAGGTATCACTTTTTTGGCTGCGCCAATCTCTTTCGCCTATCCGGCGGGGACCCCCTTTCTGTACCGACAGAAAGGGGGGAAAGAACGGTCTAAGGGGGCATCCCTCCCTTTGGTCGGGAACGTGGCCTTGAAGGCCCTTTGGGCCTCCATCGCGTCCGCTTCGCTTCGCGACCGGCTAGCCCTTGAAAATCCCGCTCCGGCACACAGGCGTCGGGCGCTGCGTTAGGGACCCAGGGACCGCCGCCTTCACTGGCGCAGGACAGCGGCACCAAGCAAAGGCGGTCTCCACGAAAGCCAACCAGCCTACCCCGGCCGTAGCATTGCGGCGGGTGCCCGATGTGGGTAAAGTTTCCGCCCCCGCTTACCTTGCAGAGCCTTAGCCGCGCCCGCCGCTCGGTGGCCGTGTTCGGGGCCTCCGGCGGAGCCGCTTGTGGCGGCAATGCCGCCGCTTCGCGGCGGGACTACAAATGCATTGGCGGAGATGATTTTTAACGGTGTAATTGGGCGGTTGCGCCGCAGCCACCCCCTTCTTGAAGGGGGTGGCCCGAAGGGCCGGGGG
>OFGO01000977.1_pt1 | contig 23669 bp, 21 predicted proteins | sample 1521761 | NCBI WGS metagenome assembly OFGO01 (sample SAMEA3504128, study PRJEB24116) | mouse gut metagenome | biome: mouse gut; feature: mouse-associated habitat; material: faeces | place: Denmark | collected 2011
CATAGTAAAACCCCCTAAGTTAGATTCCTTTGTCCAACTTAGGGGGTTCACTTCATTAAGCAAAGTAGTTAACGGTGCTTGTTTTTTTAGTTTCTAGCTTTCTTATTGCGACTAAAGAAAATAGCCGTCAAGATGAGAAGGAAGATAGCTCCGACAGAGACTGATACGCGGGTATCTGGGTTGATGAACATAAAGAGCATGATCACAACAAGCGAAATGATCGCAAAGTAGTTTGAGAACGGATAAAGTGGCATCTTGAACGGATGATCCGTTAACTCATGGGTGTTTTGGCGTCTAAAACGCAATTCTGATATCAAGATCACAAACCATGGTACCATCCCGGGTAAGACACTAGAGCTGTAAACAATAACGAATAGGTTAGCGGTATCTTTGTTCAAGGTAGTCAAAATAATATTCAAGATAAACCCTAGTAAGATCCCTCCTGAGATAGCTAAGATCGCAACGTTTGGAACCACGTGCTTAGATAACTTGCTGAAGATCTTAGGTGCTTCATGGTCGAGTGAAAGTTTAAAGAGCATGCGACTAGAACTATAGATCCCAGAGTTAGCCCCTGACATCGCAGCTGTTAAGACCACGAAGTTGATGATCCCGGCAGCCCCAGCGATCCCAACTTTAGAGAAAGTCTCAACAAATGGAGAACCGATCGCAGCTAGTTGATCCCATGGGTAGATCGTTACGATCACAAAGATCGCTCCGATATAGAAGATCAAGATGCGCCAAACGATCGATTTAACGGCTGCGACGATCGCATGCTTAGGGTTAGCTGCTTCCCCGGCTGTGATCCCTAAAAGTTCGATCCCTTGATAGGAACCAACGATGATCGAGAGTGAGAACATGAAGCCTTTAAAGCCACCGGGGAAAAAGCCACCGTGAGCCCATAAGTTAGATAAGCCTAAGGGTTGCCAGTTATTTCCAAAGCCAAGAAAGATCACAGCCAACCCCATAACGATCATCAAGATGATCGTGACAACTTTGATCAAGGCAAAGTAGAACTCTAAAGTCCCGTAAGCTTTGGCCGAGGCAAGGTTAGCCAAGGCTAGTGTGATCACGACAACTAACCCGGAGATCCAGTCAGGGAGATTAGGCCACCAGTAATTCAAATATTGAGTAACGGCGATGACTTCACTGATCCCAACGACGATATATTGAAAGATGTTGCTCCACTTAGTCAAATAACCAGCAAGTGGGTGGATATAATCGGTAGCATAGTCAGCAAAAGAACCAGTCCCAGGTTTGATGTAGATCATTTCACCTAGGGCACGCATAACTGCATATAAGACGATCCCAACAAAGGCATAAGCTAGCAAAACAGATGGACCAGTCCACTTGATAGTGGAAGTCGAACCCATAAATAACCCGACCCCGATCGTTCCACCAAGGGCGATCATTTCCATCTGACCAGACGTGAGCGACCGATTTAAATGATTTTTAGGCTGCTCTTGTGAATCCTTACTCATAAAAAAATCCCCATTTCTTTGTCCTATGCAAAAAAGCTAACTAAAAAGCGGTATCGACGTAACATTTATTGTTAGGTGATATTGCTGATCAGTTAGCTTTATTAATCGACATTTTATTATCTCAAATAGCCCCAACCAGCCTACATAGTAGTGGTTGAGGTGGTGGTTGCTGTAGTTTGTGTATCAATACTGTAATTCATGGTAACAACCTCCGTGAGCTTTATAAGGTTAGAATACCATTAATGCTTAGATCGTGCAAGGTAAATTTTTAAGGAGTTGGATAAGTGACTATAGTTATAGGATAGTTGAAGAATTTGTAATATAATATTCTTGACTATCATGGGTATGAAGTTTCACGTGAAACATATAGTACTCAATTTTTAAAATACATAATTTCTGGAGGAAATATGAAGAAGAGAATTGATTGGATAGATATAGTTCGAGCAATGGGTATGTTTCTGATCATTATGGGTCATACATTGGAAGGATACACTTACTCAATCGTGGGAAAATTGATTTTCGCTGTGCATGTACCGGTGTTCTTTGTTTTGTCAGGATATCTTTATAAAGAAAAACCAGTAAAAAAAGTTTTTAAAAGTGGGAATGTCAATCTATTATTGCCATATTTAGCCACTTTGCTCATTGTAGTTATTATTACGAGATTTAATTTTATTTTTCCTAATTGGATCTACAAGTTAGATATGCACAATTTTTTGATATCAGCTTTCTACGGTAGTGGAACAAACTTGAATCCATTTTGGGATAAGTCATTAACGATCAATGCAATAGGTGCTATTTGGTTTTTATTGGCAATGTATTTTGGTAATATTATCTTCAATATTCTTATAAAGAGTAGTCGTGGGAATTTATTCGTAAGTGGTGTTGTAGCAACGGCCATAACATTTGGTGGATTTTATTTGAGTGATATGGGGATTTTATTACCATGGTCTCTTAATGCAGCAATGGCTAGCCAGTTGTTTTATTATGGTGGTTACTTGATCAGAAAATTTGATCTGATCGAAAAATACGGAATATCTGGTAGCATTGTCGGAATTGCATTGTGGATGATATCAGCACAAAGTGGCTTTTTATATCTTAATACTGCACATGCGGATTCACCGATCTTAGCAGTCTTAGGTGGTATTGGTGGTAGTTTTAGTTTGATGTACTTGGCAAAATTGCTTTGTGAGACCAAATTGAATTTGGATGCTGTTAAATATTATGGACAGATGTCATTGATCGTCTTATGTGTCCATCTGATAGATTTAAATACATGTGCTATTTCCGGAAAAATCTATGAAAATTTAATTCAAACAACAGGAGATCAAATTATTGCAGTCAGCATGGAAATATTGTATCGCTTCTTATTAACTGTTGTGGGTATTATTGTTATCCCAAGATTACCAATAGTTCGTTCTTTTTACTTGAATCGAGTATATCCTTTTTGGGCAAAAAAGTGAGAGTTCGATCAGTCAAGAATTAGAGCTACAGTAGTAGTATGTTCTACTCTTTATTTGAAAGCCGATCTAGCCAAAAATTTTTGTAGATCTTTAAGTATGCGTAAAAAGATCCAGTATTGAGAATAAAAAATGAAAGAGGTGTATTAGTGTTGAAAAAATATAGTCTATATATGGGTAATTTTTTACTTACTTTTTTGATATTAAGTGTGCTCTTGTTTGTGGTAGGATTTGCTCCTTTTGGTAATAAATCATTAGCGATCATGGATGCCTCGATCCAGTATCTGGATTTCTTTTCTTACTGGAAAGACGTTTTATCAGGACAAAATAGTGCTACATTTACTTTTAGTAATTTATTAGGATCAGGAAACTGGTCACAAGTAACTTATTATCTACTATCACCATTCAATCTTTTAGTTGTATTTTTTTCTAAAGAGAATTTAAATACTTTTTTTGATTTGATAGTAATTTTGAAGCTATCATTAGCCGCAATGACTGGCGCTATATTTTTGGATGTGAGAACTAAAGATAATCTAAAAAAATGGTTGCTTATTTTACTTGCACTAAGCTATGCATTGATGCAGTACAATATCGCTCAGAGTAGTAATATCATGTGGTTAGATGGAGTTTATCTATTACCATTGAGTTTACTAGGTGTTTACTTAATTACGCAACAACGATCACGCGGAGTTTATATTTTAGCCCTATCGATCGGCTTTGGTTTGATCGTGAATTGGTATGTTGGTGCGATCAACTGTTTATTTTCTTTTGGATGGTTGATTTTAGAAATATGTTTAGCTGAAAAAATTACTTTAAAGAAGATTTGGTGGTCAATTATAAGTTATGCGTGGGCAATGCTCATTGGAATAATGGTAAGTGCAGTTACATTTTTACCTACTGTAGCTTCTATGGGGCAACAATCCCGTTCAGGTTTAGATTGGTCCTTATTGACTAATACTTTTAGAGGAAATATTTTATCTGTTATTCCTAGTTATACTTTGGGTGCCACAAGTTCACCAACTAATGTGTCACTTTTTTGTGGAAGTTTGGTCTTATTAGGTGCAGTGTCACTTTTCTTTTCAGATCGTTTTAAATTCAAAGAAAAATTAGTTCTAGGCATCTTTTTATTCATTTCCTTATTGATGTATTATTGGCAACCATTATTTATGGTGTTTTCACTTTTAAAGGATGCTACAAGTTACTGGTATCGATACTCGTATGTGGGATCGATGTTTTTGATATTTATGGCGAGCCTATTTTTTGAAAAATGGTCTGATTATCCACAAAAGAATATAATAGCACTGGTTAAAGCAGCTATCAGTATCGTTGGTGTGTCATTGATCGCATGGTATTTCTTGCCAAAAGTTTCTGAGATACGTTGGGCACAAAGTGGGATCTTTTTAGGGTCGATAGTGTTTGTATTATGTTTAGTAAGTAGTTTACGCTTACAACGTTATAAACAATTTGCGGTGGTAGGGCTATGTTTATTGGTCGGTAGCGAATTGAGTTATAACACTTACTGATCATGAATATGTTTAGTGAGGTTAGCGTTTATCAAAAATATGTTAAACAACAAAGTAGCCAGATCACTGCGTTAAAGAATTATGATGCTGGATATTATCGAATCAGTCAAACAAAAGTCAAAGGTGAAGAAGATAATATCAATATAACGGCAAATTATAATGAGGCCTATGGTTTTAACTACTGGTCGATAGCATCATATATTTCGAGTCCAAGTGGGACACAATTAAAGTTATTATCTGATCTAGGTTATCGTACAGAAGGAGATCGGATAAGTATAGTTAACACATCTATCTTACCAACGGACTCACTTTTAGGAGTGAAGTATGTTCTTTCACCATATCCGATAAAAGGGTTAGAAAAAGTTTCGTTGCAAAAAGCAAATGAAAAAGATGTTTATAAAAATCCCTATGCTTTACCACTAGGGTTCGTTTCTCTGGGTGTAGCTAAGCAAGCAAACGGACTAAATGTGTTTGATTATGAAAACGAGGTTTATGCTCAGGCAACTGCTGCAACACCTGAGATATTTAAACCTTTAGCATATGAGAAGATATCTACAAAGAAAGGGATACGCTATGAATTTAGGCTTCCTGCAGGGAAATATAGTGTATATGGTTCTTTGCCATGGAAATGGAGTGTTGACGGAACAAGATTGGATTTGAATGGAAAAATGCAGCAAGTATATAGCACATGGCTCTCTCCAAGTGTTTTCTACGTTCCAACAGCAGGTAAAGGAAATGGATATGTTGAGCTTCAAACTGATGATCCAAATGCCTTCAATGAACCACAATTATATTTATTGGATTTGGATCAATTAGCTCAAGCAACTAATAAGCTTAAAAAGCAAAGTATAGGTGTTGAACTTAACGTAGAAAACGGTAAAGCACATTTCATTGTGGACAATAAGCAAGGTAAACGTTATTTGCAAACTACGATCCCTTATGAAAGTGGCTGGATCGTGAAATTAAACGGTAAGGAGATCATGCCGGAATTATTGGATAATACGTTGATGGCAATTCCTTTGGAAAAAGGGAGAAATAATATTACAATGAAGTATCGTGTAATACATCTAAATTTGGGTGTATTGCTAACACTAGTGGGAATTATTTTACTGAGTGGTACTTGGTACTTAACGAAAAAGTATAAATAAAAGGAGAAAGTAATGGCAAAAAAATTATCGATCATTGTACCTTGTTACTTTGAAGAAGAATCGGTACCGTTATTTTATGAAGCGGTCGAGAAAGTGAAGGATAAATTAGTAGACATTGAATTAGAATATTGGTTTATAAATGATGGTTCAACTGATAATACACTAGATGAAATGCAAAAATTACAAGCTAAGGACCCAGAACATGTCCACTATGTTTCTTTTTCACGTAATTTTGGCAAAGAGGCAGCGTTGTACTGTGGCCTGCAAGAAGCCACTGGAGATTATGTGACCGTGATGGATGTTGATCTACAAGACCCCCCAGATATGTTGCCACAAATGCTTGAGATCCTTGAAACAACTGATTACGATTGTGTGGGCACCAGACGTGTAGATCGTTCGGGAGAGCCACCAATTCGGTCGTTTTTTGCACGAATGTTTTATAAATTGATCAATAAGATCTCTGATACTGAGATTGTTGATGGTGCTCGTGATTTTCGCTTGATGACGCGTCAAATGGTCGATGCTATTCTTGAAATGACTGAATACAATCGTTTCTCAAAAGGGATCTTTAGTTGGGTCGGTTTCAAGACTAAGTATTTAAATTATGAAAATCAAGAACGTGTAGCTGGAGAAACTAGTTGGAATTTTTGGAGTTTATTTAAGTACTCGATCGATGGGATCGTGAACTTTTCTCAATTTCCATTAGATATTGCTGCTTTTGTAGGATTTATCTCATCAGTGATATCGGGACTAGGTATTTTGTTCATAGTAGCTCGCTACTTGCTCCATGGAGATCCAACTAGTGGATGGGCCTCAACGATCTGTATCATGCTATTTATTGGTGGGATCCAATTATTTTGTTTGGGGATCGTTGGTAAGTATATCGGAAAGATTTTTACTGAAGTAAAAAAGCGTCCAGTATATATCATAAAAGAGAAAAAATAGCTTGTACCTCGTTTGGAAAATATTCATGCCAATTAGACTATTTGAAACCGATAAAGTAAAATAACAGTATATAAATACGTTAAGGACTGATAATTATCATTAATAAATTTAAAAATTTATTCGATGCCACAATGCTTAAGTTTATCTTGGTAGGGATCGTCAATACGATTTTTGGAATGGGGATCATGTTTATCTTTTATAACTTTTTCCATTTCAGTTATTGGGTCTCATCAGCCTCAAATTATATTTTTGGAAGTATTTTAAGTTATTTTTTAAACAAACATTTTACTTTCCAAAATAAATCAAAAAGTTTGGCAACAGTGATCAAATTCACTGTAAATATCACAATATGTTATTTGATCGCGTATAATGTTGCTAAACCGTTAGCCATGTGGAGCTTTAGTGGATTTGATACACATGTGCAAAATAATATAGCTATGTTGGCTGGTTCGATTTTTTTTGTAGGGCTAAATTATTTAGGTCAAAGATTTTGGGCATTTAAAGAAGAATAGTTAGGGGGTTATCTGGTGCTTGAAAAGTTAGCGTTAAACAAAGATAACCTAGGAAATCAGCTCTATTTGTTTTGTTTTAGCTTATATCTGATCGTCAATTTTATGGCAGGGACAACGCTTTCAAGAGCTCTAGGGTTAGGCGCGATCGTTATTTTATTGCGTCTTTCCCAATTAGCAGTATTATTGGTTTTTTGTAAGATCATTATTTTTGATCGCCATAAGTTCAACACGATCCTAGCCATCCTAGTCGGAGCTTGCTTTTTGTTTATTGTTTGTAAACAGGCCCATGAATTAGATCCGTTTTTTATGTATGCATTTATTGTTGGTGCATATGGAATAGATTTTAAACAAATTTTAAATAAATATATTTTAGTAATATTATCAATGCTGTTGTTAGTTTATGCAGCAGCAGTCTTAGGGATCGTTCCTAACAATATAATGTGGCGTGAAGGTGCAGGTGTAGTTAGAGCAGGACTGGGATTAGCAACTCCCTCCGATCTAGCGGCTCATGTGTTCTATTTGATGCTTGCTTTTGCGATGATGCGAGATTTTATTTTTTCACGTCAAGAGATCGGCTTTATGACCTTGATCGCTATATTGATCTTTGCCGTCACTAATAGTCGGTTAGATGCATTGCTAATGGTGTTATTGCTTGTAACGATGTATTTTAGAAGATATATATTTAAAGCGATAAAATATATTGGCTTTAAAGGAATGAGTTTGCTAATAGTAGTATATGCATTAAGTGATCTGCTATTGACCTATTTTTTTGATCCATATAATCCATTTTATGCCCAGTTAGATGCTTTGCTATCACGGCGACTGTTATTTGGAAATATGGCATTTGAAAAGTATCCGATCCATTTATTTGGGCAATACATCTATCAAAATGGCAATGGAGATCCAAGAGGCTTTGTGGTCTATTACTTTATTGATTCTGCGTATGTTCAAGCACTGATGATGTTTGGAGTCGTCTTTTTACTGTTTATGTTAGGGCTGCTAGTTTATTTGCTTTATCGTGCATTTAAAAAGCAATACTATGGCTTGGCGCTCGCAGTTTTATTGATCGCTTTGAGCATGGCAGTCAATCATCATTTTTGGCATATATCTTATAATGTTGTTTTACTAGCATTATTAGCCAATTTACCTACATTATCTAAGAATAAACAGTAACGATTTTCTTAGCCCACTTTGTAAGAAAGTAGGCTAAGTTTTTTTTCTGTGGTATAATGCAAAGGGAATTACCGTCATTGTGACGGCTTTTTATTTGATTAGATGAGATGATTTAATATCTTTGGAGGAGTACATATTATGTCTAAATATTTAGTTGTTGGTGCAGGACTTTTTGGGGCTGTCTTTGCCAATGAAGCGGCTAAGCGTGGCCATGAAGTTACAGTGATCGAAAAACGTGATCACTTAGCAGGAAATATTTATACAAAAGAAGTCAATGGGATCCAAGTGCATCAATATGGAGCACATATTTTCCATACTTCAAATAAAAAAGTTTGGGATTACGTGAATCAATTTGCTGAATTCAATCGTTACACTAATACACCAGTTGCAAACTACAACGGTGAGATCTATAATTTACCATTCAATATGAATACCTTTAATAAGCTTTGGGGAGTAGTCACACCTAAAGAAGCTAAAGAAAAGATCGATGAACAACGTGCTGTTTTGAACGGTAAGACACCAGAAAACTTGGAAGAACAAGCTATTTCGTTGATCGGTACCGACATCTATGAAAAATTGATCAAGGGTTATACTGAAAAACAATGGGGGCGTAAAGCAACTGAATTGCCAGCCTTTATCATCCGTCGTTTACCAGTGCGTTTGACATATGATAACAATTACTTTAATGATGATTATCAAGGTATTCCTGTTGGTGGCTACACACAGATCGTCGAAAAGATGCTAGATCATGCCAACATCACCGTCAAGACCAAGACTGATTTCTTTGATAACAAAGACCAATATTTGAATGATTACGATAAAGTTTTATTCACCGGGATGATCGATCAATTCTTTGATTACAAATTAGGTGAATTAGAATATCGCAGTTTACGTTTTGAGACTGAAAACTTAGATGTTGATAACTACCAAGGTAATGCGGTCGTTAACTATACCGATGCCAAAACACCATATACGCGGATCATTGAGCATAAGCACTTTGAATTTGGTAAAGGTGATAAGAATAAGACTGTTATAACCCGGGAATATCCTGCTGATTGGAAACGTGGCGATGAACCATACTATCCAGTCAACGATAAGAAGAACAACGCGCTTTATACTAAATATCAAGAGCTAGCTAAACAAGAAGCGCAAAATGTGATCTTTGGTGGACGTTTAGGACAATATCGTTATTACAACATGGATCAAGTGATCTCGGCCGCTTTGACCACAGTTAAGCAAGAATTTGGTGATTAAAAATGAAAGTTCTCCGCAACTATTTGTATAATGCGGGCTACCAAGTATTAGCGATCATTGTACCGCTGATCACAAGTCCCTATATCAGTCGTGTCTTACATGCGTCAGGGGTCGGCGATAACGCTTATACGAACTCGATCATTCAGTATTTTGTTATGTTTGCTGCCTTAGGCGTTGGATACTACGGAAACCGTGAGATCGCATATGTGAGAGAGGATCGACAAAAAATGTCAGAAACTTTTTGGGAGATCCAGATCTTAAAAACCTTGACAACTCTAGTGGCATATTTGGCCTTTGTGATCTTTTTGCAGATCTATACAGAATACACTTGGTACTTATGGATCCAATCGATCAATGTGCTTGCAGTCGCATTTGATATTTCATGGCTCTTTATGGGGATCGAAGATTTTAAGCGAACGGTCATTAGAAATACGATTGTTAAATTAGCTTCGATGATCATGATCTTCACGCTTGTACGTGATGCAAACGATGTAGCTTTGTATATTTTTATTATTGGTGCATCGACCTTCTTTGGAAATTTGATCTTATGGCCATATCTAAAAAAGATCTTGGTTCCAGTCAAACTTAAAGAGTTACATCCACTAAAGCATTTTAACCCGACAGTATCGTTATTTATTCCACAAGTTGCGACATCAGTTTACTTGCAATTGAATAAGACAATGTTAGGGGCAATGGTCGGTGCTGAATATGCAGGCTTTTATTTCAATGCTGATCAGATCGTTAAAATGGTTTTAACTTTAGCGACCTCACTGGGAACAGTAATGTTGCCACATATGGCCTCGGCTTTTGCTAAGGGAAAACATAAAGAAGTAAATAAGATGTTGTATACATCCTTTGACTTCATATCCTTATTGTCAGTTGCGATGACCTTTGGACTAGCTGCAGTGTCACTGCATTTGGGACCTTATTTTTATGGACGAGGTTTTGATCCAGTTGGGAAAGCAATGTTAATCGAAGCTGCGGTGATCTTATTTATCGCTTGGAGCAATACGGTAGGAGCACAGTACTTATTGCCGACCAATAAAGTTAAAGCTTTTACGACCTCTGTTGTTTTAGGTGCAGTTGTAAACATGATCGCTAACTTACCATTTATCTATTTGTGGGGATTAGAAGGTGCTATGTATGCAACGGTTATTTCTGAATTTGTAGTTACGGCCTATCAAATTTGGTATATTCGTGACCTCGTTGATCTAAAACAGATGTTTGTCAATATTCCTAAGTATTTAATTGCAGGTATTGTGATGTTTATTCCTGTATTTATGTTGGATAACTACCTAAAAACAAGTATTTTGACACTCGCATTTGAAGTTATCCTTGGGATCTTGCTCTATATTGTTATGATCATCGTATTACGACCTACATCGCTTGATCAAATTATGACTATGATAAAGAGCAAAGCAAAAGGTAATTAAAAACATGGTAAGTTGCGGTAGATCACCAATGCTTACCATGCTTTTTTATAAGATCATAGATGCTACATTTTAAGTGGCAAGTATAGTATAATTACGAAGTGTTGAAGCTAGAAGTAAAGGGGCTTTAAAAATGAAAAATTATGTATTGTTATGGCATGATAGTGCACGAGATACGGGTGGTATCAAAGCTAAAGAAGATACTAATAATTTTTTTAGACAAGAAAATTATCAAGTTATAGATACTCCAACCGGCAAGGTTGCAAAAGTTTTATATGTTTTTTGTGTACTTCCTTTTATCTTTTTAACGATCAGAAGTGGAAATATTATCGTTCAGTTTCCTTCAGGGAAAATATTTTTACAGAAAATGATGTTAGGCTGTATTAAATATCTTTCGGGGGCAAAGTTGATCTTGATCGTTCATGATATCGAAGCCTTGCGTGCCAATGCTGGAGATGGTCATAGTCGTGAAAATGAAACAGAATTGAAGTTATTGGGAATGGCTGATGGTATAGTCTCCTTAAATAGTGTAATGACAGATTGGTTGCATGATCATGATATCAATGTTTCGATCACAAATTTAAACGTTTGGGATTATGATAATCCTAATCCAATAAATCCGATGTTACCATATACTGGAAGCATTTGTTTTGCTGGTAATTTAGACAAGTCAACATTCTTGACTAAATATGATTTGAAGCATAAGTTACTAGTTTTTGGGCGCAAAACAACACCTGTAAATTTTCCAGATAATATAGAATATGGTGGGGTATTTAGTCCAGAAGAATTACCTAGCAAGTTAAAAGCTAATTTTGGTTTGATCTGGGATGGCAATGAATTAACGACTTGTTCGGGAAATTTTGGAAAATATTTACGATATAATGCGCCACATAAGACGTCATTATATTTAAGTTCAGGTATACCAGTCATTGTGTGGAAAGAAGCAGCAATTGCTAAAGTTATTGAGCATTATGGTTGCGGTTTGACTATTTCAAGTTTGAATGAACTAGATGATGTTTTAGATAAATTGACACCAAAACAATATGAAAAATTATACAAAAATACAGTTCAAGTTGCTAAGATGATGCGCCAAGGTGCATTTATGCAAAAAGCAATAAACTCATTGATCAAAATGTTAGACGAAGGGAAAAAAGATGAATAAATATGTTTTAACGATCAAGGATCCAAATAAAAATAATGCTGGTCCAAAGGCCAAAGAAGACGTACTATACTTTTTGAAAGATGAAGGTTTTTTACCTTTACCTCTTAGCCTTAAGTTGGATCCTGAAGATCGGAGCCTTGGAGCAAAATTACGTAAAATATATGATGTTAAAGTTAAAATACCGCGTGTGTTTAAAAAATTGAAAGCGGATGTGGTAGTTTTACAGTATCCGATCTATTCAACATATTTGACAAATAATATTATTAAAGCGATCAGAAGTTATACTGATGCCAAGTTGTATTTAGTGATCCATGATGTTGAGACATTACGACTTTTTAAGGATGATCAAACTTTTTCCAAAAATGAGATAACAGTGTTTAACGATGTTGATGGAATTATTGACCATAATCGAAAAATGCATGCTTGGTTAAATGAACAAGGTGTAACGACACCATGTATTGATCTAGAGATATTTGATTATTATAATCCAACTGAATTACGCAAAGAATATAACTATGATCGCTCACTGGTTTTTGCTGGAAATTTAGCCAAATCAAAATTTTTGACCAGTAAGGAATTTGAAAAATTAGCTTTCAAGCTAGAACTTTTTGGACCTTCACCAGCTGAAAAATATGCAGAAAATATAAATTACCAAGGTGTTTATTCACCAGAGGAATTACCTGATCACTTAAATCAAAATTTTGGTTTGGTCTGGGATGGGAATAGTGTAGCCAAATGTGATGGGACTTTTGGTGAGTATACTAAATATAATAATCCGCATAAGGCTTCGCTTTACTTAAGTAGTGGTTTGCCGATCATTGTATGGAAAAAAGCAGCTTTAGCCGATTTTGTGATCGATAATAATGTTGGTTTTGCAGTTGATAGTTTGACTGAAATTGATGAAAGACTTGAAGGGATGCCACGTGAAGAATATTCAGTAATGAAGAAGAATGCTCTAGCGGTGGCGCAAAAGATGCGAGATGGTGAATTTATAAAAACTGCAATGACAAAATTAGAAAAAGTAAAGGATTAAAGATGGAAAATATAGGTAATTATCGCGAAAAGATCCAACAAAAGTTAATAACAAAATTTCCTGGGTTAAGCAATTGGATATATTTAACTGCTCTAGCAATTTATACTTTAGCAATGTCTTTAAAGGGAACGATGCTAGTCAATTTTTTGATCACGGAGCGAGGATTGTTTTATCTTTCTGCTTTTCCAGCAGCACTTGTTTTATTTAAAGTAACATTTTTAGATGATTATGATTTGAAGGAATATATAATTTTTATCCTACTAGAGATCATCTTATTCGCAGTAGGTACTAGTGCAAATGAATTCCAAATATTTTATCTGATGTTTTTCATTGTAGGTGCTAAAAATATCAATATTGATCGTATATTGAAGGTGTTTTTAGGCATCAATTTATTTGTTATCGCATTAGCATTCTTTTTCTCGACAGTGGGAAGTGTAAAAAATGTCATTATTACTAGAGGTGATTCGCCTGCTGTGAGATATGCCTTAGGTGCTGTTTATCCAACTGATCTAGCCTCGAGGGTCTTCTTTATGATGATCGCATATGCAGCTTTGAAGCGCTTTAAATTTTCAGTGGCAGAGTATGTATCATATATTGCATTGACTCTTTTGACTTATATCGTTACAGATACGCGGATCGATCTAATATTGATGTGTGTATTGATCATTAGTATCATATGCTATGGATGGTTTGATACAGCACTTAAGCATTTAAATGTTTATGTATTGTCGTTACTGAGTACAGCTTATGCATTCTGTATCATCTTACTAGGCTATCTTTATACATCTAGAATAGGTTTACTAGAAAAGATCAATAGTTTTTTGTCAGGACGATTATTTTTTGAAAAACTAGCTTTTGAAAATTATAATGTACCTCTTTTAGGACAATTTATCTACCAGAATGGCTTTGGTGGAGGCTTTAAAGTGTATGACTATTTCTATATCGACTCATCTTTTGTTAGGACATTGATGATGCATGGGATGATCGTTTTTGCACTTATGTTACTATTGATTTGCCTATTGTTTGCAAAGTTTAAGCGATTGAAGCTGAATTATTGGATAATTTGTTTGCTTTTGGTAGTTTTAACTTCAGGGATCGATCAACATCTTTGGGATATTTCATATAATTTTGTTTTCTTAGCCTTAATGGCAAATTTAAATAGGATAGATATAGTAGATTAAAAAATAGTACTGCATCCGCCTAATATGGCAGAGGCAGTACTATTTTTTAATCTACAAATTTATTTAGAGCAGCTTCAAAATTTTCAAAATATTTTTGGGGATAAAATGCTTGAATACTTTGTTTAATATTTTGTTCAACTAATGGAGTATGTTCTAAGCGTTTCATCTGTTCAACTAATTTAGAAATATCATGTAGAGGATAGCTGAAGCCATTGATACCAGATCTCAATATATCTTGGTATCCATTAAAGTTACTACATATTACTGGTATACCGTGAGCAATAGCTTCCAACATTATCATTGGTAGCCCTTCGTAAGTTGATGTCATGAGTAGGGCTGTTGGTTTTTCTTTTATCTCATGCCAAAGATCAGGTGTGTATCCATGCCAGACTATCCGCTGAGAGACATCTAATTTTCGCGCATATTCTTGGCAACGTGTGATATCGTCTCCAGTACCAAAGATATCTAACGTTGCGTTATCAGTCTTGGAGAGGGCATAGATCATTTCCTTTAGATTTTTTTGTCCCTCAAAGATAATTCGACCAGCATAAAAGAATTTTGGTAAATGCGAGTCTGATATAGGAATAGATGTTGTTACGGGATCAATAGGATTGAAAATTAGACTTATTTTTTCGTTAGGGACGCCATAACTTAATAATTGTGCTTTAATTGTAGAACTGATAGCTAAATGACCATCAGCTAGTGGAACAGTAGCTCTAGCATCAAACATATCTTGATCCTCAAGGGAAAAATGGATCCAAGATATTATTTTATATTTTCGATGGAAGATTTTTCGTATTTTAGCACCTAATCTGATCATCTTAGGGCTAAGGGAGATAAAGCAAGTATCTGCTGAAGCTAGCAAAAATTTTCTAGCAATTACGAGTGGTTTGTTTATTTTTCCAGCACAAATGCTAATATCTATTTTAGGATCAAATCTAGTTAAAAAATTTTTCTGAGGTGGATCATTCGTCAAAATCAGTTCGACCTTATGATATTTGCAAAGTTGATTTAATACTTTAACTAGGACAGTTTCGGTACCACCAGTACCAGAAAGTTCCATACATAAAAATTTTAAATTCATGGGTTATTTTTCCTTTTGTTCGTTTTGTTTACTTCTGAGTTTAAATAGTAAGATCGCTAAAAAAGATAGATGTAGTTTTAAAAACAATCCCGGAAGTAGGTGGGGCGTCAAACATTGTTTTAGCGTAATTTGGTCAAGTGCTCTTTTAACAACTGGAGTAGCAATGACCTTATCTAAACTGGACTTTTTTTGCTTGTTAGAGGCAGGATTACCTGAAGTATATATCAAACGTACTGCGATAATATTAACTTGGATCAAAATGTAACTTAAGAAACTTTGTTTAATGGCTTGAGGTTGTGAAACAACGAATTCTTCAGCAGTACTTAGTGCTTTTAGATAAGCTTGGATTTTTTTGGTATCAAAACTTCTAGTTGCAGATGGTGTATCGATCGTGTAGTGATATAAAACCAATGCAGAAGTTGTAATCGAATCGCAGACAGCAGTATAACGGAGCAAAAATTCACTATCTTCAGACATAGTAAGTTCCTCATTGAAATAGATATTATTATCGATCAATAAGGAGCGTTTAAAAAATTTCCCCCAAACTGTCATATAGTTAGTGGGTTTTTCAAGCATCCGACAACGAATGTCTAAACTGTTGGATGTTGGTAAAGTAAGATCGACAGTGTGTTTTCCATGTTCAAAGCTAAAAATTTGTAGATCAGCTGGTTGCTTCTTAGCTTGTATTAAAGCCTTGGGAAGGGCGGATTTGAGATAGTGGTCATCAGCATCTAAGAATGCGATCAATTGTCCACGAGCATGTTTGATACCAGTATTACGTGCGTGTCCAACTCCTTTTCCAGCAGTTAGGATACGTATATGTTGATTTTGTAAAGCAAGTTGGTTAGCTAAGATCAAAGTATTGTCTTTTGAACCATCGTCAACGATCAATAATTCATATGGTTGATCAACAATGGAAGTTGTAACACTCTCTACTGCTCGCTTTAAAGTCTTTTCCGAATTATAAGCTGGGATTATAAATGAAATTAGTGGCATAAATGACACATCCTTATAAAGTTTTTTAAAAAAGGCGCATGAAAACATGCGCCTTTACGGATCAGTAGGCACTATTAGGTTTAAATAAGATTTTGATAGTCATAAAAAGAATCTTGATATCAAACCAAATACTGCTTTTTTGAATATATTCTAGATCTAGTTGGACCATTTCGTGAAAGCCAACTGAATTTCTAACTGTAGCTTGCCAAAGGCCTGAACACCCTGGAACTACAAGGAGTCGTTGCATATCATAAGCGGTATATTCAGCAACTTCACTCGGTAATGGTGGACGTGGGCCAACTAAACTCATATCTCCACGGACGACATTGAATAGTTGGGGCAATTCATCAATACTCGTTTTACGGATGAAATGACCGATCTTTGTAATACGAGGATCGTTTTTCATTTTAAACATTGGACCGTCAACTTCATTTTGCTCCTTTAGTTCGGTAAGGCGCTTATCAGCATCAACATGCATTGAACGGAATTTAAACATATCAAATTCACGTTGATCTTTGCCAACACGTTTTTGCTTATAAAAAACAGGGCCATGATCTTCGCATTTTATCAAGAGTGCTACAACTAGAAAAAGTGGACTCAAAATAATCAAACCACAAAGACTAGCTATGAGATCAAAGATGCGTTTGACTATGTGATAGGTTCTTTTTTTTGCAAGCTGATCTTGATCGATTATTATTTTTGATGATTGCTTCAATAACCTCACTCCAACATTAAAAACTATTTTCGTATCGCTGATGAAGGAATTTAGCTTTTAAGAAAGCTGTTCCTTTTTTCCACCAATTGACCCCTTCAACGTAGATAAGGGGTAATTCTTTGATTTGTGTAGGAGAAATTTTTCCCCATTTGATTTGTTGTTGCAACCAAACATTAAAGATTATCTCACTAACTCGACCGTAAAATCTTTGCTGGAAGGCAGATAACTCAGTCGAGCCCATTTTCTTTTCAAGCTCGAATAGGATATCAAACAGCCAGGTGCAGTATTGATCCATCAAGTCTTTTTTCATGATAGCCATGTTAAACATGTAGCCAGAGGTCTTACTTAGAACTTCATCGTATGTAGCTAAGTAATCAGGATACTTTTTACTGATTATTTCGCGCGTGGCATCCAACTGGTTTGAATAGTGAGTATGCTCATAGTGTGAATACAAAGTTTCAATGTAGTAATGTCTTTTTTTAGGAAGTAAAATACTGTATTGTTCCAACATAGGTAGAAGTTCATTACTCTTGATGACCCAATCAAGGCGATTTTTACCATGATGGTGTTTAGCACCAAAATGACGACGATAGTGGGCTAATCCGATATAATCAGCATCTAGATTTTTCCAAGCCCAATATAAGCCAGTCAACTCACTATAACTATCATTTTTTTGAGAGATATTTTCTCCTACATTATCTTTTTGGTAACCCAAGTCAATATCGGGATGTAATGTAGCACCAACATGTAATGGGAGATACATTTCATCATTAGGCATTGCATACTTCTTGTGGGTCGCAACGACTATTTTAACTTTATTTTCCAAAAGGTTTCTCCTAATCTATAACTCGTCATTAGTATTAAAGTAAAGATAATACCACCCGTACTAGTATAGCACAAATTGAAAAAATTTTCTTTAAAAATTATAAGCCATACACTCTGATAAAATCTAGTTATTATTAGCTTTATCAAGTACTTTGATCAAGTTATGTGAATATTGACTTTCAAATTTCCGTGCAAAGAAATAGTCGTTTGTTAAGATGTCATCTAGGTCATGTTCATCTAGGATCGCTGGATAACTGTTATGCTGTTTTTCCCATTTAATATAGCGATGATGATCATTGATGATCCGTTTTCTGTATTCTGAGGAATTACATAAGATCGTTTGCATCCAAAACTCATCTGAGAAGCACCCGGTTTGTAACATTTTTTGTAAGTTAGGATGTGATTCGAGATAGTTGATACAATAGCTAGCTGCATCTCGAGGGAGATCGACCCAATTTGCCCCAGCATAGATCTCAAGATCAATATTCAACTTTTTGAATTTATCAACTCTAAATAAAGTTTGGCCTAAGAGTAAGGCACGGTGATAAAATTTGCCAAAAAAAGTCCGACGATTGATCTGATCATAATTGAAGTAGTATTTTTGCCACCAAATGATAGGTTCACCTGATTTTTTTACTTCGGAAGCTTTTTCATAAGTCATATAGATTTTTGTATCATCTTCAAATCGTTGATATAGCTCATCAACATTTTTCGTGATCCAGTCTTGACCAGATATCACATGAAGATATGAGATCGTTGGATCAGCCAAAGCGAGTTTCATTAAGCGAACGGTTGCTTCACCAATACTCCAACTTCCCCAATTAACGGCTACTTCGGATATATATTGGATATTATGCTTTGAAAGACTCGCTAGCTCTTTTGGAGAGATATTCATTTTTTGGTCAAAATGGATATACACTGCAAAAGAGCGATTAAGTTTTAACGCTAACTTTTTAACCTGAGGAAAATTTTTATGGGCAAGGATCAAAATAGCTTGCATAGTAAATTTTTGCCAAAAAGGCGGTCCTTTCTTTTTATTTATTATCTATCTTAGCCATATCTATATAAAAAAACAAGTTGTAGCGAAGTTACAACTTGTTTAACTATTTCTCATGGGAATAGCGAGCCCGCAAGCCCCAAAGGATCGAAACGGTGTCGATGACTTCTTGAAACATTGCGCCCACGATCGCTGGGATAAATCCAGTGCTAGCAACTAACATTAAAAAGACACAGATAAAGATCCCGATCAAAACAGCTTGGCGTGCAATACGTAAAGTATCTTGGGCGATCTCAACGGCCTTAGCGACTTTTAGCAGATCATCTTTTAAGATCACGACATCAGCTGATTCACTGGCTGCTGTGGCTCCATGGGCCCCCATGGCGATCCCGACATCAGCGACGGTCAATGAAGGGGCATCGTTAACTCCATCGCCGACCATGATGACGGGATGCTCACTTTCAGGTACTGCTTTTAAAGCCTTGATCTTTTCTTCAGGTAATAATTTTGCCCTAACATCATCGATCCCCACTTCTTTAGCGATCGTTTGGGCAATAGCTTGTTGGTCACCCGTCAACATCATCAAGTGTTTGACTCCATGGTCGCGTAAAGTTTGCATCGTTTGGGCAGCTTCAAAGCGTAATTTATCGATGAAAGTGATCGTCCCGATATAGCGGTCATTTAAACTAATATAGACACAAGTTTGGGTCGTTTCAGCGACTTGGGCTGTTGGGGCAACAAACGAAGCCTTTCCGACTTTAATAGTCTGACCAGCGATCTGTGCTGTGACCCCGTTACCTGTGACCTCAGATAGTTGCTGAACTTCTAATAAGTTAACATCATGTTTAACCGCATAATTGAGCAAGGAACGAGCTAGGATGTGACCGGAAGATTGTTCAGCACTAGCTGCGTAACTTAAAAGCTCTTCTTTGGTCGTACCTGCTACGGGTTTGATCTGATCGACAAAGAGGCGACCACTGGTGATCGTCCCGGTCTTATCAAAGGCGGCTGTTTTAGCTGTTGCCATCTTTTCCAAGACACTGCCTGTTTTGACCACGATCCCATTACGTGACGAACGGCTCATCCCAGATACCAAAGCTACTGGGGCCGCTAAGATCAACGGACAAGGTGAAGCTACGACCAAAACTTCAGCAAAACGTACTGGGTCTTTAGAAACAAACCAAGCGATCCCAGCGATCACAAAGGCGATCCCAGTAAATGGAACGGCATAACGGTCAGCCATTCGGACAAAATGAGCTGGGGTACTGTCGGCTTGTTTGACCAGTTGGATCAAGCGTTGATATTGACTATCTTTAGCGAGTTTATCAACTGTCATTGTTATCGCAGAATCACCATTGATCGAACCAGAATAGACAGTATCACTAACATTTTTGGTGATCGGTCTAGATTCACCAGTCAAGCTCGATTCATCAAACATACTACTGCCTTTGATGATATGCCCATCGACAGGGACAGTCTCACCGGGTTTGACGACCAATTGATCGCCGATGTTAGCTTCATCGACTTTGATATCGATGAGTTTGTCAGCTACAACTTTGTGAGCAGTCTGTGGTGAATTATCGAGTAAAGCTTTTAATTCGGTATGCGCTTTTTTAGAAGCATAATCTTCAAGCGAATCACCGCCGACCAACATGATCAAGACGATCATCGCAGCCCAATACTGACCTACAGCAAGTGTGGCAGCCACAGCAGTGATCGCCAGCAGATCGACCCCATAGCTACCCGAGCGTAAGGTTTTGATCATTTCTTTTAACATAGATAAGGCGATCAAAGTCCCAGTTACCGTAATAATGATCTGAGCGACCAAGGCAAGCCCAAAGCCAAATTCTAGGATCGCTGAGAATAATGCGATCGCAATGATCAAGCCTAATTTAGTTGAATGTTTCATAATTAACATCCCCTCGTAAAAAATAATTTCAGTTCTACTTTACTTAAAGCGTAACACCGAAAATAATTAATGTAAATTAGAATCGTTCTAAATAATAATGATTCTCAATTAGCGGGGATGAAATCTTGATTTGATAGGGTTTGTATGTTCAGGTGAAAAAGGACGTAATTGAAAAAGATTATCAATTAGAGAGAGCAATGTATAAAAAGGCGTAAAATGTATATTGATACAAAAAAACAGCCACCTAATACATGTCGTATTGGATGGCTATATGGTATTAAGCTTCAGTTTTCTCTGGCTTTTCAGCCAATGTGATCACGCCCACAGCGTTTAGCCCTGTATGTGTCATGATGATCGGACTTGTTAGGCGTGCGATGTAGGTCGCTTTACTATTTTCTGGTAAGATCGTTTCTTTGATCTTTTCCAAAAATTCTGGATCGGTCCCGACATTTGACAGCGAAAGAGCTTGGATCGGATTATCTTTGTTTTGTTCTGCTAATTCTTTACAGTGCTTGATGAAGGTCTTGCGACTTCGCCCCTTGGTAAAGACATCAAGGCTGTGTTCATTTAAGCGGACGATGATCTTTAAGTTGATCAGTTTTGTCAAAGCACCAGCAAAACGACTCACACGTCCACCAGCAACAAGGCAGTCGAGATTATCTACCAACACGTCGATCGTTGTGCGTGAGTAGATATCAGCACAGTGTTCTTTGATCTCGGCGATCGATCTGCCTTCTCTTGCGTCTTTAGCAGCTGCTAAGACTTGGAATGCTAGCCCACGGTCAGTCGATTTGCTATTGATCACAGTCACATCAGCCTCTGACATATCAGCTGCACTGAGCGCTGTTTCAAAAGTTCCGCTCAAAACATCGGAGATCAAGATCGCCAAAACTTGGCTACCATCTTTGCCTAATTCATTGAAAGTATCGATAAAACGCCCCATTGCTGGTTGACTGGTCTTAGGGATGTTACCCTTGCGCAATTCTTCAACTAGTTGTTCGCGATTGATGTCTTCACCATCAATGTAGTTTTTACCATTTACCTCGACTGAAAGCGGAATGACCGTAATGTTGTTTTCTTTTATCTCTTCAGGTGTCAATTGAACAGATGAATCCGTAACGATTTTGATCGGTTTTGTCATAAGTATTTACTCCTTGGATCAAGCTCTATATTATTAATCATTTCCATTATATTATAACTTTAATAGCTTGTGAATCAATAAGAAATAGAATCCAAGTCTAGTAAGATAAAGCGCTTTTTATAAATGATCGTACCTTTGTTTGAGCCGGTCTTTGATGAGTTTGACTTCACTTGCAGATGTGACCCCACTTTCACGATAGATCAAATTGATGATCATTGTTAGATAATCATCTAAAAAAGCGGTAAGTGATAAGGTATCAAGTTGCTTTTCTAAGTTGCAAAGTGAGTGGTCGTTTGGTAAGTCCAACGAAAAATCAGCATTTATCTCATGGATGATCTGGTGGAGTTTATAGTAGATGGTCGTTGTTGTTTTTAAGTTGCTGAGATATGTTTTTTTATTGATAGGTAAGACATAGCGCGTCTTATCATCATGATCAAAGATGAAAGTGATATGGTCTGGGTCGCTGAAATAATCATAATAAACGTGATCAAGTCTGACCCAACTGGTCGCATGACGGGTATAGCCACTTAAAGGGACGAGTAAGATCTTTCCCCAGACATAGGGCAGACATGGTGTTTTTTTAGCAAATGATCCGACTAGTGCGCGTGTTAATAAAAGCCCAACTGGCTGTTGTTTGATGAATTGATTGACTAAACGTGTCGTCTCTTTGTCACTGATAATGATTCCGCGTTTAGTATCTAAGATGAGTGAGCGACAGTTCTTTAGTCCAAGATCATGACAATCCCAAACTAAAAGAAGGGTCTGTTTGTCCAAATATGCGTCAGCATCAAAATATCCTTGTTGATAGAGTTTGACTAAACCAGCATGGTCAAAGGAAATTGTTTCCATAAAATTCACCTCTTGTAATTTTAAGTTTTTCTTAACTACTACCGCAATATCTCACAATTATAAAGTTTATTGGACTTATTTTTAAGGCTATAAGAAATTATGTTTGTGTTATAGTAGCTGATAGATAGCTTAAACCTTATCATAACAGGGTTTTAAGCGAACTAAAAAATTACTTGCAGTTTTTTTGCGGTAAGATGCAGGTTTTATCCAGTTCATATAGGTCGTATGCTGAAAACAGTTTAGGGCCCTAGACAAACTTTATCAGTAAAGGGAGTCTAGTTTATGTATGAAAAAGGATTTGCATATTTATTGCAAGCAGAACATGAAAAAGTCATCTATGGTGTTTTAAAGCATCTGCATGTATCGCGACAAGATCCAGATTATGAAGATCTAGTGGTAGAAGGACAATTGGTTTTTGCCCAAGCTTTTTGTATGTACTGTGAGAGTCATGCAATTGTCAAAGAAGCCGAAGTCATGCCGTATCTGTACCAAAAGATCAAGTGGCGTTTGTTAGATGTATTGCGAAAAAAGACACGTCTCAAACAAAGACAATGCAGTTTACCAGCCACCGAAGAAATGTTGTGGGCAAAAGAGGAAAGTGATTTTGATGATCTCGCCACGGGGGATCTATTGGCAAGATTATGGGAAAAATGTACACTAAATGAACAAAATTTTTTAGCTTTAAGACTGAACTCAGATATATCTGTGGCAGAAATAGCAAAATTACTGGCAGTTAGCCGAAAAACAGTGTATAAATATAAGGGAAGTATTTTGAAAAAATATAAGGCATTATAGCCACGGCTATAATGCCCTCTAAGTATACAGATGAAATAGAAAATTCATCTTATACTTGGAGG
>OFGO01000978.1_pt1 | contig 23659 bp, 20 predicted proteins | sample 1521761 | NCBI WGS metagenome assembly OFGO01 (sample SAMEA3504128, study PRJEB24116) | mouse gut metagenome | biome: mouse gut; feature: mouse-associated habitat; material: faeces | place: Denmark | collected 2011
TCTCTGAGGTCCTTATAAGAGTCAGTATAGGTTTCATGGATTTTTATGTTTGAAATTAACTCCACCAGATTACAGTAACAATAGCATATGAACAAAACATGGCAAAATTTTCAGCATATTTTTCTTTTGCGGAAATACCAAAAAACCTACTGCAGACGCAGTAGGTTTTTTACACACAGTATATAGTTTATTATCCTGTTTTCCTATCCAGCGCATGTCTATACAAGCGCAACTGTCTCCCTTGCAATAGCAAGTTCTTCGTTGGTCGGGATTACCATAACCTTAACTTTAGAATCCGGTGTGGAGATCACGATCTCCTCGCCGCGCTTTCCATTAGCCTCGGCGTCAAGGCCGATGCCAAGATAGGTCAGGTATTCCATCACATTTGCGCGGACTGTGCCGGAGTTCTCTCCGATTCCTGCCGTGAACGCGATCATGTCAACGCCGTTCATAGCTGCAACATAGCTGCCCACATATTTTGCCACGCGGTAGCAGAATACGGAAAGAGCGATCGCCGCACATTTGTTTCCGTTGTTGGCGCCATCCTCAAGATCACGGAAATCGCTTGAAAGCCCATCGGAAAGTCCCTGTACGCCGGACTTTTTGTTCAGCATATTCATCAGCCCTGCAATGTCAAGATTCTCTTTCTTGGCAATGAACTCCAGAATCGCCGGGTCGATATCGCCGGAACGTGTTCCCATCACGAGACCCTCCAGAGGAGTAAGACCCATGGAAGTATCTACGGACTTTCCGTTCTCAACCGCACAGATGCTGGCGCCGTTTCCAAGGTGGCACACGATCGTCTTCATCGCGTCATACGGCTTTCCTGCAAGCTCTGCCGCCCTCTTTGATACAAAGCTGTGGCTTGTGCCGTGGAAACCGTAGCGTCTTACTTTATATTTGTCATAATACTCATACGGAAGCCCGTACATATATGCCTTCTCCGGCATGGTCTGATGGAACGCCGTGTCAAATACAGCCACCATCGGTGTTCCCGGCATCAGTTTCTCACACGCATTGATGCCGATCAAGTTTGCCGGGTTGTGAAGAGGCGCAAGGTCGTTGCACTCCTCGATAGCTGCCTTTACTTCGTCTGTGATAACTACGGAGCTTGCGAACTTCTCCCCGCCATGTACCACGCGGTGTCCTACCGCGCCAATCTCGTCAAGGCTCTTAACCACGCCCGTCTCCGCGTCTGTCAGCGCGTCGATGACGAACTGGATCGCCTCGGTATGTGTCGGCATCGCCTTGTCCGATACAGCCTTTTCCCCACCTTCCGGCTGATAAGTAAGACGTCCGTCAATGCCGATCCTCTCACAGAGACCCTTTGCCAGAACCTTCTCGGATTCTGAGTTGATGAGCTGGAATTTCAGGGATGAGCTTCCGCAGTTGATAACTAATACATTCATTTTTCTTTACCTCTCTTTAATATAATTAAAAATAATCTTTAATGTTCTGCCATGCACTGTACGGCTGTGATCGCTACTACGCCTTCGATATCTGCCGCGCTGCATCCGCGGGACAGGTCGTTGACCGGAGCCGCGATGCCCTGGGTAAGCGGTCCGTAAGCCTCTGCTTTCGCAAGCCTCTGCACCAGCTTGTAGCCGATATTTCCTGCGTCAAGGTCCGGGAATACCAGGACGTTTGCCTTTCCTGCAACCGGGCTTCCCGGCGCTTTGGACTGGCCGATCTCCGGCACGATAGCCGCGTCAAGCTGGAACTCTCCGTCAAGCATCAGGCCTTCCGGCGCATTCTCCTTCGCGATACGGGTAGCCTCCACAACCTTGTCCACATCCGCATGTTTCGCGCTGCCCTTTGTGGAGTGGGAAAGCATCGCCACTACCGGCTCTTTTCCGGTGAGCGCCCTGAAAGAATCTGCGGAAGACAGAGCGATTGCCGCAAGCTTCTCCGGGTCCGGATTCTGCTCAAGACCGGAGTCCGCGAAGACAAACGTTCCGTCTGCTCCCATGTCGCAGTCCGGTACTACCATAACGAAGAACGCGGATACAAGCTTTGTGCCGGGCTTTGTCTTAAGAATCTGCAGGCACGGCCTTAAAGTGTCCGCCGTAGAATGGCACGCACCGCTTACCATGCCGTCAGCGTCTTTCATCTTCACCATCATAACGCCGTAGTACAGGTAATTGTTAAGGAGAAGTTCCTTAGCCTGCTCTTCGGTCATTCCCTTCTTCTGGCGCAGCTCCACAAGCTTTGCGATATACTCTTCTGTCTTCGGATTGGTCGCCGGGTCCACGATCGTCGCGCCGCTGATGTCGAAACCGCCCTTGTTCTTTGCAATCTCCTCCTCGCTGCCCACAAGGATAAGGTTGGCAGTACCCTCCTTTAAAACAGCCTCTGCCGCCTCATAAGTCCTGATGTCCTCAGTCTCCGGAAGAACGATTGTCTGTTTGCATGTCTTTGCTTTTGCTTTGATCTCATCTATAAATCCCATGATATATAGACTCCTTTCCATTTATTCTCAGTTATTTTTATTATAATACAAAGAGACCCTGCGGACAAGGTCTCTTTATGTCTATTTTTCAGTACATTCTCCCGTTTTTGATTCATCATCTGCTATTTTCTCACAATACTCTTCAACCATTTGTATAAATTCTTCAGCAACTATAACCTGTCGTTGGGATTCTTCCCGGCTGGCAATATAAAAATCATCATAATCGCTTGCATGACGTATTTCTTCTGCTTCGCCGATTTTTCTTCCTATGCTTCTTGGAAATATTTCAGTTTTCACATAGTTTTTATTAAAATTTGCAATTGCTTCCTTGTGTCGTTTAAAAGCATTTCCATTTAAAGCATGGAAAACAGCATAATAAGCTCGGTTATTCGCACTCTTGTATTCCTCAGCCTCCAATAGGATTCTTGCCGATCTCAAATTATCTTTTGCTGTCTTGATGCGGTACAAGCATAAGTCTTTCCGTGTTCCTATATCTTCTTTAAGCTGCTCCATACAAAACCACTCCTTCTTTATTAACATTCTCATAAAACGGATAATTTGCAATCCACTTTTTAAAATGAACCTCGCTCTTAGCTATCGGCTTAATATCAAGGTCATTATCTAAATTAAAATCATAGGTCATATAAGAAAGCCTCCGGCTATAAGCTTTTAATTCTAACTCTGACACATCAAGCAGTATCATAATATCCATATCTGAATCCGGCTTGAAATCTCCTCTGGCATAAGAACCATATAAAATCACTTTTCGCAAATGCGAACCATATATTTTCTTGATTTCAAAAATATATTGTTCTATCAATCTCTGCATGGCCTGTGGCATACGCAATACTTCCTTTCTGTTGCAAATACTTACAAACGTCTTTATTCCTGCCGGCCTTACGCCCCCAGCTGGAACACCCCGCTGACAATCGCAAAATACACGCTGATGGTACTGATATCTACCAGCGTGGAGATCAAAGGCGTCGCCATGATAGCCGGGTCAAGCCCCACTTTTTTCGCAAGCAGCGGCAGGCTGCACCCAACCACTTTGGCGATGATCACCGTACATGCCATCGTAACGCCGATGGTCAGCGCCATCAGCACGTCTCCCTGCCCCATCACCATGATCCGGAGGCCATTGATGACTGCCAGGATAAGGCTGACGCACACCGCCACCCGTATTTCCTTCCAGATGACTTTAAAAAGATCCCGGAACTCGATCTCCCCCACCGCAAGCCCGCGGATGACAAGAGACGAGCTCTGAGAACCGCAGTTTCCTCCGGTGCCCGTAAGCATCGGAACAAATCCCGTAAGCTGCGGCATCACCGCGATAGCCGCCTCGTAGCTGTTCATGATCATCTGGGTAATAGTGGCTGAGAGCATCAAAAACAGCAGCCAGGGGATGCGCCCCTTCACGTGCTCGAACACCGTCGTCCCAAAATAAGATTCATCATTCGGGTTGACGCCGGCCATGATGCTGATATCCTCCGTCTCCTCTTCCTGCAAAACGATCATGGCGTCGTCAACAGTGACGATTCCCACCATGCAATGCTCATTATCCACGATAGGCAGCGCGATCAGGCCATATTTCATTATAGTCCTGGCCACCTCCTCCTGATCGTCCGTAGTGTGGGCGTAGAGCATGTTCGTGTCCATGATCTCCTCAATCACCCTGGATTCGCCCGTCGTCAGAAGGTCCTTGATATCCACCGCGCCCATAAGCCGCTTTTTCTCCGTCACATAGCAGGTGTAGATCGTCTCCCGATTTAAGCCTACCTGGCGGATCTTCAAGATGGCATCCTCCACCGTCATCTCCTTATTGAGGGCGATGTAATCCACGTTCATGACGCTCCCGGCGCTGTCCTCCGGGTACTGCAAAAGCTGGTTGATCTGCATCCGCTTTTCTTCGTTGGTCACCATGAGAAGACGATCCACCACATTGGCCGGCATCTCCTCTAACACATCCACCGTATCGTCAAGGTACATCTCCTCCATGACTTCCTCAAGCTCCGAATCCGTCAGCGCTCCGATTAGCACCTCCCTCAAATCGCTGTTCATATAAGAAAATGTCTCTGCCGCCTCTTCCTTCACCAGCAGCCGGAAAATCAGCACAAGCTGTTTCTCATTCACATCCTCCAAAATATCTGCAAGGTCTACGGGGTACATATTATTTTCCAGCTCGTCTTTCAGCTCTTTGAACTGGCGCTTTTCCAACATTTCCTGGATGCGCTCAATGGTCAGTTCCTCGCGCTCCTCATAATCACGGTCAAAATCGCCCCGGGCGGCTGTGCCACCCCACTCTTCGGCGCCGGCATCCCTAAACTCTTGATTCGTACTCAAACCTCCCCCTCCTTCCTTGCTTACATCCTTTATCAACTGCAACCGGGTCCGCTGTAATTTTATCTTTTCCTGTGCATATCTAAAATTCACTGTCATATAAAAATCTCCGCCCAGACCTTCGGATTCTGGTGCGAACCCTGCATTCTCCAGAAATCTGCTGCGCGGAGCATCCCCTGGCGAACTTTGTCCGCCAGCCCTTTGCGGAGATGTCTCACAGGCTGTTATATTTAACAGCCCTTGCGCCGCCGTCCTTTGAGGGCATATTTTGCGGGATAAGTATATGATTTGCGAACCCTGTCAAGATATAGTATAATCAATTTCAGATGAATATACAAGTTATTAAGGAGATTCCCATGAAAATTGTCGGACTGATTGCAGAATACAACCCCTTTCACAACGGGCATTTATACCATATAAGAAAAGCAAAAGAAATCACCGGCGCTGACGCGGTGGTAGTTGTCATGAGCGGAGATTTTGTCCAGCGGGGCGCCCCTGCCATCATGCCAAAGCACATCCGGGCGGAGGTTGCCTTAGAGGCAGGGGTTCCCCTCGTGTTAGAGCTGCCCGTCTGCTTTTCCACCGGCAGCGCAGAATATTTCGCCGAGGGAGCGGTCTCCCTCTTTGAGCACCTTGGCTGCATCGACTCCATCTGCTTTGGGAGCGAATGCGGGGATTACGGCACGCTGGAAAAAATCGCCTGCACCATCACGGAAGAACCGGAAGAATATAAAGAACTGCTGAAACGCTACCTCTCCCAGGGAGCCTCCTTCCCCCTTGCCCGCCAGTGGGCGCTGCGGGAATATTTTCACGACGAGAGATTAAGCAAAGTATTAGAAAAACCCAACAACATCCTCGGCGTCGAGTACATCAAGGCGCTGCGCCGGCGGAAAAGCTCCATGAAGGCATACACCATCAAGAGGATCGTCTCCGGCTACCACGACGACTCCTTAAATTCCGGCTACAGCTCTGCCTCCGCCATCCGAAAGCTCCTCGCACACTCACTCCGCCTTGAAGGCAGCCAGCGGGAAGAGGAGGGGCTTTTTGACGAGCCCAGCCTTTCCGAGGCGCTGATGCGGCTTGAACAGGAGGTTCCAAAAAGCTGCATCCGGTTCCTGGAGGAGACCCACCACATCCGCTATCCCGTCTATGCCAATGATTTTTCCTCCCTTTTGGGATATAAGCTATTGACCGAGACAAGCGAATCACTGACAGAGTACCTGGATGTGACCGAAGAGCTGGCAAACCGCATCCTGCGCCATGCGAACCACCTCATCACCATCGACCAGTTCTGCCAGTTCCTGAAGACAAAGGACATCACCTACTCCCGCATCAGCCGGTGCCTGTTCCATATTCTTCTTGATATAAAGAAAAAACACATGGAAAATTACCGGAAAGCCGGATACTGCCAGTACGCCCGGGTCCTCGGTTTCCGAAAAGAAGGGCAAAGGCTTTTGTCCCGCATAAAAAAATACAGCGACACGCCGCTGATCACAAAACTCTCCCACGCAGATACGCTGTCCGAGGCTGGGCAGTGCATGATGGCGGGGGATGTGTTTGCGGCGAACCTTTACGAGCGCATCGTGACAGAAAAATTCAAAGAACCGTTCATCCATGAATATACTCAGCAGGTGGTAGTGGTGAAGTAAGCGAGGCGGACAACCTCCCGTCCTCCTTGGCAAAACAATAAGCTGGAAACTCCGGAACACAAACCCGATATTCCTCTTTCAGAAAACCGCCTGCTCCGAGCGTAAAAGCCTCCGTATTTCCTGACCATTTCCCCTGCGTCATTTTTTCACAAAGTTTTCCGCATTAATTATATAATAAAAGTTTCCCAATTTGTCGGACTATAGAAATGAGCCCGTAATCCGGCAAAAATCGCCATTTATGGTTATTTGATAGCCATGTGACGGCAAAGAACTGTGGAACAGAGGGGATTTTAAGGGGGATTCCCCTGGCTTTTGGCCTGAGTTCTTTGCAAAATATACCCTAAAATCCTTGTATATATAGTCCTGATATTGTATAATAGGACTATATAAAGGAGTGATTTTTATGGCAGTTCCACAAGATATCCGTGCCGTCCCAAGACCCGTGAACACCATCGTGGATGACAGCGGCAGGGATGGCCCGAAACGGTTTGCCGTAAGGCAGAGGGCTTCGTCAAAATACGTGCCCGGCGGCAACCCTCAGCCGCGCAACGGCAGGGTCATCGGCCATATCATCAACCACCGCTATGTGCCGGTCAGCAGCCCAATGGCATCGGAAGACGCAGATATGCTTTCCTATGGGGCATCCGCGCTTGTAAAGGCCGTCACTGGAGACCTGTTTTCGAATCTCCTTGATGTCTTTGATTCGGGTGAGGCGTATGCCATCATGTCCATGGCAACCCTGAAGGTGGTGAAGCCCCGGATCACCGCAAACAGGATGTCCACCCATTACAGGCGCACATTCGTCTGCAGGGACTACCCGGGCGCTGCCCTTTCCAAAAATTCCATTACGGATCTTCTGCAGAAGATTGGACAGGACGGCAGGCGGCGCAAGCGCTTCTACCAGCTGCGGCTTTCACAGGTGGCAGCAGACCACCATATAGCCATTGATGGCACCTTAAAGCAGGACACCAGCAGCGTGAATGACCTTTCGGCGTTTTCATACAAGGCAAGGACACGGGGGTGCAGCGAGGTCTCCGTCCTGTACGCCTATGACATAGAGCTCATGGAGCCGGTGTGCGCCGAGGTCTTTCCCGGAAACAGCATCGACGCAAGCTCCTACCCTGCCTTCATCCGGGACAATGACATCAGGAAAGGGATCATCGTTGCGGACAAGGGCTTTCCTCCCAGTAAGATCAAGGAAGAGCTGGAAAAGAGGCATGACCTGCATTTCCTGACGCCCATCAAAAGGAACGACGCACGGATATCCGACAACGGGATGCTCTCTTTCGAGGGCGTGCTGAACGGGATAGGCGCCCATGTCCTTTATAAGAAGAAACAGATCAAATGCGGCCGCTATCTGTATGCTTTCAAGGATGCAAAAAAGGCGGCGCAGGAAGAAGCTGCGTTCCTCGCAAAGGCGGAAGGCAAAGCTTTTGATACGCAAAAGTACGATAAGCAGAGGGCTGTGTCCGGCGTGATCGTGTTCGAGTCGGATCAGGACCTCGACCCCAGGACCGCGTATCTGTGCTATGATGACAGATGGCTCCTGGATCTGGTGTTTAACCAGTACAAAAGCGATGAGTGCCTCGACCAGACGGGCGTCCAGGGAGATTTTTCGGTAATCGGGGCTGAGTTCGTAAACTTCATATCCACCGTGGCCACCTGCCGCATTGTCCGTAAAGCAAGGCAGTCCGGACTGCTTGACAAAATGACTTATGGCGACCTTATGGACGACCTGTCCTCAGCGTGGCGGAGGACAGATGCACCAGCTGTCCCAAAGTCAGATGATGGCTGCTGGGTACATACCCTGCAGTGCGTATTTGAAGAGCTGGAAGCACTCGGGCTGTCAGAGCCGGCGCCGAAACCAGAGCCGAAAAAACGGGGGCGAAAACCGAAGCCCAAAGATCCCAATCCTAAACCAAAACGTCCACGGGGACGGCCGAGGAAAGATGCAAGCCAGTCTGCCGGAAGTCTATAGTCCGACAGATTGGGAAACTTTTACTTAAATCATGTTGTTTTCGCAGATTATTTATTTGTTCTCCTATATTCATTTCAAATCTATCCTTTCAAACAGCATTATCTTATTTTTTTCATTAGAAATCTATCAAAATTCCTTTACATCTTAGCAAAGTTTCTTTTACAGAACGAAATATTGCTTTGATATATACAAACAACAGCAGTCCTGATTCTATAGGTATTATCCCATTCTTCGGTTCCGCGGATTGTCCGGGATAAGCACGGAGATTCTTTTCCGGATATCTGCAAAATTCCGCTCTCACTTGTGATATGGCTCCCCATTGATAATCCGGAAACTCCGGTAAATCTGCTCCAGAAGGATCACCCGCATAAGCTGGTGGGGAAATGTCATTTTTGAAAAGCTCAATGCAAAGTCTGACCGCCTCCTCACTTCCTCTCCAAGCCCGACGGAGCCGCCGATGATAAAGATGATGTGGCTTTTCCCCTGCACGCCGAGGTTCTTGATTCTTTCCGCCAACTTTTCCGAAGAAAGCTGTATGCCGTCTATCTCCAGCGTAATGATATAGGCATCATCACGCATGATCTTCAAAATACGCTCCCCTTCCCTCGCCCGGACCGCCTCCTCCATGGCGCTCCCGGCGTTGTCCGTAAGTTTCTCATCCGCCACTTCCAAAAGCTCCAGCTTACAATATTTGCCAAGCCTCTTGCCATACTCGGCGATGGCATCTTTCAAATATTTTTCCTTTAACTTTCCTACGCTGATCACCGTGATCTTCACAACTGACTCCTTTCCTGATCCCCGTTTGCCTGTTGACTTTTAACCTGCCCTGACCTATCATACATATTGGAACCCGACTAGCTGTTTGTTTCTGCATGGACCGGTGCAATCTTAAACACAAGGAGACATTTATGAAACGTATTTTAATGATCATCCTGGGAAATCTGCTGATTACCGGGGCATATGCATTTATTACCGTGCCAAACGAGATCATCAACGGCGGCGTCACCAGCTTTTCCATGGTTCTCGGACAGGTATGCCGGATGGACATTTCTGTATTCGTCAATCTTCTGACACTGTTTTTGCTCCTTTTATGCCTGGTATTCCTCGGGAGGGAGTTCTTTGCAGGCAGCGTTTTAAGCTGCGTCTGCTACCTTTCCATGTTCACCTTTTTCCACAGCCTTGGCCTGAGCCCTCGCCTGCCGCTGCCTTTGTGCATCATGCTGGCCGGCATTTTAGTAGGCGCCGGCTATTACCTGTGCATCTGCGCGAAATCTACAGCCATAAGCTTTGACATCATCGCGCTCATCCTGAACAAAAAGAATCCGAAAGTCAACATCGCCTACACCATGGGAATAATCAATACTGCTGTTCTTTTGACCGGATTTATGGTTTTCGGGCTGTCGTCCGTACTGTGCGGAATCCTCTTTACTGCGATCCAGACATTTGTCCTGAATACGCTGCAAACCATTTTTGCTAAGCCATCTGAAGAGTAATGCCTAATAATTCCTGAAAATGCTGCGCCCACTCTTCTGTCTGGTAAAACAAGATGCAATTCTGCCATCCGTCGCTGGTTACATAAAGGCATTTTCCGGTATTGCACTCCTTTATTACCTGATTCATATAAGTCAGCATTCCGGTATCGAACCAATCATACTCTACGTTCGCATCGTATCGGCAGACTTTTTCATTACATTGAAAACGGATTGTCTGGATACCCGTACCGGATTCAAAATCCACTCTACTGGCGTCCTCTTCTATATCCGTAAAAATGAAATCATCTTTTACAATTTTAGAAAGGCCCTCGATAAAAGAGGTATACATCTCTTCAATCCCGAAAACCTCCATATCAAAAGAATAAATCTGCCCGGACATGCAAAACAATTCGTCTGTTTCTTTCTCGCGGATTCCTATTGCCAGATTATCCAAAAGCAACCCCAGAATCTCTTTTTCTTCCATGTCCTCAAGCATATCGGCAGGCATAGAAAGAACCGATTTTACAAGGGCATTTTCCGCAATTACAGCGTCTATGCCTAAAGCTTTAAGTTTTTCCAGACTGTCATGAATAAATCCCTTCACATCCATACACTTTTCCTCCTCACTTGCTGTCTCCTCCAGAAATACGGAAAATAAAAGCTGCCGCATCAGGTGATTTATTCCATCATTCATGCGACAGCTCTATTATTTACCAGAAATCTATTGTCTTAATTTTTCTACTTTTTGCTGAGCAGCTCATGGATTCCTTTCGCACCGGCTTTTCCTGCGCCCATAGCCAGGATAACCGTCGCCGCACCCGTAACCGCGTCACCGCCTGCGAATACCGCAGCCTTGGAGGTCTGTCCGTTCTCTTCCTCCGCCACGATACATTTCCTGCGGTTTGTCTCAAGGCCTTTGGTGGTAGACGCAATCAGCGGATTCGGTGAAGTGCCAAGAGACATGATCACCGTGTCAAGCTCAATCTCATACTCTGAACCCGGAATCTCTACCGGACGTCTTCTGCCGGACGCATCCGGCTCGCCAAGTTCCATCTTGATCACAGTCATGCCTTTCACCCAGCCGTTCTCATCCACATGAATCTCCTTCGGGTTGGTGAGGAGGTCAAAGATCACGCCCTCTTCCTTCGCATGGTGTACCTCTTCCACTCTTGCCGGGAGCTCTGCCTCGCTTCTGCGGTATACGATATGCACTTCCGCGCCGAGACGAAGAGCCGTCCTTGCAGCGTCCATGGCAACATTGCCGCCGCCCACCACCGCAACTTTCTTTCCGGCTGCGATAGGGGTATCGTAATTATCGTCAAAAGCTTTCATCAGGTTGCTTCTGGTCAGATACTCATTGGCAGAGAACACGCCGTTGGCCGTCTCGCCAGGGATTCCCATGAACATCGGAAGTCCGGCGCCGGAGCCGATGAATACCGCCTCAAAATCCTCTTCCTCCATCAGCTGGTCGATGGTAGTGGATTTTCCGATGACAACGTTTGTCTCAAACTTAACGCCCAGCTCTTTTACTTTCTCAATCTCTTTCTTTACGACTTTCTCTTTCGGGAGACGGAACTCAGGGATTCCATATACAAGCACGCCGCCAAGCTCGTGGAGCGCCTCAAATACGGTCACTTCATAGCCAAGCTTTGCAAGGTCGCCGGCACAGGTAAGTCCGGACGGGCCGGAACCGATGACCGCTACTTTGTGGCCGTTTGTCTTATCTGCCTTAGCAGGCTTGATATCATGCTCAAGCGCATAGTCCGCAACGAACCGCTCCAGCTTTCCGATGGAAACCGGGTCGCCCTTGATGCCGCGGATACATTTGCACTCGCACTGGGATTCCTGAGGACAGACACGTCCGCAGATCGCCGGCAGCGCGGAAGACTCGCCGATCACCTTGTAAGCCTCCTCGATATTTCCTTCCTTCACCTGGGAGATAAATCCCGGAATGTTGATGGCAACCGGACAGCCGGTGATGCACTTTGCATTCTTACAGTTAATGCAGCGTGCGGCCTCTTCCATAGCCTCTTCTTTATTGTAGCCGTAGCAAACCTCCTCGAAGTTTGCCGCTCTTTCTTTCGCGTCCTGCTCTCTGACAGGCACTCTCTTTAATACGTCCGCCATTAGTTTTCACCTCCGCAATTGCCGCAGCCACCGTGATGGGTGTCGCCTTCTTGTACTTTCAGAATCGCACGTCCCTCTTCTGTCTTATACATCTGCTGTCTCTTCATCGCGTTGTCGAAGTCAACCAGATGTCCGTCAAACTCAGGGCCGTCCACGCATGCAAACTTCACCTCGCCGCCAACGATCACACGGCAGGCTCCGCACATGCCCGTGCCGTCAACCATGATGGGGTTCATACTTACAATAGTCGGGATCTCGTGTTTCTTCGTGGTCAGGCAGGTAAACTTCATCATGATCATCGGGCCGATCGCCACGCAGACGTCATATTTGTTGCCCTTTTCCACCAGCTCGTCCACCATGGTCGTAACCATGCCTGCATGCCCGTATGTACCGTCGTCCGTACAGGGATAGTAATTGCCGGCAACCGCCTCCATCTCTTTTTCCAGAATAAGTAGGTCTTTTGTCTTAGAGCCAACGATAACGTCAACGTCAATGCCGTGCTCCTTGAGCCATTTCACCTGGGGATATACTGGTGCCGCACCTACGCCGCCGGCTACGAAGAGGAATTTCTTCTTCTTAAGTTCTTCCACATCTTCCTCCACGAATTCAGACGGACGTCCTAAAGGTCCGGTGAAATCGCGGAAAGCATCTCCTGCCTTAAGGTTCGTCATCTTCGTGGTGGACGCCCCTACCGGCTGGAATACGATCGTAACAATCCCTGCCTCCCTGTCGTAATCACAGATTGTAAGCGGGATCCTCTCGCCCTTCTCATCCATCTTCACGATGACGAACTGCCCCGGCTCGCAGTGCTTTGCCACGCGCGGAGCCTCAACGTCCATAAGATAAATGTTAGCAGCCAGCTTTTCTGCTTTTAATATCTTGTACATTTTATTTCCTCCTAATAATTTATGCTACAGTATATTTTAATGTATTTATCAAAAAATATCAAGTAATTGGGCTATACGTTATTAAAATATCACAGATGACAGATAATTATCACTGTTCAACGATGGAATTTAATCTCTCAGTTCCACACTTGGAATGATTATCCGACAGCTAAAACTGCCGGGAAAAACCGGGAAACTGCCCGTTTCAAACAGTTTCCCGGCTCTTCCGTTTCCATAAATATCTTAGAAATCTACTTCCGTTCCGTAATATGTACAATTAAACAGCTTTTCCATAGCCGCCGTATCAATCTCCCTCGGGTTGGAGCCTGTGCAGGCATCACCCACCGCACGCTCTGCGATTCCGGCAATCTTCTCTTTAAATTCATCTTCATTGATGCCGAATTCCTTAAGCGTCTTCGGAATATTAAGCCTTACATTAAAATCGTCAATCTTCGCACACAGGCTGTTGATGAGCGCTTTCTCAGAAATCCCCTCAAGCCCCATCCTGCGGGAAATCTCCGCGTAGCGTTTTGCCGCTGCCGGATTTTTTGCATTGTATTTAATGACATAAGGCAGATAGATGGCATTTGCACAGCCGTGCGGGATATGTCCTGTGGAGAATGCAGCGCCTGTCTTGTGTGCCATCGAGTGTACGATGCCAAGGAGCGCATTGGAAAATGCCATTCCTGCCAGGCACTGCGCGTAGTGCATCTGCTCCCTCGCCCCCATGTCGCAGTTGTAGGATGCCGGCAGATAGTCAAGCACCATCTCAATGGCCTGCAGCGCAAGGGGATCTGTAAATGAGCAGTTCATTGTAGAAACATAAGCCTCAATCGCATGAGTCAGCGCATCCATGCCTGTATAAGCAACCTGTTTTACCGGAAGGCCCATCACAAGGTCAGCGTCAACGATGGCTACATCAGGAGTGATATTAAAGTCAGCCAGCGGATACTTCACCCCTGTCTGATAGTTGGTGATTACGGAAAATGCCGTGACTTCCGTAGCCGTTCCTGATGTGGACGGAATCGCGCAGAACTTAGCCTTCTGGCGCAGCTCCGGGAAATTGAACGGAATGCAAAGATCCTCAAAAGTTGTCTCCGGATATTCGTAGAACGCCCACATAGCCTTTGCCGCATCAATCGGTGAACCTCCGCCCATGGAAACGATCCAGTCCGGCTCAAAGTTTCGCATCGCCTCAGCGCCTTTCATCACCGTCTCTACAGACGGATCCGGCTCAACACCCTCAAAAAGCTCAACTTCCATCCCCGCCTCTTTCAAGTAGCTGACAGCTTTGTCAAGAAAGCCCTGACGTTTCATGGAACCGCCGCCCACGACAAGGAACGCCCTCTTGCCTTTTAAATTCTTAAGCTCCTCTAAACAGCCTTTTCCGTGATAAATATCTCTTGGTAAAGTAAATCTTGCCATAGTTTTGTTCTCCTTTTCTTATTTTTGTTAATTATTTATCAAAATTATACATCCGTTAAATAATTAACGCAACACATTGCACGAAAAAAATTGTATTTATTTGGAAACAATATGGCAGGCTGCCGAAAATCAAAAAGACATTCCTCTGGAATGCCTTTTTCTGTCCTCCAATTTATTCTCTCACATAATTTCTTGTAGTAATTCCGCTGACCCTTCCGCTCTTCGTCACAAGGATCGCTTTAAAAAGCGTCTCGCCCTTCGGCATCTCTATCGGCCCGGTATACTTATCAGACGCTGTCGTCGGGTCTGTTCCGTCCATCGTGTAAAACGCCTCGTATTCGTCCGGAACCTTTACTTCGATAGACTGTGCAAAATCATACTGCCCGGTAGAAGGAGACACTGCCGGGGCATCCTCTATCGGAAGCTCGATCACAAACTGTTTCTCAACCGTCTGGCTGGGCACGCCGTTCTTATTTACCGCAATAGCCTTTATCATGTTCGTTCCTTCACTGAGCTGGAGCGGTTCTTTAAACTCCGTGCTGTCCGTATCCGGCAGGCTGCCGTCCACTGTATAGCGAATCACCCCGTCCGGGGAAGTAATAGTAAGCTGCTGCACGTCGTCAAACACGGTCTTGTCGTCAAGGGAAAACTCCGGCTCGCTCACGACATATTCCGGAAGCTCTTCAAGAATCTTACTGTCGGCGCTGCTTAAGAGAGAAGGAATCCCCATGGGCTGTTTTGTATTGAGATAGAATTCAAAAGCCGCCCTGTAAAGCTCTGCGTTTTCCGGCTGCTTGTCCAGCGCGCCCAGGAAAAGGCTTTCCGCTTCGCTTAAATCGTTCTGGGCGATATATACTTTCGACAGTCCTTCATAGGCATCCGCCTTTGTCTTATCCCTGGAGATCGCCTTCTGGAAATAATCCGTTGCCTTCATGTATTCCCCCGCGCCCAGCGCCCGGTTCCCCAGGTACACGATTCCCGCGTAAGAGGTGAAGTAAAGGGCAGCGACTCCGCCTGCAACCGCTGCAAGGATCAAAAACAGCGTCAGGAGGACATTCCTTCTTTTTTTCTTTAATGCTTTCCTGCGCTCTGCCTGTTTTCTCCTTGCCGTTTCTTCCTGCATCATGGCAGTATTGCCGCGGCGTGTTCCGCTCCTCATGGCGGCGGTTCTTCCGTCTGCACGCATGGCAGCTGTCCTTCCGTCTCTTGAACGCATGGCGGCAGTTCTCCCGTCCGAACCCATAGCTGCAGTCCTGCCGGTATTGACGCGGCGGCGCCCTTCATTCTGCCGCCCGTTCCTGCCTGTATTATTCAGGGCTTCTTTTACGTGAGCCGCCAGCATATCGTCCAGAGGATTGTAGTCCGGAACGATGCGTACTTCGCCTCCGCATTTTTCGCAATATAGAATACCGTCTGGTATTTCGTATCCGCAGTATCTACATCTCATTTTGCGTCTCTACCTCCTGCCCTATAATACATACATCCCGTGCTGAAACCGAAACCGACATATGTTCCGGTTCCAGCACCTTTATTAAAACAGCCCTGTAATCGCGCCTTCCTCGGACACGTCAATCCCGTTCGCCGCCGGAACTTTCGGAAGACCCGGCATAGTCATGATCGCGCCTGTCAGAGCCACGACAAACCCGGCTCCCGCGCTTACATACACTTCGCGCACATGGATGTCAAAATCTTTCGGACGTCCCAGTTTCTTTGCATCGTCAGAAAGGGAATACTGGTTTTTCGCCATGCAGACCGGAAGATTTCCAAATCCCATAGACGTGATCTTTGCCAGCTGTTTTTTTGCCGCCGGTTCAAACACAACGCCGTCCGCGCCGTATATCTCCTTTGATACCGTCTCTATCTTTTCTTCGAGGGAAAGCTCGTCATCATATAACGGATGGAAATTGCTCTGTTTCGTCTCCAGAGTTTCCACAACCTTCTCTGCCAAGGCGATTCCGCCCTCTCCGCCCTTTTCCCATACCTCGGAAAGAGCGAATTCGCATCCTCTCTCCTCACAGAATCTGCGGATAAAATCATTTTCCGCATCCGTATCCGTTATGAAAGAATTGAGTGTCACAACAACCGGAACATCATATTTACTGATATTCTCAATATGCTTTTCAAGGTTCGCGATTCCTTTTTTCAGAGCGTCAAGGTCCTCCTTTGAGAGGTCTTCCTTTGCGGCTCCGCCGTTGTATTTTAATGCCCGCACCGTCGCTACCAGGACGACTGCATCCGGCTTAAGCCCTGCTTTGCGGCACTTGATGTCAAAGAATTTCTCAGCACCTAAGTCAGCGCCGAATCCCGCCTCCGTGATCACGATATCGCTCAGCTTAAGAGCCATCTTCGTCGCCCTCACGCTGTTGCAGCCATGAGCGATATTGGCAAACGGGCCTCCGTGTACCAAGGCCGGGGTGTGCTCCAAAGTCTGGATCAGATTCGGCTTTATGGCATCCTTTAAAAGAGCCGTCATGGCTCCGGTCGCCTGAAGGTCATCCGCCGTTACCGGGTCACCGCTGAAATTATAAGCTACAATGATTTTCCCAAGCCTTTTCTTCAAGTCATGGACATCATCGGAAAGGCATAGAATTGCCATGATCTCAGACGCAACCGTAATGACGAAATGGTCTTCTCTCACCATGCCGTCCATCTTGTTTCCAAGGCCAACCACGATATTGCGGAGGCACCGGTCGTTCATGTCAAGGCATCTTTTCCATACAACCTGCCTCGGGTCAATCTGAAGGGCGTTGCCCTGCTGGATGTGATTATCCAAAAGCGCCGCCAGAAGATTATTTGCAGATGTTATGGCATGGAAATCTCCCGTAAAGTGGAGATTTAAGTCCTCCATCGGAACGACCTGGGCGTAACCGCCGCCTGCCGCGCCTCCCTTGATGCCGAAACATGGCCCAAGAGACGGCTCCCTCAAAGCTACGACTGCCCGTTTGCCGATCTTTTCCATTGCCTGCCCAAGACCAACTGTCGTCGTTGTCTTTCCTTCTCCCGCCGGAGTAGGATTGATAGCTGTTACAAGCACCAGTTTTCCGTCCGGGTTGCCTTTTACCCGTTCCCACACATCATCGGAAAGCTTCGCCTTATACTTTCCGTAAAACTCCAATTCATCCTCATGGATGCCTAATGTTCCGGCAACATCTTTAATATGTGCCATCTTCGCTTCCTGTGCAATCTGGATATCTGTTTTCATTGGTTTCCAATCCTTTCTTTTTGTCAATGTCTACATGCTACATCTGCTCCACGTACTGTTCGAACTCTTCCTTTGACATCAAAACCTTTCTTGGTTTCGTGCCTTCTTCGCCGCCCACGACCCCCGCCTCGCAGAGCTGGTCCATGATGCGCGCCGCCCGGTTGAATCCAATCTTAAATGTACGCTGCAGCATCCCGATGGATGCTTTTTCTTTATCTATAATGAGACGCCCCGCTTCTGTGAAATACGCGTCGCGATCATTATCCTCTCCGCCCCCCAAAGCTGCGGCCATGCCCGGCTCATTGGTGCTCACCTGCTGTATGACCTCTTCGTCGTAGTCGGCATCCCCGCTGTTTTTCCGCAAGTATTCCACAACTTTCTGGACTTCCTCGTCTGTCACGAAAGAACCTTGCACCCTGGCTGGTTTCGGATATCCCGCCGGATAAAAGAGCATGTCGCCTTTTCCCAGCAGCTTTTCTGCGCCGTTCATGTCAATGATCGTCCGGGAGTCTACGCCCGACGATACGGCAAATGCAATCCTGGACGGCATGTTCGCCTTAATAAGCCCGGTGATGACGTTTACAGACGGCCTCTGGGTCGCCACCACAAGATGGATGCCCGCTGCTCTGGCAAGCTGGGCCAGACGGCAGATGGCGCCCTCCACATCTCCCGATGCCACCATCATCAGGTCGGCAAGCTCGTCCACGATAATGACAAGCTGAGACATAGGCTCTTGTTTTTCCCCATCCGTTTCCGGCAGGGCTTTTATCTTTTCATTGTACCCCTTCATGTCTCTTACGTTAAACTCCGCAAAGGCGCGGTATCGCCTGTCCATCTCCGCTACCGCCCAGTTAAGCGCACCGGCTGCTTTTTTCGGGTCGGTAACCACCGGTATCATCAGATGGGGAATCCCGTTATAAACGCTTAATTCCACAACTTTGGGGTCTATCATAATGAGCTTTACTTCCTCCGGCGCCGCCTTGTAGAGAATGCTCATGATCAGCGTGTTGATGCAGACAGACTTTCCGGAGCCTGTCGCTCCGGCAATAAGGACGTGAGGCATCTTTGCGATATCCGTCACAACAGCCTTTCCGGCAATATCCTTTCCGGCTGCAAAAGAAAGCTTTGAACTGCTGTTTTTAAATTCGGCGGATTCCAGGAGATCTCTCAGCATGACCGCTGAGTTTTCCTTGTTGGGAACCTCGATTCCCACTGCCGCTTTCCCGGGAATCGGCGCTTCGATACGGATATCTGCTGCAGCCAGGTTCAGTTTGATATCGTCGGCAAGCCCCACAATCTTGCTGACCTTTACGCCCATCTCAGGCTGAAGCTCATAGCGGGTAACTGCCGGGCCGCAGCTTACATTGGTCACGGTCACGTTCACGCCGAAATTTTTAAGAGTCTGCTGAAGCTTGATTGCCGTCTCCCGAAGGCTGACATCCGATTCCCCGCCTGTTTTCTTTCCTTTTTTTAGCAAAGACAGCGGCGGCAGCTTGTACGCCTTCTTAGCGCCCTCATTCCTGCTTTTCACCGGCATGATGTCTTCAGAGGGTGTTTCCTGTTTCTGCTTTGCCGCATTCTTCGTTTCATCCGGCAAAATGTCAGATGCATACGCCGGCTCCGCAAAGGTTTCCGCTGTTTCCGCCTCCTCCGGCAAAGGCGAAACCTCCGGTTCCGCCACGTCCGCACGCTGAATCTCGAAATCGTTATTTTCCTCCTCATCACTTATCACATCCACGGTCAGCTCCCTCATGTCCGGAGTCTTTCTGGAAAGCTCTGTGTCAAAAGACACTCCGGCTACATGATGGTCCTGCCTCTTTTTGCCCTTTGGGCGAGGATTTCTTTTTTCATACGGGGATTCCTCATTTTCCCGGCGGCGCTCCTCCACTGCCCTTTTTCTTCTGGCGGCATCTTCTTTCGCCCTGCTGTACGCCTTTCCTCCCTGGTTTTTAACGCCCTTTAGGGCGGACTTTCCGGTAATGACTACAGCGCAGATAATGCCGGATATAATGACTACCACATATGTACCGGCGATGCCCACCGCCGGGATCAAGAGGCCCGAAACCCCTTCTCCGATAAGCCCGCCGCTCTCCCACACAAGCTGAAAGAACGTACACGACAGAACTGTCAGCACAAGTCCTGCGGCTCCTTTTATATATGCCTTGAAATTATCTTTATTGGAAACAAGGAAAGCAACGACGGCAAACAGGACAAAGGGAACCGCATAAGCCACCGTTCCGAATATACCTTTCAAAATCCCTGAAACCGTCTTCCCGACAGCTCCCCCCAACCCAAAATTACTGAGCAGTATCAGGATGCTGACTGCAAGCGTCGACCAGATGATGATCTCATCTGCAACAAAGCTCTGTTCGTTTTTCTTTTTTGCGCGGCGGCCTGCGCCCTGCTTTCTCTTTGACTTTGCAGCCATGTGCTCTCCTCCTTGTTTTTTTGACCTTAGCATCTTATTATAGCATTTTTCATATAAGCTGTCATTACTAAATTTCGCTCTTTTTTCCCCTGGCCTCGTCTATCATTTCATGCAGTTTTCCTAATGCATCGCTCATGCCCCCGACCTCGTCTATAAGTCCTTCCCGCACGGCTTCCCTGCCCTCAAGCAGCGTTCCGACGTCTTTCACCAGATCCGTCTGATTCAGCATCAGCTCCTCGATACGCCCCTGGCTCATGCGGGAATGGCTGGCCAGAAAGCGGGTGATCCGGTCCTGGGTCTTTATCATGTTACGCAGGCTCTGCGCCACGCCGATAAACATTCCGCTTGAGCGGACCGGATGGACAATCATCGTTCCGCTTGGCACGATAAAGGAATATTTAGCCGATACCGCCAAGGGGCCGCCGATCGAATGGCTCCCTCCAAGCACAAGGGATACCGTGGGCTTGCTTAAGGATGCGATCATCTCTGCGATGGAAAGCCCTGCCTCCACATCACCGCCAAGGGTATTTAAAAGAATCAGAAGCCCTTCGATTTCCTCGCTGTCCTCCACCTCTGCAAGCATCGGGAGGAGATGCTCGTATTTCGTGGCTTTTGTATTTCCGGACACGGCCTCGTGGCCCTCCACCTCTCCAATGATTGTCAGCAGCTTGATTTTATGTTTTTCTTTGTTTTCATTCAGGTTCAGGGAGCCCACCTGCCGGATCTGCTCGTTTTTCATTCCCTGCTTTTCTTCCTGTTTTTCATTTCCCATAAAAATACACCTCCATACTTTTTATTTAGTATGGAGGCGATTTCTGATTTTATACTTGTTTTAAAGCCTGTTCAAGATCTGCTATGATATCTTCGATATTTTCAATACCTACGCTGAAACGGATCAGATCCGGCTGTACGCCTGCCTCCGCAAGCTCCGCGTCGCTCATCTGGCGGTGCGTATGGCTCGCCGGGTGGAGAACGCAGCTCCTTGCATCCGCTACATGAGTCACGATGGCAATTATCTTTAAGCTGTCCATCATCCGTACTGCCGCGCTGCGCCCGCCCTTTAACCCGAAAGTCAGGACGCCGCATGTTCCGTCCGGCATATACTTCCTGGCAAGCTCATAGTATCTGTCTCCTTCCAGAGACGGGCAGCTCACCCAGGCAACCTTTTCATGAGCCTGAAGGTATCTTGCCGCTTTCAGCGCGTTTTCGCAGTGTCTCGGCATGCGGAGGTGGAGCGTCTCCAGTCCGATGTTTAAGAGAAATGCGTTCTGGGGCGACTGGATGGAGCCAAGATCCCTCATAAGCTGTGCCGTCGCTTTTGTAATGTAAGCTCCCTTCCCAAACTTTTTCGTGTAGACAATGCCGTGGTAAGTCTCGTCCGGCTGCGTCAGGCCCGGGAATTTGTCTGCGTAAGCCTCCCAGTCGAAATTGCCGCTGTCTACAATCGCTCCCCCCACGCAGGACGCATGTCCGTCCATATACTTTGTTGTAGAGTGCGTGACAATGTCCGCTCCCCACTCGAAAGGCCGGCAGTTGACAGGCGTCGCAAAAGTATTGTCCACAATAAGCGGCACGCCGTGGGCATGCGCCGCTTTGGAAAACTTCTCAAAGTCAAAGACTACCAGGGCAGGATTGGCAATCGTCTCGCCAAACACAGCTTTTGTATTCTCGCAGAATGCCGCATCCAGTTCCTCCGGAGTGCAGTCCGGATCGACAAATGTCGCATCAACACCCATCTTTTTGATAGTATGTGCATACAGGTTGTAAGTGCCCCCATAGAGAGCCGACGCACACACAATATGATCTCCCTCCTGAGCGATATTCATAATGGCATAAAAATTTGCCGCCTGGCCCGATGATGTGAGCATGGCAGCCACGCCTCCCTCAAGGTCGCAGATCTTTGCCGCCACCGCATCGTTAGTCGGATTCTGAAGCCGGGTATAAAAGTAACCTGACTCCTCCAGGTCAAAAAGCCTCCCCATCTGCTCGCTGCTGGAATACTTAAAGGTTGTGCTCTGATAGATCGGCAGGATCCGCGGCTCCCCGTTTTTCGGCTCATAACCTGACTGAATGCACTTTGTCTCAATTCTATAATCGCTCATTGGCTGTTCCTCCTATGATTCTAAATATTTTTCTTCCAGTTCCCGCACCATCGTCATATACCGGTTCCGGCAATCGTTTCTCCGCCCCTCTTCTATGAAACGCAGGCACGGCATCAGGTGCTTTTCGTAAATTCCCTCGTAGGTTTTATCCGGATGTTTTTCCATATTGATGAGCATGACGATTCCCGGCGCAATGTCATAATATTCCTCCACCAGCCTGCGCCCATCCCCGGAACGCATCAGATAACCGTCACGGAAATCCCGGAACGCGCGCAGCTCATAACAGTCGTCCGGCTTGCCCTGGCTCCGGCAGACAGCGGTGGTTATATAGCACAGCTTGCGCTCAAACCCGCCGGCAATCTCCTCATATGTGCTGTGAGACAGCTTAAGAGAGTTCACCTTCCGCTGGTTCCACAGCTCTACCATCCTCTTTGTGACAGCAACGCAATACTCATTCCGGTTATAATTCAGAACCGGAACTACAAATGCCGCCATATTCAGGTTATAGTCCATGGCATAGCTTTCACGGCTTAGCTTCTTCACAGACTGCATCTTCCCGTAGGCATATTCGGGGATTACGTCTGCAAGCTCTTCCACCAGCTGCGGCCTATCCTCTTGTGCACATTCCTCAAAGCATCCTACCATCATATTTATCATGCCGGCATGTTTTTTCCTGGCATCCTCTATCGCCTCTTCGTAGAGTTTTTTCTTAAATTTCTTTTTGTTTGCCAGCATTTCCTCAAAAAACTCAATCAGGCTTTCCTTTACGGCATCAACGTCGCTCATTTCCGTCCTCCGTCCTTATTCATCCCAATTGTGATACACATCCTGCACGTCATCGTCGTCCTCCAGCATGTCCAGTGTCTTCTGGATGCTGGCAATGTCCTTCGGATCCGTAAGCTCTACATACGTCTGGGGAATCATCGTCACCTCTGCGGCCGCCATGACAATCCCCGCGTCTTCCAGTGCCTGCCGCACCGCGCTGAATTCCTCCGGCGCCGTAAACACCTCAAAGCTGTCCTCTTCCTCTGAGAAATCATCTGCGCCCGCATCCAGCGCCATCATCATAAGCTCGTCGGAATCACCTTCATACTCTTCTTTGTCAATGACGATCTGCCCTTTCTGGTCAAACATAAAGGACACGCATCCAGGCGTTCCCACATTTCCGTTTCCTTTCGTAAATGCATTTTTCACATTAGTGGCAGTGCGGTTGCGGTTGTCTGTAAGCGTCTCCACAATAATCGCCGTGCCGTTAGGCCCGTATCCCTCGTATGTAATATGCTCATAATTTGCCGCGTTGGCATCCCCTGACGCTTTCTTGATGTTGCGTTCAATGGTGTCATTCGGCATATTGTTGGCTTTTGCTTTTGCAATCACGTCACGCAGGCGGCTGTTGTTCGCCGGGTCGGCGCTGCCGCCTTCCCCCCCCGCCACTGCAAGCTCTTTTCCGATTTTTGTAAATATCTTTCCTTTTGCCGCATCATTTTTCTCTTTCTTGTGCTTGATATTGGCAAATTTTGAATGTCCTGACATTTCTTTATCCCTCGCTTATTTCTTTAATTATAGCATTTGCGGATTGCTCCGCAATCCTGAAAACATTCGA
>OFGO01000981.1_pt1 | contig 23578 bp, 20 predicted proteins | sample 1521761 | NCBI WGS metagenome assembly OFGO01 (sample SAMEA3504128, study PRJEB24116) | mouse gut metagenome | biome: mouse gut; feature: mouse-associated habitat; material: faeces | place: Denmark | collected 2011
AGCCCCTTTATTGTGCAAAACCGATACGGTAAGTCAGAAATCGGACAAAATAAGGTAATATTCACGACATGTAATATTTGTGGTGTTTAAATATGTCACAATTTGGACAAAGCAGAACAGAAAGTTGGCGGCGTCAACTGTGAAAATCATATATAGTGATACCAGAAATCTAAAAGAAAGGAGTTGGGGTATGTCAACAGAGCATGAGATACTGGTTCAGGTAAAGGATATGTGTAAAAATTTCGGTGTCACCGTTGCTCTGAACCACGTGGATATTGATATCCGGCGGGGTGAGATTCTGGGGCTGATCGGTGAGAACGGTTCGGGCAAATCGACGGTTTCCTCCATCATTTCCGGCATACAGCCACCTACCAGCGGCGGGATGATGTATCAGGGCAGTCCCTGGAGTCCGGCCAGCCGTGGCATCGGGATGATCGTGCAGGAGGCCGGCACCATCGGAAGCATCTCGGTGGCCGAAAACATTTTTCTGGGAAATTATGAGCCCTTCAAGACAGGTCCGGTTATCAATAAAAAGAAGATGGTGGCGGAGGCCAAAAAAGCGCTGGAAAAGATCGGCGTGGAGGACATCGACCCGTCACTGCCGGCAGGACTGTATGATATGCAGGACCGGAAGCTGATCGAGATCGCCAAGGTGATGTACCATGATCCGGAACTGATCATTGTGGACGAGACTACCACCGCCCTGTCCCAGAGAGGCCGTGAACTGCTTTACAGGTTGATCCACGACAAGGCAGAGCAGGGAAAGGCAGTGGTCTTTATCAGCCATGATCTGGAAGAATTGATGGAACACTGCGATAAGATGACGGTATTGAGAGACGGGGTAATCATTGATACGTTTCCCAGGGAGCAGTTTGAACCGGAGGACATTAAGCGGAAGATGGTGGGCAGGGAGATAAAAGGCCAGTATTACCGGATCGACGATGACGGCTATGAGGAAGAGGTGGTGCTGAAGGCTGACTGTATTACCACCATGAACGCTCTTTTGTGTTTCAGTATGGAACTGCACAGGGGGGAGATCCTGGGAATCGGGGGCATTTCCAGCTGCGGCATGCATGAACTGGGACGGGCTCTCTACGGACTGGAGGACGTGGTAGATGGAAAGGTGATACTGACAAAAGACCAGAAAGTTATATCGGGAGCCAAGTCGGCCTTTGACAACGGTATGGGCTATGTGTCCAAGAACCGGGATACGGAATCGCTGGAGCTCAACGCTTCTATTGAGGCCAATATCCAGAGTACCGGATATAAAAAGAACCGGTTTTTTGGCCCGTTTATTTCTTCCGGGAGAGAGAAAACCTATGCCCGGAGACAGATTGAGGCTCTGGCCATCAAGTGCGTAGACGGACGGCAGAAGGTGAAGGCTTTGTCGGGAGGCAATAAGCAGAAGGTTGTGTTCGGCAAATGGATCGCGGATGACGCGGATATTCTGATTTTGGACTGTCCTACCAGAGGCGTTGATGTGGGCGTGAAGGCTTCCATGTATCAGTTGATCTACGAGATGAAACAACAGGGTAAGTCCATTGTGATGATCTCCGAAGAGATGCCGGAACTGATCGGCATGTCGGACCGGATTCTTATTATGAAAGACGGGCAGATCAACGGAGAATTTTATCGCAGAGACGGATATGATCAGCATGAGTTGATCGAGTGCATGATTTAAGGAGGGGAGAAGATATGGAAAATACAGAGAAAAAGAAGCTCCCCGAAGGGACGGGCAGACTTGGACTGGTGGATCACATCCGCATGATCCGGGAAAAACCGCTGTTTCCGCTGGTTTTTCCGCTGATGGTACTGGTATTGCTGGTGATCGGCTTCGGTATTGCCACAGGAGGCGGTTTTTTCAGAAAAACGGTGCTTTTGGGCGTGTTTAACCAGGCATTGATCATCGCCACGGTGTCAACAGCCATGACCTTTGTGTTCGCGGCGGGCAACATGGATATTTCGTCGGGCAGTGCCATGACATTTTCGGCAGTTGCTGGCGTGTTTGCCTACAATGCCACCGACAGCGTGTTTGTGATGGTGGTGGTCTGTCTCCTGGTAGGGGTGGCGCTGATGAGTTTTAACGGATTGGTTCATGCCCTGTTTGGTGTGAGAACCATTATTATCTCCATTGTCATGATGCAGCTGTACAGCGCGTTTGTCAGCCTGATTCTGGGGCCGGACACTGTAAGTATGGATTACGGACTGTGTCGTGAACTGGAGAACGCCGGATTCCGCAATGTCTCCTTTCTTCTGTTTTTCGGGTTGTGTATGGTGCTTTTCCACAGTACGTCTGTGGGACGCAAACTGAAATTTACAGGAGGCAATGCCCGATGCGCCCAGCAGACAGGCATACAGTATAAACACATGGTTATGATCAGCTTTATGGTGGCCGGTCTGGGAGTGGGCTTAAGCGCCGTGTTCTCCATTATCCGGACATCCACCGTAGGGGCCACTCTGGGAGCAGGCATGGGCATGGACGTAATGCTGGCGGTAGTACTGGGAGGAATGTCGATCTTCGGCGGTTCCCGTTCCAACGCTTACGCCGGTCTTCTGGGGGCAGTGACCGTCTCGGCATTGAATAAGGGGCTTCTGATGTGTGATGTCTCCCCGATGCTGATTCAGGGCGTGCGGGGCGTGGTATTCCTGCTGCTGGTATTTTTAAACAGTGAGCGTCCGGCGACACTGCCGTCGTCACAGGATTGATAAAAATATTGAAGGAGGTTTATGAAATGAGAAAGAAATTATTAGCATTGGTGTTATCTTGTACCCTGGTATTGGGGACTGTGGGATGCGGTGACCAGGGGACTGCTGTCTCGGGAGACAATGCAGAAACCCAGACCACGGCGCAGGCTGATGCCGGAGACAGTGAGGATACGGCTGTTACGCAGACAGAGGAAGAAGCGCCGGCAGAGGAAGGGAGCGAAGAAGCGGGTGAGGTTAAGACGCCCCAGGATTTTGAGACCTTTAAAATCGGGGTGATGGAGTCCCAGTCCAATGACAGTACGGTGCTTCGCCGCAACTATTATGAGAATTATATCGGACCCCGTTATAATGTGGAGTTTGTGTTCTCCGAGCAGGTGAAGAGTGCGGATGACGAGATGAATTTTATAGAGAACTGTGTGGATATGGGTGTAGACGGGATTATCAGTTTCCGCTCCTCGCCCGATGTAAATCAGATCATTCAGGTGTGTGAAGAGTATGGACTGCCGTACAGCGTAAATACCACCCGTACCCCTATGGTGGAGGGTGCATTTACCGGCGGATATCAGACCATGACCGGTGTATGGGGAACAGAACCTGCGACCGTGTCCAATGAGTTTAAAGAGTGGATCAAAAGCGTGGCGTCTGATGACGGCTCCGAGGGATTTATGGTAACTTCCGCTCTTGCGTTCCAGGGTAACACCATGCACGCGGAGTGTACGCAGGGTGTACTGGCGGCTCTTCAGGATATCTACGGGCTGACATATGAGGATACCATCGAAAATCTGGCGGCAACCTCGGTTCCTCTGGAGGTTCCCAACGATAAGGGCATCAATATCTATATCTATCCGGGTACAAACAGCACTTCCGACAACTGGGTGCAGGGAGCCAGCACGGCGCTCCAGACCGGTAAATACGGAGTGTTTCTGCAGGCAGCATCTACATACGGTTATACAGGCGTGGCTGTAGACGAGGTGGAGAGAGGATTCGACATGAACATTAAGGTGGCGGTGAATGCTTCCATATCGGACACACTTGTCACTGCCTTTAATACAGACGATAAGTTCGGCAATTCGTCACTGGATATGGCTACCGTACAGTCTGTAAGCCTTTTGAGCGCTATGGGATTTGTCCAGGTTTACAATCATTTGACCGGCTATGAGGCGTTAAATCGTATTGAGAACGGTGAACCTGCCTTCTTCGATATGCCCATATGGACCCTGAGTACCCGCGAGCAGGTGAATCAGGCCGCTACATGGGACAATGCGGAGAAAGAGACGTGGGTATTTGACGAGGATGCCGTCAATGCCGCTCTGGGCATTTATAATCCGGATCTGACCAACAGCCAGCTGAATGATTACTATAAGAGCATTACTCTTGACTGGGTTATGGAGCATATGAACTGACGGATTGATGGGGGATTGTGATGAAACAGAATCTGACTGTACATAAAATCAAAAGTATATTGAAAATGTTGTCCCTGCCCATCATCGTCTTCCTGGTAATGAATACCATTGACCTGATGGTCACGGGGCAGGGGGTGATCAGTTCCGGCACGGATGTGCGGGCCCTGTTCAGAAATATTCTTACTACCTTCAGCTTCGCGCTGGCTATCAACTGCAATTTAAGGGTAGGAAGGATGGATCTGTCTCTTGGATCCCAGATGTATCTGGCATGTATTTTCGGAGGAAATCTGGCACTGCAGATGAATCTGGGAGGAATCGGTGTTTTGGCTTTCAGCATGGGACTGGGTCTTCTGTGCGGCCTGCTGGTGGGAACCTTGTACGTTCAGCTGCGTATACTGCCCATGATTTTCGGAATCGGCATGTCACTGATCTTTGAGTGTCTCTCTTTCGGGGCTTACAACCAGCAGGGACTGATGCTCTACGGAAAGCCGGTCATATCGATCTTGTCCGAGATCTGGTTTGTGATCACGGTTACACTGGGCATGATCGCGGTAATGACGTTTCTGTTCCAGTACAGCACCTTCGGTTATAAGGGGAGGGCGGTCCAGGGCGGACAGAGGCTGGCGTCAGATGCAGGAGTTAATATTTATACCAACTGTATTATCAGCTATACCCTGGCCGGAGCTTTGGCCGCCTGTGCGGGGGTGTTCAACACCGCTTTTATGGGGACTCTGGTCCCCACCCTGGATATGGGAAGCAACGGCATGTTTTTCGGCAGCATGTTTCCCATGTTCGTGGGGACATGGCTGGGAGCCTTTGTGGGAAATCCCGTTATGGGCGTGCTGTGCGGAACCATAAGCGTCCGCCTTCTGGGCCTTGGTCTTGCCAAATTTTCGCTGGAAGGCACTGTGCAGAATGTTATTATTTTTACCCTGTTCCTGTTGTTTATGATCTTACGTGACAATATGAGCAAATTAAGTTACCGGAAAAAGAGGCGGGCCCGTATAGCGCTGGCCAGAAGGACGCGTCAGGAGCTGATCTCAAGCCCGCTGTGACAGGGCGGTTGTTGTGAAATGGAAAATAAAAGAAAAGAGGGATTGAATATGAAAGACGGAAAATTATTGATCGGTATCATCGGCTGCGGCGGAATCGCCAATCAGAAGCATATGCCGGCGCTGAGCAAGCTGGATGAGAAATGTGTTATGACGGCATTTTGTGATACTGTAGAGGAACGGGCGAGAAAGGCTGCGGAGCAGTACGGCAAAGGAGCCGGCAAGGTTTACACGGATTACCATGAACTTCTGGCAGATCCGGAGATTGATGTGGTACATGTACTGACGCCCAATGTGGCCCATGCTCCGATCGTGGTAGCGGCATTCGAGGCCGGCAAACATGTCATGTGTGAAAAACCCATGTCCCACAGTACCGAAGATGCAAGAAAGATGATGGAGGCGTGGAAAAAGAGCGGAAAGAAATTTACCATCGGCTATCAGAACCGGTTCCGTCCGGAAGTGCAGACGCTTCACAAATCCTGTGAGGCCGGTGAACTGGGGGAGATCTATTTCGCGAAAGCTCATGCAGTGCGCCGCAGAGGCGTTCCTACGTGGGGAGTATTTCCCAACAAGTCCCTGCAGGGCGGCGGGCCCCTGATCGACATCGGAACCCATGCTCTTGATATGACGCTGTGGATGATGAACAATTATAAACCGGTCAGTGTCAATGGCTCCGTGTTCTATAAGCTGGGACATCTGCCGCAGGCCGTGGAGGGCAATAAGTTCGGTCCGTGGGATCCGGAAACTTATGAGGTGGAAGATTCCGCTTTTGGGTACATTAAGATGGAAGGCGGCGCAACCATCTATCTGGAGGCGTCATGGGCGCTGAATGTCCTGGATGCGCGAGAGGCGTCTACCACGCTGTGCGGAACGCTGGCCGGAGCGGAAGTGCGGTCCGGTATGTATTACGACAAGGACGAACTGGTATTCAATCGGGGACATCATGGGACATTGACGGAAGAGTGGCTTTCCAAGACCGGAAGAGTAGCTTACTTTGACGGAGGAAAGAAGGGTGAACCGGGGTATGAGGAGGCCAGCTACTGGCTTGACGCGATCTTAAATGACACGGATCCTCTGGTTCTTCCGGAACAGGCATTTGTTGTCACCCAGATTCTGGATACGATCTATCAATCAGCCAGGGAAGGTCATGAAATTCTGTTAGGTTAAAGCCGGAACATGGAGGGAAATATGGTACGTTTTGGAATAATCGGATATGGCTATATGGGGCATGTCCATGAGAAAAACCTGGAACAGACAGAAGGGGCGCAGTTGATGGCGGTGTGCGATATCAATCTCCGGGAACTTGAAGATGCCCCTGCCGGGATTAGAACATATACAGAAGCAAAAGACCTGCTGGCAGAGAAAGATATTGACGTGGTCATTATTGCTGCCAACAATAATCAGCACAAGCGTCTGGTGATGGAGGCGGCCAGGGCAGGTAAGAGTATCATCTGTGAAAAGCCGGTGGCCATGAATGTGGCAGAACTGGATGAAATGATCGCGACAGTAAGAGAATGCGGCGTGCGGTTTACCGTGCATCAGCAGCGCCGGTATGATAAGGATTACAGAACGATCAAGGAAGTCTATGATCAGCGGATTTTGGGTGATGTGTATACGATCCAGACATCTCTTTACGGTTTTAACGGGTACATGCATGACTGGCATGTGAAAAAGTCCGAGGGCGGAGGAATGCTCTATGACTGGGGTGTGCATCTGCTTGATCAGATGCTGTGGATGGTGGACAGCCGGGTGAAAAGCGTTTACGCCTGTCTGAAAAACGTGATCAATACGGAGGTAGATGACTATTTCAACATCACGCTGTCTTTTGAAAACGGCGTTATGGCGCAGTTTGAGCTGGGAACCTACTATCTGACCGATCATCCCGGATGGTTCAGCCGCCATTGGTTTATGGGCGGCAACAAGGGGACCGTGTATACGGACGGCATGAATCCTGTAGGAAAGATTGTCACCACATCTTCGCTGAGGACACATTCCCCGGAGCGGAGGGCGGCCATGAACTATGGACCTACCAGATCTTTTGGCCCGGCCCCGGAGGGACTGCTGCTGACACAGCCCATTCCGGATGTGGACTGCGACCATCTGGATTATTTCCGCAACTACATAAATGCGTACGAGGGGAAAGAAGAGTTTATCATAAAGATTCCCGAAGTGCGGAGAGTGCTGGCGCTGATGGAGGCGGTGAGAGAATCCGCCGCCACGGGAAAAAGCGTTGAATTTGAATAAATTCTCTGATGAGCAATCGAGGCGACCGGGAGTTTGTGACGCTTCGGAATGGAGGAAAATATGGATATCAATATGAAATATATGGTGGATAAATCCAAAATCCGCAATGTTCTGTCCAGGGACGGAAACAGGCTGGGATTTGAGTTCAAATTGAAGATTCCCTACTATCGGGGAGTAGCTTTGAGCATGGTAGATGATCTTTTCGTGACGGTGGGAGAGGATCACTTTCCAAAGGAACGTCTGACGTTTACGGTGGACGGCCACACTTATACGTGGCCGCAGATTGAGACGGTGACGACGTTCCGCTGGGAGTACGGGCAGGAGGCAACAGTCTTTGTTCCTCTGGAGTTCGGGATTTTCTCCGGCCGTCCCACAAAAGTGGAGATCGGGTGCGCCATCCGCATGAGCTACATGGGGCGTAAGGCCAGACCCTGTATCGTAAGTCACATTGTGGACCCGGATGAGATGGATACGGTCTGTTATGAAGGAGGTGAGGTGTAATGGCGGTTAAGAGAGGTGTATCCCTGTACAGTTATCAACAGGCTTATTACACGGGAAAGCTGGATCTGGAGGGGTGTGTCCGGACGGCGGTGGAAACTACGGGGCGAAGGGAATTGAATTGATTTACGAGCAGATGCCCATTGACCGTTATCCTGACGCCATCTATCCGGAGATTACGGACAGAGGGGTTTCCTACTGGAAAGACCTGATGGCAAAGTATGGCACTGTGCCGGTATGTATGGATTCTTTTATCGACTCCATGATCTACAAAGGACGTATCTCCTATGTGCAGGAGCAGGTTCAGATGATGGAACAGGATCTGGCGCTGGCGTCCAGGCTTGGCTTTTCCTGCATCCGTGTTCTGGCATTGGTGGCACCGGAGGTACTGGAGCAGGCGCTTCCGGCTGCGGAGTATTACGGGGTAGCCATGGGACTGGAGGTTCATCCGCCTCATGCCCTCAACGGCAAATGGATGCTCAATGTGGCCGAACTGGCGCGGAAGCACGGAACCGATAAGATCGGCCTGATTCCTGACTTCGGTATCTTTATGACCGGGTTAAACGGCGCGCAGCTGCACGCAGCCAGGGTGACCGGTGAGAAAGAGGAGGTTCTTGCCTATGTGACGGAAGCGGTGAAAAATAAGGAGAACTTCGGAAAGATCATCGCCAGAGCCAGGGAGATGGGAGCCGGCAGCCGGATCATGGGAGCGCTGAACAATGCGGCTATGATGAACCGGTACAGTGAGCCGGCGCTGTTAAAGGATATTATTGATGTGACGCTCCACATCCATGGTAAATTCAATCAGATGGATGAGAACTGCGAGGAAACGGCGATCAACTACAGAGAGCCCATTGAGATGCTCAAGAAGCTGAACTGGGACGGCTATATCTGCTCCGAGTTTGAGGGACAGCGTGCCTACCATGGACAGGATTGCCCGTATGAGGAGGACGAGATCGAACAGGTTCGGCGTCATCATGAGATGTTGAAGAGATATATCGGTGAGTAAGCCGGTGAGACGGATACCGCTGCCCTCTTTGGGGGCAGCGGATGTTCCTTTACAAAGGAGTTGACGGGATCCTGACGGATATCGGGTGCAGTTGCAGGAAAAACGAAAATAAAGAAGATTGTTGTAAGGAAGAGGAGGTATAGCATATGAATTTAAGTGTTGTTACGGTACCGTTGTATGACCGGAGCGCCGAGGAGGCCTTTGCGTGGCTCAGCGCTCACGGAGTGGACAGCGTGGAGATTGGCACGGGCGGCTTCCCGGGAACGGGACACTGTGATGTGGAGGCGCTGCTGGCGGATGAGAAGAAGCTGGAAGAGTATTTGGAACTGCTGAAAAAATATAACCTGAAGGTCAGTATTTTAGGCTGTCATTCCAACCATGTACACCCTGACCGTGAGGTGCGTGCAAAAGCGGCCGGAGATTTTACTAACACTTTAAAGCTGGCCGGAAAACTGGGAGTAGACCGGATTGTCACATTCTCCGGATGTCCGGGAGGAGCTGCGGGTGACCAGACTCCCAACTGGATTACCTGTCCCTGGCCCGGTGATTTTGAAAAGGCGCTGGACTACCAGTGGAATGAAGTATTGATTCCGTTTTGGAAGGAAGCGGTGGAGGAGGCGGCAGAGTACGGTGTGCACAGGATCGCGCTGGAAATGCATCCCGGTTTTTGCGTGTATAATCCCGGAACATTGATGAAGCTGCGGGAAGCGGTTGGTCCGGCCATCGGGGCCAATGTTGACCCGAGCCACCTCTACTGGCAGGGGATCGATCCGGCGCAGGCAGTCCGGGCACTGGAAGGTGCGATCTATCATTTCCATGCCAAGGATACGTATCTCGACCCGGTTCAGACCAGGATCCAGGGGGTTCTGGATACCCGGAATCTGGGAGAACTGAAAAAGCGAGCGTGGATGTTCAGAACCGTGGGATATGGTCATGATATGCAGCAGTGGAAAGAGATTATAAGTGCGCTCAGACTGGCCGACTATGATGGAGCCGTCAGCATAGAGCATGAGGACGGTTTGATGTCTGTTGAAGAAGGACTCGGGAAGGCGATTGAATTTTTGCGTCCTCTTATAATGAAGGAAAAGCCTGTTGAAGCCTTTTGGGCGTAGTGAAAATGGCTGAGAGGCTGGTTGTTAATTCAAGGTCTAATTTCCTGGTCACCCGCTTTGCAGGTAGAGTAACTGTAGTTTGATGCAGTTGTTCCGTGCAGGTGAGAATTGCATATACTTATTATAACCGACAAATAAACCGTCCGACGATGACCACTTTGCAGATGATGTATTCGATCAACGCGGAGATGGCATGAAGATGAAAAATCACACGGTTGTGCTGATTTTCAATTGAGAGTTTGGGACGCTGCGGAAAGGAAAATATGGATTCTCAAAAGCTGGAAAACCTGTTGAATCTGGCGTTGGATACACCGATGGCACAGCGGGATAAGTCTATGGAATTAAATGTAGGATATGATAAAGAGGACAGTACCTGGGAATTGATCGTCAAGTATCATGGTGATCTGAGGCAGGGACTGTCCGTTCTTTATGTACTGCCACGGCAGGATTTGATACGAGTGGAGGAATTGATTGCCGGATATGCTATTTTGACCGTGCCGGAATCGATGATAGATGCATTGTCGGATGTTGAGGAGATTGAATATATTGAGAAACCCAAAAGACTCTTTTTCTCGGAGCTGGCGGGTAATACGGCGTCCTGCTATGCGTCGGGCAGCCGGATCTATAATGGACTTACGGGGAAAGGGGTACTGGTGGCGGTGATCGATTCCGGGATCAGTTATTGGAATCAGGATTTCCGGAATGCAGACGGAACTACCAGAATCCTGTATCTGTTGGATCAGGTGACCGGTGTGGAATATGACAGGGAGCAGATCAATGCCGCATTGGCAACGGGAAGCAGACTGCAGGCGGAACAGATGGTCCCCAGCATTGACACCACGGGGCATGGGACGGCGGTGGCGGGGATTGCGGCGGGAAATGGCGGACAGGGAGGGACAGCTTATGCCGGTATGGCACGGGAAAGCGATCTGTTGATCGTGCGGCTGGGAACGCCGCGGGCAGATTCTTTTCCGAGAACGACGGAACTGATGCGTGCATTGACTTATACGGTTAATAAGGCGATTGAACTCAAAATGCCTGTAGCCATCAACTTAAGCTTCGGTAATACGTATGGAGCCCATAATGGCACGTCACTGTTAGAACGATTTCTGGACAATGTCTCAGAGATCGGGCGCAGTGTGATCTGTGTGGGAAGCGGAAATGAAGGAGCGTCAGGCGGGCATGTAGGCGGCAGTGTGGCAGTTACGGGCCATAATGGGAACAGGATACAGAATGACAGGAGTGTCGTAGCAGACAGTACACGTGTGGAACTGACGATCGGAAGCTATGAAACAGGGTTGAATATTCAATTGTGGAAAGAATATACGGATCGCTATGTAGTGACACTGGTGTCACCCGCAGGGCAGTCCCTGATCGTAGATACTGACCGGCCGGGTCAGCAAAACTATCGGCTGAATAATACGCAGATTCTCCTGTATAACGGAGAACCGGCTCCCTATCTGACAAGCCAGGAAATCTATTTTGATCTGCTGCCGACAGCAGGCAGTAGATATCTGGACAGCGGAGTATGGACTTTCCTGCTGCGGCCGGTGGAAACGATTACGGGGAATTATACCTTCTATCTTCCGTCCGGCACGGCGAGGAGTGAGAACACACGTTTTGTCAGGACTACGCCGGATGTGACGCTGACCATTCCCTCCACTGCTTCCAAGGTTATCACGGTAGGAGCTTATGATCCGGTGTATGAAGCATATGCGGATTTTTCCGGGCGGGGTTATCTGTATCAGGAACAGGTCAACAGCCGTACCTCGGATTCCTTCGTGAAGCCGGATCTGGTGGCTCCCGGGGTGAATGTGATTGCGCCGGACAGAAACGGGGGATATACACCGGTTACAGGGACTTCTTTTGCAACGCCCTTTGTGACGGGGGCGGCGGCGCTTCTTATGCAGTGGGGGATCGTTATGGGGAATGATCCGTATCTGTACGGGGAGAAGGTGAAGGCGTATCTGAGGAGAGGGGCGAAGCCGATCCGGGGGGAGGTGGAGTATCCGAATGCGCGGGTGGGGGCGTATGGTAATATAGTGTCAAGTTAGCAAGGAGCCAGTAAAATCAAGGGTTTCCGCTGATTTAGTCCTATGAAAAATTTGCTTTGAAAAAATTTTCGACATGTCGAAAATGAGCAAAATTGGATTAAGACGGGCCTGTTTTTAACCAGAAAACTGAAAATCAAGCAACTTGACACTAATATACCACCAAGCCGTTTGGTGTTGTAAAACGTGTCCCTAAAAAGGAGTGATAACTTAATATTTGAAGTTTAGGTAGGACTAAATCAGCTTTTGCATCGGACAAGCGCCGTATCTGCATAGCTGGTTTAGTCCTATTTATTTTAACAGAGATAAACGCCTATGAGAAGGAGAAAATTTATGGCAGATTTAAACCTATTATTGAAGGAAGCCCAAAACCTGAATTTGAGCATCAGGGGCATATTAAAACTTTCCACTTATGAAGATTATGATGATCTGAGTGGATTACATATCAACTATGAGGACGGGCAGCAGCTTTTCCTCCAGTCAGAACTCCGGGAGGTCATGGGGAAACTTTCGGATGTGGAGCGGAGGATTGCATACCTCTCACGTCCGGTTAAGGAAACGAGCCGTCTGCACAAGAACGGAAGCGGAAGATATGAGACAAAGAGCGGGCATTATTATACCAGTGGAAGCGGTATTGAGGTACTGATAAAAGATGATTACCGGGAAGTGCCCTATTGGGTGTGGACGAGCGTGGAGCATGACGGCAGGGACTACTATCTGGTGGGACATAAAGACATACGGATGGATGGTTTGACTGTCCGGGTGAGAGAGGCGGTGTGAGTATGGGTGCGACAATCTATTGCTTATGTAATCAAAAAGGAGGCTGCGCAAAAACAGTGAGTTCCATCAGTATCGGGATCGGCCTTGCCCGTGAGGGCAGGCGTGTCCTTCTGGTGGACGTAGACAGTCAAGGGTCAATGACTGCCAGCCTGGGATACCAGCAGCCCGACCAGATGGAAACCACGCTCTCGACTATTCTGAGCGGGATAATCATGGACGAGCCGCTTCCACCCGGAAGCGGGATTCTCCACCATGAGGAGGGTGTTGACCTGCTCCCGGCGAACATAGAATTGTCCGGCATGGAGGTTACTCTGGTCAATACCATGAGCCGGGAGACGATCCTGCGGCAGTATCTGAATACCATGCGTGAGGAATATGATGCGATTATTCTGGATTGTATGCCCTCACTTGGTATGCTGACCATCAATGCGCTTGCGGCGGCAGATCAGGTCATAATCCCGGTGCAGGCGCAGTACCTGTCGATAAAAGGGTTGGAGCAGCTTATCCGCACGATTGCAAAGGTAAAACGGCAGATCAACACACACCTTTCCATAGCAGGGATATTGATAACAATGGCGGATATGCGGACAAATTATGCAAAGGATATTGTGGAACTTCTGCACATGAATTATGATGGGAAACTGCGGATTTTTGAGAACATTATCCCCCTTTCTGTGAGGGCGGCGGAAACAAGTGCGGCAGGAAAGAGCATCTATCTCCATGACCCTTCCGGTAAAGTGGCAGCCGCTTATGCCGCACTGACGAAAGAGGTGATAAGGGGATGAAAAGCGTTGCAAAGAATATCCAGATGACTACCTATGAGGATTTGCTCTCAGGAAGCAAGCCTCCGGGGGCGGGAGGAGACGGGAACGTGCAGGAAATCCCGTTGACAGAATTGTTCCCCTTTAAAGACCATCCGTTTAAGGTACTGGACGACGAGACCATGCAGGACACGGTAGAGAGTGTAAAGGCACATGGCGTCCTTGTCCCCGGCATAGCGCGGCCCCGTGTGGAGGGCGGCTATGAACTGATCGCCGGGCACAGGCGTAAGAGGGCTTCGGAACTGGCAGGGAAAACAACCATGCCGGTAATCGTGCGAAAGTTGGATGATGATGAAGCAACGCTGTTCATGGTAGACAGCAACATCCAGCGCGAAAACCTTCTGCCCAGCGAAAAGGCATGGGCATATAAGATGAAGCTGGACGCGCTGAAGCATCAGGGTGTAAAGGACACTTCTCGACAACTTGGCGAGAAGTACAGCGTGGATGCGCTGAGTGAAAATTCCAATGACAGCGCCCGGAACATCCACCGTTTTATCCGCCTGACGGAACTTCTCCCTGTCCTGCTCCAGATGGTGGACGATAAGAAGCTGCCCTTTAACCCTGCGGTGGAACTGTCCTATCTGGCAGGAGAGCAGCAGGAGGAACTTGTAGAGGTTATGGAGGGATTGCAGGCCGTACCATCACTGGAGCAGGCGAAACGCCTGAAAAAGTACAGCCAGGAGGGGAAACTGGACAGGAATGTAATGGATGCCATTTTAACAGAGGAGCGGACTGTACCAGTGCAGGTAACGCTCAAAAATGACAGACTGAAACAGTATTTCCCACAAACATATACACCAAAACAGATTGAGGAGGTCATTTTCTCCCTTTTAGAAACATGGAAAACACAAAATGTCTGAAATGCAAAGAAGCCGTCCGGCGACTGACTGACAGTTACCGGGCGGCTTTTTTGCGTTTTCGGACAGATCATGCCCCGGAGACTAATTGTTTTGTTTTGCCGGGGCTTTTTTTGTCGCTGAAAATGAAGGAAAAGGAGGCAGCTAAGATGCCGTTACAACTGAATTATTACTATGGGAATGAGGCGGAACAGTACACCTTTTACCGTATTCCAAAGATATTGTTTACAGACCCGCTCTTTAAAGGGGTGTCGGTGGAGGCGAAGGTGCTTTACGGGCTTTTGCTTGACCGCATGGGACTGTCGGTAAAGAACAACTGGCTTGATGGGGAAGGGCGTGTGTATATCATCTTCACGATTGCCGATGTGATGGAGACGCTGGGATGCGCGGAGCAGAAGGCAAACAAACTACTGAATGAACTGGACTGTTCAAAGGGCGTTGGATTGATTGAGCGTGTCCGCCGGGGGCTTGGCAAACCCAATGTCATATACGTTAAAAATTTCATCTGCCAGGCAAATACGGGACAGCCGGAATCACAAATCAAGAATTGTGAAAATCACAATTCAGGAGATGTGAAAATCACAACTCAAGAAATGCGGAAATCACAAACTAATAATACTGACTTAAATAAAACTGATTTTAGTGATACTGACCTATCAATCTATCCGGAAAAGGCCGGGGATTTTCCTGTGGATAACTTTTCTTCCGCTGGTTATGGGATGGATGGGATAGATCGGATGGATGCTTACCGGGAACTGATAAAAGAGAACATTGATTATGACTATCTCCTGCATGACCACCCATACGACAAGGAACGTCTGGACGGTTTTGTGGAACTGATGGCGGAGACCTGTTGCAGCAGCCGGAAAAGCATACGCATCAACCAGGGGGATATGAGTACGGAGGTCGTAAAGAGCCGCTTTTTGAAGCTGGACAGCGGGCATATCCAGTATGTCATGGACTGCCTTGACAGGAATACGACCCTGGTGGGCAATATCCGGGCTTATACGCTGTCTGCCCTGTTCAATGCCCCTGTGACGATCAGCCAGTATTACGCAAGCCTTGTAAGCCACGATATGGCCGTTGGATTCGGCGGCGGTTAATCTTTGGTTTTTCTTTTCCGCTGGTAATTCTTTCATTGCTGTGACGCCCTTCATGGGCTGCACATAGACAAAAAATTAAAAGGAGGACAACAAAACATGAAGCAAAGCATGGACATTCTGATTGTGGAGCCGGGGAAGGCTCCCCGTCCCGCCGCCCTGCCTGACAACACGCTGGAAGCTGTGGAGGCAGCGTTAGGGGGCACGGCACAGGTGGGGTGCTTCCTGCCGCAGAGGGTACTGATGATCAGCAGGGAGGATGCGGGCGGGCTTGCCCCTAACCGCTGTATACCGGGAGGGAAAGGGGTGGTAAGCGGCACATTCCTTTTGTGCGGCATACCGGAGGAAGGCTGCCTGTTCGCTTCCCTTAACCCCGGACAGCAGAAAGCATTTCAGGAACTTTTTGCAAGGCCGGGGGAGTTTATGATGGTGGGCAGCGAGGTATATGCAGACCCGGATGATATGGCAGACAAGGTTTACAGTCTGTGGGACACTCTGGGGAACGGTGAAACTGTCGTCCTGACAAAGTGGGGCGGGCAGGCACAGGGCATGGCCGTCTGATGCGGTAAAAAGCACAGATGCGGAAGCATCCTGTGACGGAAAAAAGAAAGGTGCAGAAAAAGGGCCGGTATCAGATAAGGGTGCCGGCTTTTGTGATCCAGAAAGGAGAATTTATGGCACAAAAAAAGAGACTGAGTAAATTCCTGCCCCGCCTGCTTGCGGCGGCGGTGGCAGCAGCAACGCTCATTGGCTCCGGCGGCATCGGGGGAATATCCGTATATGCGGCGGAGATGGGCGCGGCGGGTACGGAAGATATACAGCCCGCTGACAGTGCGGAGAATGAGGGGACGGAGACAGAAGGAGCAGGGACAGAGGTATGGGATGAAGATACCGGCTCCGGTTCCGGGCAGGAAGAAACGCCGGAAGGCGGTACAGAGGGAGAAACGGGGACAGAACCGGAGACACCTGCGGCTGTGGTCTGGTATGAGGACGGCGCAGAAGTGGATTCCCTGAAATCCCCGGTAGAGATGTTTGTGGAATACGGCAGCATTGGCATGTCCGTTGACCCGGAAGTATTCGGCATACAGGCGACAGTTGACGGGGACGAGGTGGCTGTCCTTGTGGAGCAGGCAGGCCGTGTGAGCGGGGAACCGGAGGAGATCAGGCTGATCGAGGACGGCAGGCAGGGGGTATGTATTGCCTATGATTCCCTGAAAGACCGTATCACCTATGAAGTGACCTACCGTGCGGAAGGGACGGATTCCACCATAAAGAAGCAGTTTTATGTGACACTTCTTCAGGAGGAGATTGAGATTTATTATCCTGATACCTCCCCTTCAGTCCCGGCTTCGCTGGAAATCTCAAAGATCGACCTGGGGCAGTTTACGGAGGGCAACGGCCTCAAGATCAGGCGGCAGAACACCACCTCCAGTTACAGCGTGTCAGGGGCTTCCTGGGGGAAGGCCTCATACGGAGGTGCGGACACAGGGGCAAGCACGGCCCGGTTCACGAACCTGAGAAATTCCAGTGTGGTTCAGATCACCTATGCCAATATCGGTACATACAACGATAAGGCGGTAGGGGCAAGGGTTACATTTACAGAATTAGGCTCCCTTTCGGCGCTCTATTACTGTGAGACCAGTTTTTATAACGGGTGGTGGTTCATAGGCAATGAGAGCGCATCAAGGGCGCAAGTCAAAGTGGATTATTTCTATGTGGATACGCAGGAGACCATACGCTTTGACGGAAATTCTTTTATGACCTTCAACAGCCTGAACACCGGCGAATATGCTTCTCCCCTGAGCGGCACTACCACCGGATATACGGCAAGTGCAACCAATGTAGCCGTTACAAGGGTGAGCGGCGTACCTTCTTTCAGGGGAAGCAACAATAACTTTACGGACTATCTGGGCGGTTCCACCTTTTATAAAAACAGTGTTTCCATACCGCTGTATGCGACGGGGAATACTTTTTATCTTGGGTGCAACACCCATACGGGGTACTGGATTTCTCCGAGTTCCGCGTCCATAGCAATCCCCAGGCCGGAAAACCCTTATAAGACAGAAAACGGCGTGACATTTCTGGAAGAAACAGAAGAAGGGCAGGGGATCACTTACCGTGTCAGCCAGAAAGTGCATACGCTGGGCGTGGAGACAGTCAGCAAATATTCGGCGCTGAAGTTTGTTGACAAACTTCCGGCAGAGGTCGATTATGTGTCCGCATGGCTGGAGGATGCGGCGGGAAATAAGCTGAATGCCGGGGCGGTTTCTTATGATAAAGACAGCCATAAGGTGACATATACCTTTTCTTCTTCCTATCTGGCCAGTTCTATGGCTTATCAGGGGGAGACATATACGCTTGTTATCAATACAACGGTGAACGGCACAGCGGAGGATGACTATTTTTATAATAGCTGCAAGGTGTATTTTAACAGCATGGCAGTGGAAAGCAACGAGGTAAAAGCGGCTTCCCCATACCGGACAGTGGAGGCACAGGTCACGGGCGGCAGGATCGGTATTTATGACGCGGACGGGAATGAAACGGTAAAGGGTGAGGAGGATATCAAGGAGGATGACCGCGTGAAATTCCATCATGACCGCATTGTCCGTTATGAGCCGGATGAGGGGTATCTGCTTGATACCGTTACGGTGGACGGGAAGAAAGTGGATATTACAGAATACCCCTCCTTCTATACGTTCAGCGATGTGACGCAGAACCATAAGATCGTCGTGTCCTATGTGAAGCCCTCTATGGATAAGGAAGTAACGATAAAAGACAGCGGCTGCCTGGATAATTACAGTGACGGGCAGGTGATAGACAGGGCAGTTATCAGGGACGGCGATACAGTGACATACACCATCAGCTTTGAGAACCCTACCGGGGCAGCGCGGGCCGTAGAGATTACGGACAGGGTGCCTGTGGGGATGGAAGTGATAGCAGATTCCATCGGAAACGGCGGTGTATATGATGCCGAAGCCCATACCGTGTCATGGAAGGGAACAGTGGTTGCCTATGGCAGAGGTGCAGTGTCCTTTGACTGCAAGGTGGAAGCCGCGGCCCAGGGGGAAGTCCTGAAAAATACGGGAACCGTATGTTTTAAGGCGATCCCGGACAGTTCGGAAAAGGATGTGCCCCTGTCTGACGTGACAAACTCCCCTGTTCTGGAAGACCCGGTAAAATCCGTTTGGAATACGGAAGGGGAGGATGTTACCAACAAAGTGATAAACGGGGAGGAAACAGTTACATATACCATAACTTTCCGAAACCCGGCAGAGGAAGAAAAAGTATTTACCGTAACAGATGAAATCCCTGCGGAGGTTTCCCTGGCAGAGGGGACAGTTTCAGACGGCGGCACAGTGGACGGCAGGACGATCACATGGAAGATGACACTGGCGGCAGGGGAGGAAAAGACAGTCTCCTTTGATGCTTTTGTGCCGTCCTTTGATACGGAATATACGAAAATATATAACCAGGCGGAGGTCTTTGTTGACTGGACGCAGAAGGTTTCCATTTCCTCTGATTCCGTGCTGGATGAAAAAACGCCGGTCTATGTGCTGGATAAGCCTTTCAAAGCGGTCTTGTGCGTAGATGGCCACGATATAGGGGCAGATGGAGAAGGGAACAGCATACAGACTGTAAAACAGGCCGGGGACATTCTGGAATACCGGATCACGTTCCAGAATCCCGCTGATGACGGGCGTGAATTTACCGTTACAGACGCGCTTCCGGAAAATGTGGAATTTGTCTCGGCAGACCATGAGGGCAGCTATGAGACAGGCACCCATACGGTCACATGGAAAGTGGATGTAAAAGAGAATACGCAGGAAACCGTATCGGTAAAGGTAAAGATATTGAAAGAGGCGGAGGACACCATCCTGAAAAACCGTGCCATGGTATCGGTGGATTTTGCCAGGAAAGAGACAAACGAGGTGGAGACGCCGGTTATCCCGACCCCTGAAAAAGACGTATTTTCCAAACTTGGGGAGCCGTCCATCAACACTTACCCGGTGCAGATCGGGGAGAACATCATATATACCGTTTCCTATAAGAATCCCTCAGATTATGGAAAGACAGCGGTGATTACGGATGCGCTGCCCGAAGATGTGGGTTTTGTCACTGCAAGTGACGGCGGCGTGTATGATAAAGACACCCATACGGTCAGGTGGTCAATGGAGACCGGGGCGCATGAGGAAGTGACGGTATCAGTGGAGGTGAAAGTCCTGGATTCCGCAACCGGAAAGACGGTTGAAAACCAGGCTTATGTGGATATGGATGAGGCCCACATCGGCACGGAAGCGGAGAACGGTGATAAAAAAGACGAACATACCAGAAATTATGTGCCTGCAAAATATGTACTGGATGCGGATGGCAGGGATATAAACGGTGAGAACGTGGCTGTGGGGGATATTGTGGCCTACAAGATCACCTATAAAAATGACAGCTATACAGTCCGCAGCATAGAGATCAATGATATTCTTCCCGCTGGTGTGTCCTTTGTGGACGCTTCTGACGACGGCAGGGTATACAGCATTGTGAAAGGCGATAACGTGCGCTGGTGCTTTGACGTGGAGCCGGATACGGAAGGGTTTGTCACTGTCCGTGTAAAAGCCGGCGCGGAGCTGTCCGGTGAAGCCTTTGCGAACAATGCCGCTGTTACGGTCAGCGACAGGGAAACAGGGAAGTCCAAAACAGCCACAACTAACCAGGTCATCAATTATGTACTGGAGGAATTGGTAAAGGCTGTAAAGAGTGAGAACGGGAAAAAGGATTTGAACGGGGAGACGGTAAAGAGCGGAACTAACCTGCAATACCAGATCACTGTGAAAAATACGGCAGTGGAGGAACGGACTTTCCTAATCACGGATGAAGTGCCGGAAGGATGCAGCTTTGTGTCTGCGGGAAACGGCGGCTCCTGTGAGAATGGGACTGTCACATGGACGGTCACGCTTGCAGGCGGCCAATCCCAGACTGTAACTTTTCTGGCGCAGGCACTGAAAGAAGCGGAAGGGGACTGCATCCAGAATGTAGCCAGCGTTTCAGAAAATGATGTGACGCTCACAAGCAACCGTGTGAGGACTTATGTGGAAAAGCCGGACACCCTTCTGGACGATATAAAGGGGCTGATCGACAGCCTGCCGGAAAATAAAAGCAGCGTGGTAGTAAACGTGGATAACTCCAACAAAAACGAGGCGGCAGGAGGAAATTCGGACGGGGAGGTTTCTTCAAAGAAAGATTCCACCGGGAGCAGCGCGGAAAAGACAGGGACATCCGACGCTTCGGGAAAATCGGGCACTGCCGGGAATACATCTTCAAAATCAGGGCAGGCATCTATGTCTGCGAATGTACCAAAGACCGGCGACGATTCCAACATTGGACTGTGGGCGGTGATCGCTGTCCTTGCGCTGATCGCAGGGGGCGTATCTGCCGGGTATGCAGTTTATAAAGCGCGGAAGAAAGACAGCAGAGATGAATAAGGCATTTTCGGTCTGTTTTCCGGCATTATTGGCGGTGGTGTGCATGGGTGTGGCCGCTTTGTTTAGCCTGCGTATTTATGACACATGGAGGCAGGATGCGGACAGTGAGAGGGCATACGGGAAGATGGCGCAGTATGTGATGCCCTGTGAAGAAACGGGGGAGCCTGCCATGCCGGGAACACCTGCACCGGACGGGGATATGCCGGAAGATGCGCCGCGTATCCTGGATATTGATTTTGCTGCTTTGAAGGAAGCCAGCCCCGACCTTGTGGGCTGGCTTTACTGCCCGGATACAGCGGTAAGCTATCCGGTGGTGCAGGGACAGGACAATTCCTATTACCTGTCCCATCTGGCGGACGGGAGCGAGAACCGGAACGGCTGTCTGTTCATGGACTGTGGGAACCGGAGCGGCCTGTCTGACGAAAATACACTGATCTACGGGCACCACATGGCGAGCGGGAAAATGTTTGCCTGTCTGGTTTCCTATGCGGAGCAGGAATATTATGAGGCCCATCCGGTGATGTATCTGGTTACGGAGGAAAAGGACTACCGGCTGGAACTGTTTGCGGGGTATACGGCGGCGGTGGATTCAGACGCTTATACCCTGCGTTTTGCTTCCGGCGGGGATTTTGCCGCATGGCTTGTGCGCATAAAGGAAAGATCGGATTTTTCTTCGGAGGTCAGGGTGGGCGGTGACGACCATATCGTGACGCTCTCCACCTGTGCCTATTCCTTTGAAAATGCCCGCTATGTGGTGCATGGGAAGCTGACAGAAAATTAGAAGAAGGGAGGTTATCGGATGCAGGATGAAGTCAGGGATAAATCCGTCGCGCTTGTGATACGGGTGGGAAAAAACGGCGGGAAGCTGACAGCAGACCTTTTGAAATGGGCAATACGCCAGTACCAGAGGCAGGCAAATGAGCCGCAGCACGGGAAACAGAGCGTAAAAAGCCTTGTGGAGCAGGGCGGCGGCGTACAGAACATTGAGATCACGGATAAGAATATCAAATCTTTTGAGCGTGTCGCAAGAAAGTACGGTGTGGACTTTGCGCTGAAAAAAGACCCGTCACAGGGAAAGTACCTTGTGTTTTTCAAGGCCCGTGATGCGGACGCCTTAAATGCCGCGTTTGCGGAATATACTGCGAAAACATTAAACCGGAAGAGGGGGAAGCCTTCGCTGAAAAAGCAGCTTTCCCACTTTAAGGAACTTGTCAGCAGGCAGTCCGCAGACAGGGAGAAACACCGCGGGAAAGGAGGGATTGAGCATTGAAAGGCAGTATTGACATAAAAAAATATGTTGTCCCAAACCTCCCCTATGTGATGATGTTCTGGTTTTTCTCTAAGATCGCGGAGGGCTACCGGCTCAGTGCAGGCGCGGATGCGGTGACAAAGATGATGGCGGCGGTGTCCGGCCTGGGGGCAACGATCACTGAAAACCCATTGCCGGGTTTCCATCCCCGCGACCTGTTGATCGGCGTGGCAGGCGCGGCGGCAGTCCGGGCAGTGGTGTACCTTAAAGGGAAAAACGCAAAGAAATACCGTCATGGCGTAGAGTATGGCAGTGCAAGGTGGGGGACACAGGAGGACATAAAGCCTTTTATCGACCCTAAATTCCCGGACAACATCCTCTTAACGCAGACAGAGCGGATCATGCTTGGGAGAAATAAGATACCCAAATATAACATCAATAAAAATGTACTGATTATCGGCGGTTCCGGCTCCGGCAAGACCCGCTTCCATGTGAAGCCAAACCTGATGCAGATGAACGCAAGCTATGTCGTCACTGATCCGAACAGATAAGTATAATAAGGTTATAGGGAAGCGCGCACCCTCAAAGAAAGGAGGTTACACACCATGAAGAAGCAGACAGAGAAAGACAGAATGCCGCACTTTTTAGAGATATAGGTAGCGGTGTCCACATCATTGCAGCCGAGGCAGATTTGAATGTCGGTGCAGCCGATCAGCTCCTCCCACTCTGTTTTGGGGTAGCGGTCCTGAAGCTGTGGGATGGACTGGACGATGATCTGGCAGAAGATGGCCGAGCCGCGGCAGACGTTGAGCACCCGCTTGAAGTCCACCAGCTTGCAAGGCAATTCGTGTCCGAGCTGCTTGTGGTCCGGGGCATGATTGCAGACTTTGCCATCCACCAGCCAGACAAGGACGGGAACCGCATCATAAGCGAGGACGGCAAGCCCCTCTTTGACGCTGTTCCCACCACCGACTGGGGACGCCCGGAAACATTGGAGCATTGGCGGGAAATGTGGGCCGCTATGGTCAATGCCAAGTTTGTCGAGAAGGGGTTAGCTTGCCGTGTCGATCACCGCTCCTATGAGCGGCAGGGGCTTGATCTGCTGCCCACTGTCCATGAGGGCGTAGCCGTCCGCCAGATGGAGGTCAAGGGCATCACCACCGACAAGGGCGATTGGAATCGCTGGGTGAAAGCGGCCCGGAAAATGCTGGGCGATATTCGG
>OFGO01000986.1_pt1 | contig 23532 bp, 17 predicted proteins | sample 1521761 | NCBI WGS metagenome assembly OFGO01 (sample SAMEA3504128, study PRJEB24116) | mouse gut metagenome | biome: mouse gut; feature: mouse-associated habitat; material: faeces | place: Denmark | collected 2011
TCGATCCCGACGGTCCCCGGGGCTCTTTCCGCTTGTTCAAATGTCGGCGGCAAACAGGTTTTCAGCGCCGCGTGAAAGCTCCCCACAGCGCAAAGAACGCCGGGACCGCGCCGCCAGGAAGATTCCCATCGCGGCAATGGCCAGCCCGGCCAGCACATCCGCCGCGATGAGCCACACCATCCAGGGCGCGGGGGAGTAGTGGATGCGGGAACCGGGGGCGACCCCCTGCATCAAATTGGAGTTGGCCAGCACGTAGGAGATGTTTTTCACCGAGCGGCGCAGCAGGTGCCGGGCGGTGGGCGACTGGGTGTCTGTGGGGAGGAGCTTCGCGCCGTAATTTGTGTTGAGCAGGGCATCGCATCCCGCCCGGAGCAGTTTGTCCAGCTGCGCTCCGTTGCCGTTGAGGTGGATGTCGGACAGGATGAACCCCTGGAAGCCCCACTCGCCCCGCACCACCTGGGTGAGCAGGGCGTAGTTGGCGGCGGTCCACTCGCCTCCTATGGCGCAGTCTCCCGCCATGATGAAATCCCCCGCCGCCATGGCGCGCCGGGCCGGCCTGCCCGCCGCGTCCACATAGGTCACGGTCTTTTCCGCTGTTTTCAGGGCGATCTCGAAGGGGCGCAGATAAATCTCCCGCAAAGCCTGCTCGGTGAGCCAGACGTTGGTATGGGGGTTGCGGTGGGCCTCGGTGTCCATGGGGCCCAGGTGCTTTACCGCGCAGGACAGCCCTGCGTCTCCCGCGCCGGACAACACCTGCGCGCCCAGGAGCCCGGCCAGCAGCGGGTCCTCGCTGAAATATTCCGAGCACCGCCCGTTGAAGGGGGAGCGGTGGAGGTTGAGCCCAGGGGCATACCAGCCGTTGATACCGCACAAAAGGGCCTCCTGCCCCACCATCTCCCCGAAAGCGCGGGCCAGCTCCAGGTTCCAGGAGGCGGCCAGCACCGGGGAGGCCGGGTAGCCGCACACCCCGCTGATCCAATTCTTCCCCGACTGGTCGGGGAGGGTGAGGCCCTGGGGTCCGTCCCGCTCCAGGGAGACAGGCTTGCCGATGGCGTCCACCGCGCCGGTTTTGTAGGCGCACTCAAACAGGGCCAACCGCAGTTCCTCGTTATCGGAAAAGGTGAGCTGGTCCAGCAGGTCGCTCCACATGGGGTCCTGGTAGTCCCGGCCCCGCAGGTCGGCCAGCACCAGGCCGCTGTCCGCCCCGGAGGTTGGGGCTGTCTCCCGGTAGACGGCGCTGCCCGGTACATTGCCCAGCAGGGGGTCGGCCCCACAGTCAAATTTTGTGGAGTCGGCGGCGGCGATCCATTGGGCCGCCGTATCAGAGGCCCAACGGTCGCGGTTGGTGGGGGCGGTGGGCTGGGTGCCCCGCCAGTCCCCCCGGGAGAGGACCACCGCCCCGCTCACCGCCGGGCCGGACATATACGCGTTCAGCTGGGGGAAGCGGTTGACCGCCGCCGTCCGTTCCCCCCGCCGGGGGTTCTGCCCATCATACCAGACGGTGGCGGGGACGGCCGCCTCCCGCCGGTCCAGCACCATGTGGGAGCCGGAGCGCAGGGAAATGGTGTACGTCCCCTCCTCCAGCATATAGCAGCCCGATGTGCCGTCCCCGTTGTCCCGGGCGGCGCAGTAGGAGGCCATGTCCTCCAGGGCGAAGCCCACCGTTACGTCCTTATGCTTCCCCGGCGCCAGCAGCCCGGTTTTCCCAAAACCGGCCAGCACGGCGGCGGGCTTTTCTATGCCCAGCCTCCGGTCCAGTTCGGTGTAGGGGGCGGTGAAGTAGACCTGTACCACGTCCTTCCCCGCGTACCGGCCGCCGGTGTTGGTCACCCGGACGGTGAGCCGCACCTCGTCCTCCGCTGCCGAAAAGGAGCGGATCTCTTGGCGGAAGGTGGCGTAGGACAGGCCGTACCCGAAGGGGTAGAGTACGCCGCCGCCGCGGTTGTAAAAGTCGGCCAGCGCCCCCTCGGCACAGGCGGTCTCGTAATAGCGGTAGCCCAGGTACACCCCCTCCTCATACTCCCGGAAAGGGGTGCGGGCCATGTCCTGCCAGCTGTCGGAGGACACCAGGGTGGTGAAGGCGTTCTCGTAAAGGAAGCGGTCGCTGCCGTCGTCCTGGTTGGCAAAGGTGGGGTCGCGCTTGAAGCTGGCCGGCCAGGTGTCGGGCAGGCGGCCGGAGGGGTTCACCCGCCCGGCCAGGACATCCCCCAGGGAGAGGTAGCCTGTGCTCCCCGCGCCCCCCAGCCACAGGATGGCGGACACGCCGGGATCGTCCTCCCACACGGATACTTCCATGGGGGAGGGGCTGGCCAGAACCACCACCACGGCGGCGCAGGCCTGCTTGGCGTAGGCCACCGTGTCCAGCTCGGCGGCGGTGGGGGCCAGCATGTGGGGCGTCCCGTCGTCGTAGGGGGCGGTGGACGCGTCCTGGTTTTCCCCACTCTGCCGGCCGATGAATACAATGCCTACCGTCCCGGCGCAGGACTCCTCCGTCCCCTGGTACACCGGCGGGGCGAACTCATACAGGGCCTGGCCCGCGGTTGGGTTTTCGATGGGGCGGCAAACGGCGGCCTGACCGTTGTCCGCCGGTGATCCCCCGCTCCCCAGGGCCTGGGCGTACCGTCCCTCCAGGACGGCGTTGACCCGGGCGAAAGCCGCCCCCAGGCCGTCTGCCGGGGTGGCCACCCGTCCCTCGCCGCTGTCGATGGCGGAGGAGCCGGTGCCGCCGTAAAAGGGCAGGGCGTAGCGCAGGCCGAAGGGGGAGACGGCGGTGCCCTCCCCCAGGGGGAGCAGGCCGTCGTTTTTCAGCAGAACGATCCCCTCGCCGCTGATCTGCCGGGAGAGGGCGGTGGCGGCGGCCAGTGATTCCTGCTTGCTGCCATAGCGCTGCCCATAATAGGCGGTGTCCAGATGCTGCGTGCCGCCGACGGCGGTGACGGTGCGGGCGCCCCGGCCAAAGAGCTTGTCCAGCGTGTCGGCGTTGCCGTACATACCGGCTGTCACCGTGAGGGAAAGCGCTGCCAGAAGCGCCATCGCGGGCAGCAGGGCCTGCCGCAGCCGCCGGGCGCTGGACCGGGTTCTGAATTCCATAGCTCCGCCCTCCTCAGCTGCGCAGGTATTTGCCGGGGTCCAGGGGGAAGAGGATATTCACGTTGAACACCTGGTTTTTGGCATGGAAGCTGATGGTGCCGCCGTATTTCTCCACAGTGAGCACCATGCTTTTTATGCCGAAGCCGTGATAACCTGTCTCCGCCTGGTTGGAGACAGGGATGCCCCGCTCCATGCGCACCTCCCCGCCGTAGTAATTGTGGGAGTTGATGGACAAAAGGGCCTGCTCGGCCCGGACGCTGAAGCTGATGACCCGCTTGTCCGGCTCCAACGCCGTCACGCTGCGGATGGCGTTGTCCAGCAGGTTGCCGAACAGGGAGTAGATGTCGCTGTCCGTCATAAAGTCCAGCTTGGCCCCGTCGGCGATGCAGCTGATGGTGGCGCCGCTTTTCTGGCAGTAGAGATTCTTCTCAGCCAGAATAATGTCCAGGGCCTGGTTCCCCGTTTTGACGATGGTGCCGTAGATAGAGATGACGCTCTCCAGCTCCTCCAGGGCGGCGGGGGCGATGGCCGCCTGGCGGCTGATGGCCCGGATCTGGTGCTTCATGTCGTGGCACTTGACGTTGATGAGGTCGATGGTCTCCTTGGAGATCTCGTACTGCTTCTGCTCCTGCCGCCGCATCTGGCGCACCACCTCCAGCTCCGCCTCCAGGGACTTTTGGAGCAGCAGGGAGAACAGAATCACCAGCACCGACAGGCTGCAGATGATATTGGTCAGCGAGGCGGCCAGGTAGTAGACCAGGTCCAGGGCCTCATACTTATGGTAGATGACAATGGCGTTCAGGACGATCTCCACCAGCACCGTCAGCGCCACCAGCACCAGCAGGGAGGGGCGCTGGATGGACACCTCCTCGTCCTTTCTCATCTTGCGGGCGAAAATCTGGTAGAGGGCCCAGTATACCAGGGCGTATACCTCCAAAAATATGGCGGCGGGGATGGGGTCGAACCGGGCGGGGGCGTTGGAGTACACCTGGGTGGTGCCGGAAAAGCCGGCGATGGTGAGCACCAAATCATAGCACACCGAGGCCAGGTGCTGCACGCTGTACCCCGCCACGGTGCAGAATACGCATCCCCGCCAGCTCACGTCGAAGCACAGCTTGGACGCCGGGATGGTCAGGGCGAAGAAGGCCAGGAACATCACCGAGCTGTACAGCGCGTCGTAGCTCAAAATGGGGAAAGCCAGCGCCGCCAGGAAGCACCCCGCCGCCGCGGCCGCCGCCCGCAGCCCGAACCTGCCCCGCCGGGGCAGGCGCAGCAGGAACAGCGCCTCCGCCAGCAGCAGGGCGGCCATGAATTGGAGCTTGTAGGCAGACAGGCTGGTGACCTGCATCAGCCGATCCCCCCTCCCAGATAGTCGTTAAGGGCCTGGATAAAGGCCTTGCGCCGGGGGCGGCTGATCTGCAGCGCCTCCCCGTCCACCAGCACCGTATGGCCCTGGATGGCCTGGGCGTAGTTCAGGTTCACCAGGTAGCAGCTGTTGCAGCGGGCGAACATGGCCGGGTCCAGCGCCGCCTCTGCCTCCTTGAGATTGCCGTAGGCGCTCACCTCGCCGCCGGTGGTGTGGTAGACCATCCGGTGGCCGGATATCTCAATGTACTTGATCTGGGACGCCGGCAGGCGGATCATGTGGTCGGACTGGGTGACCAGCACCTCCCCCTCCCGGCGCGCGGCCAGCTTGCCCAGCAGGCGGTGGATCTTCAGTACAAAGTTGGCGTAGGACACCGGCTTGACCACGAAATCAAAGGCGTCCACCTCGTAGCCCTTCACGGCGAACTGGGCCATGTTGGTCACGAAGATGAGGGGCACCGACTGGTCCACCCGGCGCAGCAGGGCGGCGGCGTCCATGCCGCTGGTCTTGGGCAGGCAGATGTCCATGAGCACCAGGTCGTACACCGGGCGGTAGCGGTTCAAAAACGCCTCGGCGGTGAGAAAATGGGTGACGGTGAAGGCAGTGCCGTATTCCTGGGTATAGCGGGCAAAATAGGAGCGGAGGGTTTCGGCCTCCTCCACCTCGTCCTCTACGATGGCGATGTTCCGGTTCATGCCCATCCCTCCCTTTACCTTGTATTATATCACAAAAAGCGTCCGGCGCCAGATGCAATTTATGTATGCAAAACGACAGGATACGTGATTTTGTAGAAATGAAAAAAACCAAGTGGTATGATACCCTCACAAAGCGCCGCTCCGGCGGACAGAGGGGCGGCGCGGGAACAAAATATGAGGAAGGAGCAAATACCATGAAAAAGTGGAAGAAATCCCTTGCGGGCCTGCTCAGCGCGGCCATGCTGCTGGGCCTGCTGTGCGCCTGCGACAGCGGCGAGAAGCCCACCGATACCCCGGACAGCCCCGCCCCCACCAGCACCCCGGCGGTGTCGGACCAGGAGTATCCCCTTACCCCGGAGGAGCTGGGCTCCGGCGAGGTGAAGTGGAGCGAGGAAAAGACCGCCGACGGCTGGATGAAGGTGACCAACCAGGGCGGCGAGACCCTGGGCTACTCCCCGGACAGCGGCGTGAAGCTCATCCAAGTGGACGGCTTCGCGTTCAAGGATCTGAACCGCAACGGCAAGCTGGACCTGTACGAGGACTGGCGGCAGGGGGACAACGAGCGGGCGGCCGACTTGTCCAAACTGATGACCCCCGACGAGATCGCGGGCCTCATGGTGTATGACGGCAGCCTGGCCAACAACATCTCGTCGAAGCTGGATGAGACCCAGACGGCTGCTCTGAACGACGGCGTCAGGGGCATCCAAAATGGCGCGTCCACGTTTGGCATCAAGGAGCAGGCCGAGTGGTCCAACGCCATGCAGGCCTATGTGGAGGGCGTTGGGTACGGCATCCCTATCATGTTCACTGGCGACCCCAGGAACAGCGGCTGGGGGATCGGCCTGTCCCACTACCCCGACAACATGGCCCTGGCGGCCACCTTTACCCCCGAGCTGGCCCGGCAGGCCATGGAGCAGATGTCCAAGGAGTACCGCGCCATTGGCTTCGGTACGTTGCTGGGCCCCCAGATTGATGTGACTACCGAGCCCCGCTGGGGCCGCAATACCGCCGCCTTTGGCGAGGATCCGGCACTGGCCCGGGATATGGCCAACGCCGCCATCAGCGGCATGCAGTCCACCTACGATGAGAACGGCAACGACCTGGGCTGGGGTGCGGACAGCCTCAACGGCATGATGAAGCACTTCCCCGGCGACGGCGCCGCCCAGGGCGGACGGGAGGCCCACGACGCCACCGGCTGCTTCAACATCTATCCCGGCGGCGCCTTTGAGACCCACCTGATCCCCTTCATCGACGGCGGTTTGAACCTGGACAGCAAGACGGGGATGGCCGCTGCCGCCATGACCTCCTACTCCATCGCATGGTCCGAGGACGAGGAGTACGGCGAGCTGGTGGGCACCTCCTTCAGCGAGTACAAGGTGCAGCTCCTGCGCTCCTACGGCTTTGACGGCGTCATCTGTACCGACTGGCAGGTCATCGACGACGAGGGAAAATGCTGGGGCGTGGAGGATCTGAGCCAGGCCGAGCGGGTTCAGAAGGCCATTGAGGTCGGTGTGGACCAGTTCGGCGGGAACAATGTGGGGGACATCCGCCCGGGCATTGAGCTCTTTATTGAGAATCTGGGCGAGCAGGCCGGGACTGAGCGGATGCAGGACACTGCCCGACGGCTGCTCAGGACCTATTTCCAGATTGGTCTGTTTGAGAACCCCTACCTGGATGTGAAGCACAGTGTGGACACCGTGTTCAGCCACAACGAAGAGGGCTACGACATGCAGGAAAAGACCGTCGTGATGCTCAAGAACGACGGCGCCATCAGCGAGAACGCCAGCGGCGACAAGCCCACCGTCTATATTCCTCTGGTCTATACCCCCGCCACCATGGGCTTTGTGGGGCAGAACTTCTACTCCGCCGACCTGCCGGTGAGCATGGAAATCCTGGAGCAGTACTTCAACGTGGTGACGGACACCGTCAGCGACACCCTGACCGGCCCCGCCGGCGAGGACGGCAAGGCCACCCTGGCCTATGCGGACGTGATCCGCGCCACGCCGGAGCAGCTGGCCCAGTGCGATTATGCCATCGTGTTTGCCCGCACCCCCAAGAACACCACGGGCTGGAGCATCACCGGCGGCTTTGACATGATGACCCAGAGCTATGTGCCCCTCTCCCTGCAGTATTCCTATGTGGCCGACTCGTCCAGCGTGCGCCAGGAGTCCATCGCCGGCAGGATGGTGGAGACCATGGTGCAGACCCCCTACGGCGAGCAGGCCGTGAAGGAGAAAGAGAACCAGTCCTACTATGGCAAGGCCGCTCTCATCGACAACGCCACCGACCTGGACATGATCCTGTACGCAGCCCAGAACATGCCCGAGGACGCCAAGGTGATCGTGGCGATGAACGCGGAGGGCAAGTCCCCCGTGGCCCAGATGGTCATGAGCGAGTTTGAGGACAAGGTGGACGCCATCCTCTACGGCTTCAACATCGACAACCGCGCCTTCCTGGACATCGCCACCGGCAAGGTGGAGCCCAGCGCCCTGCTGCCCGTAGGCATGCCCGCCAGCATGGAGGCCGTGGAGGCCCAGCTGGAGGACGTCCCCCGGGACATGGAGTGCTACGTGGATGCCGCCGGCAACACCTATGAGTTTGGTTTCGGCCTGAACTGGTCCGGGGTCATCCAGGACGAGCGCACCGCGAAATACTGCGTGCCGCCCCTGACCGCCCCCGCCACCCAGCCCGTGAAGTAACACACCCCGGACAGCAGGGGGCGGCGCTCCCGCCCCCTGCTGTTTTATACCCTTTTCCCTTTTCAAGGAGGTATTTTTATGGCTGAAAAGAGCCAGAAAAGGAAAATGAGCAATAAAAAATTCCTGGCCGTCTGGATTCCCGCGCTGTGCGTGGTGCTGGCGCTGGCGGTGGCCGTGAACGTCCTCACCCAGGTGTTCCGGCCCTACGTGGACCTGTACCTGGGGGGCGGCGAGATGGTGGTCACCAAGACCGAGGGCAGCGGGGACTGGGAGAGCGAGTACTACCCCCTGGACTACAAGGACAAAAAGGAGACCGCGGCCGCCGCCGACGCCCTGGTGGAGGAGATTGAGGGCGAGGGCATTGTGCTGCTGAAAAACAACGGGGCGCTGCCCCTGTCCGCCCCGGCCAAGGTGACCCTGCTGGGCCGGGACGGGGCCGATCCGGTGTACGGCGGCTCCGGCTCCGGCTCGGTGGACCCGGCCAAGGCGGTGGACCTGCGCGCCGGGCTGGAGCGGGCCGGGTTTGAGGTGAACCCGGCCGTCTACGACGTGCTGGCCTCCTACGCCTCCTTTAAGGAGGAGGCCACCGCCCTGGGGCCCCAGCGGGTGTACGACCACCCCAAGGGGGTTATCACCATGGACAAGGGGAACTCCACCTACTACATCGGCGAGATGCCCGTGGAGGGCTATGACGGCGTGGTTTCCAGCTTCTCCGCCTACGGGGACGCGGCCATCGTGGCCATCGGCCGGGTGGGGGGCGAGGGGGGCGACCTCACCCAGGACATGAAGGGCTGGGACGACAACTATGCCCCCGGCCAGCACCAGCTGGAGCTCAATCAGGACGAGAAAGACGCCATCGCCCTGGCCAAGGAACACTTTGATACGGTGATCGTGCTCATCAACGCCTCCGCCACCCTGGAGCTGGGCGAGCTGGAGGAGGACGAGGGCGTGGACGCCATCCTCTGGGTGGGCTCCCCCGGGCAGACCGGGTTTTACGCCGTGGGCGGCGTGCTGGCCGGCAAGGTGAACCCCTCGGGCCGCACCGCCGACCTGTGGGCCGCCGATTTCACCCGCGACCCCACCTTCGTGAACTTCGGGAACTTCCAGTATTCCAACCTCAGCGCCTCCAACGCCATCGGGGACGGCTACTTCGTCCAGTATGAGGAGGGGATCTACGTCGGTTACCGCTACTATGAGACGGCGGCGGCAGAGGGCTTCCTCGACTACGATGAGGCGGTGGTCTACCCCTTCGGCTACGGGCTGAGCTACACCGGCTTCGACTGGGCGGTGTCCGGCCGGGAACTGGGCGGGACGGACGGAGCCGTTTCGGTGGACGTGACCGTCACCAACACCGGCTCTGCGGCGGGCAAGGACGTGGTGGAGCTGTACTACAGCCCGCCCTACACCCCCGGCGGCATTGAGAAGTCCAGCGTGGTGCTGGGCGCTTTTGCCAAGACCGGGCTGCTCCAGCCCGGGGAAAGCCAGACCGTCACCCTCGCCCTGGACGTGGAGGACATGGCCTCCTACGACTACAAAAACGAGAGGGCCTACGTGCTGGAGGCGGGGGATTACGCCCTCACCGTCCGGACCGACTCCCACCACATAAAGGAGGGCTGCGAGCCCATCGCCTACAAAGTGGACAGGACGGTGGCCTATTCCGGCGAAAACCACCGTTCCGGCGACGCGGCCCCCGTCACCAACCGGTTTGACGGCCTGTCCGCCCAGTTTGCCGACGCGCCCCAGGAGGGCCGCGCCGTGAACATGAGCCGGGCGGACTTCGCGGGCACCTTCCCCACCGCCCCCACCGCCGCCGACAGGACGGCGGGCGAGGAGGTGATCGCGGGCTTTCAGGCCTACGATCCCAAGGCCCATGAGGACCCGGAGGCGGAAAAGCCCGCCGCGGGCGGGAAAAACGGCCTCAACCTCATTGACATGCGGGGCCTGCCCTACGACGACCCCTCCTGGGAGCTGATGCTGGACCAGCTCAGCGTCAAGGACATGGAAAAGCTGGTGCTCAACGGGATGTACGCCACCGTGGCCCTGTCCAGCGTGGGCAAGCCCGCCACCGTGGACTTCGACGGGCCCGCCGGCATCAACTCCTACATGACCGGCCTGAGCTGCACCGCCTACCCCTCCGAGGTGGTCATTGCCTCCACCTTCAACGTGGAGCTGGTGCGCCGGATGGGCGAGATGGTGGGCAATGAGTCCATCGCCAACCAGGTCAACGGCTGGTACGCCCCCGCCATGAACCTCCACCGTTCCCCCTTCGGCGGGCGCAATTTCGAGTACTACTCGGAGGATCCCCTGCTGTCCGGGGCCATGGGGGCGGCCTGTGTGTCCGGCGCGGCGTCCAAGGGGCTGTACTGCACGGTGAAGCACTTCGCTGTCAACGACCAGGAGACCAACCGGGTCAACGGCGGGGGCATCGCCGTCTGGGCCAACGAGCAGGCCCTGCGGGAGCTGTATCTCAAGCCCTTTGAGTACACGGTGAAAAATGCCTCCGCCTGTGTCAAATACATTTCCGACAGCGAGGGAACCATGTCCGAGAAAGATATGTCTGCCTGCACCGCCATGATGAGCTCCTACAACCGCCTGGGCCCCACCTGGGCGGGGGGCAGCGAGGCGCTGCTGGACGGCGTGCTCCGGGATGAATGGGGGTTCCGGGGGCTGGTCATCACCGACTTTGACCTCTACGATTTTATGAACCCCGACCAGGCCGTGGCGGCGGGCTCCGACCTGATCCTGTCCACCGACGCCATGAAGAGCCTGGCGGATACGAAAAGCGCCACGGCGGCACAGAATCTGCGCCAGGCGTGCCACAACATCCTCTACACCGTGGCCCACTCCCACGCCATGAACGGCATCGTCCCCGGCACCATCATCTCCTACACCGCCGCCCCCTGGGAGGGCTGGCTGTCCACGGCCAACATCGCCGTGGGCGCGCTGCTGGCGGCGGGGCTTGTCTGGGTGATTTTCCGGGTGGGCAAAAACAGGCGGCGCAACGCCTGACCCGCGTGCCGCTCCATCAGCGCTCTGGTGAAATATGCCCCGGCAGCCTCCTGGGGGCGTGCGCAATGCCCCGCCCGCCGGTGGGACAGGCTCCCAGGCCGGTCAAGACGGCGGAGGCGGCACCGGAGGTGAGCCGTGCTTCGAAGCCCTTCCGCAGGAAGGGTGTGGGACAAACAGCCCCAACGATTCGTTTTGATACATCTTCGGTAAAACGTACGGACGTACAAGGTTTTATCGGACGATGATAGAGGTGGTTTCACACACCGCCTCCCCTCATTCACGGGGACCGGCCATTGGCCGGTCCCCACTTTGCTTGGGGGCGGGCGAAAAAATTCCTCGCCGCTGGGCATATTGCCCGATTTCAAACGGCGCCTAGCCTGCGGCCATCCAAAAAATTCCGGGAAAGGGATTGACAAAGCTGGTCTATTGTGATAGCCTAGCAGGGAAGTCTACAGAAATAGACTGCCGCGGGGCGTGAGACAGAAAGGGAGGACGGAACATGAGAATAAAACGGTATGCGGCGGCAATTCTGGCGCTGGTTCTGGGCGCGCTGCTGTTCCAGGGGGCGCTGGCCGCCCCGGCGGGGGAGCTGAAGCTGCCCGTCCGGGAGCAGCCGGTGGCGGCGGGATTCGGCGACTTCTACGCCATCCGGGCGGACGGCACGCTGATCGCCTGGGGGGCCCCGGAGTTCGGCGGGGACGGGAAAGACCCGTCCTTTGAGCAGGCCCGGGAGCTGATGCCCAACGCGGCGGCGGTATACACCAGCGGCCGGGGGGCCACCTTTGCCGTGGACAAGGAGGGCGGACTGTACGGCATCAACACCGGCACCATCCGCTTTACGCCGGTGCTCCAGCGCATCACGGCGGACCCGGACGACCCTATGAAGCCGGTGAAGATGATGGACGGGGTGTCCATGGTGTCGGTGTCCGGCTATCACACCCTGATAGTGCGGCGGAATGGCGAGCTGTGGGTACAGGGGGAGGGCTCCCACGGCGCGCCCTGGCTGTACGAGGAAAATGCGCCCAAAGGGAAGGACAATCCGTACCAGAGAGCTTACTATGTGAAGGTGATGGACAACGTGATCTGGGCGGAGGCCACCGGCCGCGGCGGTGTGGCCGTCACCGTCAATCATGAGCTGTGGGGCTGGGGGCTGGACGCCGTGGACGGCCGGGATAATAAGCCCCAAAAGCTGGCGGACAACGTGCTGGAGGCGTCCTGGAACGTGCTGATCCGGGACGGCGGCATGGACGAGGCCACGGGCATCGAGACCACCCAGGGCTGGCGCTGGACGTACGACAGCCAGACGGGCAAGATCGAGATGAAGCGCGCCCCCGAGCTGGACGGCGCGGCCCGGGTGAGCAGCTCCGGCGCGGTCGTCACCCGGGGCGGCGGGCTGTACTTCTTTGACGGTTCGGGCAGCGGCCTGGACGGGGCGTACAAGCAGGTGATGGACATGGTGAGCTACGCCGACCGGGGAGAGCGGACCTCTCTGGTGGTCCGCTTCGGCGGCGTGCTGTGGAGCCTTACCCAGCAGGAGGACGGCTCCCTCAAGGAGGAGCGGCTGGGCGCGGGCTTCTACGGCGGTGAGCCAGGCGACAAGCAGGGGCTGGACAATTTCAAAACCGTCAACCGCTACCGGGCGGGCCAGTTCGCCGACGTGAAAGCGGGCGACTGGTTCGCGGACAATGTGAAGAGCGCCTATGAGCTGGGGCTGATGAAGGGGAACTCCCCCACCACCTTCGCCCCCAACAGCACCATCACCGTGGCGGAGGCGGTTACCGTGGCCGCCCGGGTGCGGGACATCTACTGGGGAGAGGGGACCGGCTTCACCGTCAAAGCCGGAGAGCTTTGGTATCAGCCCTATGTGGACTACGCCATCGCAAACGGGATGATGAACGAGGTCCTCGCGGACTTTGACCGCCCGGCCACCCGGGCGGAGCTGGCCCGGTGGCTGCACGCCGCCCTGGCGGGGGAGGCCACCCAGCCGGAGACCCAGGACGTGCGCTTTACCGACGTGACCGAGGCCCACCGGGACTACGCCGGAATCATGTCCCTGGCCCGGGCGGGCATCATGGGCGGCAAGGGGGACGGCATTTTCGACCCCGAAGCCCCGGTGCTGCGCAGCGAGGCGGCGGCCATGCTCAGCCGGGCCGCCCAGCCCGCCCTGCGCCTGGGGGCGGGGAACTGAGCGCGCAAAAAGGCGGACGCGGGGCTCTCCGCGCCCGCCTTTCCTGAACGGATTCGGCGGGGCCCTGGGCATTGCGTTTTCTCCCCGGATATGGTATGATATCCCTAATTTAACGCGCGGCGCGAACGCCGGGGAGGCCTCCATGAACGCAAAATATCTCATGCAGCGGGTGCTGAACATGAACTATAAGGCCATGCTGGACAAAATCAGCTCCATCCACAAAAAGACGGGCCGCTCCCGCCTGGCCATTTTCCGGGACATGCGGCAGTGCGCGGTGAAGTACGGCGCAGGCTATATGGACTACGACCTGTTCGAGATGTATAACCTCACCCCGGAGCAGCGGGACACCTACCTCACCCGGGGGCGGAACAACGAGATCGTGGTGAAGTATAACGACAAGGCCCACATGGCGGACTTTGGGGACAAGATCCGCTTTAACACCCGGTTCGAACCCTTCCTCCACCGGGACTGGGCGCCGGTGACGGGGGACAACCGGGACGAGGTGCTAGCCTTTGTGGCGCGCCACCCGGTGTTTATGGCTAAACCTGCCCAAGGCAGCTGCGGCTGGGGCATTGAAAAGCTCAGTACGGCGGATTTCCCATCCCTGGATGCGCTTTACGCCCATCTGGCGGAGAGGGCCCCCCTGCTGGAGCTGGAGGAGGTCATCACCCAGCACCGGTTGGTGGCGGCCATCTACCCCGGCTCCATCAACACCGTGCGCATGGTGACCATCCGGGGGAAGAGCGGGAGGGTCTATCTGGTCACCGCCATGTTCCGCATCGGCAACGGCAAGTTTGTGGACAATTTCAACAGCGGCGGCATGGTGGCCCCCATGAACCCGGACACGGGGACGGTGACTGACCGGGCGCTGGACAAGCAGAAGAACCTGTATGAAAACCACCCTGCCACTGGCACACCCATCAAGGGCTTCACCTTCCCCCACTGGGACAGGGCGGTGGAACTGGTGACTCAGGCGGCCCAGGTCATCCCGGAGGTGGGCTATGTGGGCTGGGACGTGTGCTTCACGCCGGACGGCCCCTGCCTGGTGGAGGGCAACCAGTTCCCTGGCCACGACATTTACCAGCTCCCGGTGCACACCCCGGACAAGATCGGCATCATGCCCCGGTTCCGGGCCATCGAACGGGCGGAAAACGAGAGCCCCGCGCCATGAAGCGCGGGGCTTTGCCTATCACATTTGGAATACGATCCCGGCCAGGGCGGCCAAGCCGATGAAGCAGATGGGGTGCAGCTTTTTCAGCGGGGTGAATTTTGCCAGAATGAAGATGGCGGCAGCCAGGAGGATGGCGATCCAGTTGGGGTAGTAGGTAAAGGCGCTTTCCAGGCCCTGGGCGGGCCGAAGCAAGGCGATTTTGGCCACCTGGAGCAGCGCCGCTGTGATGAGGGCCACCGAGGCCGCCCGCAGGCCGTAGAACAGCGCGTCCACCGCTTTTGACTGGCGGAACTTCTCCAAAAACCCGGCGATGATGAGGATGATGACGATGGAGGGGGACACCAGTCCCAGGGTGGCGATGACGCCCCCGGCCACGCCTGCGGTGTGGAAGCCCACGTAGGTAGCCATGTTCACCCCCATGGGGCCGGGGGTGGACTCGGAAATGGCGATCATGTTGGCCAGGTCGCCGGGGGAGAACCAGCCCGTGCGCTCCCCCAGGTCGGTGAGGAAGGGGATGGTGGCAAGGCCGCCCCCCACAGAGAACAGCCCCACCCGGCAGAACTCCAGGAACAGACGCCCAAGGAGCATGAAATCAATGGCAATCGGCATTATTTCAGCCCTCCCTTCGCCCAGCGCACGCACAGCCCGGCCATGCCCGCAGCAATGACCAGGAACACCGGAGACAGCACAAAGCACAGCACAGCGCCCAGCGCGCCCCCCGGCAGGGGGCAGAAGGCGCCGCAGGCGGCCATCGCCAGCACCGCGGCGTAAATGATGCGGGTGGGCCAGTCCAGCACGGCGTTTTTGAACAGCTTGATGACGCTGGATAAAATCAGCGCCACCACCCCTGCCCGGACGCCGTTGAAGGCGTGGACCACAAAGTCCAGGTGCATGAAGTTTTGCAGAAAGGCGGCGATCACCATAATGATGACCAGGGAGGGGAACACCAGCCCCAGGGTGGCGACGATGCCCCCGGCGATCCCCGCCTGGCTGCGGCCCACGAAGGTGGAGGTGTTCACAGCGATGACGCCGGGGGTGCACTGGCCCACGGCGTAGTAGTCGGCCAGCTCGGTTTCCGTGGCCCACTTTTTGCTTTCCACCAGCTCACGCTGGAGTATGGGCAGCATGGCGTAGCCGCCGCCAAAGGTGCACACGCCGATGCGGGCAAAAGTCAAAAACAGGTCAATGAGGATATTCATATTACTCCAACCCCTCCAATTCGTCCAGCCACAAGTTTGCGACCACGTCGCTGGGCATCCGCCAGTCGCCCCGGGGGGAGAGCGCCACCGAGCCCACCTTGGGCCCGTCGGGCAGGCAGGAGCGCTTGAACTGCTGGGAGAAGAACCGGCGGTAAAAGCTCTTCAGCCACTTGAGCAGCGTCTCCCGGCTGTACTGCCCCCCAAAGGCGTATGCGGCGAGGCGCAGCACCTTCCGGGGCGGGAAGCCCCAGCGGACGGCGTAGTACAGGTAAAAGTCGTGGAGCTCGTAGGGCCCCACCAGATCCTCCGTCCTTTGGGCGATCTCCCCGTCCTTGGGGGGGAGCAGCTCGGGGGAGACGGGGGTGTCCAGAATGTCCCGGAGCACCCCGCCGATGGCCCCGCCCCGGCGCTCCGCCTCCCAGGCCACCAGGTGGCGCACCAGGGTCTTGGGGATGGAGGCGTTGACGGCGTACATGGACATATGGTCGCCGTTGTAGGTGCACCAGCCCAGGGCCAGCTCGGACAGGTCCCCGGTGCCGATGACCAGCCCCCCCCGCTGGTTGGCCAGGTCCATCAGCACCTGGGTGCGTTCCCGGGCCTGGGCGTTCTCAAAGGTGACGTCCTGCCTGTCCATGGGCTGGCCGATATCGGAAAAGTGCCGCTCCACCGCCGCGCCGATGTTCACTTCCAGGAAGTCCGCCCCCAGCTCCTGGGCCAGAATTTCGGCGTTGGAGCGGGTACGCCGGGTGGTGCCGAAGCAGGGCATGGTGACGGCCAGGATGCCCTTGCGGTTCCGGCCCAGCATATCGAAGGCTTTTGCGGTAATCAGGATGGCCAGGGTGGAATCCAGCCCGCCGGACAGGCCCACCACGGCGCAGGAGGCGTTGGTATGCTCCAGCCGCTTCTTGAGGCCCAATGCGGCGATGGTGAAGATTTCCTCGCAGCGCTCCGCCCGGTCCGCCCGGTCCGCCGGGATGAAGGGGGTGGGGGAAATCGGCCGGGTGAGGGGGGGATCGCCAAGCTCCAAATTAAAATAGATGGTGACGGCCTCGTCTGCTCCGGCGGCGAAGGTATTCATCCGGCGGCGCTCATGGGACAGCCGCTGCACGTCGATCTCGCTGACGGTCAACCCCGTCCCCAGCCGCGTTTCCGCCAGCAGCGCGCCGTTTTCTGCAATCATGTTGTGGCCCGCAAACACCAGGTCGGTGGAGGATTCTCCCTCCCCCGCGTTGGCGTACACGTAGGCGCACAGGCACCGGGCGGACTGGCCCGTCACCAGGGAGCGGCGGTAGTCCGCCTTGCCCGCCACCTCGTCGCTGGCGGACAGGTTCAACATCAGGGTGGCCCCCGCCTGGGCCAAAGCAGCGGCGGGGGAGGCAGCGGCCCAGAGATCCTCGCAGATCTCAATGCCGACGGTGAGCTCCCGCAAGGCGGAACAGCTGAACAGCCTCCGGGGGCTCAGATCCACCCACCCGCCGCACAGCCGGACCGCCTCGTTGCAGGTCCGGCCGGAGGCAAACCAGCGCCCCTCATAAAATTCCCCGTAATTGGGGATGTGGGACTTTGGAACCAGCCCCAGCAGCTCCCCCCTGAGCAAAACGGCGGCACAGTTATAGAGCTTATGATCCTCGTTCCGCACCGGCATACCCAGCGCCGTGAGCATATCCAGCTCCCTGGTCTCCTCCAAAATCCGCCCCAGCGCCCGCTCCGCCCCGTCCAGCAAAGTGGGCTGCAAAAACAGGTCGCCGCAGGTGTACCCGGTGACGCACAGCTCCGGCAAGGCCAGCACCTTTACCCCTTGGGCCGCCGCCTCCCTCATCAGGGCGATGATCTGCCCCGCGTTGTAATCGCAGTCGGCCACCCGGATTTTGGGTGTGCCCGCCGCCACCTTCACAAAGCCGTCCCGCATGGATGGCCCCTCCTTTATTTGCTGCCGATAGGCAACACAGCATTAACCTTCGGTATCATACCCCAAAAATGCCAAAAAAGCAACGGGGACACCCCACAAACTCCTCCCGCTTTTTTTCGGAATTTATATCCTGTTCATTGATTTTATGTTGAACTTGGTGTAAACTATATTGATTCAACAAAATTTTACTATGGGAGGCTGCGGCTATGGCATTCACATTCGCCCAATATCAGGAGAGCGCCGATTACATCAAGGAGAAAATTGGGGATTTTATCCCCAAGGTAGCCATGGTTTTAGGTTCCGGCCTGGGCTTTTTAGGCGACGTGGTGGAAAACCCCATCGCCATCCCCTATGGCGGGATTCCCCACTTCAAGGCGTCCACCGCTCCCGGGCACAAGGGGCAGCTGGTGTTCGGCGCCTTGGCGGGCAGGAATGTGGCCGTCATGCAGGGGAGGATGCACCACTACGAGGGCTACGGCTATGACGAGGTTTCCTACGCCGTGCGGGTGCTGCGCCTGCTGGGCTGCGACACGCTGATCGTCACCAACGCCGCCGGGTGTGTGCGCACCGACTGGCAGGCGGGGGACCTGATGCTCATCACCGACCAGATCAAGCTGTTCTCCGAATCCCCCCTGCGCGGGGCAAACATCCCTGAGTTCGGCGTGCGCTTCCCCGACGCCTCCCACCTGTATACCGCCCGGCTCCAGGACGTGGCCCGGAGGGCGGCGGCGGAGCTGTCCATCCCCCTGCGGGAGGGCGTGTACTTCTACTGCTACGGCCCCCAGTACGAGACCCCCGCCGAGGTGCGGGCCGCCCGCGTCCTGGGCGGCGACGCGGTGGGCATGTCCACCGCCCCCGAGGCCATTGTGGCCGGCCACTGCGGTATGGAGATTCTGGGCTTCACCCTGCTGAGCAATATGGCGGCGGGCATTCTGGACCAGCCCCTGTCCGAGCAGGAGGTGCTGGACGCCGCCGCCGCGGCCAGGGATAAATTCTCCCGGCTGGTGCTGGCCTGCCTTTCCAAGCTGTAAAGGGGGAAGCCTGTCATGACCACGCTGTTTACCAACGTCACCGCCCTGCTGATGGACGAGGGCTTCACCACCCTGCGAAACGGCTTTGTGGCGGTGGATGGGACAAACATCTCCTATGTGGGGCCGGACCGGCCCCAGGGCGGCTTTGACCAGACCATCGATTGCGCGGGCAAGGTGATGATGCCCGGCTTCGTCAACGCCCACACCCACGTGCCCATGACCCTCATGCGGGGGTACGGCGGGGGCCACGACCTCCAGAGCTGGCTCCAGGACTTCATCTTCCCCGCCGAGGACCGCTGGGACGACCGGGCCATGGCCGCCGCCACGGGGCTGGGGCTGGCGGAGATGATCGCCTCCGGCGTCACCTGCATCGCCGACATGTATATGCGCACCGGGGTCATCGCAAAGCAGGTGCTGGACGCGGGCATTTCCGCCAATTTGTCGGTGGGCGCGGTGTACTTCGGCAGTCCGGACAGCTTCTCCCCGGACAGGTGTGAGGACTGCGAAAACCACATCCGGCTGTACGAGGACTGGCACAACGCCGGGGACGGCCAGATTCTGGCGGACGCGTCCATCCACGCGGAATATACCTCCTGCGCCCCGGTGTGGGAATGGGTGGCGGATTTCGCGCGGAAGCACGGCCTGGGGATGCATGTGCATATCTCGGAGACTAAAAAAGAGCACGAGGAATGCAAGTCCCGCTACCACGGCCTCACCCCCATCCAGCTGCTGGACCAATACGGTGTGTGGGACGGGAGGGCCATCGCCGCCCACTGCGTTTACACCACGCCGGAGGACTGGGCGGTGATGGCGCGGAAGGGCGTGTCCTGCGTCCACAACCCCTACTCCAATTTGAAGCTGGGCTCCGGCGTGGCCCCCATCCCCGATATGCTCCGGGCCGGGGTGAACGTGGCCCTGGGCACCGACGGGGTGAGCTCCCACAACAGTGTGGATATGTTCGCGGATATGAAGCTGGCCGCCATCCTCCACAACGGCGTGGGCTGCGACCCCATGGCGGTCACCGCACCCCAGGCGCTGAAGATGGCCACCGTCAACGGCGCCAGGGCGCTGGGGCGCAGCACCGGGCGGATTGAGGCGGGCCGCGTGGCCGACCTGATCCTGGTGGACATGGACGCCCCCAACCTCATCCCCTGCCATGACGAGGCGGAAAACCTGGTGTTCTCCGCCCACGGCTCCAACGTGGCGATGAATATGGCCCGGGGCCGCGTCATATACCAAAACGGGGCGTTTTTGACGTTGGACCTGGATAAGATCAAGGACGAGGTCAGCCGGTATGCCCTGCCCCTGCTCTTCAAGTGATGGGAAAGGTCTGAGGATATGTCTGCTTCCACCCCAAAAAAGAATTCCTTCTTCGGCGGCGCCGCCATTCTGACGGCCAGCGTCATCGTGGTCAAGCTCATCGGGGCGCTGTATAAGATCCCCCTGGGCGGAATTTTGTCCGACGCGGGCTTTGCCGACTTCAATACCGCCTATAACATCTACTCCCTGCTCATCATCATCTCCACCGGCGGCCTGCCGGTGGCCCTGTCCAAGATGGTGTCCGAGGCCAACGCCGTGGGCCGGGGGAACCAGGTGAAAAAGGTGTTCTCCCTGGCCCTGGCCACCTTCTGCGTGCTGGGCACCGTCAGCTTCTGCATCATGGCCTTCTTCCCCCACCAGCTGGCCGACCTGATGCGGGACAGCCACGCGGCCTACAGCATCCTGGCCCTGGCCCCGGCGGTGTTTTTCATCTGCCCGCTGTCCGCCTTCCGGGGATATTTCCAGGGCCACACCCTCATGACCCCCACCGCCGTGTCCCAGGTCATTGAGGCGCTGTGCAAGCTGGTCATCGGCCTGGCCCTGGCCTCCCTGTTCATGAAGCGGGAGCTGGGGGAGTCGGTGGCCGCGGCCGGGGCCATCCTGGGGGTGTCGGTGGGCTGTATGCTGGGGGCGCTGTACGTGTACCTCTGCTACCGGGGGCACGTGCGCACCCTGCCGGAGAGCGGGGACGAGCCGGAGGCCAGCCGTGACATCCTGTTCACGCTGGCGCGGCTGGCCATCCCCATCACCCTCAGCTCCTCCGTCATCGCCCTGACCAACATCCTGGACACCAGCATCATGCTGGGCCGCCTCCAGGACGCGCTGAAGCTCACCGAGGACGCCGCCCGGGACATGAAGGGGATGTACGACAAGGCCCTGACCCTCTATAACCTGCCGGCCTCCTTCATGGTGCCGCTGACGGCCAGCGTCATCCCCCACGTGTCCGCCGCGCTGAAGGTGAAGCGCCGCCGCCAGGCCGCCCAGATCAGCGAGACCACCCTGCGCACCACCGCCCTGCTGGCCATACCCGCCGGGGTGGGGCTGTTTGTGCTGGGGGAGCCCATCATCCGCCTGCTCTACCCCTCCACCGACGTAGTGCTGGCGGGGTGGATGCTGTCCGTGCTGGGCATCGCCTCCGTCTCGGTGTGCTTTATGCTGGTGAGCAATTCCATCCTCCAGGCCCACCAGATGGTGGCCCTGCCCATGGCCACCACCGTCATCGGCTGCGCGCTGAAGCTGGCGGTGGGCTATGTGCTCATCGGCAATGAAAACGTGGGCATCAAAGGGGGGGCCATCTCCACCGTGGCCTGCTTCGGGCTCATCGCCCTGCTGGACATGTTCATCATCAAGCGCACCCTGCCCCGCTCCCTGAGCATGGCCCGGGTGTTCGTCAAGCCGGTGGGGGCCGCCGCCGCCATGGGTCTGTCCGCCTGGGCGGTGAACGGGCTGATGACCAAGGCGTTTATGGCGCTGAACATCTTTGTGACCGAGACGCAGGAGCTCCTGCCGGACGGGGCCGCCGTGGTGGAGCTCAGCCGCACCGGCGCCGCCCTGTCGGTGTTCGGGGCCATCGGGGTGGCGGTGGTGGTGTACCTTGTCCTCATCATTTTCACCCGCGCTATCTCCAAGGATGACCTGGCCCTCATCCCCAAAGGGGAGAAATTGGCCCGGATCCTCCGGGTAGAGTGAAAAAATGATGGGAATTTATTGTAAAAAACTGCACGGGGGCGGAATAACTCTTGCAATTCAGGTGATAGTATGGTAAATTGGACGGTGAAAAAAAGCTATGACTGCCGGGATCTGGCGGAGATCGTCCGCATTCTGCGCCACCCAGGCGGCTGCCCGTGGGACCAGGAGCAGACCCACCAGTCTATCCGCCGCAACTTTCTCGAGGAAGCGTACGAGGCGGCGGAGGCCATTGACCAGGGCGATACGGACGGCCTCAAAGAGGAGCTGGGGGACGTGCTGCTCCAGGTCTACTTCCACACCTCCATTGAGGAGGACGCGGGCCGGTTTACCCTGGACGACGTGGCGGACGGGGTTTGCAAAAAGCTCATCTACCGCCACCCCCATGTGTTCGGGGATGTGAGCGTCGGCTCCACCGGGGAGGTTTTGTCCAACTGGGAGGAGCTGAAGAAGAAGGAGAAGGGCCAGCTCACCCAGGCCGACGCGCTGGACGCGGTGGCCCGCAGCCTGCCCGCGCTGTGGCGGGCGGAGAAGGTGCAGAAGAAGGCGGTGCGGGCCGGGGCCCCCTGGGACGGCTGGGACGCCGCCATGGACAAGCTGTCAGAGGAGTTGGGGGAGGTCAAGGCCGCGGCGGCGGGGGAGGGTGATTTGGCCGAGAAGCTGGGCGACCTGCTGTTCGTTACGGTTTGCGCCTGCGCCGCAGCCGGGATAGACCCGGAGGAGGCCCTTCACGCCAACATTGAAAAGGATGTCGCCCGGTTCCGCCGGGTGGAGGAGCTGGCCGCCGGGCAGGGAAAGGCCACGGGCCAGCTGTCCCGGGAGGAATTCCTGGCCCTTTGGGCCCAGGCCAAGGCCCAGCTCAAGCACACCTGTTGAGACGGCTTACTGCGCCACGCCGCGCTTGTAAGTATATACGCGGCGCTGCCGCAAAAGAAAATTTGAGTTTCAGGAGGAATTACAACGCATGAATAAAACTGAGCTGATCGCCGCTGTGGCGGAGAAGACCGGCCTGTCCAAGAAGGACAGCGACGCCGCCGTGGCCGCCATGGTGGACGTGATCACCGAGTCCCTGGTGCAGGGCGAGAAGGTGCAGCTGGTGGGCTTTGGCTCCTTCGAGGTGAAGAGCCGCTCCGCCCGCATGGGGCGCAACCCCCACACCAAAGAGCAGATTGAGATCCCCGCCTCCAAGGTGCCCGTGTTCAAGGCGGGCAAGGCGCTGAAGGACACTGTGGCGCAGTAATGAAGCTCACATTCCCACCCCCTTGGGGTGGGAATTACGCTGTGGAGGGCTGTTTATGAGATTGGACAAGTGGCTGAAGGTGTCCCGGCTCATCAAGCGCCGGGCGGTGGCCAACGAGGCCTGCGACGCCGGACGGGTGAGCGCCAACGGCAGGCCGGTGAAGGCGTCCTACGATGTGAAGGCGGGGGACGTGCTGGAGCTGAAGTTTGGTGAAAAGCTCATCCGGGTGGAGGTGCTCTCCGTGGCCGACATCGTGGGCAAGGCCGGGGCGGAGGCCATGTACCGCCAGCTTTCGTGAAACATGAAAAACGCGCCGGGGTCATTGTGATCCCGGCGCGTTTGCGTTTTGTCACCACACGGCGATGCCCGCCACCAGCAGGAGGGCGGCGATACCCCGGACGATGTGGTGGGACGGGTGGAAGTTCCCTGACCGTTTGCCGTTTTCATAGGCCGGGACGCAGATCAGCAGACAGCCCACCGCCAGGGACAGGGCGTCCATCCAGCCGGGGCGCCCCCCGGCCAGGTGGGCGGCGGTGTGCAGCGCCACACAGGCGCCCCCGCAGGCCATGGCGATGGCGAGGCCCCGAATGGCGGGATCCTTGGATTTGAGCTGGATCCCCGCCGCAAGGGTGTGGAGCAGGCCGAACAGGATGGCGGCGATACCGACCACGATACGCATGATCATATTCCCTCTTACAGTTTTTTCATGAGCTGTGCCGTGTATTTCAGCATCAGCCGCTTGGTGCCCACCCCGTCGAAGGCGATCTCCAGCAGGATATCGCCCCCCACCTTCTGGGTGGACAGCACCATCCCCCGCCCGAAGGCCTTGTGCTCCAGCATATCCCCCTTCCGGTACTCCGGCAGGGCGGCGGATGGCTCGTCCACCGCGGACTGGAACACAGGGCGGGCGGGGGCGGCCTTTTGGGGCC
>OFGO01000989.1_pt1 | contig 23452 bp, 17 predicted proteins | sample 1521761 | NCBI WGS metagenome assembly OFGO01 (sample SAMEA3504128, study PRJEB24116) | mouse gut metagenome | biome: mouse gut; feature: mouse-associated habitat; material: faeces | place: Denmark | collected 2011
GTCTCGCTGATTTTGATCTTCTGGATGAGCCGGTCCAGCCGCAGCCGCACCGTGGGATAGCTGACGCCGTACAGCGCCGCCACCTCCTTCAATGAGCCGGAGGCCAGGACGAACTTCTTGATAAAGGCCGCGTCCTCGTCCTCCAGGTCCGCCAGCCAGATGGGGATGTTCTCCATAGACATCCTCCTTTCATAAAATTAAATATAAACTTTAATTTTATGAAAGTCAAGTATGAATTTTATCTTTTATAAAATTGTTTTCAAAGAGCACAGGGACGGCTGTCTGCCGCCCGCGTCCGCACAGCAAAGCGCCCCCTGGGTTCTCAGGGGGCGCTTTTCAGCACCATTTTCATGAATTCCGGCTCTGCAAAAGCTCTGGGCCATAGAGGTAGTAGTCAAAGGGGGCCTGGGGCACTCCATCCTGCCAGACCTCAAAGTGGAGGTGGGGCCCTGTGGACTGGCCCGTGGAGCCCACCTTGGCAATGACCTGCCCCTGCTCCACGGTATCGCCCTCCTCCGCGAACAGCTCCTGACAATGGGCGTACAGGGTCTCCAGACCGTCGCCGTGGTCCAGCAGCAGATAGTTCCCTCGAACGCCGTCATATCCGGCCTCCGTCACGGTACCGTCCAGCACGGCAAAAATATCTGTACCCTTGAATGACGCGATGTCGATGCCGTCGTGGCTGTCCGGATTGGCCCGGGGGCCAAAGGCGGTGACGACAGCTTTGAAATCCGTCACCGGCCAAACCATGTTCTTTCCGGCGCTCTCCCGCTGGGCGGTGTACTCCGCCTGCTCCTCTTCGCTGAGGAACTCCAGGCCCGTCAGAGCGCCGTCCTTGTACACGGCCCGCACCTCTCCGGCGTCCTTGTCAAAGAGGCCGTTGCCGGTGTGCTCCGTAATCCAGGTCTCTCCGTCCACGATGCCCCGGACCTCACGGCCCCGGAGGGTCATCCGCAGGCCGTTGCCGTTCCCGTCGGGGTCCTCAAAGGTATATTCCAGCCCCAAGGGCAGATAGGGCGCCAGGGTCTCCGCCCACTGGGTCTCCACTTCGGCGGAGAAATCTCCGTCCATCGGACGGGGCAGCCAGGGCAGCAGGTCAATGTCCACATTCTCCCGCCCGTCGGTGCCGTTGATGGTCAGCTCGTCATAGGCGGCCTCCGCCAGCTGGAATTGATAAGTCCTCCCCGGTTCCCAGCTTTTAGCGGCGCTCTCCTCCTCCAGGTAGCGAACGCTCGTATCCACGCCGCCGGCCAGGATGCGCCCGGCCACCTGGAGGTCCCACTCCGCCTTCCCCTCCGGGATGGTAAAGGAGAGGGTGCCGTTTTCACAGATGATCCTCTCCGCCAGACGGTCCGCCAAACTCTCCGGCGGCTCCTTGGCGGAGGTGGCGAAGGCGGTGGTGACGCATCCCGCCAGCAGCAGCGCACAGGCCGTAAGAAACACAGGGACACGTTTTTTCTTCATCATCGCTTGAATCCTTTCTTCAATGGGGCTCTGGGCAAACCGGGGACACAGCCCCGCCCGGGCCTCCTCCATGGCCAGCAGCCCCTGCATCCTGCTGATCTCGGAGCACTGCAGCAGATCGCCTGCAACGGCCAAAAGCCGCAGCTTATCCTCGTCACATTCTCCCACCTGAGCCACTCTGGCCACTGTCCTTCCCACCAATTCGTCGATGGTACATTCAAAGAAATCCGCCAGCGCCCAGAGCATCTCGATATTGGGATTGGCCAGATTCCTTTCCCATTTCGATACCGCTGCCGGGCTGACGCACAGCACCCCCGCCAGCTGCTCCTGCGTCATCCGCTTCGCCATGCGCAGAGAATAGATCTTCCCGCCCATGGACACCCCCGGATACTGAATTTTGCCGCCCTTTTCCATATGATATTCCCGCCTTTCCCGTCTTTAACATCCCTCCGTTCCATAGGCAATGCCAAAGTCCGTCTCTGATGGGCTGCGCCCTTTAAGAGCGCTGCGCCATGAAAATATCATAGGACATGGAGGCCCTTAAGTCAAAGGACAATTCGTTTTCCTATTCAACCGGCAGTTCTTTCGGGGAAATACACCTCATGCCATGTAAGGAAAGCATACACCGCCCAGACCTTTCTGTTGGTGTTTCCCCTGCCGGAGCCGCAGCCTCTGCGCAGCTCCTCCAGCGCCTCCTTGTCGAAATACTGTTCCGCCGCCTTTGAGGAGAAGGCCTTGTCCAGCGCCGCCGCTCCCATAGGAGAAGACAAGAATGTCTCCAAAGGAACCGGAAAGCCCAGCTTCTTCCGGGCGGCGCTGGCCTCCGGCAGATGTCTTCTGGTCATCTCCCGAAACATATACTTGGAAATCTGGCCGTTCTGCTTGTAACCCGCAGGCAGCTCTCTGGCAGTCTTAAACACCTCTCTGTCCAGATAGGGCACTCTGGATTCCAGCGAATGGGCCATGCTCATGCGATCCGCCTTCTGAAGAATGTCTCCGGGCAGCCAGTGGAGCAGATCGATGTACTGCATACGGCTGGCATCGTCCAGCCCCTTCGTATCCTCATAGTCTGCCTCCAGCAGCTTCTGGGGCGATACCGCCCCTGTAGGCGACTTTAAAAGCCGCTTCCTCTCCTGCTCCGTGAACAAGTTGGCATTGCCGATGAAACGCTGCTCCACGGGCATGCTGCCCCGGATCAAAAAGCTGCGCCCCTTGATTTTGGGCAGCCGCGCCGCCAGTCTGGCAATGCACCGGCGCAGAAAGCCGGGCAGCAGCTGATAGCGGCGAAGGGAATTCGGCTCGCAGTAGATGCGGTAGCCGCCGAAGAATTCGTCGGCCCCCTCCCCGGACACCACAACCTTCACCTTTTTTGCCGCCTCCCTAGCCACGAAGTATAGGGCCACCGCAGAAGGATCCCCTGAGGGCTCGTCCAAATGATACAGCACCTTGGGAACAGCCTCCCAGAATTCCTCCTCCGTGATCTCTTTGCCGCTGTGCTCCAGCTTCAGCTCCTCCGCCAGCTGTCTGGCAAGAGGAATCTCATTGAACTTCTCCGCCCCGTAGTCAAATCCCACGGTAAATGCCTTGGAGCCTGAAAATTCCTTTGCAATCAACGCGGAATCCACTCCTCCGGAAAGGAAGGTCCCGATTTCCACGTCCGCCACCATATGAGCGTCCACAGACTCCGCCACGGTTCTGTCAAGCCGCTCCACCCATTCCGTCTCTAACTCCTGACTGGACTTCTTCATAGCCTCCGGCGCCAGCTTAGGCACGAAATAGCGGCCTGTCCGAGGCCTGCCGCCCCTTTCATATATCAGGAAATGTCCCGGCTTCAGCTGGAAAATCCCCTGAAAGAAGGTCTCCTCCAAGGCGGAGTACTGAAAAGAAAGATACTGCTCCAAAGCCTCTTCGTTCAGTTTCTTCTCATAAGAAGGATGGGGAAGAATTCCCTTGATCTCCGAAGCAAAAATAAAGGTATCACGGCTCAGAGTATAAAAGAAAGGCTTGATTCCGAAATAATCTCTGGCAGCATATAGCCTCTGCTCCTTTTCATCCCAGATGGCAAAGGCGAACATCCCCCTCAGACGCTCCGGCAGCTGCTCTCCCCATTCTTCGTAGCCGTGGATCAGCACCTCCGAATCCCCCTGAGTTTTGAACTGATGCCCTGCCTCCAAAAGCTCCTGCCTCAGTTCCTTGTAATTATAGATCTCACCGTTGAAAACCAGCACCTTGTCCCCTGTCTCGTTCAACATGGGCTGGGCGCTCATTTCCAGATCAATGATGCTAAGACGCCTGAAGCCTATGGCCGCCGTCTCCGACATCCAGCGCCTTCCGTCGTCCGGCCCCCGATGATAGATGGCCTCCATCATCTTTTCCAGAACCTGTTCTCTGGCGCCTTCCTCCCGGCGGGATACACCGCTCCTGTCACCCCCGCTCTGACCTTTTTCCGGTGCCCCCGCGTTTTGTTTCCCGTCTATAAATCCGCATATTCCGCACATATATTCTATTCCCTCCGAACGCTTTACGTCTGTCCCCTGTACCGCTGCAAAAACCCCCGCAACCCGCAGTATTATCTGCGGGTTATCTTACCATCTATTGCCTATTTAGTCAAGATTTTTTGCGTCCATGCCCTGCTTTGTGTCCTGCTTCGTCCCCGATTTGTCCTTCCTATACAGTATTTCTCATTTTATGGTTTTCTTTCCTTTTCTTTCAAAAATTTTTCTCCCCATACTCTCCCGCCATTTGCGCAAAAACCACCATGTATCAACGCAAAAAAAGACACCCTGCCCCGCAGGATGTCTTTTTCAATGTCTGCCGCCTCTTTATTTCTGAGCCTCCGTCTTGGGAGGGAACTTCACCCGCAGCACATACCACAAGGCTCCCGCCAGACAGATGGAAGAATAGGTTCCGCACACGATGCCTACCATCAGGGGCAGGGCAAAATCCCGAATGCTGGTGACGCCCAGAATGTACAGCACCGCCACCATGATGAAGGTGGTGAGGGAAGTAAAAATACTTCTGGACATGGTATTGGTAATACTCTTGTTTATAGTCTCCTTCAGGTCGTCCTTGTGGGTCATGGTTCCCATGTTCTCCCGGATACGGTCAAAAATGACGATGGTTGCATTGATGGAATAACCCACGATGGTCAGCATACAAGCCACGAAGGTATTGCTCACGGATATTCTCACCGCCGCGTAGAAGGCCAGCACTATCAGCACGTCGTGGAGCAGGGCCGCGATGCTGCTGATGCCGAAACGGATGTCGCTGAAGCGGATTCTGATATAGATCAGCATACAGATGATTGCCACTGCCACAGACAAGATGGTGTCGGATTTCATCTCGTTGCTGATGGTGGAGCTGATGGTCTCCGAAGTCACCATGCTCTCGTCGATTCCGAACTTCTCCGCCAGCATCTCGTTGACCGCCTCCCTCTGCTCTACATTCAGGGTAGCCGTCTTGAAAATCACCTCGTTGGAATCCTGCACCGTCTGAATCTGCACCGCGCCGCCTGCGATCCCCTCGATCAGAGGAGCCACCTCTGCGTTGGCCTTCTCCAGAGTCATCTCCTCTTTAAAAGTCACCGTGGTGGCCGTTCCGCCCTTGAACTCCAGACTATAGTTTAAGGCATCCCCGCCGGTTGCCTTGTATACGCCCATGACCACAAAGCCTGCCACGATCAGTCCTGCAGAAATTCCAAAAAAGAATGCCTTTTTGGAAAGGAAATTCAATGTCTTATGCTCTTTTCCAACTCCGTAGAGCTTCTCGCTCTTAAGCCCCAGCGCATAGAAGGCGTACAGAAGGTATCTGGTCACAACCAGCGCGGTAAACATGGAGAGCACGATACCCAGCGCCAGCGTCTGGGCGAAGCCCTTCACGCTCCCCGGACCCAATACCAGCAGGACTGCTGCCGCGATCAGGGTTGTGATATTGCCGTCGATAATGGCGGAAAGCGCCTTGTCAAAGCCCGCCTTCACCGCATTGCGGACGGTCTTGCCCGACGCAAGCTCCTCCCGGATACGGGCGAAAATAATTACATTGGCATCCACCGCCATGCCTATGGACAGAATGATGCCCGCAACGCCGGACAAGGTCAGAGTCATGTCAAAGCCGTTCAAAAGCAGCACCACCAGCGCCACATACACCAGCAGGCCGATGGCAGACGCCACGCCGGGCAGCAGATACACCACGATCATGAAAACGGCTACGATGCACAGACCGATGGCCCCCGCCTTCAGGCTCGTGTCGATAGCCTCAACCCCCAGCTGGGCTCCCACCACCTTGGAATGCAGCTCCTCCAGCTCCAGCCTCAGGCCGCCGATGCGGATGGTGGACGCAAGGCTCTCCGCTCTCTCGAAGGACTCCATGGGGGAAATCTGTGCGCTGCCGTCCGTGATGACCGCTTTTACGTTGGGAGCGCTGATGATTGCGCCATCATAATAGATAGCCAGAGTCTCTCCCTTGTCAAAGGCCCTCTGGGTGGCCTGGGCGAACTTTTCCTTTCCCTCGTCGGTCATGGTCAGATCCACCGCGTTCACCGTTCCCAGCTTGTCGTTTACGGTGCCTGCACGGGCATCCTTCACATCCGTGCCCTGCAGCATGACGGAACCGTCCTCTAACAGCTCGTCGATGGTCTTGTTCAGCACGTAGGCGTAGCCATAGGTGCCGTCCTCATTGCGCACCGACTGCTGCACATAGTTCTGGTTCCCCTCCGAATCCGTCTGGGAAATAAAGTACAATGCTCCGGGCCTGCCCAGCTCCTGCAGAATCGCGTTGGCATCGCTGACTCCGGGAATCTCAATATTGATCCGGTTTGCGCCTTCCTGATACACAATGGCCTCAGTGCTGTAGCCCTCCACACGCTTCTGAAGCTTTGCGATGGTATCCTGCATGTCCGTGGAACTGGGATTCTCCTCCCCCACCACCTGATAGGTGATGCTGACGCCCCCGGCCAGATCCAGACCAAGGTTCACATCCGACGCGCTGCCGTCCCCTTCTGCGTTCACACCGAACAGATCCACATAAGTGACCCCGGCTAAAAGCAGCAGGACGCACAGAAGCACCGCTATCGCTTTGTTCTTACTCATATCCCTTTTTCCTTTCTTTTGGTATCTTTTTATGTTTCCGCCCTTGAATGCCATTCCCTGCAGCAAACGCCGCGAATGCACAAAGTTTAAGCAGCGAAGGGATCCGCTGCTCGCAAAAGCTTAATACAAGAAGTCTTAAGCCAGTATACCATAAAATATATTTTTGTAAAAGGTTTTTCTGTAAAAAGAAATACTTTTTAAAGGAAGAGATGATTTTTCATCCCCTTTTTTGCCTTTTGGTTCCCTCAAGCCCTTATGGAAAAGTCCGGCGTTCCCATATACGGGCTTCTTCCTCCCTAAGAGCGCCCTTCAGCTCAACATCCCTCCCAGCATGCCGCCGCCCGCGCAAAGCACCAGAGTCGTAAAAAAGGAGCTTCCCATCTGGATGTTTCCTTTCCCTACGATCAGAGAGACCGCGGTCAATATGAGGAAATAAGCTCCGCCCAGCAAAAGTCCCCACAAAAACCTTCTGCTCTTCATCCGCTTTCCCGCAAGAAAGCCTCCCAAGGCCGTCGCCGCCACATAGATCACAATGATGGCCATGTTTACGGCCTTTTCCCCCAGCTGCAGCTTATACAGCAAAAACGCAAGCACTCCCAGCATCAGCACCGTCAATATGTACGAAAAAAGAAGACTCTTCAGCAAAAACGCCACCGGCACTCCCGATGCTTTCTCCATCCGTTCCAAATCCTTCATCTCACCCTCCTAGTCCGCCCCTGAGGCACGCCTGATAAGTCCTTGTCCTGCCCGCCTCAGCAGTCTATAAACTTTTTATTAAATCATATGCCGGAGAGTCCCGGAACTTGACAAACACTTATCTGTTATAGTATATTAATCTCTAAATGTACTGCAAAATAAAAAATAAAGGAGTGAACTTTTTTGGACGTTCCAGGTGCCCTACAACTTTTAGTACTGTTTTTTCTGGTTTTCCTATCCTGCTTTTTTTCCTCGGCGGAGACTGCTTTCAGCACTGTCAACCGCATACGGCTCCGAGCGCTGGAGGAAGAGGGCAACAAGCGCGCTGCAAGGGTGAATAAAATCCTTGAAAACTACAGCAAAATGCTCAGCGCCATTCTCATCGGCAACAATATCGTAAATCTGTCAGCCTCATCTCTGGCCACAACTCTTGCCATGCGTATCAGCATGCCTGTAGGCATCGCCACGGGTATACTGACCATCGTGATCCTGCTTTTCGGTGAAATCGTTCCCAAGACATGGGCCATGACCTCCTCTGAGAAGATATCCCTTGCTTACAGCGGAATTATTTACGGTCTGGTACAGCTTCTCACCCCCGTTATCTTCGTGGTGGACAAAACCGCCAATGGTATCCTGCGCATGATGCGCATCGATCCCAGCAAGAAGATCACCACTATGACCGAGGCCGAACTGCGCACCTATGTGGATGTGAGTCATGAAGACGGCGTCATCGAGACCGAAGAAAAGGAAATGATCTACAATGTGTTCGACTTCTCCGACGCCCGGGCCAAGGACATCATGATCCCCAGAATCAACATGGTATCCGCGGACATCAACAGCACCTACGAGGAAGTGCTGGCCATATTCCGAAGCTCCATGTATACCCGTCTTCCCGTCTATCAGGAGGATCAGGACAACATTGTAGGCTTCATCAATATCAAGGATTTCATCCTTACGGAGCATGGCGCCGAGTTCCACATCAAATCCATCCTCCGCAATGCACATTATACATACGAGTTCAAAAAGGTGGCCGACCTGCTCTATGAGCTTCGGGAAAAGACCACCAGCGTCACCTTCGTGCTGAACGAATACGGCGCCACCATAGGCATGATCACTCTGGAAGATCTGCTGGAGGAAATCGTCGGAGAGATCCGGGACGAATACGACGCGGACGAGAAAGAACTGATCAAGAAGATGGACGAACGTACCTATCTGGTAGAAGGAAGCATGAAGCTGGACGATATCAACAATGCTCTGGGCACTAAGCTGGACAGTGACGATTATGATTCCATAGGCGGAATTATCATTGAATGTCTGAACAGCCTGCCTGAAGACGGAGAAGAAGTTTCTTTGCCCAGCGGTATCCGGCTGAAGGTTCACGGCATAGACCAGACGCGAATCGTCAAGGTTCTTCTGACCCTCCCGGAGGAGGAAGCTCCCAAGGAGGAAGGCTCCGAGGAAGAAGAGGAAAAAAGCGAAAAGGGCGAGTAACGCCCCTGACAGACAAAGGCCGCAGCCGATTTGCTGCGGCCTTTTTTCGTCTCATCCAAAGCGCCCCCCAAGATAGTCCTGGGTCCTCTTATCCTTGGGCCGGCAGAATATGCTGTCCGCCGTCCCTGCCTCCACCACCTCCCCCGCCAGAAAAAAGGCCGCATCCTCCGATATTCTGGCCGCCTGCTGCATATTGTGGGTCACTACAACCAAAGTATATTTTTTCTTTAAACCGGATATAAGCTCTTCTATCTTCAATGTGGATATGGGATCCAGCGCTGATGTAGGCTCATCCATCAGCAATACCTCCGGCTCCACCGCAAGCGCCCTGGCAATGCAGATCCTCTGCTGCTGTCCCCCGGACAGCCCCAGAGCCGGCCGGTCCAGCTGGTCCTTCACCTCCTCAAAAACCGCCGCCCGCTGCAGGGCCTCCTCCACCCTCCGGTCCAGCTCCGCCCCGTTTCTCAGCCCATGAAGTCTGGGGCCATAGGCAATGTTGTCGTAGATGCTCATGGGAAACGGGCTTGGCTGTTGGAATACCATGCCCACCTTCTTGCGCAGCAGGACAGTATTGACCCTCTTGTCATAGACATCCTCCCCGTCCAGCAGAAGCCTTCCCTCTATTTTCACCCCGTCCACCAGATCGTTCATGCGGTTGATGCATTTCAAAAATGTGGATTTGCCGCATCCGCTTGGGCCGATCAGCGCCGTCACCGCATTCCCCCGGATCTCCAGACATATGTTTTTCAGCGCATGTTTTCCCCCATAATGGAGCTCCAGACCCAAAGCCTGTATCTTTCCCTCTTTCATCCCCACTCCCTACTTCCCGGCCATGCCCTTCACGGCAAGCCTCAGCAGCAGGTTCCCTGCCAGAACGATCAGGAGCAGGACGCAGCTGATCCCAAAGGCCGTGCCGAACTCTCCTCTTTGCACCTGCAGGTACAGCTCGATGGTGAGGGTTCCGCCTGAATCGAATATCTTGTCCTTAAGCCCCGTCAGGATCTCACCGATCCCTCTTCCCAGACGGGGCAGATTCCTTGCGCTGCCTGCGGTGAAGAGCAGCGCCGCCGACTCCCCCACGATACGTCCCACTGCCAGCGTCACCCCGGTGAGTATTCCGGGGCGGGCGGACGGAAGCAGGACCGTGCGTATCATATGCCATTTCGTGGCCCCCATGCCCAGAGCGGCACTGCGGAAGCCTTCCGGCACCGCCCGCAGCGCCTCCTGCGTGTTCTTTGTGATCAGAGGCAGTACCGCCAGCGCAAGGGTCAGAGCGCCGCTCAGCAAAGAATACCCCAGCCCCAGAACCTCCCCGAAAAGCACCATTCCGAATAGACCGAATATAACGGAGGGAATGCCGGACAAGGTATCCATGGCCAGTCCCACCAGACTGTTCAGCCTCCCCGGCCCCGCATACTCATTCAGAAAAACCGCCGTCCCCACCCCCAGAGGAACCGAGACGGCCAATGCCATAATGACTATGTACAAGGTGTTCACCAGATTGCCCCCGATCCCCACCGTCCCCTTCAATAAGCTTGTGACCGAGGTAAAAAAGTCCAGACTCAGCTCTCGGAATCCCTTGAAGAACAGATATCCTATCATGCCAAGGAGCAGGAACAGAGAAAGGTATGCCGCTCCATGGACGGCTGCCAGCACGAACGCTTCTCCCGGCCCTCTCTTCCGGGGTCTTAAGATGCTATCCACTTTGTCCCCCTTTCCTAAGGCTCCTTCCCAGAAGCATGTTAAACAGCATGATAAGCAGAAACAAAACCAGCCCAATGGTAAACAGCATTTGCCTATGAATTCCGTGAGAATACCCCATTTCGCTGACGATGGTGGTGGTAAGGAAGCGAACGGAATGAAAGGGCAGGGGAATATCCACGCTGTTTCCTGCCACAAGCATGACGGCAGTAGCCTCTCCCAGCGCCCTTCCCAGCCCCAGAACCACGGCCGCGGCAATTCCCGATCTGGCCGCCGGCAGAACCACCCGAAAAACAGTCTGTACCTGAGAGGCTCCCAGTGCCAGTGAGGCTGCCCGGATATCCGGCGACACCCTGCGTATGGCAGTCTCGCTGACATTGATGACCGTGGGCAGGATCATCACCGCCAGCACCAGCGACGCCGAGAGCAAGTTTGCTCCGCCGGTGAACCTATGTGCCGGCGAATCCGCAAATAGCTTCAGCTCCAGCCTATACATCAGAGGGTTCAATAGGTAGACCCCCAGCAGTCCGTAGACTACCGAGGGAATTCCTGCCAGCAGCTCCACCGCGGCCCGGACTGTCCCCGCGGCCCTTTTTCCCGATATCTCCACCAGAAACACGGCTGTCAGAACCCCTATGGGCATACCAATCAGCGCCGCCAGAAGGGCTCCTGCCAAAGAGGCAAGAATCATCTGAAGCATGCCGTACCGGGGATCGGCCGCCACAGGCTTCCAGACCGTGCCAAACAGAGCCTCTCCCATCCCCACCTCCTTCAGCGCCGGAATGCCGTTAGAGACCACATAAAAGAAAAGGGCTGTCACCGCCAGAACGGAGATGACTGCGCCAAACAGAAGCACAGCCCCGGCAACGGCATCCCACAGAGCTGGCTTCCCCGCCTCTCCCATGATGGAAATCCCCGTCTCTTTTCTTCCATTTTCATCCCTCCTCAACGGGTGCTCTTTTGTCTTTTTTGCTGTGTATGTACCTGACAATGCTTCCATATGCCCCTCTCTAAGCCTTTTTTCCAGTTGCCGTCTCTTTGTTTCAGCCTCCCTTTCCGTTCATACCGAAATCCAGCATCCTCTCCACGATCTTTTGTCCCTCCGGGCTGTACACAAACCGAAACCATTCCCGCACCAGAGCGGACTGAGCGGACATATCTCCCTTGGTGGCCATGATATAGGGACTGGCCAAGCCATACTTTCCCTCCCGGACATTTTCCCCAGTGGCTTTTGCGCCGTCCAGACTCAGCAGGCGAACCGTATCGTTTGCAGTGTCAAGGGACAGATAGCCTATGGCTCCCGGAGTCCTTGATACTCTGGCCATGACGGCTCCCGCGCTGTCCATCTCATTGGCATGAACGCACCCATCCTCCAGATCAAGACTTTCCTCGAAGGCCTCCCTTGTGCCCGAACCGGCCTCCCGGCCCACCACCACAATCGGCAGATCCTCCCCGCCCACATCCTTCCACCGCGTTATCCTGCCCCCGTAGATATCTGCAAGCTGTCCCTTCGTCAGATTCTGAACCGGATTTGAGGGATCCACGCACACCGCTATGCCGCAGACAGCCACCTTGTTCTCCACCATGCCTGCAGCCGCCTCCTCCGGGCTGATGCTCCGGGATAGATTTGCTATGTCCGCACTGCCCTTCATGACTGCTTCTGCCCCGGCGCTGGAGCCAATAAACTCTATGGTCACTGTCACTCCGGGGTGCTCTTCCATGAACGCCTCTGCCAATGCGCCTGCCAGCTTCTCCATAGAAGTGCTGCCTGCCATCCGTATGGTCCCCTCAAGCTCCGGCGGTCCCTCCCCATGAGTCCTCCGGGATCCGGTGATTCCCAAGAAAAACGCCGCCATCCCCAGAAGGACAATCCACCTCCAGACTCCTTTCCCCGCCCCGTCTCCGGCGCCACTCCTCAGCTGCTCCATACTGTGGCAAGGATACCGTCTGCAATGGCCTTGGCAATGTCATTGAAACGTTCGTCAAAAAGTCTGTTGTCGCTATCCGAATTGATGAATCCCACTTCCGTCAGAACCGCCGGCATCTGGCTTCCGCTCAGTACCACCAAGTCCTTTCTCTCATTGACCCCCTGATTTGCGAACCCCAGCTCCTCCAGTCTGGCATTGATATTTTCCGCCAGCCTTGCAGCCTCCCCGTAACGATTGTAAACCAGCGACTCCACCCCGGTATATTGATTCGGGTAAGGGCTGGAATTACGATGAATGGACACAAAATAGTCCCCCCTCACCGCATTTGCCTCTTCTGTCTTCTGGGCCGGGGATTCATAGACATCCGATGTTCTGGTATAGTACACGTCCACGCCGTTTCTCTCCAGAATGTTCCCTACCTCCATGGAAAGGGCAAGCACATCGTCCTTCTCTCTCCTGCCGCCGTACACTGCACCCGGATTGGCTCCTCCGTGCCCTGCGTCGATTACCACCAAAGCCATAAAAAAAGCCCCCCACATATCTTATTATAAGATATGTGGAAGGTCTGTCCCTAGTTCCTATATTCAGAGACTTTCTTCTGGATGCGCCTGCCTTCCGGCCTACAGATTCGTGTCCACCATGGCGCCCTTGATATCCTCCGTCACCAGATGCATCTTATTGACCACATTCTGAACCTCCTGACGGATCTGCTCTTGTGTGCTCTTCAGATCTGCCATCTCGTCAATGGGCATATCCTCCATGAGATCCTCCAGCTCTTCCTCGTTCTCCTTGCGCTCCTCAAGAAGTTCTTCCTGCTCTTCCCTCTCCTCCTTGATCTCTTCCGCCTCTTCCTCTCTGTTTTCCTGCTCCTCGTCGATATGATCCTTAGCCTCTTCTATGACCATCCCAAGGATCTCGTCTCTGGCAGCCTTCAGCACCTCATCCGCATCCGCCTGAGCGTCCACCATGGTATGATGCTTGCGGCGCTCATCCCGAATCCCTCGGATCACCGCATTCTCCGTCACGATCTCCTTCTGCAGGTCATAGGCGGCGGAGGCGTATTCCCACAATTGTCTATTCAGTTCCATGCCGCGGCTCATATATTCGCTCATCCCCCCGGCCTGCAGCTGGGCAACACGCTCTTCCTCCTCTTCCGTCAGCTGCATCCCTATCCAAGGATGAGATTGGGCCCCATAGGCCTTGTTAAGCAGCTCCAGATCCTTCTGTTCCTGACTGTCCGGATCTATGTGATATTCCTCCCTCAATGCCTCGCTCTGCTCCCTGCAGTCCCTCATGGCGTCCTGCACACCCTTATAATCGGAGAGCAGCTCCTTCAGACGGTCCTTGCTCCGGCCAATTTCCGCGTCCATCTTTCTGTCTCCGTCCCAGGCATCCCCGACGATCTTCAGCGCGCGCTCCTGCGCCTGAGCCTTCCTTTGCTGTATTCTGTCCCTCAGAGGAAAATCCGTCAATAGGTTCCCGGCATATATGGTTTTTCTGTTTGCTTCGGAGGCATTCTTCTCGTTTGCCTTTTCCCCCTGAGCAATATCCCGGGTATCTCCGGAAAAAACGGTTATATTATTCTGTATCCTCATGACTGTCTCCTCCTCGTTAAGCTCCCTTTGGCAAAAAACTCCTGAACCTGAATGTCTTGGATATTACTTCCATATTATCTATATCGGTTCATTCCAAAGAATTCTTGAGCAAGCGGCCCCCCTTTTTCTGATCCGTTTTTCTATTCTGCGGATCTGACCTCTTCATCCTGCGGCTTTGGTCTCCTCAGCCTGCGAACTGGGAATTGTACAGCGTGGCATAAAATCCCTTCTGTGCCAGCAGCGTCTCGTGATTGCCCTGCTCGATAATATTGCCATCCTTCATGACCAGAATGATGTCCGCCTCCCGGATGGTGGAAAGCCTATGAGCTACGATAAAGCTGGTTCTCCCTTCCATCATCCTTGCAAAGGCATTCTGAATCTTGATCTCCGTTCGGGTGTCGATGGAGGAGGTTGCCTCGTCCAAAATGAGCATGGGAGGAAGGCACAGCATCACTCTGGCAATACAAAGCAGCTGTTTCTGGCCCTGAGACAGGCTTCCTCCGTCCTCTGTAATCACCGTATCATAGCCATTGGGAAGCCTCTTGATGAAGCTGTGGGCATGGGCCTCCTTGGCCGCCTGAATGACCTCCTCCTCCGAGGCTTCCGGCTTTCCCATCCGTATATTGTCCCGGATGGTTCCCGCCCGCAGCCAAGTCTCCTGAAGCACCATGCCGTAGCTGGTTCTCAGGCTCCCTCTGGTGATATTCCGGATGTCCGTTCCGTCCACCTTGATGGCGCCGCTGTCCACATCATAGAACCGCATCAGCAGATTGATCACGGTGGTCTTGCCGCATCCGGTAGGCCCCACGATGGCCACTCTCTGGCCCGGCCTCACCTCCAGATTGAAGTTCTCTATCAGCTTCCGATCCGGCACATAGGAAAAATGCACTCCCTCCAGCGCCACATTGCCTTGGGCGTCCGTCAGCACCCTTGCCCCCTCCTTGTCAGGAACCTGAGGCTCTTCGTCTATCAGGGCAAAAATCCGGCCCGCGCAGGCCAGCGCGTTCTGCAGCTCCGTCACCACCCCCGAGATCTCGTTGAAGGGCTTGGTATATTGGTTGGCATAGCTCAAAAAGCAGGAAAGCCGTCCCACGCTGATGCCCCGCCCGATGGCCACGAAGGCTCCGAAGATGCCCACTCCCGCATAGACCAGACTGTTCACAAAGCGGGTGGCAGGATTGGTGATGGAGGAGAAGAAAATGGCCTTTAAAGAGCACTTCTCCAGCCTGCCGTTGATCTCGGCAAACTGCTCCCTCACTGCTTTCTCTCTGGAGAAAGTCTTCACGATCTTCTGACTGCCCACCATCTCCTCGATCAGAGAGGTCTGCTCCCCTCTGGTCTCCGACTGCAGCTTGAACATGGAAAAGGTTCTGGTTGCTATAAATCTGGCCACCAAAAAGGAGACCGGCGTGATGCATACAACCACCAGCGCGATGGGCACGTTGGTGGCCATCATGAATATCAGAGTGCCTCCTATGGTCAGCACCCCGGTGAAAAGCTGGGTAAAGCCCATGAGCAGGCCGTCCGCAAAGGTGTCCACATCCGCAACCACCCTGCTAACGATATCCCCGTAGGCCTGCGCGTCCAAATATTTCAAGGGCAGCTGCCCCAGTCTATGGAAGGCGTCCTCTCTGATATCCTTCACCACATGATAGGTGATATGATTGTTGCAGGTGTTCATCAGCCACTGGGCCAGCGCCGTGACGGCCATGGCGATCCCTATCTTTTTCATGATGGAGAATACTCCCGGAAAATCCACTTCGCCCTTCCCGATCAATAGATCCACCGCATCTCCGGTAAGGATAGGCACATACAGCGTCAATACCACTGTCAGGGCCGCCAGCACCAAGGAGACGCCTACCATGAACCAATATCTGCGGATGTATGTGAGAACCTGACGCAGGGCCGCCATCTGTCCCGATCCTTTGCGCTGCTCATTCATCTTGGTTGTCTTATTGTCCGCCGCCATTTCATCTGCCTCCTTTCTCTGCCGGGTTTTCCGAAGCCATCTTCGGCGCCCCCTGAGACTTCGGCCGTTCCTCAGGATACTGAGAATAATAAATCTCCTGATATACTTCGCAGCCTCCAAGAAGCTCCTCATGGGTTCCCATTCCTGCCACCGCACCGTCATCCATAACGATGATCTTATCCGCGTGAAGGATGGAGGAGGCCCTCTGAGACACTATGAATGTGGTCACATCCCCGTCCAGCTGCCGCAGCGCCGTCCGAAGTCTTGCATCCGTGGCATAATCCAATGCCGATGCACTGTCGTCAAGGATCAAAAGCTCCGGCCTGCGCACCAGCGCTCTGGCTATGGTCAGCCTCTGCCTCTGGCCTCCCGACAGATTCTTGCCGTTCTGGGCGATCTGGGCATCCAGTCCGTCCTTTTTGCCCTCAACCACCTCTCTGGCCTGCGCCCTGTCGATGGCCTGCCACATCTCGTCCTCTGTGGCGTCAGCCTTTCCCCACTGCAGATTGCTTCGGATGGTTCCCTTGAAAAGCACCGCCTTCTGAGGAACCACTCCCACCAGACTGCGAAGCTCCTCCTCCGGCATCAGCCGGATGTCTTTGCCCTTCAGACGCACGGTTCCCTCCGTGGCCGGATAGAAGCCGGGAATCATGTTCACCAGCGAAGTCTTTCCCGAACCGGTTCCGCCGATCACACCCACGGTCTCTCCCTTGTTTATGGTAAAGTCGATCCCGTGCAATGTAGGCGCTCCTGCCCCGGCATAGGTCAAGGATACATGGTCAAACTGCAGATAGGGAACCGGGTCTGTCAAGGCATTTTCCCCCGCTTTCTGTTCCTTTGAAGCCTTCTCCCCATCATGGGACACGGCTCCTTCCGCCCTCAGCCAAGGGTCGTTCTGAATCTCAAACACTCCCGCCACTCTGTCCGCACAAGCCAAAGCCTTGGTGATGGTGACGATGAGGTTTGCCAGCTTCACCAGCTCTACCAGAATCTGGGACATATAGTTGATGATGGCCACCACCTGTCCCTGTGTCAGATTCCCTATGTTCACCTGTATCGCCCCCGTATAGATCAGTGCTATGATGGCACCGTTGACGATCACGTAAGTCACCGGATTCATGACGGCGCTGATCTTTCCCACGAAAATCTGGCTGCGGGCAAGAGCCTCGGTATAATCCTTGAATCTCCCCTCCTCTTCCTCCTCCTTGTGGAAGGCCCGGATAACCCTGACTCCCGTAAGGTTCTCTCTGGTGATCCCCAGAACCTTGTCCAAGCCCGCCTGCACCTTTTTGTATAGGGGCATGGTCCACATCATGATGCCGAACACCACCACAGCCAGCAGCGGAATGGCCACCACAAAGATCAATGCGCTTTTCACGTCTATGGTAAATGCCATGATCATGGCCCCGAATACAATGATGGGAGATCTGAGAAACAGCCGCAGTACCATATTCACCCCGGACTGCACCTGATTGATATCGCTGGTCATGCGGGTTATCATGGTAGAAGTTCCCGCCTTGTCGATATTGGTAAAATTAAGGCTCTGAATGTGGTCGAACAAAGCCTGACGAAGCTTGGTGGAAAAGCCCACTGCAGCTTTGGCGGCAAAAAACTGTGCCGTGATGGAGGACACCAGCCCCACCACTGCCAGCGTCAGCAGGCACAGCCCCATCCTGACGATATGCCCCCTATCCACGTTAATCAGATCCCCGATGCCCTTATCGATAATGCTGGCCATCACCAAAGGCACCAGAAGCTCGAAAAAGGCCTCCAAAAGCTTAAAAAGCGGCGCTAAGACAGATTCTTTTTTATAATCCCTCAAATATTTCAGCAATCTTTTCATCCTTCAATACTCCTACCGAACATAATTTCCATACCTGCAGGCCGCAATGCTGTACCCCTCCACAGCAGGAACCTGCTCCCAGATAAGGCGCCTCCCCTCCGGCAGCTCTTCCTCTCCCGGCAATAGGTTTACCCCAACCCCATCCCCGATTCCTCCTCCAGTGAGCTTGCCGTAGGCCTCCTTTCTGGCCCATAGACGAAAAAAGGCTTCCTGAGCCTCACCTTTCAGGGACAGCCGCTCCAGCGCCGCTTTCTCCCTCTCCGAGAAAAATCTCCCCGCCAGACGCCCTATATCGCATCTTCTATGCTGCTGGATGTCCGCCCCTATTTCCTGCTGGGACAGGACACAGAGCACATAATCCCCGGAGTGGGAAATGCTGAAAAAGAAAGGATACTCCCTCAGATAGGGCTTTCCCTTGTCCCCGTATGCATAGCGGATGAGAATGGAGGGCATGGGCTCAAGATGCGCCAGAAGCCCGCTTACGCCGTACCGCTGCCAGCACTCTTTTCCCGTTTCCCCTGCAGATATCCTTTCTGCAATCCCTATGGCCTCCGCCACAGCCAGCTGCAGCAGCAGCCCTGCTCCCAGAGAGGCCGCCTGGCCTCTTCCCGGTCTCATGGCTGCCGCCTTCTCCTGACGATGCCCATCCACTCTGGCAAAGGCTCTCTGAAACAGCCGGCCCCCGACTCCCTGAGCCGGCCCTCTTTCCAAAGCCGTTCCCTCCCCAGAATGCTCTCCCGGAGGGTTGCCAGCCGCCCTATTCATTTCTTCCCCGGAAGCCGCATCTCTCTCCGAAAGCCTCTTTCCTTCCGGGGATCCCTCCAGTTCGGAAAGCAGTTCCCCTATAGAGAGCAGATATCCCCGCAAAGCATTATCTCCCTTCCGCCCTTTTGCAGCAACACTCTATTCCGTGATCCGCAGATGCAGCTCTTCCAGCTGCTTCTCGTCCACGGTTCCCGGCGCTTCAGACATCAGGCAGGAAGCGTCCTTGATCTTGGGGAACGCGATCACGTCCCGGATATTGTCCGTATGGGCCAGCTGCATCACAAAACGCTCCAGCCCGATGGCCAGCCCCGCGTGAGGGGGCACTCCGTACTTGAAGGCATCCATCAGAAATCCGAACTGCTCATGGGCCTTCTCCTTGGTAAATCCCAGCGCCTGGAACATTCTCTCCTGCACATCGCTCTGGAAGATTCTCACGCTGCCGCCTCCCAGCTCCATACCGTTTACCACTATATCATAGGCCTTTGCCCGCACCTTGCCCGGCTCCGTCTCCAGCAGCTCCAGATCCTCCTCCATAGGCATGGTGAAGGGATGGTGCATGGCCACATATCTCTCCTCCTCATCGCTCCACTCAAACTGCGGGAACTCCGTCACCCAGAGGAAATGATATACATTGTCATCCAGCAATCCAAGCTGCTTTGCAAGCTCCACACGCAGGGCCCCCAGCACGGACCAGACCAGCTTCAGCCTATCGGCGGCAAAAAGAAGCAGGTCTCCCGGCTCCCCGCCCATGGCCTCCACCAGACGCTTCAGCTCCTCCTCGGTCATGAATTTCGCAAAGGAGGATTTATAGCTGCCGTCCCCAAGCACCGCCAGATACGCCAGCCCCTTCACGCCGTAGCCCTTAGCGAACTCCACCAGCCCGTCGATCTTCTTTCTGGGCATCTCCGCCTGCCCCTTCACATTGATTCCCCTGACACTGCCGCCTGCCTCCAGAGCCCCCGTGAACACACCGAAGCCACAGCCTGCCACGGTTCCCGACACATCCACCAGCTCCATGCCAAAGCGGGTGTCCGGCTTGTCGGAGCCAAAACGGTTCATGGCCTCGTTCCAGGTCATCCTTCTGATAGGCAGGGGGATCTCCAGACCTATGGCGTCCTGACAGACCTTTGCCACCATCCGCTCCGTGACGTCGATCACATCCTCCATATCCACAAAGGACATCTCCATGTCAATCTGGGTGAACTCAGGCTGTCTGTCGGCTCTGAGGTCTTCATCCCTGAAGCATTTGGCAATCTGGAAATACCTATCATACCCCGAACACATCAGAAGCTGCTTGAATATCTGCGGGGACTGGGGCAGGGCATAGAAACAGCCGTGATGGATACGGCTGGGCACCAGATAGTCCCTCGCCCCCTCAGGGGTGGATTTATTCAGAATAGGAGTCTCCACCTCCAGAAACCCCTCTTCCTTCAGGAAGGCATGCACCGCCGCTGTCATCCTGCTGCGCAGCATGAGATTCCTCTGCAGATCCGGTCTGCGCAGATCCAGATAACGGTATTTTAAGCGCAGCTCCTCCTTGGTCTTGGAATCTGCCTCTATGGGAAAAGGCGGCGTCTCCGCCTCGGACAAAATGCGGGCCGAAGTTGCCCTGACCTCGATCTCCCCGGTGGCAAGATTTTCGTTCACCGCCCCGGAGCGTCTCTCCACTCTGCCCTCTACCGCCACCACAAACTCGCTGCGAAGCCGCTCGGCCTTGGCAAAAACCTCCTGCCCGCAGTCGGCCTCCTCAAAGATCACCTGCAGAATACCCGCTCTGTCCCGCAGGTCCACGAAGATGATGCCTCCCTTGTTGCGCTGCTTCTGCACCCATCCCATGACGGTGACGGTCTCCCCTATGTTTGCTGCGGAAAGCTCCCCGCAGCGATGCGTCCTCTTCAAACCCTTCATTGATTCTGCCATACTGTTTCCTCTTTCTCTGCCCCTTGTCCGGAGCGGTATTTACTCTTTCTCCTGATGATCCCCTTGGGCTTTCGCCCCTTCAGCTTTATACTTCGTTTCCTCAGGCCTCACTGCTTCAGCGCTTCCCTATAGATCTCCACGAACTCCTCGTAGCCCTCCGCCGTCAGCTGCTCCTTCTGGAATTTCTTATTCTTGTTCATCCTGACTACCAAGGCCTGCGCTCCCTGCTCTCTGGCCTTCTGGGCCTTTTCCATCACATCGCACAGAGCCTGCCCCTTCACGCCCTTCTCCACCAGATAGACGATCTTTTTCCCGCAGGGCACCTCGAAGCCCCTCTCCGTAAGCAGCAGGATGATACGCTCAAAGCCGATGGAAAAGCCGCAGGCCGGCACATCGTTGCCGGTAAACTTCCCCACCATCCTATCATATCTTCCTCCCCCTCCGCAGCTGCCCTCAAACCCCGGGATGGAAACCTCAAAGATCGTTCCCGTATAATAGGACATGCCGCGGACTAAAGTGGCATCGAACACCATCTTGAAATCAGCCGTCTTGGTGGCACCGACATTGTCTATGATCTCCTGCAGGCCCTCCGACACCGACTGTTCCAGAACTCCCTCCAGCGCCTGCGCCAGATACGCCACGCCGTTCTCCGCCTCTTCCAGATTCCTATACAGCTCCAGATACCGCCTCACACAGCTCTCATCATAGCCGCTGCCCAGCAGCTCTGCCTCCACCCCCACAAGGCCGATCTTATCCATCTTGTCCAAGGTAATGAAAATACTGTCATATGCCCCCTCCGGGAAGCCGCTGTACTGCGCCATTGCCTTTAATATCCGTCTGTCGTTGATGCGGATCTCAAACCCCTTGAACCCCAGCCTGCCCAGAGTGGTTGTGGTGGCAAGGATCAGCTCAATCTCCGCCAGATTGGAAGGCTCTCCCAAAATGTCGATGTCGCACTGCATAAGCTGACGGTAACGTCCTCTCTGAGGTCTGTCCGCCCTCCATACATTGCCCATCTGCAGCGCCTTGAAGGGAGACGGCAGCTGTGCGGCATGATTGGAATAGTAGCGCACCAGCGGCACCGTCAGATCGTAGCGCAGCCCGCCGTCCACCACTTCCTCCTCCGATTGCGCCTCCGCCACGTTCAGTTTCTCGCCGCGCTTTAAAATCTTGAATATCAGCTTTTCGTTATCGCCGCCCTGCTTGCTGGTCAGATTGGCGATGCTCTCCACACAAGGAGTCTCCATGGAACAAAATCCGTACTTTCCATAGGTTTCCTTGATTATCCCGACTACATAGTCACGAATGGCCATCTCCTCAGGCAGAATATCACGCATTCCCGTCACGGGCTTCTTGTTCAGAGCCATAATCCATTCTCCTTCCCAAATCTCAATCTCCTCCGCCGACAAATCCCCTATGACTGCCTCCGGCTGTCCGCTGGCAGAATATACAACAATAGAAAGCCCGCCAAGCGTTCTTTCTATTGTTCTGTAATTGCTCCATATATCATATATTTTTTCGACACACCTGTCAATAGAAATAGAGAAATCATACCTGCCGGTTCTGCTAATCCCGCATAAAAATATCTCTGGTGTAAACCTTCTCTTTCACATCCTCCAATCGGGTATCATATCGGTTCGCAAGAATCACGTCACAATCCTGCTTAAATCTATTCAAATCATTTACGATTGTATTTCCGCAAAAAAATGTTCCGTCTTCAAGCGTCGGCTCATAGATCAGGATCCTCGCTCCCTTTTCCTGAATCCGTCTCATAATACCCTGAATCGATGAATTGCGGAAATTGTCAGAATCACTCTTCATAGTGAGCCGATATACACCTACAGTACAATTTTGCTTGACCGTTTTGCTGCCCTTGCCGTAGGCGCCGGCAAGCTGCAGCACACGATCTGCAATAAAGTCCTTTCGGGTACGGTTGGATTCTACGATGGCGGACATCATATTTTGGGGCACGTTCGTATAATTGGCCAATAATTGTTTTGAATCCTTGGGCAGACAGTACCCTCCATAGCCAAAAGAGGGGTTGTTGTAATCGGCGCCGATTCTAGGGTCCAGACATACCCCGTCAATAATGGCTCTTGTATCCAGCCCCTTCACTTCTGCATATGTATCCAATTCATTGAAGTAGGCCACCCGAAGCGCCAAATATGTATTGGCAAATAGCTTCACTGCCTCAGCCTCGGAATAGCCCATAAACAAGGTTTCGATATGGTCCTTCAATGCCGCTTCCTGCAGCAGACCGGCGAACACCTTCGCCGCGCTCATCAACGCGTTATTTTCCTTATCCGTGCCTACGATGATGCGCGAAGGGTATAAGTTGTCATACAGCGCTTTTGATTCTCTTAGAAATTCCGGACTAAAAAGAAGATTGCGGCAATGATACTCTCTGCCAATGGATTCTGTGTATCCTACCGGAACAGTGGATTTTATGACAATGACTGCATTTGGATTGCAGTCTATAACAGTTCGCAGCACTGCCTCCACCGTAGAAGTGTCAAAAAAGTTTCTTTCCGAATCATAGTTGGTAGGAGTGGCTATCACCACATAGTCAGCACTTTTGTAAGCATCTTCACCGTCAAGAACAGCCGTCAAATGCAAGTCCTTTGTAGTAAGATATTGATTGATATATTCATCCTCAATAGGCGATTGCCTTTTATTCAATAACTCTACTTTCTCAGGAATGATGTCCACAGCAGTAACATGATGGTTCTGGGATAACAATGTTGCTATGGATAATCCTACATAGCCCATGCCGGCTACTGCAATCCTCATTTGTCTGCCTCCTTACTGTTTTCCAAGCCTTTCCATGGTTTTCACTGACTGCCTCAGGCAAACTCAGCATGGCGCTGCGCTAATTTCCCCATAAGTGAAAAACCTTCATATACCTGAAGCAGGGGCTATCGCCCCCGCTTCTGCTCAGAAGACACACATTATCTTGCCGTATTCCTCTGATTTCTCTTTCATGATTCGCAGCC
>OFGO01000992.1_pt1 | contig 23427 bp, 22 predicted proteins | sample 1521761 | NCBI WGS metagenome assembly OFGO01 (sample SAMEA3504128, study PRJEB24116) | mouse gut metagenome | biome: mouse gut; feature: mouse-associated habitat; material: faeces | place: Denmark | collected 2011
ATCGTATCCCAGGTCTTTCTTTTCATACAGACGTCCTTGATTTGACGCTTACACATCATAAATTGTATAATACAATCCCAGGATGAAAGCGTATTACAAAATCATGCTGCTGGAATTTTAGTAAGAGAATCCGATAGCATGTAGTTTTCTCGAATCAAAGCTGTTACCCTATAAAAAGTATTGCCCGAAGTACGCAGAAAAGGAGGAGCCCGTGAAAAAAGCATTGTCGTTCTGTAAAGAACATCCATACATCACAGTCTTCCTCATCGCCTTCCTTCCCAGGCTCCTTTTCACATTCAATATATCCACCATGTCCATCTCCGGCGATGAGATCTTCTCCTTTTGGCCCGCAGCCAAACTGGCAGGCTATGACTGGTCCGGTGTTATGGACAAATACCGGTATTATGGAGTTGGCTACACAATGCTTCTGGCTCCTTTTTTTCAGCTCATCAAGGATCCGGTGGTGCTTTACCGAGCGCTGGTTATCATCATGGCTCTGTTCCAGAGCCTTTGTGCACCTCTCTGCTGTCATTTGCTGCGGAGGTTTTTTCATGTACGGAACACAAAGTTCCTGATCCTGGCCTCCATAGTCACAGTCTTCATGACCCCCATCCGCGCAGTCTATACCTATCCGGAATTTCTCTATGATCTTCTGATCTGGGTAATCGTCTGGATCCTGCTGAAGCTTTCCACCATTACAGAAAACAAAAGAAGAATGGGATTCACCATTCTTCTATGGGCAGTGACAGGCTATGCCTGCACCGTGCATACCAGAGGTGTCACCAGCGTGGCAGCCATTCTTGCAGCTGCATTGATTTACCAGCTGACATTGAAGAAAAAGCTGCTCAACTGGCCAGTGACCATTCTTCTGGCTGCAGCAGCCATTCTTTTCTACAAATTCGGTATCAATCTCCTTATGAGTTTCCTCAACGTACAGCATGCGGTAGGGAATACCAGTGTGTCAGTGGGAACCGGCATTCTGCATCAGCTTTTGACAGAACCCAGGACCTGGACAGCCTTTGCGACCATTGTGATTGGGCAGTTCAACGAAGCCATTATGATGAGCCTCGGTCTGGCAGTTCCTGTGACCTGGGCTTTTGCGAAAACTGCCTTCAGCAAGAAAGAGTGGACCGCAGAAAACTACCCGGCTTTGCTTGCAGGCTGGTTCTGCATCATGGCTCTCATGATCACCATAGGGGGACAGGCAATCACTCAGTCCGGATCTGTCTATGAAGCCATGTTCAACGGTGGTGACTGGGATGCTTTCCGGAATGTCACTTATGGCAGATATTTTGCGGCTTATGCAGCTCCTTTGCTGATGGTGGGGCTGTATTTGCTCAGAAAACCGGAAATGCGGCAGAAAGTCATGCACCCTGCGCTGATAACCGCAGCAGTGCTTCAGGGATACTTTGTCTTCAACATCATTCCCTACATCAATCACTTCAATGGCTCTGTCTGGAGTTACGCTCCCTTCTTCTTCACCAGAGGCTTCCAGGACAACATCAGCACCGCCGCCTATCTCGCTGGAACGTTTGTTGTCTTTGGCTTCCAGGTTGTGTATGCAGTGCTTTCAACAAAGGACAAGACACAGTGGATCCTGCCGATGGTATGTATTGGGCTCATCTACGTTTATGGATTCAACTGCCTTTATCACGAAGGGTATCGCTCCAGACAGAATTCGGATGCGACAGAGCCTGGTATTGCGTATCTGCAAAGTGTACCGGAAGACACTACTATATATATAAAGGATATCCCTGCCGGCAGTGCCGGACAGGGTGTTGCCTGGCTGTATCAGTTTGCTCTGCCAGACCGACCAGTCCAGCTATACAAAGAAGAAGTACCCGCTCAGTCTGATGCTGTTGTGATTACAGACAATGAGAATGACCAGATCCTGAAACAGGCGGGATTCAATTCCCGCAATCTAAGTGATGGCTGGTATGCATATGAGAGAACAGGAGAGAATTCATGAAACTGATCATACAGATTCCCTGCTATAACGAAGCGGAAACGCTGGAAGTGGCATTGAATGATTTGCCAAAACACATTGATGGTATTGATGAAATCGAATACCTGATCATCAATGACGGCAGTCACGACAACACTGTGGAAGTCGCAAAAAACTGGGGCGTTAACTACGTAGTCAACTTCAAAAACAACAAAGGTCTGGCCAGAGGATTTATGGCAGGCCTGGATGCTGCTCTGAGGAACGGAGCTGACATCATTGTGAACACAGACGCGGATAACCAGTATTGCGGAGAAGATATTGAAAAAATTGTACGGCCAATTCTGGATGGAGAGGCGGGCATGGTCATTGGCGAACGGCCGATTGATCAGACAGAGCATTTCTCTCCGCTGAAAAAGAAGCTGCAGCATCTGGGAAGCTGGGTGGTGCGCAAAGCCAGTCTGACCGATGTACCCGATGCACCCAGTGGATTCCGCGCTTATTCCAGGCACACAGCAATGCGGTTGAATGTGATCAATGATTACACCTACACACTGGAAACCATTGTCCAGGCAGGTCGACGGAAAATGGCTGTGACCAGTGTTCCTATCCGGACCAATCCGGAGCTGCGACCCAGCAGGCTGTTCCACAGCATGTTTGGCTACGTAAAAAAGAGCATACTGACCATTTCCAGGGCGCTGATGCAGTACAAACCGCTGTATTGCTTCACCATCCTCGGAACAATCCTTTCACTGATTGGAGCCGTTGTGCTGATTCGTTTCCTGGTCTTTTATTTCCAGGGAATGGGATCAGGGCATATTCAGAGTCTGGTCATTGCGTGTATGCTGATTACCATTGGGGTTGTTGGGTTCTTCTTTGGCTTGCTGGGGGATACTGTTGCAGCAAACAGAAAGATTCTGGAGGAGCTGCAGTTTGAGGTCCGTAAGATGGACTACGGACTCAGCGATGAGGAAAAGAAACAGAATGAAGACAAGAGCTTCATTCATGGGGATGCATGATGGCCTTGTCTGAATCAGGGGTTTCAGTGTTGATTCCTGCATATAATGCAGCGGATTACATAGATAAGACTCTACAGAGTGTGATTGATCAACAGTACGATGACTACGAAATTGTTATAGTAGATGATGGCAGTTCTGATACTACAATAAGGGTTATTGAAAGTTGGAAGAAACGCTATCCACAGAAGTTCATAATTAAAACGCAAAAGAATAGTGGCGTGTCTGCGACACGAAATACCTTATTATCATTAGCGAGAAAAAAGTACTTTACATTCTTAGATAGTGATGACTATTTGGACAATGATTATTTGGAGAAATTAGTTCAAGTTGCGGAAGATAATGATGCAGATATGGTAATCAGTGGCCAAAGGAAGGTTTCGAAAGACGGAAAAATAATAGCTTTGATACATTATCCTGTCGATCAATATCCCAATACTGCTATGAGACGGTTAAATTTTGCCGGAAAACTTTACCGTCGTGAATTTGTAGAAAAAACTGGCGTCACTTTTCAGAAGTATAATCTTTATGAAGATAATCCATTCAATCTTGCTCTTATGATGCTGGCTAATAACCTCACAATTCTTCCATATGAGGGGTATAACCAAATTGTTCATGTTGGAAGCATAACGGCACGGAAAATCACTAATGATCAAATACCGTATAAGGCTATCGAGGAGACGGTGAAATTAGTTTCAGAAAACAAAGAACGAGTAAAGGACTATGATTTGTTTGTATATACCCTCTTGAGCTTTTTTGTGTTTTTCATATTCAAGGCGAACAAAAGTCATAGTTATATGAGAATGGATAAGCAGAGGCAGAGTAATACTGAAACAGTATTAAAGTTCACTGCATTTGCTGAAATGGTATTGGTAAATTTACCATCATCTATATATAAAAATAAGTACTTTGATGCAACAAATACCAAAGATTTACCGATGACGCAAAAGATTGGTGTATATGCTTTTTTGAAGTTATTAAAATGGGATCTGTTACAGCCATTTGTAAAAGTATACTATCGCTTGTAAAGTGTGGAGGGTCTTTATGCCTGATTTAGTTTCGTTTATTGTTCCTGTCTACAACGTAGAAAACTACTTAGCAGATTGCTTAGATAGCATCATAAAACAGACTTATGAGAATATTGAAATCATTCTTGTCAATGATGGTAGTACTGATAGTAGTCCATCCATTTGCAAAGAGTATTTAACAAAGGACAATAGAATAAAACTGATCAATAAACAGAATGGAGGTTTATCTGACGCTAGAAACATCGGGATGGATGTTGCAAAAGGCGAATGGATTACATTTGTAGATTCTGATGATGTGATTACAGAAGATTATTGCACCTCACTGATAAACACAACCAATGAAAGTTCATCAGATATTGCTATCGGTTGCGTGAAAAAAACATATATGGATAAGTCCGAGAATGATAAATGGACTCAACAGGGAGCTGGTGAACCTAGCGATTGGATTAGCCATTCAGGTGAAGAAATAATAATTCAGTATTATTACCGAAAAATTCCTGGTTACGCTTGTGGTGCATTGATTAAGAAATCAATTATTGGCGATTTGAGATTTCCCAAAGGTAGGCTATTTGAAGATGCATATTTTATGCCTCGCCTATTGCAACGAACAAAAAAAGTCAGTTGCTTAGACAAAGTCGTTTACTACTACCGTCAGCGGCGAGGGTCCATAGTTAATAGCACATTCACAAGAAATAGCTTTGATCAATACTATATGGTCGAAGATTATCCATTTGAATCGGATAATCTTAATAACGCTTTGCGGAAAGCTGTATATTCTAAAATGTTTATTTCCGGTTTGGATACTTTAAGGAAAGTTTCATCTAACGAGGAGAGCTATTTTGCTGAAACAAAGGAAATAAAAGATGAAATCCGGAGAATAACGCCGGTTGTTCAGCGAGATTCTAAGAACTCAAGATTGGTTAGATTATTGGCGTTCATTTATGGCTGGAATCCTACTGCAGCTATTCAACTATGTAAAATGAGAAAGTATATAAACGTGCAGAGAGTTTGAAGTCTTTGCATACGAGGTGTTGAAATGTGTCTGGTTTCAGTTATTCTTACTACCTATAAAAGTCCTTGGGAAAAAATACAGTTGACTCTAGACTCTATTTTTTCCCAAGATTTAGATAACTTTGAGATTATTATTGCCGATGATGGTACTATGGATTTCCCTCTTCGTACAATTGAAGAGTATATGAAAGAAAAATCCCCACAGCCATATCGCATTATTCATAATACTAGCAATATTGGAACTGTCAGAAATGTCCTTAATGCTGCTCAGCTGGCTTATGGAACTTATATCAAACCTATAGGTGCAGGAGATTTATTCTATAATAATAAAATACTGCAAGAAGTAACTGCATACATGAAAGCGATGGATTCTGAATGTTGCTTTGGACTCATGCGGGGATTTGCACTTGAAGGTGACCAATATCAGATTGTAGATATTAAACGGCCTCGTGTCGTGCGAGTTTATAAAGAAAATGATCAAAAGAGAATCAAGGAAAATATAATTCTTGGAGATCATCCTTCAGGCGCTTCACTCTTTTACAAAAGAGAAAGTGCAGTGAGATTGTGGTCGCTGATGGTGGATAATACAAAAACAATGTATTGCGAGGATGTCATTACTTACCAATTGGTATTGGAAGGGATTTCTCCTATTTTCTACCCACATTATGTTGTTTGGTATGAAGTGAATGCGGGTATTTCTAAGCGAGATAAAAGAGCAAAAATTAATACAATGATGTATACAGATATTTTGTCTTATTTAAGGTACCTGATTCGAGTGTTTCCGCATGATAAAAGGTTGCTATCAGAAAAGTTAAAGTGGTCAAAATTCCAAATATTGCACCCATACCATACTAAGAGATTCATTTCATACCTTTGGCATCCTAGAAAACTATGGTTCGAATTGTATGTTAGACGTAATTCCTATAAATCGGCAGATTACTGAAATTAGTTATAATATTTCATTAATAGTCAGGAGGCCATAATGGACGTAAAAAAGATTTCTTTTCAACAACATGGTGATGCAAGGGGCCAATTGGTAGCAATCGAGGAGTTATTGGATGCACCATTTGAGTTTAAACGAGTTTACTTCATGTACGATACTAAAAATGGGGTTAGACGTGGCTATCATGCGCATAGAGAGCTAAAGCAAATTTTGTTTTGTGTGCATGGAAACTGTAAAATTCATGTTGATGATGGAGAGAAGACCTGTGAATACTTATTGAATAAACCCTACGAAGGTTTATTCATTGAGGGCTTAATTTGGCGGGAGATGTACGATTTTTCAAAGGATGCAGTTTTGATGGTTATAGCCTCTGATTTTTACAACGAGAATGATTATATTAGAGATTATGACAAATTCAAAGAAGCTGTGAGTGACTTAAATGGTACAGACTAAGGCACAAGATAATAAAAGCTACAAGAAGATACTAATCCTATGCAGTATTCTTGTAGTAATTATTCCTTTAGCTAATATCAGGTATTTCAATGGATTATCTCTGTTGAATGATGAATTTGGATATTGGGCAACTGCTGGGTATTTAAATGGATTTAGATGGGACGATTTGATTCAATTAACACCATATTATGCTTCAGGATATGGCTTATTATTAAGTATATTATTGTGGATTTTCCCACAGCCGGAATTAGCATATAACGTTGCAATTATCCTTAATATAGTTTTTTTGTGGATTTCTTTTTATTGCATCATTAGAATAGGGAATCTGGTTTTTCCTGATATAAACAAAAATCTTCGTACTTTGATGGCTACGGTCTCCATTTTGATACCACAGACATTGCTATATAGTCAGTATAGTTGGCCAGAGCCACTAATCTTGCTTCTTTACATCTATGCGAGTTATACAATAATACTATTTATAAATAAAAAATCAATTAAGTACATCTGTTATGGTATGTTTGCATGTTTTGTACTTACTACTATTCATCCACGAGGACAATTTATCTTATTTTTGTATATAGCGGTAATAGTGTTTATAAATATCCAACATCATTTATATATTAACGCTTTTTTTTCAATACTATTGGGTCTCCTTATCGTTGTTTTCGGGATAATGATGAAAGAATGGACTCTTATCCATGTGTGGTCAAGTACATCAGAATTCACTTCCATGAATACAATTTCTTATGATTCTGCATCCATTGTCGATCTTATTAAATCTATAATCACTCATCCAAATTTATTCATTATATCTCTGATGGGAAAAGCAGACTCCTCACTTCTTACTTCTGGGTTTGTGATAGTTTTGCCCATCGTTAGTGCAGTTATCTATTTCAAAAACATTATATTAAAAAAATCCAATGATAAAGCTTTTGAAATATTGACGATTTGGCTGGTTATCTCTTTTACACTAATGATGCTCCTCACTTCTATTAGAACTTTGTTTTGGATGGAGCGTAAAGACAACTTAGTCTATATGAGGTACTTTGATTTTTGCCTTGTACCTTTGATGTACATTGGGTGGGGAATGTTCATCAAAATGAAGAATAATAAGTATCTCTACTTGGCTATCGGTTTGGTGGCTTCATTAATATCTTATCCGTACGTAATTCAAAAAATTTCGGAAATTCCAACTGGATTTAATTATATCTGCTCTTCTTACATAGGGGGGTTATTATTAGCGGTTTCGGATTATCGACAGTTGGTACAGATTGTTCAAATGGTACAGTCTTTCTTGTTGGCAGGAACCTTAATCCTGTTTTTTAATCAGAAATGGAAAATACACTATATCCCTTATGTCTGGATGTTGTTATATGTGGGGATAAATGGAATTATATATTTTAATGTTAGTAACAAGCTGCTAGATAACAGAAGTGCAGATTTAGACAGAATCGCCGAGGTTACAAACTACATCAGAGATAACGATATTCACCAGCTAGATTATTTATTCGATGTACAAACGGAATCTTATCCATATGATGCAAAGTTATTACAATTCCTAAATCCAGAATTGAAAATTAACGTAATCAGAGAATCGCCAAAACATTTTGAAACAAAAGATTCTACTGTATATCTGGTGAACCGTGAGTCTAAGAAGAAATATACTGCACTAAAGAAAGTAGACGCTGATGTCAGTACAGAAGGATTGTTCCTTTTCGACTTTGCTAACTAAAAGCAAATAGTATTGGAAAGCAGTTAGAGAAAAGAGGTTACTATATGAATATTCCGTTTGTTTCATTTGATAATATGCACCGTTCTATAAACGAAGAACTTACTGCTGCTTTTAACGATACTCTTGATTCCAATTGGTTCATAGCTGGAAAAAATGATGGACGTTTCGAAGTAAACTTTGCTGATTATATGAATTCATGTTGTTGCATCGGCTGTGGAAACGGACTAGATGCCCTCGTGCTTTCGCTGAAAGCACTTGGTATAGGTCAGGGGGACGAAGTGATCCTGCCAGCAAATACTTTTATAGCCACGGCTCTTGCAGTTACATATACGGGAGCAACTCCAGTTTTGGTTGAGCCTAGACTCGATACATATAACATTGATTCATCACAAATCGAGGAAGCTATCACTCCTAAAACGAAAGCTATCATTCCGGTCCATCTCTATGGGCAACCTGCAGAAATGGATCCGATTATGGAGATTGCTAAGAAGCATGATTTATATGTGATTGAAGATACGGCCCAAGCCCATGGAGCTCTTTATCATGGAAAACGGGCTGGTACATTTGGCAACACTGGCGCATTCAGTTTTTATCCCGGGAAGAATCTTGGCGCTTTGGGAGATTGCGGAGCGGTAGTTACCAACGATCCAGAACTTGCAGATACGATTCGGGCAATGGGAAATTACGGATCCAAAAAGAAGTATGTGCATGAGTTCAAAGGCCAGAACTCTCGACTTGATGAGATTCAGGCTGCATTTCTGAATGTAAAGCTCCCCTATTTGGACACCTGGAACCAGGAAAGACGGCGGATTGCCAGTCGATATTTGAATGAAATCAAAAATCCTCATATCATACTACCTACGGTTATTGATGGAGTCGAACCTGTCTGGCATATCTTTGCTGTACGCACGAAAGAACGTGATGACTTCCAGCAGTATCTGGAGGAAAAAGGAATTCACACAGGCATTCATTACCCAACCCCGATTCATCTGCATGAAGCGTACAGGGATCTGGGATATAAAAAAGGCGATTTTCCAATCGCTGAAGAAATCTCAGATACAGAGTTAAGCCTGCCTATGTTTTATGGCTTATCAGACGAACAAATTGATTATGTAGTCAAGGTTGTCAACGAATATAAGCAGGGAGAGTAAATGGAAAAATTCAAGCTGTTCATGTCCAACTTCCTGATTTATGGATTCGGTAGTATCATATCCAGTGTTATTCCGCTTATTATGCTGCCGGTGATCACCCGTCTGATGCCGGACAGCTTTTATTATGGTTTATCGGATATTTCGAATACAATCGTACAGTTTGGTACAGCACTGGCTGTGATGGGAATGTATGATGCTGTGTTCAGACTATTTTTTGACAAAGAAGATGAAAATTACCAGAAAATTGTCTGCTCTACAGCGCTGGTATTTACGCTTATCGCATCGTTTGCTGTGTTTCTGCTGCTTATTCTGTTCAGGAATCAGTTCTCTGCACTGTTCTTTGGAGACCCAAAATTTAATAACGTATTGTATCTTACAGCAATCAGCATTTTTATTGGTGGAACAAACAGTATCGTACAGATACCGACCAGAACCCAGAATAAGCGTATTGTATTTATCATTTTGAATACAATCGGCCCGGTTGTATCCTATGCCATTTCCGTTCCACTTTTGCTGAATGGTTATTATCTGATCGCATTGCCATTGGCGGCTGTTGCGACCGCTTTGACAAAAGAGCTAAGCTTCTATGTCATCAACAGAAAATGGTTTGACTTGAGGTTGTTTGACAGTGGAGTATTAAAGCAGCTGCTGGTAATTGCTATTCCACTATTGCCAAACTTTCTGATTTACTGGATCTTCAATTCCAGTGACCGCTTGATGATATCCTGGCTGATTGGAGCATCGTTTACAGGTATTTATGCAGTTGGCGCGAAGATTGGAAGTGCAGCCCAGCTGATCTACCAGGCTTTCGCAGGTGGGTGGCAGTTCTTTGCATTTTCAACTATGAATGAAGAAAACCAGGTGGAAAACAATTCAAAAGTGTTTGAATATTTAGGGGCTGTCTCCTTTGGATGTGCTACATTGGTTTTTGCTTTATCTCACTGGCTGTTCCAGTTGTTGTTCACAGGCGTATATGTTGATGCGTATATCTGTGCTCCCTATTTATTTCTGGCACCTTTGATGCAAATGCTATTCCAGGTAGCCGCAAACCAGTTCCTTGTGGTGAAAAAAACCTGGCCTAACATGTTGATTCTGGCAGTTGGAGCGGTATGTAACGTATTTTTAAACCTGCTATTAATTCCTCTCATCGGAATCGAAGGAGCGTCTATTGCAACTCTGGTGGGGTATGTGGTTTCAGATATTATATGCTGCATTGTTTTGTGTAGAATGAAACTGATGGTGGTCTCAAATAGATTCTTAATCTGTTGCATGGCAATGATTATATTTATCGTTCTCTGGAGAATCATTTTGATAGATTCAACATTATTAAGCTGTTTGGGTGCGGCAATCATCATTGCGATCATCCTTGCACTTTACTGGACAGATATTCGAAATTTATTGCCCAATAATTAATTAAAAAATAGATAGGTATAGGGTGACTAGTATGAATCAACTCATATCAGAACAAGCAAAAATCGGGAAGAATGTGTTCATTGGCCACAACACAATCATTGAAGATGGTGTTGTGATTGGTGATGATTCTCGGATTGAAGAAAACGTCATTATCCGCAAAGGTACAGAACTGGGAGAAAGAAGCATCATATGTGCCAATTCAATTATCGGGGAACATACAATGGCTTTCTACAATGGAACAGAGGAGGAGCCACTGACTATTGGATCGGATTCACTGATTCGCAGCGGTTCCATCATCTATACTGGTTCCCGAATTGGCCATCACTTCCAAACCGGCCATCAGGTGACAATCAGAGAAAAGAGCCGGATTGGAAATCATGTCAGCGTAGGCACCATTTCAGATATTCAGGGCGATTGTGAAATCGGTGATTATGTTCGGATGCACAGCAATGTTCACATTGGACAGAAATCTGTCATCAAGCCATACGTATGGATTTTCCCCTATGTAGTTCTGACTAATGATCCGACGCCTCCTTCGGAAGAGCTGGTGGGAGTAGTGATTGAATCATTTGCTATCATTGCAACAGGTGCTATTCTTCTGCCGGGTGTACATATTGAAGAAGACTGTCTGGTGGCAGCAGGTGCGATTGTAACCAAAGATGTTCATCAATATGAAGTGGTTGGAGGTAATCCTGCAAAAGTAATATCAGATGTACGAAAAATCAAAAACCATGTCACTGGAGAAGCTGCATATCCTTGGAAGTATCATTTCGAACGAAATATGCCTTGGGAGTCCTTGGGTTATAATGCGTGGAAAATCGGAAGGGAATAGTATTCTTACGATTAGGTACTAGAATGGTTAAATTGAGCAATTATTCATCATTAATCCAAGCCGGAGATCAATTAATATCGGCTATTGCAGGATTGATTGGTATACCAGTTATAGATAAAGGTAAGTCTTTATATCAGTTATTATCAGCGCCGAAGACCGTCGGTGAATCCATGTTATTTGATAACTTTAAAATGTTTTTGCGTGCAGATCCGGCAAACCAGGGCATATTTAATCCGGATGAATTTAATTCAAATGTGCTATCGGAGTTAGGAACGAAGTTAGCAGAAGCATCACCCAATGATGAAGCAGATTATTTGGGCGATGAGAGCAGACTTAGGGGATATGCGAAAAAGATAATCAAGATTATCTGGGAATGTGATTCAGAAGAGAAAGCTGAATACATGGCTAATCTGACAAGAGCTTTTATAAGGGGACTAATATCGAAAGAACAATACTTTAAGTTATCTCGATGCATCGCAACATTGACTGAAAATGATTTACAGATTATTGGAGATGAAGCACGCGAGGGAAACGTGATTGCTGAAGCAGAGTATATTGAAGAGTTCTCTGGCTTAGGTTTGATGTATTCTGTTGCTGGTGGTGCTTGTTACTCGCATAAGGCTATATTATTGCGTCAATATGCTATTCAATATAATTGTGAATCAACACCGGGGAGTAATTTGCCATCTATCCCAAGAGCAACTTTTACTCCGTTTGCTTCTACCGATGATATTGATGGAATTTTCGATAGCCATGGAAATAAGAATGAGGGCAAGGCTTCATGAAATCTAAATCTATATCTTTGAACTTCATTATGAACTTCCTTTTGACAGCATCATCCATCTTATTTCCACTGATCACCTTTCCTTATGTATCCCGGGTTCTGGGACCCACAGGGACTGGTGCAGTGGCTATGGGCACCTCACTGGTGTCCTATTTTACTATGGTGGCAATGTTAGGGGTTCCAACCTATGGAATCCGTGCCTGTGCTCAGGTAAGAGATGATAAGAAGAGGCTGTCAAAGACAGTGCAGGAACTCTTGATCATCAATCTGATCATGGCTCTGGTATCCTATATAGCCTTCTTCATTCTGTTGTGGCTTGTACCTGCCTTCAGGGAAGAATCCACACTCTACACCATCTGTTCCGCTGCTATCATATTGAACGTTATTGGTGTGAACTGGGTATACCAGGCTCTTGAAGAGTATTCTTACATTACCTTTGTGTCTGTACTTTTCAAAGCCCTCGGACTTGGATTGATGTTTCTGCTGGTCCGCAATGCTGGGGACGTTCTCTGGTTTGGGTTTGTCACAGTCGTTTCTTCCTTTGGATCTGCGGTATTCAATTTCCTACGGCTGCGAAAATTGATCGATCTTCATCCCTGCGGGCACTGGAACTTCAGAAGGCATCTCTATCCCATCTTCACATTCTTCTTTATGTCCGTTGCCACCACTGTCTATACCAATCTGGATACAGTGATGCTGGGTGTCATGAAGAATAATGAAGTTGTCGGATATTATAACGCTGCCATCAAGATCAAAACCATCCTCGTCACACTGGTGACGTCTCTGGGAACGGTTCTTCTCCCGCGGCTCTCCTATTATTATGAGCAGGGCAAAGAGAAAGAATTTCTCTCACTAGTATCCAAAGCTTTTTCGTTTGTGTTGCTGTTTTCCATTCCGTGCTGCATCTACTTTTCTGTATATGCTAAACCGGTGGTGGAATTCCTGTCAGGGCCCGGATATCTTCCAGCCGTGGCTCCCATGATCATTCTCATGCCCACAATCCTGTTCATTGGCCTGTCCAACATTACCGGGATTCAAGTACTGGTACCCACCGGCAGGGAAACACTGGTATTGCGTTCGGTTATTTTGGGAGCTGTGGTGGATTTTCTGCTGAATCTGATTCTGATTCCTTTGCTGGGTGCATCCGGCGCTGCCATCGGCACATTGTGCGCTGAATTCGCAGTGACCCTGCTCCAGTTCTGGTATCTGCGAAAACTGCTGACAACCATTATTAGGTCTATAGAATTTAAGGAGCTTTTAATCATGCTGCTTGTCAGTACACCTGTAATATGGTTAGTGAGCAACTTGCGAATGTCCAAGCTATTTTGTCAGCTATTTATCAGTGCTGTCGTATATTTTGGCATCTGTGGACTAGTATTGTTAGCTCTTGGAGAGAAAATTACTAATAATTTAATTAAAAGAATTTTAGGCATATTGCCAGAAAGGAATTAAGCATGCCAATCGTAACTGCAAAAAAAAAACATTCCAGACAGCGAGAAAACTCATTGGCAATATTATTTGATGTTGGAGAATGATTTCTTGGGGCTACTAGAGTATTGTGCTCTGTCAACGGATAACTATGACTGCTACTCGAATAGAATGACACAGCTATTATTGTCCATATGTTCAGAAGTTGAAAATGTATCTAAATTGATAAATAAAAGATATCAGGTAACGAATCTAACTTTTTTTGAATCATTGAAAAATATCATGGATAGAGAGCTCGATAATAGAATTTGTGAAAAAGATATATGTGAAATTTCTATAGAATCTTTAATCGGATGCTCTCCTATATATCCGTTTTCAGGAACAAATTATAAGAAGGGATCAAAATCGGATATAAAAATCGAATGGTGGCAGGACATGGCAGATTTAAAGCATGACCGAGAAAAATATCGCAATAACGGGAATCTCAAGAATGTCTATAACTCATTATCTGCTCTGTTCTTTCTTGAATCGCTCCTTATAAAGATAGATAGTGAAGCATTAGCGGCTAATGATAAAATAGCCAAAAATCTTGATAGACCTGTTCAAGATAGCTCGATTTTTAGCACTGAATCTATTAATTATAGGTGTAACAGGTCTCCAGAATTTACTTTTTACCCGGATCCCCAGAAATAGGGATACAAGGCAATGAAAAAGTTGATCAAAATCATAACCGCAGCACACAAACCCTATACCATTCCATCAGATCCCATGTACTTGCCCGTGCAGGTGGGCGCCATCGGTCGGGATTCCATCGGCTTTCAGCGGGATGACGAAGGAGACAACATCTCCCATCTCAATCCCTATTACTGCGAGCTGACGGGTTTGTACTGGGGCTGGAAGAATCTGGACACCGACTACATCGGCCTGGCGCACTATCGCCGGCATTTTCAGGGAAAGAAAAAAGGGGAGACCCCCTTTGAGTCGGTGCTCACCACAGAAGAAGCGGAAAAGCTGCTGAAGACCACGGACATCATCCTGCCGAAAAAGCGGCACTATTATATAGAAACACTCGGCGACCATTACGCCCACACCCATTACAAAAAGGACCTGGACAAGACCCGGACCATTATCGCCAGACTGTATCCCCAGTACCTGTCGGCTTTCGACAGACACCTGAAATCCACATCGGGGCATATGTTCAATATGTTCATCATGAAAAAACAGCTGGCGGATGCCTACTGTTCCTTTCTGTTTCACGTTCTCAAGGAGCTGCAGAAGCAGGTGGACTACATTGCCTACGATGATTTCCAGGCCAGGCTGTTCGGCCGGATCTCCGAGCTGCTCCTGGATGTATGGATCAACACCAATCACCTGACCTATCGGGAAGTCCCGGTGATTTCCATGGAACCTGTCCCCTGGGTGAAAAAGGGGACGGCGTTTCTGAAAGCCAAGTTCTTTGGAAAAAAGTATGAAGGGAGCTTCTGACATGACCATATTTGACACATTGACAGAACGGTTTTCCGATTCCCGGTTTGGCATGTTCTACCGGCAATATCAGACGCTGATCCTCTGCGCTATCCTGGCAGTGTTCCTGGGATCTTCCTGGCTGGGGAATGTCATGCTCATCGAATCAGAATCGAAGTATTACAACCCCCTCTATGACGGTACCTTCACGGCGCTGCGTTATGCCTCCTATGCGGCGATGGCTTTGTGCATTCTCTGTGCCCTTGGACTCAGACAGTACCGCCTCTGGCCATTTGTGATTTACGCGGCTGTGACGGGACTGGTCTTTTTCTTTTCCCGCAGCACGGAATTCATGATCCTGATGCTTGCCATCGGCTCCATGGCAGTACTTCCCAGGAAGACACTGTTTCGCGTGGTGCTCATCATCCAGACTGCGGCGCTGACCATCATTCCTCTCTTTGCGGCCCTGGGCCTGTTTCCCAATGTGATCATGGATACACAACGCACCCGCTACAGCCTGGGCTTCACCTGGGTGACCAGCGCGCCGGTACTGTTTGTGTTTGCCTCCATGCTGTTTCTGCATCTGGAACGAAAGCGCCTCAGTGGCTGGACCTTCATCTTCCTCCTGCAGCTGGCAACCGCTCTGTTCATTTTGACAGACACCAAAATGGCGTTTTTCACCACCATGCTCGTGCTTGTCATTGCCGTGATCTGGTGGCAGAAACCCCACTGGCTGAACTGGCTGGAAAACCGCTGGGTGAAGCTGGTCATTCTCTGGCTGCCGGTGATTCTGACCATTGTTGCGGTGTTGCTGGCCGTGTTCTATACCGACTCCGGTTTTATGGCCAGGCTCAACGGCATGCTTTCCGGGCGGCTAGCCAATGCGGCGGAAGCCTGGCAGAAATATGGCCTGTCCCTGTTTGGACAGAATATCGTCTGGACGGGCCAGGGCATCACCTACAAGCCAAGCATGCACTACCTGTATGTGGACTGTTCCTATTTGAACATCCTGCTGAATTACGACCTGGTTTTCCTGTTACTGGTTCTCTACTGGTGCCGCCAGGTCGTGCTGGACCTCTATCGCAGACATGACATGCTGTATCTGGCGTTCTTTGTGGTGATCCTGCTCTTTTCCTTCCTGGAGGTCCGGCTGGCCAATCCGCTGTACGACCCCTTTATCATTGCTGCCGGCAGCTACCTGGGACTGGCGGACAGAAGAAAGGAGCCTGTGTATGAATAAAACAGCGGCGCTGATCGTTACGTACAACCGCAAGAACCTGCTGAAGGAGTGCATCGAAGCGCTGACACGCAGCGAAACTCCCTGTGACATCTTCGTGATCGACAACGCGAGTACCGATGGCACACAGGATGCTATGCAGGACTTCGTGGACGGGGGTACGATCGCCTATCACAACACGGGTGCCAACCTGGGCGGCGCAGGGGGATTCAATTTCGCGTTGAAAACTGCCCTTAAGCGGGACTATGAGTATTTCTGGATCATGGACGACGACTGTATCGTGCAGCCGGATTCCCTGACACAGCTTATGCGTGTGGCCAAAGCCCATCCAGACTTCGGGTTTCTGTCCTCCCGGGTGCTGTGGACAGACGGAGCCCGCTGCCGCATGAACGAACAGAAACTGCTTGAAGGCTCCCTGGATGCCGACAAGCCACAGCGCTGCCGCCAGGCGACGTTCGTGTCCCTTCTGCTGCGGGCCAGTGCAGTCCGAAAAGCGGGGCTGCCCATTTCCGAGTTTTTCATCTGGGGTGATGACGTGGAATACACGAGGCGCCTCTCGAAAATCTTTCCCTGCTGGTATGTACCGGCTAGTGTGGTGATTCACAAGACAGCCAACAATGAAGGCTCCAACATTGCCACGGATTCGGCTGCAAGGCTTCCCAGATACCGCTTTGCCTACCGCAATGAGGTCTATATCGCGAAGAAAGAGAAGGGGAGCCGGATCCTGTACCAGGGAGCGAAAATCCTCTATCATTCCGCGCGGGTGCTGATTAAGGCACCGGACCACAAGCTGGAGCGCCTGGGCATCATCTGGTCGGGATCCCGGGAAGGCCTGTCCTTCGATCCCCGGGTGGAGAAAGTACAATGATCCGGGTGCTGGAGGTCTTCCGGGAACCCATGGCCAATGGTGGTCAGGAAAGCTTTCTGATGAACATGTACCGGAACATGGACCGCACAAAGGTGCAACTGGATTTTCTGACACCCTTCACCTGCGACAATCCGGACCTGAAGGCGGAGATCGAATCCATGGGCGGACAGGTATTCACGTATGATCATCCCTTCGGAGAAAACAACAACAAGGTCTTCCGGGAATCCGTGCAGGACTTCCTGTCCAGCCATCCCTATCCCATCGTGCACTTCCACTCCGGGAGTACCTACGCCCTGATGGAAGGGGCGAAACTGGCCGCAGAGGCAAAAGTGCCCGTCCGGGTGGTGCACTCCCACTGCGGGGGATTCAAAAACCTGAAGTATCACGTCATCAAGATGCTCTCCATTCCCTGGCTGCTGAAGTATCCCACAGACTATCTCGCCTGTTCGGATCTTGCAGCTGAATGGAAGTTCCCGAAATCCGTGATCCAGGACCACCGGTATACGGTGATCCACAATGCGGTGGATACAGACCGGTTCCGGCTGGATCCGGCGCTGCGTGAGAAAATTCGTACAGTCTTGGGGGTAGACGCGAACGCTCCGGTGCTGGGGCATGTAGGGCGCTTCAGCCTGCAGAAAAACCATGCGTTTCTGATTGACATCTTCGCAGCGGTGCACCAGAAGAACCCGGATGCCATCCTGCTGCTGGCAGGCGCCGGGGAACTGGAGCCGGAGATCCGGGACAAAGTGAAGACACTGGATCTGGAGAACGCTGTGAAGTTTCTCGGCTTGCGAAAAGACATCCCGGCTTTAATGAATGCCATGGATGTCTTCGTGCTGCCTTCCTTCTTCGAGGGCCTCCCGGTGGTGGGTGTGGAAGCCCAGGCCACAGGTCTGCCGGTGATCACCTCCACAGCCGTGGCCAGGGAGCTGCCGCTCAAGGACCTGGCCCAGTACATTCCGCTGGAATCCTCCCCGGATACATGGGCGGATGCGATCCTGCACACTGCCGATGAAAGCCGTGTACATCGTCGCAATACGACTCAGGAGATTGCAGAAGCAGGATATGAAATCAAGGCAGCGGCCAGGGACTTCGAGCAATTCTACCTGGCTCGGGCGGCTGAAGCCGGCATACGGTCGGATAACAGCAAGGCCGGTCAGCCATCATCGGCATCTGATGAAAAGGGGACAGAGGCATGAAGATCACGAACTATATCATCACGCACAAGGCATTCACGCCGCCAGAGCTGCCAGACTACACACCGCTGCAGGTGGGAAGCGGACCAGACCTGGGTTGGCTCCGGGATAACACCGGGGATGAGATTTCGGCGAAGAATCCCAACTGGTGTGAGCTGACGGGGCTGTACTGGATCTGGAAAAACGACCACGAGAGCGACGTGGTTTCGATTTCCCACTATCGGCGGTATTTCCAGGGCCGGGAGGGGATCCTGCGGTCTGCGGAGATCGAACAACTGCTGGGAGATCACGATATCCTGCTGGCGGAGTTCGAGCCTTATAAAGAGACGGTTTATCAACAGTACGCGAATGAGTCCGGATTTGCGAAGGATCTGGATAATGTAAGGGGTATCATCGAAAAACGGGATCCGGATGCTCTGGCGGCTTTCGATTCTGTCATGAATCAGGGCGGATTGTGTCAATATAATATGATGGTATGCCGGAAAGACCAGTACGATGCCTATTGCCGCTGGCTGTTCCAGATCCTGGAGGAACTGGAGCCGTCAGTGGATCTTGCGGACTACAACGACTATCAGAAGCGGATTTACGGATTTCTCGCGGAACGGCTTCTGAATGTGTGGGTCCGGGCCCGTGATCTGCGGGTGAAGAAGCTGCCGGTGCTCCAGACGGAGATGACGGCAGGCGAAAAACGAAGACTGCAGCTGAGACGCCTGAGGAACCGGGCAGAGTTCGGTCTGAAGAAACTGACAGGAGGAAACGCTACGTGAGAAAAGCACAGACAACATCCAACAAAGCCTTCAAAATCGCATCCTGGATCCTGGCGGCGATCATGCTGGTGCTGACGGCTTTCCTGATCTGGGAGATCGTGAAACTGGGCATGCTGCCCGAGAACATGCTCATGATCGGCTGTGTGATCATTCTGATCATTGCGGCGCTAGTCATGGTCCTGCAACTTGGATTCACCAGAGGCACTGCATCCAAAATCATCCTGACCACCGTTACAGTTATGATGATCCTGGTGTATGGAACAGGGACTTACTATATTTCCAAAGCCTCCGGTCTGCTGGGCAATGTGACGGATTTCGGGAACGAAACCACGACCACGGTACAGGTGATCGCGCTGAAGGACAGCGGCATCCAGTCAGAGAAGGATCTGGAGGGCAAGACGGTGGGATCGCTGAAGAGCATCTCCCTGGCGAGCACCCAGGCACTGATTCAGGATCTCTCCGGCAAAGGTGTGACGTTCCAGGACAAGCAGTATGACAACATTCAGGGAATGGTGAACGGTCTCTATGACAAGGAAGTGCCGGCGATTATTCTGAATGATGCCTATCGCGGGAACATCAATGACCTGGAGGACGAGAAGTTCAAGAACTTCGGGACAGATACGCAGGTTGTGTACACCTATACCTACAAGACGGAAAACAAGTCCACGACAAATTCTGTGGATGACATCACGAAGAACCCCTTCACGGTGCTGATCTCCGGTGTGGATTCCCGGGATGGCTTTGCGGAAAGCAGCCGCAGTGACGTGAACATGCTGGCGACAATCAACCCCGTGACCAAGACAGTGCTTCTGACATCCATTCCCCGTGACTACTATGTGACGACGGTTTGCGAAGAAGATGCGGGCTGCCAGAACGGTGCGAAGGACAAGCTGACGCATACCGGTCTGCATGGAACCGAGACGACGAAGAAAACCATTGAAAACCTTCTGGGTGTGGACATCAACTACACCGCGAAGGTGAACTTCACGTCTGTCGTGAACCTGGTGGATGCTCTTGGAGGCATTGACGTGAATGTCAAGCCGGGTCTGGCTGTGGATCATTTCTACACCAATGACTACTTCGGCACGGATTACGGCGTGACGGAGGGCATCAACCACCTGAATGGCCAGGCAGCGCTGTGCTATGCACGTGAGCGGTATGCCTATCAGGAAGGCGACCGCCAGCGTGTGAAGAACCAGCAGGAGGTGCTGATGGCAATCGTGAAGAAAGCCACTAGCCCGTCTGTGATTGGCAACTACCCGGCTCTGATGGATGCACTTTCCGGTGCCTTCCAGACTGACTTGTCGCAGGATGAGATCCAGTCTCTGATCCAGTTCCAGCTCAAGGAAATGCCGGACTGGCAGTTCATCACCTATTCGCTGGATGGCCAGGGTTCCACGGAATTCTGTGCGGAACTGGGCAACAGTGCGTCTGTCATGATCCCGGACAATGAAACGGTTGTGACGGCGAAGAAGCGCATTGAAGCGGTGATCGAGGGCAAGAGCGCGGAGGAAGTGGAAGCAATCAACGCGGATCCTTCGGAGGTGCCAGCCAACGACCAGCCAAGTCCTCAGCCGGAGCAGGACGTGACAGTCAATGAAGACGTCACGGTCCAGGATCCCTATACGGGTCAGGACACGACCTATGACCAGACGGTGCAGGAACCTGCCTATACCGATCCGGGGTATGTTGATCCCGGGTATACGGATCCCGGTTATGTGGATCCGGGGTATACAGACCCGGGGTATGTCGATGGCGGTTATGTCGATCCCGGTGTCGGGTATTGAGTGGCGAAATAAAGCATAAAATGATGAGAGGCTCCCTGCCTGTGAGGATGGGGAGCCTCTTTTGCGATGGGAGAGGAGGAAAGGGGAGAGGGAAAATATTAACGAAAATAACGTTAATATCTAATAGCAAGAGGGATAATGAATCATAGATATTGATTATAACCGAAAAATGTGTTTATAAAAAACAAAAGAATTTTGTTTTTCTGCCACCGGGAATATAGTAATGGCAGGGAGGCATGAAAATGAGAATATTGAGAATACGCATTTCCGGTCTGTCTGTATATAAATCTGATATTGAGATTGATTTTTATGCTTCGCAAAGAAACAGCGAAGAATCCAAACAGGAATTGATTCAGGTAAATAAATCTATATACACAAATCCTGTGATTGAGCTGGCTGGGTTAAACGGAGCAGGAAAAACCATCACATTGAAGCTGATTGTTTTTATTCTTTCCATGCTCAATGGCAATTCAATCAACAGATACAGATCTTTTGCACAGGATGTAAAGAGATACATGGATGGCGAATCCTTCACGACCGAAGTCTGGTATGCATTGGAAAACAAAATCTGGTATTTGAAAACAGAAATAGGGGTAGGGGAAGATCTGGATCATCCAGATGAAACCAGACTGGTCATACTCGGGGAAGAGAGATGGGCGTACACAAAGAAAACAACGGGTAAAACTGCATGGCTGGATTCGTCAGACTATCTAATACAAAATAAGCGATCTGATGAAGCGGATACGATGTATTTGCCTGCTGATGTTTCTATAAATGGAGCAGCGGTCAGAGAGAGAACGCACAGAATTCAGCTGGTCAGCGATATTCAGTCAACAGATAACAACTTGGGGATGTTCATCAAAGAGTATCCTGTTGAACTGATTCAGTTTCTGGACCCAAATATTGAACGATTGACATTTGAGCAGCAAAAAGGAGCACATGGGCAAGCCAGGCTCAAATTTGTGAATCGGAAAGAAATTGTGATGAATGAGTATAGGGAAGTGTTTGATTATCTTTCCAGCGGGACGATCAAGGGCTTGAGAATTTTTTCCTACGCTCTGCAGATTCTCAAAAATGGGGGATATCTTGTGGTGGATGAACTAGAGAATCACTTCAATCTGGAGATTGTCAAAACACTCGTTGGCTTTTTTCAGGATCCCCAGATTAACATTGGACGGGGAACCTTGATTTTTTCCACACACTATCCTGAATTGATGGATGTTCTCACCAGAAATGATGCGGTCTATATTTTGAAAAATACAGGAGGAATCACAGCAGAGAAGGCATCTGTCAAACTGAAACGAAATGATGGAATAAAAAAAAGCGAAGCGTTTGTCAATGATTATTTCGAAGGAACAGCTCCCGACTATGATTCATATATGCTTTTGAAGGAACTGATCAAATCATTATGAAAAAGGATCCGAGAAGTCAGATTCAGGAAGTTCTGGGAGACAATCTCATTGCCTGCATTTGTGAAGGGGGCGCTGAAGATACCTACATCCGTATGCTTCTGGAGAATAATGCTCTGATTTTTGATAAGTCCCAGTTGCTGGAGGGGGAGCCAATCAGGGAACGGCGCATCAAAAGTTTTGAAAAGAAATATATGGGAAGGCGTTTCAGCAAGAAACTGGTGATATTGAGAATATTGGATTCCAGAGGCGAACAGTTTAAGATCTCGCAGCTGTCGAAAGTCAATCAGCAGCGTGTGGCTGATGTGGTAAATGTTCATACCCGACCTGAAATTGAAATGATTCTGATTTGCGCAATGGATAAAGTTGAAGATTACCACCGATATGTTGCGAGGAAAAAGGGAGGTTCCGGAACGCCAAAACCATCTGGTTATTGCAGGGAGATTCTTGGTATACGGGACTGCAAGAGACCAGTATTCCTTGAACAGTATTTTGCAGATCCTGAGAAACTGGTTGAAGCAATCCGTAAGTATCGTCAGAAGACAAGCCGGGATTCGAATGAGTTCTTGCTGACTGATCTTTTGAATCCTGATTTCTGTTCATGAAAGAGCAGGATCTTATTTATATCTTCAACATAAAAAGGTCTCAACCGGGAGACCTTTTTACGCGTACAAGTTCCGTAGAATTCCTTGTCGCTCTTATTGATCCACTTGTAAACAACAGTTGTCTTTAGTCAAGACGGAGAATCGGCAGACTGGAAACACGGGAAACAGCGATTGTTTAGGCCCTATAAACAGGTTCGCACCTCTGCAGTGCCTGCCCGCTCTCTTCCTCAACAGTAAGCGCTATGATGAAACCTGCCAGTATCCAGAGGGGCCTGGCAGGTTTTTCGTTCCGCTGAGAAACAATAAAATGTAAGCGTCGAATCAAACCCATCTAGCTCAAAAGCCTCCCGTTGTTCAGAAT
>OFGO01001007.1_pt1 | contig 23196 bp, 18 predicted proteins | sample 1521761 | NCBI WGS metagenome assembly OFGO01 (sample SAMEA3504128, study PRJEB24116) | mouse gut metagenome | biome: mouse gut; feature: mouse-associated habitat; material: faeces | place: Denmark | collected 2011
CCTGCCTGTCTGTTTTATTGTAGCTGGTATTGTGGACACATTGTTTCTTCTGTTTGTTGTATCTAAAGTAGTAGTTATTTTTTGGCTATGCTTTGCAATTATGGGAGCATTTCTGCTTCTTGCCCGAAAAAACACTAAAGTTTTTTATGCCAGTATACCAATAGCGGTTATTTTTGCTTTTATTTTAGGTTTTGCTGTTCCGGCCAGCATACCGGTTACAAATGATATAGTGGCAAAAGCGCCTAATTGTGCATATACCTTAAAATCTACAAGTGAAGATATGGCGATATTCTGCCAGGAACTGATGGAGCAATATCATAATCCTGGCGGGGCTGTGAAAGATATGTTTTCTGCTGCTGTGAAAATTGATTCTGTTAATAGCTGGGGGGCAGGTATTGCGATAGAGTCTGGGAACCAGGGAGAAACTTATTGGCATTCAGGTATTAATCCCGGTTTCCAGAGCCTTTTGGTATTATATCCTTTGCAGGATAAATATGTAATTATTCTTACAAATAGCGACAATGGGCTGCAGTTTTCTAAAGAAACAGCAAAAGCCTTTTTAGGGGTAGAAGGGCATTGGGATATTAAAAGATAAAAATGGATACAGGCCTGAGTTAAAGCAACCCAAAGCTTTACAAACCCTCATAAAGGCCAAAATAAGGGAAGCAAAATCACATAAAATATTGTAACACAAAATATACGGGAGTTGGCAAACTGATTGAAAGCAGGTTACTTTTTACGGACAGACTACAATAAAGCAGAGGAAGAATCTGCTGTAGTCACACCGTCTTCCTCCAGCAAGAGAGAAATGCCCGGATGTCCTCTTGAATGTCCATCCCCATTTGTGGAGGCATGCCACGCCGTACTCCGGCAGAGAGGACAAAAGGGGGGGAGCCTGTTCATTCTATCGTTAACTGGCTTGACTGGTTTTGCAATTTATAAATAACAAAGTTTATATAATATCTGTGTCCTCATCTATATCAATTCTTTCAATTTTAAAAATAACTGGTCGTGTACCGTCTGAACAGCAAGCTATCATTGTATTTTCTTCTTTCATCCAACCTCGCATAATAGAACCACCTTGTAATCCTGCATAAATATATCGGGAAATAGCATCCCACGCTTCAGAACAATGTGGCATATTTGGACCTCCCGCAATTAAATTGGCACTTGCGTTTGTTTTAGTCAAAGTGTTAATTCCCATATTCCAAAAACTGTCTTTACTTTCATCACGCTCAAAAATAAATTCGTCCCCAATATTATAAGAAGGGCAAGCCCCCACATAAGGGTTTGCACAAAACTGTTGTTGCAATTCGGGATATAATTTTTTGTCAATTACGGTTACTTTTACTTTGTATTTCATTTGGCAACTCCTCCTTGATTTCTATTGCAAAATAAGCCCCGACCTCTCCCAAAGAATAGAATGGAGTGTTTGCGTCAATAACTCCGTCGGTGATTCTTTCGTCCAGACACCCTTCGCCATCTTAAAAACCACCCATGCCTTCGTCCATCCTGCTCCGCAGTTGCACCATATTTCATCTTTTCATAACTTTCCTCCTGCAAACTCTTAAATCTTTCACCGGGAAGCCTTGCATACCTACCGTCTGTATCAGCCTTGATACACTTCTCCTATAAAGGCTCATTCACCCCTTCAACATTCCTTCAAATACCGCTTTCTCCACCGTGAACTCCTGCGCGCCCATATATCCCGGTGCCACCTCATACTCGTCAAAGACGATCACGATATTTCCATCCGCATCGAAATAGAAGTTCTGGTCTTCCCTTAAGCCCTGCCAATTCAGTTCCGGCATATCTTCACTGTCCACCCAGTACATATTCATCTCGTCTTCCGCCATCAAAGCCCTCATCTGGTTGCGGATGTCCTCGCTCATCACTTCCTGATAGTCACTGTTTTCCTGAAAAAGATCCCTAAGCTGTACCTGCTGCCCGCTCTGTTTGTCGATCGTATAGAATCTATAGGATTGTGCCCCGCTGGCTGCCGCCTGAAAGACCGACAGCTTCAGTGTGAAATACTTCTCATTATCCGTTACGGTCTCATGATGGATCTCCAATGTCCCATACCCCTCTTCCATCTGCGCGGATTCCTTAAATTCCTCGATCAGTCGATCTGTCACTTGATCAATATCAAAATTGACCTGCTCTACTGTTTCCTGCAGCCCCTGAGATTCTTCTGCCGTTTCCGTTTCCTTCTCCTCCGTCTCAGCCGCTGCCATATCATTCTCCTTCCCTGCAGTCTCGGTTTCTGCCGTTGTGCTCTCCGTTCTTTCTTCTGCCATATCTTCCACCACAATCTGCGGTACTTCAACATCTGCATTATAGTGGTCACTCTCAAACTGATAGTCCCGGAATGTGACTGCCTGGAACAAACGCCCAACCACCGGTAAGTTTCCCATGGCGTAAGCCACATCAGCTCCCGTGTTCGGCAAAAGCACCAACACAACTGCAGCGGCTGCAACTGCGGCGGCTATGCGGAATCGGTGAATCTTACCACTACCTTCTGTCGCACGTCTGATGCGCTGCTCCATCTCCTCCGGCACCGGAATCCTCTGATATGTCTCCTTGCCTGCCAAAATCCTTTTTTCCAGCTCCGTGAACTCCTTCATCTCTTCTGTTACCAGCTCTTTTACATGTTCTTGATTTTCCATATGTTTCATACTTTGATACACCCTTTCCTTTCTGGCTCTTTTGGTCGAATCATCTCACATATCCCTCTTCAAGTAAGTTCTCTGCGCAGTTTATCCAGCGTCCTGTACAGACGGCTCTTGACTGTACTCAGATTTTCCTGCAATATCTCCGCGATCTCTGACAATGGCTTATCCTCATAAAACCGCAGGATGATCAGCGTCTTCTCCTGCACGGACAGACGATCGAGGGCCTCTTGTAGTTCTGGATCCACTTCTCCTTGCTCCGGCGAAGCGATCATATCTTCCCGCAGTATCTCTCGTTCTTTCTCGTATCTTTTCAGATAGTCTTTGGCCGTGTTGATCATGATCCGATAGATCCATGTTCCGGCAAATCTTTCCTCCCGCAGGCTGCGTGCCTTAGCCATCGCTTTACAGGCACCCTCCTGCACGATATCCATGGCGTCTGCTTCCTGATGCACATAGCTGAATGCCAGCCGGTAGTAACTCTCATAATTCTCCAGAAGAATGCTCCGGACCAGTGCTTCCTTCCTGTTGCGCATATCCTCTTCCTTCCTTTCCCTTCGTTTGTGCCTATTAGACAGAGTGCCCCTTTGAAAAGTTTCATTCCCTTAATATTTTTTCAAAAAGGACCATACCCTGAAAAGATATGGTCCTTTTTCCTCATATGACGAAGCATTATATATTCTGTGTGTTCTTTGAACCGCTCTTACCGCTCCGCGATCTTCACAAGCAGCCTCACGATCATCTCCATCTCATCGATACAGGCATACTCGTATTTGCCATGGGCATTTCCGCCGCCTGTACACAAGTTTGGACAGGGCAGTCCCATATAGGACAGCCTGCTGCCATCCGTACCGCCTCTGATCGGGGACACGATCGGCTCCACTCCCAGCTGTTCCATGGCAGCCTTTGCTTGTTCCACGATAAACATATGCTCTTCGAGCACTTCTCTCATATTATAGTAGGAATCCTTCATGTCGATCCGGAAAGTCCCCTCACCGTACTTTTCATTTAAAAAACTGCCGATCCGCAAGAAATTCTCTTTCTTCTGCTCGAACTTCTGCCTGTCATGATCCCGGATGATATAGTCCGCCGTCGCTTCCTCCACTGTGCCCTGCAGAGAATCCAGATGATAGAAGCCCTCATAACCGCTGGTATACATGGGATTTTCCGCCACCGGAAGCATGGACTGAAATTCCTGTGCCATCAGGATGGCATTGCGCATCTTATCCTTGGCCGAGCCGGGGTGCACACTTCTTCCGCGTACAGTCAGCCTCGCTCCTGCCGCATTGAAATTCTCATATTCCAGCTCACCCAGCCTGCCGCCGTCCACCGTATAGGCATAGTCTGCACCGAAAAGCTTCACGTCAAAATGATCTGCACCGGCTCCCACCTCTTCATCCGGCGTAAATCCGACCCTTATCTTGCCATGGGAGATCTCCGGATGCTGCAACAGATACTCTGCCATCGCCATAATCTCCGCCACGCCTGCTTTATCGTCTGCGCCGAGCAGTGTGGTACCGTCAGTCACGATCATCCGTTTACCTTTATAAGATGCCAGCTCCGGGAAATCAGCCACCCGCATCACCACTTGTTTCTCCGCATGCAGTACGATATCCTCTCCGTCATAGTCTTCTATGATCCGCGGTTTTACCCCCGCGCCGGTCACAGCCGGTGATGTATCCATATGAGCGATAAATCCCATGACAGGAGCATCCTCCTGCCCCACGGATGCCGGAATCGATGCATACACATAACAGTGCTCTTTGTCGTATGTGATTTCCTCTGCCCCCATTTCCCTAAGTTCTTTCTCCAGAAGCGCCGCCAGATCGTGCTGCTTCATGGTAGAGGGCATAGTTGTACTACCCTCCGAAGACTCCGTGTCAATCTTTACATACGTCAGAAATTTTTCTATTACTCTTTCCATTTTTACCTCCATGCCGAAGCGTTTTATTTTATAGTTCCCCTTCAGACGCCGCATACTGTCACAATCCCATCTTCCCCAGGATCCCATCCGCGCTGACTCCCGGATGGGTCAGATACAGTCTGCAGATCTGCCTTACCAGCTCTTCATCGATGCTATGCCGGGCGGCGATCTCTATAACGGAGATTCCCCTATCCGTATCCCGCATCACTGTCTGCACCACTTTCTTCATATTTTGCCCATTATTGCCCGTTTCCTTCATCTGATGAGCAATCTCTATCTTTTCTACCCGAAGTGATCCCCCCTCTCCGATCTCCAACACGGCAAAGGTGATAGGCTGGGTAAATCTTCTGGGCCCGCAGCTGCCAGGATTTAACAGCAGCAGACCATCGTTCCTCTTCTGCTCATACTTGTGAGAATGTCCATATATAATGATATCCATACCCTCTTTGTCTTTCGGGATATGTTTCTTATTGTGTACCATGAAAAATCGGACACCATACAGCTCAAATGACAGCGTTTCCGGCAGATCCGCCGCCCAATCCTTATCATTATTGCCACGCACCGCAAAAGTCGGGGCGATTTCCTCCAGAGCCCGCAGAATCTCAGGGCTGTTGATATCTCCACCGTGCAGGATCCTTTCACAGCCCCGCAGACTCTTCTCCACCTCCGGACGTAGAAGTCCATGGGTATCCGATATGATTCCTATTCTGTGCATAACAGCCTCCCTTTCACCGCTTTGTCTCAACCGGCTCCCGTCAAGTCGGAAAGCGGCCGGAATGTATACCCCATCTTTTCCCACTTCGTCAACAGTTCATCCAGAATCTCCCCGTTCGTCTGCGAAGTATTATGCAGCAGCACAACGGCTCCAGGATGCACCCGCGTGGTCAGCTTGTCAAAGGCTTCCTCATGGCTAGGCTGCTTGTCCGTATCCCAATCCACATAGGCGAGACTCCAGAAGATCGTCCGATAACCCAGTGCCTGTGCCATCTTCAGATTATCTACATTGCACTTACCTTGAGGCGGTCGATAGTAAGGCGACAGTTCCGTACCTGTTACCTCTTGAAATAGAGTCGCCACAGCTTCCATCTCCTTCCGGAAGATCGTCTGATCGGAGATCGCAGACATATCCGGATGATGATACGTGTGATTTCCAACCGTGTGACCTTCTTTGACCATACGTTTCACCAGATCAGGCGCCGACTCCAGATAATGCCCTACCACAAAAAATGTAGCCTGCACATCATGCTTTTTCAGTGCATCCAAAATCGGTTCCGTATTGCCGTTCTCATAACCACAATCAAACGTGAGATAGATCACTTTCTCCCCGTCCTCACCTACATAATAGGCATCGTACCAAGCCAGATCCTGTGCCGAGGCGTTTCCTGTCGGCGGCATCCCTGCTTCCCCGAATCCCAGCCCCCAATCCTCTGAGGTAAGCGTAAGCTCCCATCCTGCCGGCGGCTCTTTCTTATCATGCCCCTGTTCGGCCTCTTCCTGACGGCCAGACATATCCTTATCCGGATTCTGCCGGTTCTGCAACATAAGATCCGCATCCCAGCTAATATTGTCTTCGCTGACCGTCTCCAGCATTCTCACATAGTCCTGAATTGCCTGTGCCGGAGAAATCTCCGTCTTCACTGCCCGTTCCTGCTGCTCTTTCGTCAGTTCTCCCGAAGACACTGCCAGTCTATACACTGTGCCATCTTCCAGACTCATGCCGTCTGCGGTAAACAAACGATATTCATAGGGCTGTCCACTGTCATCCGCATCAAAACCCGCATCCCGCATCGTCTTGATCTGCGCTCCAGTCAGCTCCAGGACAGAGATGGATGAAGAAGCTGGCCGTATCATATTGACCATACCGGAATCAATCTCTCCCTCATATAGATACCAGCCCAACCCGTATCTGTTTCCCCACTGGCTGCTGTTCCTTCCATTCAGAGAGATCAGGGCGCAGTCTGCCCCCACCGCGATACCTTCCGCTGACGCCACCAACTCTGCAGTCTTTTCCAGCGATAATGTCTGCGTCGCCGTCCCATACACATCATCAGAAGTCCCGGAAAGCAGACTCTCATTGACGCTGTCAAAGCCGGCCAGCATTCCTGCCGCATCTGTTTCACCGTTTATCAGATGCCGGATCTCCTGTGAGATGGGAATGAGCTGCTTCTCCCAGCCCACATAGACGAGGGGGACCGTCCTGCCACCGGATATCATATCCACGATTTCCCAGTATGGGCTGCCCTCCACGATCGCATTGTCATGCAGGGTCGGAATATCGTTAACATTGGCCAACAGCGCCTGCTGCCCTTCTAAAGTCGAAAGAAATTCCATAAACTGTAATGCCGCTTCCAGCTTCTTCTCATTCCCTGGTTCCGCCAGTGACCGGTTAAGCCCTACATATTTGGAGACGCTTCTGGTCAGCATGTTATCGGCGGCATCCTCCCCCAACCAGGGCATGATGCCGAATTCATAGGTCTTACCCTCCTCCGTCGTCCATTCATACTCGTTGATACCCAGCCCCAGATAGAAGACACTGTCTCCTTCCATGAACCGCACCCGATCCATATTCTCTTGTGTAATCAGCCCCGCATTCACCCACTTATTAAAGTAGTCTGCCGTCTCTTTCAATCCCACATTGTCAGCCGCCTTTTTCTCTCCTTTCGGAAATCCTTCTTTCCATTCTGCCCCTTCCGGCGTACTGAAATATACCGTATTCCCCAGGTTGAAAAAATAGCTGAAACTATAGCCGTCCAGATTCATACCGTTCCCCATCGCCTGCAGGCCGGACGCCTCGATCTGCTTCGCCAGCGCTACAAGCTCCTGAAAATCTTTAGGCACCTTCCATCCATGTTCTTCCAGAATCGTCTTATTATAGTTGATGCCGATGATCTGATAACCACAGGGCAGCAGATAGATTGCACCGTTCACATCCTGCGCTGCCAATAAATTTTCCGAATACTCATTGACGAAATCATAGTTGGACAGATCCAGAAGGTATTTCTGCTGAGATTCCCTGCTGAAATTCTGGGTAGAAATATAGATATCCGGAATATCTCCATGTTCCAGAGAGTACTGCGCATACCCGCTGCCGTTTCCGCCGGCATAGCTGGTGATCTCCAGCTCCACATCAGGATATTTCTCATGAAAAGCTTCCAGGAACGCGTCGGAGATCAGGAAATGATAATTGGTGATCGTCAGTCTGTCCCCTGTATTCTCCTGTCCGATTGCCGCATCTGCCTGTTCCTGTATGCCGTCCTGCTTCTCATTTACAGCAGTTTCTCCATTACCGGCACAGCCCGTCAGCAGCACTGCAAACAATACACCGGCAGCACACGTCAGCTTTGTGATTTTATATCGTATCATACCTGCATCTACTGTTATTCTTGCCATATTTACCTCCATGCCGAAGCAATTGAATCATACACCTTTATAGCCGGACAACAGCCATATCATTTTCTCTACATTCAAAGGTTTCGTCAGATGGCCATTCATCCCCGCCTCTTTTGTCTTACGGATATCCTCCTCATAGACATCCGCAGTCATCGCCAGGATCGGAATCTCCCCGGCATCCTCCCGCTCCAGTCTGCGGATCGCCCTTGTTGCATCCAGTCCATCCATCACCGGCATGTGCACATCCATCAAGATCACGTCAAAGGTTCTCGCAGGACTGCTGCAGAAAAGATCTACAGCCTGTTGCCCATTCTCCACCGTAGTGACCTCTGCGCCTTCATCTGCCAGCACCGTCCCGGCAATCTCCAGATTTAACTCCACGTCATCGGCCAGCAACACTTTAAGTCCTTTCAGATCTGTCCTGCGCTCCTTCTTCTGGGATGGCGGATAGAAGTGGGACAAAGTCTTAAACAGCACATTCACATCGATAGGTTTAGACAGATGCGCATCCATTCCCGCCTCTCTGGTACTGCGGATATCCTCCTCGTAAGCATTGGCAGTCATCGCGATGATAGGAATCACGGCCGCGTCCTCGCGCTCCAGGGCACGAATTGTCTTCGTAGCGGTAATGCCGTCCATCACCGGCATCATAATGTCCATAATGATCACATCGAAAGTGCCCGGCGGATTGTCGCTGAAAGCCTCCACAGCCTCCTGTCCGTTCATAGCCGGCGTGATCACCGCGCCTTCCTCCTCCAAAATACTTCTTGCAATCTCCAGATTCAGCTCGATATCCTCCACCAAAAGTGCCTTCATTCCCTTCAGATTAGCGTGGAAATCGGCTTTGTTCTCATCAGTCTTCGCATCCACGTCGATGTCGAACCAGATCTCGATCACAAAAGTAGTTCCCACATTCACTTGGCTTGTTACCTCGATCGTGCCACCCATCATATCCACGAATTTCTTCGTGATCGCCATACCCAGCCCCGTGCCCTTGTAGGTCGTACGCATACCCCCGTCCTCCTGGGCAAAAGCTTCAAACAGATGCGGCAGGAACTCCTCCTTCATACCGATACCTGTATCCTCAAGCTCAAACCGATACAAGGCCTTGCCGTCCGCATCTCCTTTCTCTTTGGCCCGCAGATAGATGGTGCCGCCGTCCGGCGTAAATTTCACGGAATTACCCAGGATGTTGATAAACACCTGCCTCAGATGCAGTTCATCACCGATCAAAAGCGGGTGAGCAAACTCGTCAATCTCACATTTTAGCTCCAAATCCCGCACCGCCAATTGTCCGCCGATAATAGAAGCACAGTTATTGATGCAAGTCCTGATATCAAAGCTCTCGTGATTCACCTTCGTTTTGCCTGACTCAATACGGCTCATATCCAGCACGTCATTGATCAGTCCCAACAGATGTTGGGAGGAACCACTGATCTTATTCAGACAGTCATATACTTTATCCTGGTTGCCAATGTTTTTCAGGGCAATATCGGTCATACCCATGATGCCGTTGATCGGTGTACGAATGTCATGACTCATATGTGAAAGAAAATCACTCTTTGCCTGGTTTGCGCTATTGGCCTCCTCCGCAGCCGTCTGCAGCAGCTTATTTGCCTCATCCTTCTGTCTCATAAGCTGCTTATCTGTCTTGGAGATCATGGTGATCACAATGATCACTACCATCGAGGCCAGAAATACAAGGGATACTGCTCCGAAAAACAGCATCGTTCGATCTAACAGCAGCGAGGTATTGGCCCCCAATACCTCCGTAGGCACAAACAGGAGGATCTGCCAGTTTGCCGAAGAGAGAACGGCATTGGCCACATACCAGTCGCTCTTGTGCCCATTCTCATCCGTAAACCGAAATTCCAACGCCGTATCTTTCCTTTCCTGCATCTGCTCTATAAAATCTTCATAGGTGCCGCCATGTATGATCAGGAAATCCTTCATGGCATTTAACACATTATAACCCTCGATAAAATTGTCGGCATAAGTGTACTTGTACAGCCTCCTTCCGTCTTCATTGATCAGATACGTATAACATTGATCCCCGAAACCACTCACCGAGATCTTCTCCCTCACAGTCTCCATCTCCACTGCCAAAGCAAGATGCGTGATCTCCACACCGTCAGACAGCCGTATGGACTCTGAAAGCCGCTCCATGAAAACGAAGTAGGAATCATCTCTATGCGGGATCTCCGTAACTACCAATTGCCATTCGCCCGCTCCTGTCATCAGTAACTGTGTCTGCTGCCATCGTCCTGTGGCAAGATCCGACGCATAATAGTTCCCTTTGGTATCATATGCAAATACGATCGAATCGGTCTTATCGATGAAATCTGAAGTAGATGCCAGAACATCCAACAACTCCTGTGTCGTCGTCAGCTGCTCATATCGGAGTATATGTTCGCAGGCCAGAACCTGCTGCCAGGAGTTTTCTATCACACCGTCTACGATCTCAGACGCTTTATCTGTAAATTCGACGATATGTTTCCTACGCTCCTCGAAAAGCTGAGACTCCAGAAAACTGACATAATTCCCCGATACCGCTACCAGGACCAGAACCGCAAAAATAATGAAAATAGTCGGTGTTCCTTTCAGATTCCTCTCTTTGATCTCCTGCAATTCCCTGTCCTCACTCATATACATCTCTCTGACATTCCCTTCAACACAAAAAAATCCAAAGATGTTCATGGCATATTCTTAAACATCTTTGGATGATCTGTAAAATTATGTTCCTGTCATTTCTGCATCAAGTCACTTATTTCCATAATTGTGTCCCTGCTATGCTGAAATAACTTTATAAATTCCAAGAATACCCATCTGCAATCTCTTGTTCATTTTATCATAGGGCAATCTCATTTACAATATTATATGTGACAGTTCGATTTCCTGGCACTCCATAAAAAATCCACGCTGCTATACTCAAATTCCTCTTGCATTGAACTCTTTACCGATTCCCCAGCAGCATCTCTCCACTAAATTTCCTCAGAGATGTCTTTAGCAAAAGACACGCCAACAAGCCGAGAATCAAGGCCAACCCTGCCAGGATCAAGGCATTGATCAATATCGCACCAAGAAACTGTCCGGCAATCAGAAATACCACCGGCAATATAAGAAATGCTGCCTTCTGTTGGGCTTCCATCACATTCTGTGCCTTCGCCGAACAGCGCACGATCATCGTGATGGCAATCAACGAGACCGCCGGGGATAAAAGTCCAAGCACCAATAACCAATTGATCCCCAGGATCAGCATCCCGCCAGTCAGCACGTTGACCTCCACACCCAGCAGAAGAAGCATCGCCAGAAAAGAAATCCAGGACACCAGCATACTGAACAAGAAGGAGGAGAGCACCTTCGCATGAAACAGCTGTTTTACAGTCAGCGGACTGTACAGCAGCGTCTCCAGCGTGCTCTGTTCCTTCTCCCCGACAAAGGAGCTGGCTGCCATCACCGAAGCCGCCATGATCGGAATGATCAGGAAAAACAAGGGCAGTATATTGTCAAACAAAAGAGTGACCATAAGCTCCTCTGTCTCCTTATTCTGCATTTCTTCCGGCATCATCCTCATAAGCTCCTGCAGTTCTCCCATCTCCTGCGGTGCAAAATGAGCCGAAAGCAGGAAAATGGACGGCACCACCAATGTCAGCACTAGCGGCACTATCACTATCGTCAGCAGCAGCTGCCTGTTTGCGGTAATCTCCCGCATGTCCTTTTTCACGATCGCACTTATTGCTCTGTTCATATTCTTCCTCCATTCCGAAGCGCCACAAACTCTAACTGAACTTGTTCAGTTTGTTGAACTAAATTGTTCATCAGAGAATTTATCGTTCCACAGTCAAAGCAAAATAAATATCTTCCAGCGAAGGTCTACTTGCCGACACATGATAAATCTTCCCACCGCCTTCCACGATTTGTCTGACAATACACGGAATCTCATCCTCCGATGTGATCTCAAGCGTAAGATCCCGTATCTCTGTCCCCTTGCCTTCTGCAGCGAAGTTAATGATCTCTGCTTCCGTTTTCTTCTTCTCATGTTCGTCACAAACATTTTCCTTCAGAAACGCATCCGGTACACGATCCGCCTGAATCCGTACCCGCATGCCGGAACTTATCCCGTCCCGCAGCTCTTCCAGCGTTCCAACCGTCAGCAGCCTGCCTTCGTCGATCAATCCGTAACGGCTACAAATTTCCTGCGCATAGCGAAGCTGATGTGTGCACAGAAAGATCGTCATCCCCTGCTCTTTCGCCAAGTTGAGGATCATCTGGTTGACATTGTGCGCGCTTTCAGGATCCAATCCCGACGTCGGCTCATCCAGAAACAGGATCTTCGGACGATGCATCAGCGCGCGGGCGATGGAAAGCCGCTGCCGCATGCCCGTTGAATAGGCCGACAGCTTTTGCCCAGCTGCCTCCGCAAGTTCCAGCTGCCGCAGCAATTCTCCGGCCCGCTTCCTGCTCTCAGTCTCCCCGATGCCAAACATAGAGCCGTAAAACACAAGGTTCTGCATTCCCGTCAGATTATTATACATTTGGGCATGTTCCGTCATTACCCCTGAAAGAGCATGCACCTTCTCAGGATTCCTGGCTGGGTCCTCACCGAACACCAGACAGTCGCCTGCGGAGGGCTGCAGCATCCCATTCAACACCTTGACAGTGGTTGTCTTACCTGCGCCATTTGGCCCCAGAAATCCAAACACCTCTCCCGGTTCCAACGTAAGACTCATATCCGCCACCGCAGTCTTCCCGCCTGCGTAGATCTTCGACAACTGTTCCATTGCTACTGCATGCATCCCGATCCCTCCATTTCTTTTCCGGAAACCGTATCATCGCTTTCTTTATAATGTCCTTTAAGCTTCTCAAGAATCCGCTGAAATGCTGCCTCCTCATGAAGCGCCGCAAACGCCGGATTCTCAGCAACTGCCTCCACCATGCTCCTGCGCACCAGCTTCCCGTCCCGGGGCATATCTTCTCCCAGGATCATCCGGTTTTCCAGCCAGTCATCCACCATATCAAAATAAGCATCACCATGCAGTTTAAGCGGCCATTCGATCTTTATGACCAACTCCGTATACTGCTCCAGATAAGTGCATGCCTTCCCGATATCGCCAAGCGTCATATACCCCTGCGCCGCAGAGATATAATACGTAAATAAAAGTGCCGGGTGCAGCTCTCCCACCCGAAAAGTCTCTGCCAGCGCCGTGATCCGCCGGTGCGTCTCATCAAACAGTGCCCGATCCTCCACACACAGTTCCTGATAATGGATCAACAGGCTCAACAGTGCGGACAGATACTGATAGATACCAACCTGGCATACCGACTTTGCCTCTTGCATTCTTCCTGTCATCCTGTATGCCAAAGACAGTAGCGCTTCCTGCGACATCAGCAGCAGATCCGTCCCGTCGATCATCTCTGTCACCTCATCCGGCTGGCCCAATGACAGCAGACATACCGCCTCCATATTCCTGGACTCTCTTGCCAGTTCCACATCGCAGCTCTCCGTCCGGACACGGACAAAAAGCTCCCTCGCCTCTTTCAGGATCTCCTGTACCTTCCCTGCATCGCCGGCCAGCATACTGTGATTGACAAGCAGTGTTCCCATCAGAAACAATAACGGAAAGCACGCATAATATTCCCGGATCACCGCTCTGCACTGCTCCATCACTTCCTCAAAAGGCTGCTCGGCGAAATTCTTTGACAGCTGACGGTATACCTCCCGGATCTCCTCCTTTGCCATCTGCGGTTGATAGCCCATCAACTCATCGATACTGATATGAAAAAGTGTCGCCAGCTGTGGCAGGAAAGTGATATCCGGATAGCTTTGCCCCGTCTCCCACTTCGAGACGGAAGCCTTGGATACCCCGATATAGCCTGCAATATCGTCCTGAGTCAACCGAAACTCTTTCCGTTTTGAATGAATGATCTTTGCGATATTGATCTCCTTCATATACACCCCTTTGCCTCTCCGCTAATAGCATCCATTTCTTATCTGTATTATACAGGTTGACAAATTTAACAGGCAAGCGACTTATGTTTTACTTTTCTTAATAAAATCAACTGTTAGGAAACTTTGATTTCCTGTATGATAAAAGGAAGGCTGCTTTATCTCACAGCCTTCCCCATTTTCTTCAAAAGAACACTAACATCGATCGGCTTCGTCAGGAAATCATCCATACCGCTTTGCATTGCCCGCTCCCTGTCTTCCTGGAACGTGTTGGCGGTGCAGGCATAGATCAGGACTGAAGCCGCATCCGCGCGTGTAAGTTTCCGTATCTCAGCAGCTGCCGTGCAGCCGTCCATTACCGGCATCTGCATATCCATCAGGATAATAGCGAACTCCCCGGGTTCCGATTCCAGGAACATATTAAGCGCCTCCTGGCCGTTTGTCGCATGCACTGTCTCGAATCCTTCCATAGACAGGATCTCCAACAACACTTCCGCATTCAGGTCCACGTCCTCTACAACCATGATCTTACCCTGTCGCCCCGTGCTGCCTGCCCGTTCTTCTCCTGTGCCTGCATCCCCCTCCTGGCATCTATCCCCGTATTCCTCTGCCTCCTCCTGCAGATATTCCGGTATCTCTTTCACGATCAAAGAAGGAATCGTGACCGTAAATGTGCTCCCCACATTCAGTTCACTCTCCACTGTGATATCACCGCCCATGGCATTTGCCAGCAGCTTACTGATAGCCATGCCAAGCCCGGTACCTTTGATTCCCTCCGAGTGACGATGTCTCTCCTGGCTGAAAGAATCAAAAATCTGTCCGATATACTCCTTGGAAATCCCGATTCCTCTGTCCTCACAGCAATAGGTAGTGAGCACATGGGTTTCATCCGTCTGTCTCTGACTGACCGACAGCTTGATCCATTTACCCTTCGGTGTGAACTTAGCCGCATTGCCGACAATATTCATCAGGATCTGTTTGGTTCTTGTTACATCTCCCGCAACGCAGGGCACCTTGATCTCTTTTTCCACGATAAATTCTACGCCACGACTCTCAATATTATCCGCCTGCATGGCAGCGATCTCATCGATCATCGACGAGATCAGCATCGGCTCTCTGATGATATCCACTTTGCCCGCCTGCAGCTTGGACATATCCAGCACATCATTTACCAAAGACAGCAGATAATTAGCTGTACTCTGGGACTTGCGCAGCCATTCCCTGATCTGGCCCCTCTGTCCCTCATTATCAATGTGAGCCATGATCAGATGATTCATGCCGATCAGACCGTTCAGCGGCGTACGGATCTCATGGCTCATATTGGAAAGAAACTCCCGCTGTGACCTGGCTCGTTCCGCCGCGATCAGTGTCTTGTTCTGATATTTCATAACGATCAGCAACATAATGACTACCGTCATCATACTCAGCACCAACATCACCATGCTCATGGTGACAAACGTCTTACTCTGCTCGGTAAACACCTCCTCGCTTAGAGACATGATAAAATACAGGTTCATTTCCTTATCAAACGGAATAAAATAGAACAGCTCCTGATGCTCTTCTCCCTCATGGGAGTGATAGAATGCGAAGGTTTCCCTGCTTTTCAGTTTCTCAGCCACTTCTTCATTGTTCATCTCCGAAGATACAGCTTCCGCCAAATGATCGAATAAGTTGTTATATTTATTGCGGTAGCCTTCCTTGCCGATATCTACAATATAATTACCTTCCATATCGATGAGCGCACTGTGCCCCCTGCCATACCCGTCCTTCTTGTAGCTGTCGATGACCATCTTATCCTGAATGGAAGAAATGTCGCTGACACCGATCATAGCGAACATTCTCATCCCGTCCACTTCATAATCCTGCAGTCTGACGCCGTAAAGAATCTGTTCTTTCACCGTCCCGTATCCTGCCGTCTTCTCATCAAACCGGGCCACGACCCGTTCCTCTCCGTTGGCAAAATACGACATCAGTTCAGCTTTGCTGCTCACACCATCAAGTTCCTCCGCTCCACACTGCCCCATACAAAGTGTACCGTCCTCTGCCAACAGATAGATGTGAGTAAAGCTACTGGCTTCACACTCCAGATTCATCCTGCTCTCAATATCTTCGATCGACTCGCAGCCATAGTTTACGAAACGCTCCTGGATCTCCGCAAGATCTTCCCAGCATATCTCGATATAAGTTTCGATCGTAGACTTATCATGCGCCGCGATCTCACTGATCGAATGTATAATATTATCCAGGATCGTTCTGTTCAGCTGCCTGATATAAGTAAATGTGACACCAAAGATAATGAGCAGCGTGGAAGCGACCAACAATAAATAAACATATCGATGTTTCTTTTCCACCAATTCCATCCCCTTGTTTATAGCTTTAGATTCATCATATTCCTTTTTTGTGGAAAAGTCCATATTCTACTGTAATTGTCAGTCCCAAAATATGCGCCGCTGGCACTATTCACGGCCCAGGGACCGCGCATAGTAACGAGCCGCTGTCACAATATACAGTCAAAGTCAGTTAGGTCGCCCAGCTCCAGCCGTCCACTGGCAGTCTCACTCCAACTCCGTGATCTTCCTCCTGAAAGTAAACCATAAAGACACTGCCGTGATCATAGCAGCCACAAGCACCACGCCCGGACTCTCCCGCGGCTCCCTGCCAGAGGCAATGACCAACTGTCTTAACAAGATAAAAAGCATCGAGCTGACGATCGTCACCGTAACTGATTTCCTCAGCATTCCCGCCGCAAAAGTCCAAAGTCCCAGACAACAAAATACCACGATCGTCGTCGCCGACCTCACTATGAAATACCGCAGGACGGCTGCCGAGAAGGTATCCGCGAGCAGATCGAATTTCCTGTCGATCCCTATCAGGAACAGCCCGCAGCATGTATATCCGACCGCCAGAGAGAGCACGATAAAAAGTGTGATCACAACCAGCTTTGCCACGATCATCTTTTTCTTGTCCACTGGATAAGTGAACATCAGAAGAATCGTCCTGTTATTATACTCGCTGATGACCAGCTCCCCGTTCAGCACCGCAAAGAAAACAATGAAAATACAGGCGAATATCATCTCCGCTGACTGGAAAGCATTGTTAAAGTCGTGCACGGTGTCGGAAGAATCCGTAATCGACGCAAGCAAAAAAAATATCCCCAAAACAATCGCCAGCGCCGAAAGCAGGATATACTTCCGGAAAGGTGTTTTCTTTAATTCCAGTCTTATCAAGTGTTGTATAGTCATGCTCTTTCTTCCTCGCTTTCTCCTTCTTCCGTGATCACATGAAAGAAATAATCCTCCAGTGACTTCTGCTTCCTGCCGATCCCCAAGAACATAACCTGCTCCCGCACCAGAACAGTCGCAATGTCATTCACCGATGCCGCAGAGTCATAAATCTCTATCACATTCTCCGTGATCATCTTGAAATCCCTGATCCCCAGATTCTCTTCCAGCAGGCAGCCCGCACGGCTCGCCTCTTCCACTTCCAGTTCTATGAAATCCTTCTGGTACTTGTGGATCTCGGACATGGCAGTTTCCTGCAGCAGCCTGCCATTCTGGATGATCCCTATCGTATCCGCGATCTGCTCCACCTCCGATAAGATATGGCTGGAGATCAAGATCGTGGTCCCGCATTCCTGTTTGATCCGTTTGAAAAGCGTCCTCATCTCCCGTATCCCTTCCGGATCCAGCGCATTGATCGGCTCGTCCAGGATCAGCAGCTCCGGTCTGGCCAGTATCGCCCGTGCGATGGCCAGCCGCTGTTTCATCCCCATAGAATAATGGGAGACCGTTTTCCCCTCGATATCCCGCAGATCCACCAACTGCAGTACCTCATCGATCCGCTCCTTATTGTGGAACCCCATGTATTCACAGTGCAGCTCCAGATTCTGTCTCCCTGTGATCTTTTCATAGAAATATGGACTCTCGATAATGGAACCGATGCGCTTTAAACATTCATAACTCTCATCCCCCATCTTCTTACCCCAGATGGTAATATCACCGCTGTCAGGACGCGTCAGATTCAACAGCATTTTCATCACCGTACTCTTACCCGCCCCGTTTGGCCCGACGAACCCATAGATCTCCCCCTCCTTCACATGGATGTTTACGCCGTCTACAGCTACTTTCCCCTTATAACTTTTCCGCAGATCATGCATCACGATCGTGTGATCCATCCTGTATGCCTCCTCTCGCCTTTTAAGCAACAGTATACAGCACGAAATTCTCTTTTTCATGCCGGAAATCTAACTTTTTTCTAACGTTTCCCGCCTGTCTGCGTCTCCTGTCCTCCTTAGAACAGACGCCCGTGAAGAAGGTGCAAAATGCTTTACGGAAGCGGATGTGAATATTACCCTGAAGAGCGTCCTCACACCGGGCTCACTCTCAACCTGCAGTTCTGCTCCCATCCGCAGGGCAAGTTCCCTGGCGATCGCCAGCCCCAAGCCGCTGCCTTTCCTCGCAGTGGTATAATTGCGGTCAAATACCAGTTCCTGCTCTCTGTCAGCGATTCCCTTGCCGTGATCTTCCACCTCGATCACAGTCTCCCCGGAAAAACACTGCAGGCGGATACCGAGGAATCTCCCGTCACCGCCATGCTTTATTGCATTTTCTATGAGATTTTTCAAGATCCTGATGAGTGCCGCCTCATCTCCACAGACAAACACCGGCTCTCCACCCACCTGTATCTCTACTTCGTACCGCGCCTTTTCCAGGATATCATAATATTCCAGCATCACTTCACGGCACACTCCGGTCAGTTCTATTCTTTGCAGCGCAACACACATATCTCCCGATTCCAGCTTCGACATCGTAAAATACTGTTCGATGACAGTCACCAGCTCATCGGTCTTCTCCTCGATCTTTGCCGCCATCTTCTCTACTTTCTGCAGATCTCGCTTCTTCATCCTGCCCGCCAGCAGTTCACTGTACCCCTTCAAGACCGTGAGCGGCGTCCGCAGATCGTGAGATATGTTGGTCAGCACCTGCATCATGGCCAGCCTGGCCCGGCGATCCTCGGCTCTTTGCCGATAGAATCTCTCTAACAGTCGATTCAACTGTGCCGTCAGTTCCCGAATACCCCAATCGGTAGAAGGTAAGAGCACATATCCATCACCTTCCGCGCTCATCAGCTCACCAATCCGCTTCCTCACATAGACAAGTTCCCTGTTAAGCCTTCTGTTGGCATCCCATTCCCGAAGATACAGCAAACCAAACAGTACGGCCGCTATTACAGCTAAGACAGTCATTTACGCTTCCTCCATTTTGTAGCCGATCCCCCAAAGCGTCTTAATATACGCAGACTCCTCCCCGGAAGCTGCCTTCAATTTCGTCCGCAGTCTGTTGACATGGGTATTCAGAACATTTTCATTGCCAAAATAGGGTTCCTTCCATATCCGTTCATACAGCCGTTTCTTCGAGAATGCCTGGCCCGGATGAGACGCCAACAGACTCAGGATCTCAAATTCGGTGCGGGTCAGTTCCACCATCACTCCACCCGCCCGTACTGTATGCCTGGTCACACTGATCTCTAAATCCCTAAGCCGGATCAGGTCATCACTAATGCTCTTTCCATCCTTGTACTCCGTGTCGCTCCCAACACCGGCACTGTATGCTTTCATACTCACAGCCCGCCTGATATTTGCCCGGATCCTGGCTGTCAGCTCTATTAAGGAAAAAGGCTTCACCACATAATCGTCGGCCCCCAGATTCAACCCCAGAGACTTGTCCTTGTCATTATCTTTCGCCGTCAGGATAATGATCGGCACCAAACTGTCCCTGCGGATCGCCTTGATCACATCCATGCCACTCATGTCAGGCAGCATCAGATCGATCAGTACCAATGCATAAGCAGACTCCGCGCCATCTGATAAAGTCTGTATGGCAGCCTTCCCGCCGGAAAACACATCTGTCAAAAATCCCTCGCTGTCCAGATACTCCTTTACCATACTGCTGATTGACCGATCATCCTCCACCATCAAGATTCTGCTGCTCATTCCCTTACACCTTTCTGCCTTTACAATCCGGATTTATTTCATTATTATATGTCCCCCGTCATGAAATAACAAGGATAAATAACCTGGCCGTTACCCGCGGGTATAAAAGAAGAGCGTAAAGACTATTGGCTTCCCAATCCTTTACGCTCTTATCCCACTTCTTATACCTACTTCCCCACGCCTCTACCGCACAATCCTGTCTTCACAGCTGCCAGCTGCCAAACAAACTGCTGCCAAAAGCGCTGTTCATCACATTACCATAAGCGGCTGCCGCAAGACTGCCTATTCCATAGGTTGAATAGCCGTTTTGACTGCCGAGCAAACTCTGCAGCGTATACCCATAACCAGGCAGACTATTTGTCCCCGTCCATCCGATATATCCTGACTGTACGCCGCTGCTGTAATATTCTTTCACTTTATTCATGACCGTCTCTTCCCATTCTGGGTCGGTCTTCATTTTCTCAAAAGCTTCTTTGATGATAACATCACCGGCGGAGGCAAATGTGGGTGTTACGGAAGTCTTCTGACGCTCCACCGCTTTCTTCATCTCTGCAGCATAGCTGCCTGTCCGCCTGCCGTAAACTCTATCTGCCCATCCTGTAGAAGAAATTCTTTCCATGCCAAGATCATTAATGTACATAACAATCCCCCTTGTCTGTCTCTGTCTGACCTTATCATAACACAAACTTCTTCCCCTGCAGCAAAAATGTCACGAAACAGGCTTCATTTGTCATGAAAAATCTTGCTTCGTTACTGATATAATCCTACCAGATGTTCGATCGCCATCTTCCTCTTCTCACTCTGTGCTACGAAGCCTTCTCCGTACATCTCTTTGATACTTTCGGCGTACTCCTTGCTCTCTTCCGTGGTCTGCTCTGCAAAAAAAGCATCGATGTCAAAGGAAAGTCCGGCATCTTCAAAGATCGCCTGATAGACCATGGCTTCCTTCACCTGCTCCTTAGCGCGCTCGGTCAATTCTTTCTCATAAGCGATCTCGTCCTCATTCTCCATACCCATATTCGTATCACCGTATTTCAATATGGATTTCGTTGCCTTTAAATACTTGGACGGGTAAGTATTGACTGTGGAATTCTCCACCACATAATCGGACAGATAATCCTGCAGATGATCCTTATGGAAATCCTCCTCAACCTTCGCCCGGTATTCCGCCACAGTAGATACTTCCTCTGTATCCGCAAGATTCTCTGCTACAAACTCGTCCGTCAGTTCCGGTGTCTTCTGAATACCGTTGACCGTCACTGCAAAGCTGGCATCCTTGCCTGCCATTTCCTCACTATAGTCCTCCGGGAAGGTAACCTCCACCGTCAGCTCATCTCCGGGTTTATGTCCGATCAGCTGCTGCTCGAAATCATCCACGAGCGATCCGGAGCCGATGACCACATCATAACCTGCACCGCCGCTGTTACCACCATCGAATTCGACACCGTCAACCGTCCCTACATAATCTATATTGACTTCATCTCCGTCGGCAATCACCAGATCGGCATCCGTACTAAGCTCCTTATAGGATTCCAGCATGGACTCGATCTCATTCTCTACTTCCTCCTGCGTAGCCGCAACCTCATCCTCCGGTACGGAAATATTCTTATAATCAGCCAAGGTAAGCGCCTTTGCCATATCGGCATTCTCAATCTTACCGTCCGCAGTAAGCCCTGCACTGTATTCCGTTCCGGGAGTCGTGCGTATCGCCATGATATACAGCTGTTTACCCACTACGAACACGATCGCTGCGCCAACGATCAATGCCACTGCAGTACCGATCATCCTGGCTGCCCGTGCTTCCCGCTTCGCTTTCTGTACCTGCTTCCTGCGCTCTTCCCGTTTTGCCTTGCTTTTACTCACCTCAGTACCTGCATTCGCCTGAGTTGTCTTGTTCTTTGCCATTTTATGTGCCCTCTTTCTATCGTATAATTATTTCTCTAAACAAATAATTTAACACATTTGGGCCGTAAAAGATATAGTTTATCTAAAATTCACAAAGAATGCACAATTATCTGTTTTCACTTTATGTAAACCAATCTTTCATCGTGCCAAGCACCCTCACCAACTCTTCCTCCGAGATGATATAAGGCACCATGGCATACATGCAATTTAAGAAAGGCCTGCCAAACACCCCCTGCTCATAAGCGAACCGCTGGTAACCTTTTAGGTAGACGGCATCTTTCACCTCCACGCACACGCAGCCGCCCATAATCCGCACCTCCCTGATCTCCGGAGCTTCAAAGCCTTCCATCTCCCGTCTGGTGATCGCTTCGATGCGACGGATCTTCGCCATATAATCTTCCTGCTCAAATATCTCAATGGATTTCAGGGCTACGCTGCAGGCCAGTGCATTTCCCATAAAAGTAGGCCCATGCATCAGCGCCTTCTCGGGATCGTCACTGTAGAAACCGTCGAATACCTTTTTGTCAGCCACGGTGACCGCATGGCCGATATAGCCGCCCGTCAGCGCCTTGCCAAGCACCAGAATATCCGGCTGTACCAGATCCGCCACGAAACGGTTGCCGGTACGGCCGAAGCCTGTTGCTACCTCATCAAAGATCAGCAGCACTCCATAGCGGTCACACAACTGCCTCGCCCGTTCCAGAAAGGAGATATCATACATGCGCATGCCGCCTGCCCCTTGTAACAGCGGCTCTACAATAAAGCAATTCAACTCCTCATGATATTTCTCAAAGGCCGCTTCCAAAGCCGGAATCTCCGTGGGGATATGAAGCACCGATTTCTTCTCCCCGTACACCTCCAGGATGAAATGATAGTCCTCGTCGTCCCCCACTTCCATGGTCTTAAAGGTATCCCCATGGTAAGCATGCGTCAGAGAGAGTACTTTTGTCCTCTGCCGCTCTCCTCGGTTTACATAATATTGAAGTGCCATTTTCAACGCCACCTCCACGGCAACACTCCCGGAATCAGAGAAAAAGCAGTAGTCCAGATTGCCCGGCAGGATACTCTGCAGCTTATCGGACAGCCGCTGCACCGGTTCATGCGTCAGCCCTCCTAACATCACATGGGAAAACTTGCCGGCCTGATCCTTGATGGCCGCCGTCAGCGCCGGATGTTTGTACCCATGGATCACACTCCACCAGGATGAGATTGAGTCGATCATCTCCCGCTCCGGCGTTTTCAGCCATACACCTTCCGCATCTATGATCCGAAACGGTTCTCGCATTGTTTTCATCTGTTCATAGGGATACCAGATCATCATTTTCTCCATTTCTGCGCTGCTTTTGTCTCAACTATGTTGAGACGTCGC
>OFGO01001025.1_pt1 | contig 22757 bp, 22 predicted proteins | sample 1521761 | NCBI WGS metagenome assembly OFGO01 (sample SAMEA3504128, study PRJEB24116) | mouse gut metagenome | biome: mouse gut; feature: mouse-associated habitat; material: faeces | place: Denmark | collected 2011
AATTGCATCTGTATATTGTCGTAAGTTTCTGTATATATCATCGATTCTGTACGATTTATGCGACGCTTTCATTCCACTATGGACCTCCATGTGTGCAGCATCTGAAAAAACTATATAATCTGATGCGTTGCACATCATACCGTGGCCTGCGAAAAAAATGACTATGACAGTATAACTTTTTGATATATCAAGAAGGTTATGATAGGCTTCTGTAAAGTCATCAAATGTTGGATTTTCAAGATACTTTACGTTATAGCGCAATTCTCTGAAAGAATTAGCGACTCCCAAAGCGTCATTTACCGCATTGGTTAATATGGCATTGTTTTGGTAATTATTAATCCCAATAACTAATGCAAAGCATCTATGTTTCATATCAGCTATTCATATTATGAATTAAAATACTATAATAAGTAATGATAATGAAAGGAATGTGAAAGATATGGATAACGATAAAGAGTTTTATGAGCCTGATATTATATCAGTTACAGATGATAACGGAAACGAAATATTATTTGAGCTTCTTGAAAGATATGAAACAGACGAGGACGTTTATGTTGCAATCACGGAATTCCGTGATGACGCAGAGGAAATTGTTGAAGCAGATTACGAAGTAATCATTCTTAAGGTGCTTGAAGAAAACGGCGAGGAATACCTTGCTGAAATTGAAGATGAAATGGAATATGAGCAGATTTCAGATATACTTATGGCTAAGGTTGAAGAAAAATTCGAGGTTGAATATTTCGAGCCTGAGCAGTAAAAAGAAATTTGTTTACGGTCTGTGCATCTCGACAACCGAAAGCTTTAATAACCCGAACAACTTTTTTAATAGGGATTTATACTCGCATTACGGGTATGCAGACCTCCCGCCCTATCGGCGGACGCTGGGAGCACAAAATAATGCGGATGAAGCCCACCTGCTTTAACTGCAGGTTATCTTCAGCTTTCGGCGGATGTGCGGATTTTCTGAAAATGAACGGCTGTGCTTAATTGCACAGCCGTTTTTATTTTTATTCACCTTTCATTTCAACAAGCTTTGCTTTACCCTCAAAGGCTTCTTTGGACAGCTTGATTGAATCAAAAATTGCACCTTCAATATTATCAGGTGTACAGCCAAGTGCCTTGCAGTCATCCGTTGGAATAAACAGATTCATACCCATAATATCTGCAAGACCTACAGGATCTATGCCTGCATCAACATTTCTTTCCTTGTAATCCTTACGCATAACATAGCCGAATGCCTGAAAGGTCCATTTCGGAACATCAACAATTCTTCTGTTCGGCTCGCCGTTCATTGCACGGTAAACAATTTTCAAAAATTCACGCCACGTCATATTATAGCAGGAAATGCCATAGGCACGGAATTTACCCTCACACCTTTCGGCTGCGTTTAGTGCCTGCTCTGCCGCACCAACCATTGCTTCACCCACCTGACGGACAGTTAGCATTGCCGTTCCGCCTGCAGGATACATCGTAAACGGCATTTTTTCAAAGCGCTGAAGCTGCTCAATAAGAATAACCCACACAGGCTTTCTGCCGGACTGAGTGCCGAAAATATACGGAAGCTCAAGCACACTAACCTGAAAATTCTTATCCGCATATTTTTCGCAGACCTGCTCCTGCTCTATACGGCTTCTGATATAAGGGTGCTTTTCGCAAAGCATCATATCAGGGCGTTCCTTTGCAAGCCACGCAAAATATGAGCCGCACACAACTGCGCCCTTCATACCTGCCTTTTTAGCAAGCGGCAGATACCTTTCAAGCGGCTTAATATTGTATTTATAATATGCATCATAAACAGGTGCAGGAAATTCAACTCTTTCATCAACACCAGTTGCAAAAACAAATATATCGTAGCCCTGCATAAGCTCAAGCATTTCTTCATCGGAAAGCTTGTTTGCATCCTGCAAAACAATTTCCATTTCCTTCGGTAGCGGTGCACCGGCAGGAAGCGGCGGTAAAGATAAAGTTTTAACTTCATTTTTACGATCAACAAATATCTGTGCGGCAGCCGAGCCGAGCAAACCCGTTCCGCCAATCATAAGTACCTTCATAATCAATCCCCCATATTTTGATTTATTTATAATTATATCATTTAAAATGTTGCACAGTCAATATAATAAAAGGGCGGATGTTAAATCCGCCCTTAAAATTATTCAATATTAAACAGGATGAACCTTTGTTTCAATATCATCATGCTTGCCGTCCAAGCCGTACTTTGCATCTCTTCTGTTCTGGAAGAACTTAACTGCAACCTGATCAAACTGAGCATAGGAGAGAACATCCTCCTCCTGCTCATAGTATTCGGCAATGTCTTCCTTGAACTTATCAAGTTCAGGCTTAAGAAGATCAGCAGGGCGGCAATCAATAACAGGCTCATCGCCTACTATCTTCTTTCTGAATTCAGAGTCTATCTCGCAAGGTGTTTTACCGTACTTGCCTGCAACCATATCCTTGAATTCCTTGGTAACCATTTTATAGCGCTCACCCATAATGATGTTGAACACAGCCTGTGTGCCGACTATCTGTGAGGTTGGTGTTACAAGCGGAGGATAACCGCTGTCCTCTCGAACACGGGGAACTTCTGCAAGCACCTCTTCAAGCTTATCTGCCTTGCCTGCCTGCTTAAGCTGATTCAGCAGATTTGAAAGCATACCGCCCGGTACCTGATAAAGAAGCGTGTTTGCATCTACACCGAGCATTTTTGTATTCAAAAGACCATCAGCAATATATTTTTCACGCAGCGGAACAAAGAAATCACGGATTTCGGTTAACGCTTTCAAATCAAGACCCGTATCATACTCCGTTCCCTGCAATGCAGCAACCATAGATTCAGTTGCAGGGTGAGATGTGCCCATAGCAAGCGGGCTGATTGCAGTATCAATAACATCAATACCTGCCTCAATACCCTTAAGCTGTACCATTGATGCAAGACCTGAAGTGTAATGAGAATGAAGCTGAATCGGAATTTTAACGGTTGTTTTAAGAGCCTTAACAAGATCATAGGTTCCGTAAGGTGTTAAAAGACCTGCCATATCTTTAATACAAATAGAATCTGCTCCAGCATTTTCAAGCTGCTTTGCATAATTGCAATAATAATCAATATCAAAAACAGGACCTGTTGTATAAGAAATAGCAGCCTGAACGTGACCGCCGTATTTCTTTGCAGAGGTAATTGCCGTTTCAAGGTTTCTTACGTCATTAAGCGCATCAAATATACGCAGAATATCAATTCCGTTATCAATACTTTTCTTAACGAAGTAATCAACAAGGTCATCCGCATAATGGCGGTAGCCAAGCATATTCTGACCTCTGAAAAGCATCTGCAATTTTGTGTTAGGGCATTTTTTGCGGATAAGGCGGAGTCTGTCCCAAGGATCTTCATTAAGGAAACGCAGACAGGAATCAAATGTAGCACCGCCCCAGCACTCAAGTGAGTGATAGCCGATTTTATCCATTTTTTCAAGAATATCCGAAAATTCATCCGTTGTCATTCTTGTTGCAATCAAAGACTGATGTGCATCACGAAGAACGGTTTCGGTAATACCAATTTTAGCCATATCGGTCACCTCAATTTAAAGTAACAATAATCTGACCTGCTTCAACACTGTCACCCTTATTGACTGCAATGGAAGCAACTGTACCTGCTGACGGAGCAACAATGTCATTCTCCATTTTCATTGCTTCAAGAATACAGAGAACATCACCTGAATTAACAGATGCGCCGACAGAAGTTTTAACATCAAGAATTGTGCCGGGCATAGGAGCCTCAACCTTAACTGCACCCTCTGTTCCGGAAGAGGCAGGTGTTGCCTTAGCTGCAGGAGCAGGAGCAACAACCGGTGCCGCAGGAGCTGCTGACGGTGCAGAAGCAGGAGCTGAGCCTGCCTCATCAACTGTTACGTCATAGGGTGTACCGTTTACTGTAATTGTATATCTTTTCATATCGTTAATCCTCCCATTATTTAACCGAGTGCTTTCTCGGAATTGTGGTTTCTCTCTTGCTGTCTAAAAAGCTGAGTGCATGAATAAGCTTTGTTCTTGTTTCTGCAGGAACAAAAATATCGTCAATTGCACCGCACGCTGCTGCCGTAAACGGAGAAGCAAGCTCTTCCTCATACTCTTTTTCAAGAGCCGCTCTGTTCTCACCTGCAGCAAGCCTTTCATTATAAAGAAATGCAACTGCCGCATCAACCTCAAGCGGTGAAACAACTGCCGTATCCCACGAAAAAACAAGGTCTGCATTAGCACCCTTGCCTGCAAGCGCAATATAAGCCGCACCGATTGCCTTGCCCGTTATAACAGAAATCTTAGGGCAAGTTGCCGTCGCGTAAGCTGAGGTTAACTTTGTTGCAGCAACAAGCATCTGATTTTCTTTTTCCTTAACAAGACCCTTTGCATGAACAAAGGTAACAAGCGGAATATTAAAGGCATCGCAAAGCTTAATGAAGGCTTCTGCCTTATATGCACATGAAGGGCAAACATTTTCCCCGTCAAATGCAATAACACCTGCTGTTGAGCCTGCAATCTGAGCAAAAGCAGTAACCGCATTTTCTGCATAGCCTGCTTTAATTTCAACAACACTGTTTTCATCAGCAACTGCATTGATAACTTCTTTAGCAGAAGCATTTGCATCTGCACCGTAAGAAAGCTTTTCTTCAAAATCAAACATAGGTGCAGCTTCAAGATTGTTGGACGGAAGAAGCGAAACCAGATTCTTAACCGATGCAATTGCACCGTTCACATCATCTGCCAGAATATCAACGGTACCCTGTGCAAATGACTCCTCTGCCTTAACCTCGCTTGGTGCTGTAATATAGAAATCAGCATCCTTAACCGCAATAACAACATCTGCCATATTTGCCATAAGCGCAGATGTGCCGAGGCAGGCACCTGCAACAACCGAAATCTGAAGCACAACACCCGAAACAGATGTTGAAGCCTTTAAAATTTCACCGTATGCATTCAGAGCTTCAAAGCCTTCCCTGAGCTTCATTCCGTTAGAATCGTAAACACCAATAACAGGGCAGCCTGTTTTCTTGGCAAGCTCATAAATCTTTTTTATTTTAGCGCACTGGGCAACGCTGATTGCTCCGCCGTCAACAGTAATATCCTGTGAAAAAGCATAAGCATAAACACCGTTTACCGAGCCGTAACCCGCAACAACCTCAATTTCGCCGTCTGCAGATTTTGCAAAAGCATCAAGCTCTGTGAAAGTACCCTCATCAAAAAGTGATAAAAGCCTTTTACGTGCTTCAGTATCCTTTACTGTAAGTTCACTCACTTAAAAATCCTCCTTGGTTTATTATTCAAAACATCCGAAAGTCTAAAAATACCAAAACTTCCAGAAATAACTATTCTTCGGTATTCTAACATTTTATTTTTATAATTACAACTATTTTTTCCCTAATTTATATATTATTAAAAAAATAAAGTAAAAAAATCATAACCACCGCTTAAATGGGTGGTTATGATTTTTTGTGCTTCAACAAGTATCTGGGCAAGAAGGGTTTCACTGCCCTCATACATACTCCAAACCTCTTTGGAATCACTTAATAAACAATCCTAAGTTATACGCTTCTGTTAATGCGTTATTCCCTTCAATATCTCCTTTATCTCTGACACCACGTACAAATACCATTCCCGCATTTTTTAGTGAAAAAAAGTCAAGGCAAAGTTGATATTGTAATTTTATTGCATTAAATAAATTCGGAAGTGTCACAGCACCTACCAACAACAACGCAAGTTCTTTTATTTGAAATTTGTTACGCATTGGTGTATGCAATTTATTCTTTCTCTGCTTTTTCTGCCGAACGCAGAAGCTTTTTAACCTCATTTTCGGTAAGCTCACGCCATTTTCCCTGCGGCAGCATACCAAGCTTTAAAGAGCCCATTGTGGTTCTTTTAAGCCTTGCAACTTCTAAATTAACGGCTTCACACATTTTTCTTATCTGGCGGTTTCTGCCCTCGTGAAGTATGAATTCAAGCACCACTCTGCCCTGCTCCTGAGAGATAATTGTAACCTCACACGGTGCAGTTTCTCTGCCGTCAATCTCTATACCGTTTCTGAGCTTATAAAGGATTTCATCCGAAACGGCTGGGCGAACAGTTACACGGTAAACCTTCGCAAAATTATGACGCGGATGCGTCAATGCGTTCGCAAATGAGCCGTCATTGGTTAAAAGCAGCAAACCCTCCGAATCCCTGTCAAGCCTGCCGACAGGATAAATTCTTGCATCAACATCCTTAACTAAATCCATAACAGTTTTTCTTCCAAGCTCATCGGACACGGTAGTTATATAGCCTCTTGGCTTATGAAGCATTATATAACGCATTTGCGTAACCTTATTGATTCTCTTTCCGTAAACAGTTACCAAATCCTTTTTAGGATTGATTTTATCACCGATATGGGCAATATGTCCGTTTACCTTAACCTTACCTGCTTCAATAATTTCTTCGCTTTTTCTTCTGGAGGCAACTCCGCAGTCCGCCATAAATTTTTGAAGCCTTACATCATTCCTGTTTGGCATAATATTCTACACTTTCCTCCGCAACCAACGGCACGGAGATAACTTCCTTTTCTTGATATTTAATAATAATCTTTCCTATTTTATCACCCTTGTTTACGGGAGCATACAAAAACGGAAAATGATAACATTCAACAGTAACAAGCTGCGTATTCAGCACACTGACTTCTGCTGAATATGAAGCAGAAACAGTGTTTTTCACTCCGCCTGCAACGTCAATCTGAACTGTATCTTTGATTTCTTTTTTCTGATACATTTTTTCACATTCATTAAAAAGCGACATATGATCGTTCCAATCATTGCCGTCATTAAGGGTAACACAAATCATTGTATCGCCGTTTCTTTTTGCGGCTGAAACCAGACATCTGCCTGCTTTATCGGTATAGCCTGTTTTAACACCTATGCAATCATCCATAAAGGAAAGCAGCTTATTATGGTTATATACCGTCTGCTTTGAATCATTGATTGTAACTTCCATTTTCTTTTCTTTACATATGTCAGCAAAGATTTCATTTTGCAGAGCTGCCGCTGTAAGCAAAGCCATATCGTAGGCACTTGAATGATGATTACCGTCATCCAGACCGGACGGTGTAACAAAAAGACTGCTGCTCATTCCTATTGAGCGTGCCTTTTCATTCATCATAGCGGCAAAGCCCTCAATGCTTCCGCCAAGATAAATCGCAACAGAATTTGCAGCATCATTTCCGGAAACAAGCAGCATTCCTATCACTAAATCATAAAGAGAAATTTTATCGCCTTCTCTTAAACCGAGTGAGGTACCGATTGTGTTAACCATTTCATAAGTAACAGTTACCACATCGTCAAGCTTTCCGCTTTCACAAGCCACAAGCGATGTCATTATCTTGGTTGTTGACGCCATACTTCTTTCTTCATAAGCATTTTTTTCATACAGAATTTCGCCCGTATCCGCATCCATAACAATTGCAGAAGCCGCACTGCAGTCTGCACCGTATGCCATTATAGGAAGCATGAATATAACAATCAGAAATAAAGAAAATTTTTTCAACAAAATAATCACCTGCTTAAATATATGCAGCAGGTGATTGAAATTTTAATAAATATTATTCAGCTTTTTCTTCTGCTTTATTTTCTTCGTTCTTTGAGCTGAGAAGCTTTGAAACCTGATCAACAAGCTCAGGAATCATTGCAATCGCACGGTCTGCAGATGAAGTATAATTATCAATCTGCATCATTCTTACCTTATCATTCTGAATAACAATGAAAGCAACAGGACTGATGGTGATACCGCCACCGCCGCCGCCGCCAGGGGCAGCAGCCTGTGCCTGGCCCGGCTCATGGTCACGCCGATGGCGCTGCCCATGGGCGTCATGGACATATCCACCCCCAGGGTAAACATTCCCACGCCTACGATCAACAGAAACGAGCCGAAGAGGAACATGACCAATACGCCCGGCGTCAGGGGCACAATGGTGATGCTCAGCGCCATAACGATGGCGGTAATGGGCAGTACGGAGGACAGGGACTCCTTGATTTTCTCCAGCAGTTGGGGATTGATGCGCATGGGTGGCTCCTTTCCCGCCCCCAGGGGGCTCGTTTTTCCTTATTATACAGGATGGCAGCGGAAATGTACAGGGGGTTTCCGGAGCAAACGGGGCTTATGCGCAATTTTTTGCACGCGCAATCCAAGCAGTTTGCCGCTGGCAGGAAAAATCCATCTGCTCAGAAAGGATTTACGCTGCATATGCACAGTTCAAACAATTCCGTATGCGCATTGCCAAGAAAAACTAGCTGTTCGCCCAACTAAAATAAAAAATAACTATAGCAAGTATTGACATCAACTATTCTAAGTGGTAGAATAGCACACACCGGACCGGAACAGACTTGATTGGAGGATATTTGCATGAGAACGATTGATTTGCGAAGCGACACGGTAACGCTCCCAACGCCGGATATGCTGGAATTTATGATGCATGTTCCGGTGGGAGACGACGGGCGGGCAAAGGGCTGCAAAGGAGAGGACCCCACCGCTGCCGAAGCCGAGGCGTATGTGGCGGAGCTCTTCGGCAAGGAGGACGCGCTCTATGTGCCGTCAGGGACAATGGGGAACATGGTCTGCGTCGCGACCCACTGCAGACGGGGAGAGAAGGCTGTGACCGCTTTGAACATGCACATGTACAAAGCGGAGAAGGGAATCTTCAACCCGGACCTTTGCGGCGTGGAGGCGGTCTGCCTGCCCCACGAGCGGGGCGCGTATCGGCTGGACGCTCTGGAACAGCGGCTCAGGGAAGGGGATATCAAGCTGGTATGCCTGGAGAACTCCTATAATTTCGAGGGCGGCTGTGTGATCCCCCGGGACAAAATGGAGGGCATTCTTGCGCTGTGCGCCCGATACGGCGCGGCGACCCACCTGGACGGCGCACGGATCTTCAACGCGGCCTGCGCGCTGGGAATCAGCGTCAAGGAACTGACTGCCGGCGTGGACAGCGTCCAGTTCTGCGTCTCCAAGGGACTTTCCGCCCCCATCGGCTCCTTTGTTGCCGGCAGCCGGGCGTTCATTGAACGGGCCCGGGAAACCAGAAAGATGCTGGGCGGACAGCTCCGGCAGGTGGGCATCCTGGCCGGCGGGGGCCTGTATGCGGTCAAGCATCTGTCTCAGCGGGTGGCGCATGACAACGCCAGGGCCCGGCGGCTGGCCGAGGGCATTCAGGATGCCAGAGGTATTTCCATAGAAATGGACACGGTGCAGACGAACATCGTCAAGGTAGACCTCCACGGGGACCTGCGGGGCAGGGCCTGGCTGAAAGCGTTGGAGGAGTGCGAGCAGGTCCGGGCCCACTACATCACAGACGATTCCATCCGCCTGGTGACCTACCGCGGCATTACGGACGAGGACATCGATGAGGCCGTCCTCCGGATCAGGAGATTCTGTGAAACGCACTGAGCCGGAGCGGCGCAAATCTTGTGTTTTAGCAAACCATCAGAAAAATTAGTTTTTAAGGAATACTACTGCACAGATGATACGCGCAGGAGACGGCGCGTCAGGCCGGATATGATGAAAACATAAGAAAGGAAAACGGAAACATGAAGAAGCTGTTTGTTTTGATGCTGACCATTGCTGTGTGCACGGCAATGCTGACCGCCTGCGGCGGTCCTGCCAAAGGCGGCGACGGCTACCCCAACGGGACGCTGACAATCACGGTAGCGTATTCCGCGGGAGGCTCCAGCGATAAGCTGGCCCGCATGCTCCAACCCTATCTGCAGGAAGAGTTGGGCATCAACGTCGTAGTGGAAAATCAGGGCGGCGCCAGCGGTCAGATTGCGGCGGAAACCTTCCTGCGGAAGGAGGCGGACGGCTATTCCCTCCTGGCCGTCAACGCCCCCGGGATCTACTATACCGTCGCCCTGCAGGATACCACCTACGGCTATGATGATCTGACGCCCATATGGGTGGAGTCCTACGATCCTATTGTCATGCTCGCGCTGAACGCCTCTCCGTTCGACTCCCTGGGCGACTTTATCGAGGCGGCAAAGGCCGCTCCCGGCACATACTCTGTGGGCTTCGCTGCCGGCGGCGGTCAGCAGGCCACCGCTCTCTGGCTGGCGGAAAACCTGGACCTGGATGTCAAACTGGTGTCCTATGACGGCGGCTCGGACGCCTCCGCCGCCCTGCTGGGAGGACATGTGGATGTTATTTTCGGCGACGCCTACGCCAGGGTGGACCTGGTTTCCGAGGCGAAGGCGCTGGGCATCGGAACCAACCAGGCCAACAGCGCCTGGCCGGACGCCCAGAGCTTCAACAAACAGCTGGAGGCTTACGGCAAGGCCCTGCCTTCGGACGAGTTCCAGGCCAGAATGGGGTGCTACTTCGTCTCCTCCGAGTTTGTGGACAAATATCCCGAGCGTTATGAAAAGCTGACGGAGGCATTCCGGAACGCGTGCGCAGACGAGGCGTATATCCAAATGCTGAAGGACGCCAGCGTCTATGATTCCGCCGTGCTGGAGGCCGGCAGCGACTACAGCGGGCAGATGACGCAGATGGCCGAAGAGGTGGAGACGGTCGTCGCGCCGCTGTTCAGCGGCAATTAAAGGAGCGAAGCCATGTTTATCATCAAGACCCCCAAAGGACGGCTGGAAATATCAAAGGAGCTTGTCGTGGTCCTGCTGATGGACGCATTCGCGGCGGCTTACCTGCTTTCCTCCCGCGGCCTGTCGGCGGCGTCCATGATGTTCCCTGGATTTCTGCTGGCGGGCATTCTGGTGTTCAGCATTTTGTGCATCAAACAGTCGGTCCGTTTTTGCAGGGAACCCCAGACGGAAACCGATAGGGAACCGGCGGGCTTCGCTGTTACGGGCAAACTGGCGGCCTTTGCGCTGCTGGTCCTGGCCGCGCTGCTGAGCTTCAACTTTTTAGGCGCGGTTTTGTCCCTTTTCCTGTTCCTTGCGCTCTCCATGGCAATCCTGGGGATTCGCAGCAAGCTGGCGCTGTTGCTCGTGCCGGCGGCGATGGTATCCTTTGTATACCTGGTGTTCAAGGTCTGGCTGGCGGTCCCCCTGCCCGCCGGCGTGCTGACATTTTTACAGTAAGGAGGATGCGTAATGGGAGAAATTGCGGCATACGTGGCCCACGCGCTGGGCGAGCTTGCCAGCGGCAGCACCTGGATCTGGATTATCATCGGGACCTTTATGGGGATTATCGTAGGCGCTATTCCCGGCTTCACTTCCAGCATGGCCACAGGCATCCTGCTGCCGGTCACCTTTGCGCTTACGCCGGTCAACGCCCTGGTCTTTCTGATCTCCGTATATATCGCCACCATCTACGGCGGCAGCATTACGGCAATCCTGCTCAATACCCCCGGCGCGCCGGAGTCCTCCGCCTCCACTTTTGACGGCTACCAGATGACTCTGAAAGGCCAGGGCTGCGAGGCGCTGGGCGCGGCCTTCTGCGCCTCGGCCTGCGGAGGTCTGATCAGCTATGTCTTTATGATTTTTGCTATGATTCCCATCGCGCGGATGGCGGTCAAGATTGGCTCGACCGAAATGTTTCTGATTGCGCTGATGGGCGTCAGTATTCTGGCAGTGCTGTCCTCCAGCGCCAATGTACCGAAAACCATGCTGTCCGGCTTCATCGGACTGCTGATCGGAACTATTGGCATGACGCCCACCGGGGAGTGGCGGGCAACCTTCGGTTCCATCTACCTGGCGGAAGGCGTGCAGGTGGTACCGGCCATCATTGGATTCTTCGCCATGTCCGAGGTCTTCAGTATGGTGGGCAAGGAATTTATTGTAAACCGGGACGTCCAGACCAAAACCAGCATTAGAAAGATCATAAAGGGGATGGGCATGGCTCTGCGGTATCCCAGGACCATCCTGACCTGCGGCGTAACCGGTATGGTCATCGGGGCCATTCCTGCCGCCGGAGGAACCGTGGCGGCCTTTACGGCCTACGGCATGACGAAAAAATCCTCCAAACAGGGGGATGCGTTTGGCAGCGGCTGCCCGGAGGGGCTGGTTGCGCCGGAGGCCGCCAACAACGCCTGCACGGGCGGCGCATTGATGACCACGCTGGCGCTGGGCGTGCCCGGCAGTTCTACCTGCGCCATTCTGCTGGGCGCGCTGAGCATCCAGGGGCTGACCCCCGGCCCCACGCTGGTACGGGACCAGATGCCGATGGTCTATGTGCTGATTCTGGCCGCCATCCTGTCCCAGGCGGTTATGCTGGTTATGGCGATGGGCGCGGGCTTTGGCCTCACCAATCTGCTGAATATCCCCACCAAGGCCCTGGCTCCCTGCATCGCGGTATTTTGCATTGCCGGGTCCTTTGCCTGCCGGAACGCTATGTTTGACGTATTTCTGATGCTGGCATTCGGCGCGGCGGGATATTTGATGAAGCAGTTCGATTTTTCCCTTCCGGCCATTGTGCTGGGGATTGTGCTGGGCGGCATTGCGGACAACCAGTTGATCCGGTCCTACCAGCTGTTCGGCGCAGGGACTCTGCAGGCGTTTTTTACCCGCCCGGTGTCTCTGGTACTGGTGGCGGTTATCGTCTTCAGCATAGCCTGGCCTTATATCCAAGCTATGCGCAAGAAGGCCGGCGAGAAAAAAGTGAAATAAAATAATCACATGATCCTCTCAAAACAAACGACAAAAGGAGAACATACCATGAATTTGTGGAAAGAAGAGCCTTCCTATTACGGCGGCGACGTACTGCACCAGGCCAAGAAGGAGAAGATTCAGGCGGCCATGGCTGAAAACAGCCTGGACGCGATCCTGCTGCTGAAGGCGGAGACGGTCCGCTATGCCACAGACTTCTATGTAAAGGGCTACCGCCCCTTCTATGAGCCGGAGTATCTGGCCGTAATTCCCAAGGGCAGGGACGCCGTGGTGGGCCACACCTCCGGCAGCGACAATTACCGCATCCAGATCCGCTCCGACATCCAGGATCACCGCAAGCTGCCCGGATTTTCCAAATGGGGCGGCGAGGTGGTTAAGATCTTTCGCGATTACGGCATCACCGCCGGACGGATAGGCGTAGAGCTGCTGCCCTATGAGATGTATTTGCAGCTTAAGGCGGAATTCCCGTCCATGGAGTTTGTGGATATTTCCAAGATCTGGGTGGATCTCACGGTAGTCAAGCACCCGGAGGAGATCCGGCTGCTTCGCCGGGCTGTGGAGATCGCGGAGATCGGCTGCGAGGCGGCGCTGGAGTACTGCAAGCCCGGCCGGCGGGAATATGAGGTGGCGGCATATGCCGAGTATAAGATGCGGGAGCTGGGCAGTGAGATGACGCCGTTTGTGACCAATATCGCCTCTGGCGTCAACGCCTCCATTTTTGAGCGGATCTCCACGGAAAAGGTGATCGGGGAAAATGAAATGGTCATCATCGACCTGGGCTCCGTTTACCGGGGCTATACCGGCGACGTAGGCCGTTCCATGTGTACCGGCAAGCCCACCGATCTGCAAAAGCAGATGTATAAGGTGAACTACCTGGCCCTCCAGGAGGCGCTGAACACCGTGAAGCCGGGCAATACCTGCGCCGACGTGGACGCCGCCGCCCGCCGGGTAATTCGGGAGATGGGCTTTGAGAAGTATGAGCATAAATTTGCCACCGGCCACCAGCTGGGGTACGGCCTCCACGGTTCTCCCTCCATCAACAAAGGCGTGGATTACGTGCTGCGCCCCGGCATGGTGATGGCGGTGGAGCCTCGCGTAACGATGTTTGACCGCCCCGAAGTGGGAGGCACCCACATGGAGCAGAACATCCTGGTTACAGAGTACGGCTACGAACTGCTGAGCAAAAAGCTCCGCTTTGACGAGGCGTTGCTGGCGGACTGATCCGAAATCGTTTGTACATGGAAGCAGGAGGACGGAATTTCCGCCCTCCTGCCTTTTGCCCCGCGGCCTGCGGATGCCGGTACTTGCATATTGGGGAGAAATATTATATACTGGAACTTAACGAAAACCATTCCGTTTACACCGCCGGACGAGGCATATGAACAAGCCCTGTCCCGCGGGAGTCATGAAGCAAGAGGATGTTTATTGATGGGAACAGCAGCGGCGCAGCAAAAGTATAATAAGAAGAAGGCGGATCTGGAGGCGGGGACGGGCGCCGAGCTCCAGGGGGATAAGGGAGCCCGGAATAAAATACTGGACATACGGCAGATCATTTATTTTGTGGAGGTAGCGGAGCAGGAGAGCTATTCCGCGGCGGCAAAGTCCTTGAATATATCTCAGCCCACGCTCAGCATAGCAATTCAAAAGCTGGAAAAGGAATTTGGCCTGAACCTGTTCTACTATAATTTCCGAAAAATGAATCTGACTAGCGAGGGGAAGCTGTTTTACCGCTATGCCCGGGATTTTCTGACAGCATACAGCCATATGGTGGAGAGCTCCTGGAGCATCAGCCGGGAAATTGTCGGAAGCGTATCCATTGCCGCCGCTCCGGTTTTGAGCAAGGTGTATCTGGGGGAGCTGCTGTCGATCTACCATCAGAAATACCCCAGGGTTTCCATCCGCGTGGAGAGCAAATGGGGATCGGGAGGACTGGAATCCCTGGAATCCCAGGGGGTGGATTTTGCGCTTAAAATGCTGCCGGTAGATCAGGGTAAGTATGATGTGATCCCCATGGTCCGCCAGAATCTGCGCCTGGGCGTCCACAAGAGCCACCGTTTGGCAGGGAGGACGTCGGTTTCCTTCAAAGAGCTGAGCAATGAAACCTTTTTGACAGTAAGCGACGACTATTCGCTATATCAGCAGTTTGTGTCCAACTGTGAGGCCGCCGGATTTACGCCGAACATTGCCCTGTCCTCCACCGACTGTGATTTCCTGGCGTCTCTGGTAGGACGGAATTGGGGTGTTTTTTTGATGGGACAGCCTCTATGGGACTCGGTGGACAGGCGTGAAATACATTTGCTGGATGTGACGGATGCGGATGTAAGCTGGGACCTGGTGCTGGCCAGTAAAAAGGGTCGGATTTTGAATAATGCGGGCCTGGCCTTCGCGGAGCTGGCCAAAGAGTATTTTGCCGGAGACAGGCATAAAAAGGAGTAAGGCTGTGTGAGAACCTGTATTCACAGATGATGAACGCCGCCTATCTGACATTCCCCATCTATGAGCGCCAGTTCTGATTCGGCGCACAGAAAAGCACAGATTTCCTTGCAACCACTACTATTATCTTGCATCACGTAAGCAAATTTTTATGCCCATGGGCGGAGAAAAGGGTATAGCTTGTTATACATCCTGCACTTATGAAGATCGGCGCTGTGGATGAACTCCTCAGGGGGAAAATACTTGTGTCTGCCGAAGCACAAAGGGCAGAAGAACGACGCGTAGCATTACAAGCTGCTCAGGATAACCGCCGCTTTATCAATGCGGTATTTTGGGTATTGCGAAACGGAGCGCCCTGGCGTGCCCCGCTTCCCGATTACGGGAAGCGGGGCAGCGTTCATCATAGGTCCATCCGTTGACGCAGAAAAGATGTTTGGGAAAAACTTCTGGAAATTCTGATCGATGAGCCGGATTATGAATGACTGATGATCGACGCCAGCCATATTAAGGCGCATCCCCACGCAGCGGGAGTAAGGAGAGCTTAACGCCAAAATACATCCGATTACCTGTTTCCATCCGTTTCGAACTATGATATAATGAAACATCCAATGAAAGGAGAGTGCTATTATAATGAACGCCAATAAAAATGAAAGGAGCGTGTTATATATGATGAACACCATTAAAACGGAGATTGTAATATCGGAAGGAGGTACGACGAAATAATTATCGCAGGCCTCCTTCCTTCGGGAACATAAAATGGAGGTTATCACATTGAAACAATTAAATTATTATGGCGTTTCTGAACGCTTTTTAGCAGAAGCGGCTTTATACCCGAACTACCAGTTAGCAAGAGTAGTTGCCCAGTACCGTGGAAGGTATAGGATAATTACGGAGCAGGAGGAGCTGTTGGCAGAGGTTTCCGGCAGGCTCCGATATGATACCGCGGAACTTGCCCAATATCCAACTGTTGGCGACTATGTGATGGTCGCTGTTCAGAGCGGGCTTGCCGTCATTCATCAGGTGCTGGCCCGAAAGAGCCTGTTCGTCCGAAGGGCGGTAGGCGTATCAGGCCAGGCGCAGCCCGTGGCATCCAATGTGGACATTGTATTTTTGTGTATGTCCCTTAACCAGAATTTCAACCTGAACCGCATGGAACGGTATCTGTCCATTGCCTGGGACAGCGGTGCTACGCCGGTCATTGTTCTGACAAAATCGGATCTGTGCGAAGATATGTCTCAGGCGGTTGCACAGGTTGAGAAAATTTCCTGTTTTTCCGATGTGGTCACGCTTTCCATGTTTGATACGGATATTCACGATAAGTTCCTGCCGTATTTTCAAAAGGAGCAGACCTGTGCCTTTATCGGCTCATCGGGTGTGGGGAAATCGACTTTGATCAACAACCTGCTCGGCTCTCCGGTTACTGCCACGCAGGAGATCGGCAAAAGCGGCAAGGGCCGGCATACTACAACAGGCCGCGAAATGTTCCCCTGCATATTGGGGGGCGTGGTTATCGACACGCCCGGTATGCGGGAAATGGGGGCGGAAAGCGCCGATCTTTCCAAAGCATTTGCGGATATTGAGGAATTGGCGCAGAATTGCCGTTTTCGTGACTGCACGCACACCCATGAACCCGGATGCGCTGTTCTGGCTGCTGTGGAATCCGGCGAATTAGACAGCCGCCGTTTGGAAAGCTATCAAAAGCTGGGGCATGAAACCAGTTATGATGGATTGAGCAGCAAGAAAATTGAAGTTAAAAAGTGTGAGCGCATGTTCAAAGAGGTTGGAGGCATGAAGAATGCCAGACGCTTTGCCAAAGAACAGCGAAAATGCAAATAAGCGGCCTGTTACGCCGGCCTCCAGGCTGCGTACCGGTTTCGGGGCGAGAAAGGCATCGATCGCCGGCGGGCACGCAGAGCCGCCTGACGGTTATTGCCGGACGCCCAATCAGCGTTTCCCTGATTTCTTCGTCAACATGTCCGGCCGGAACCTGATGGTTCACTGCCGTACCATTGAAAGATACTCCTCATCTGAAATACCCGCAGGAAATGTACGGGTATACTCTTTGACGAGCAGATTCGCCGCCGCATAGCTCTCTTTAAGAACGGACTTCAAGTAATCCGTAAACATGCTTACAAACCACGTTACACAGGGTTCCAATTCGTCGAAGCAGGGAGTTCCAAACGAAAGCCCCAGGCAGTTGTCTGGCGCCGCGCTCCATTTCCCTTGACAGCGCAAAAAGACCTGCGTGTGGGTTTGATGCAGGCTGTCGGATAAATATTCCATAAAATATGACTTGCAGGCAAGGCCATGCCTTGCGCAGTACAGCTTGACCAGTTCCGCCAAATCCCAACACCAGCAGCAGTTGTTTTTGACAATTTCCTCCGGTGAAGAAAACGAATAATTTTCCACGGTGAAATCCGCATCGCCGGCATAATGCAGCTTCCCAAAACAGTCCTTATAGCCGTATGGTATGGATGCAACATACCGGAAAAAGGATTCCGTATCCATGGACAGTATATCGTCAAGCATAAGATTCATTGCTTCACCTCCCTTGCAGCTCCCGGTTGATCAATTCAATCGTATCACGTTCCGGTTAGCTTGTCAAAGAACGCTTGGTAAAAATGCCGGAAACGCAAAAGACGGAAGGGCGCTTTTTACGGAATTTGACAATCCATTGGGGAAATGGTACAATGCCGGTGGACCCCTTTATAGGGAAAAACCTGGAAGCAATTTGCGCGGAGAGGAGCAAAAACGATGGAATTGATGCAGAGGAAGGACGTGCCCGTGGAACTGACCTGGGACCTGGGCGCGATCTATGACAGCGAGGAGAAGTGGAAGGCGGACGTGGAGCGCATCCGCCGGATGACGGACGAAATCGAGAAGGAATACAAAGGGAAGCTGACCACAGCGGAGGCGATCCAGGCGTGCCTGGACAAGTACCGTGCGCTGGACCAGCTTCGGATTCTGACGGGAACCTACTGCAGCCTGGCGGCCTCCGTAGATTACAGCGATGCGGCCCTCCAGGAGCGGGACGCGGCGTTTTCCCGCCTGGACGCCCAGATCTACAGCCGCCTGAGCTTCATTGACAGCGAGCTGATCGCCCAGGACGAGGACCTGCTGCGCCAGGCCGCTGCCCAGGGAGGGCCCAACCAGCCCTATCTGGAGGATCTGCTGCGGCAGAAGCCCTACCAGCTCCAGCCGGAAACCGAGCGGGTGCTGGCGGCCCTCAGTCCGGCCGTTAACGCGCCCTACCAGATCTACAACATGGCCAAGCTGGCGGATATGAAATTCCCCTCCTTCCAGGCGGAGGGAGAGGAGCATCCCCTGGGCTACTCCCTCTATGAGGACAAGTATGAGTACGATCCCCGCACCGAGGTCCGCCGGGAGGCGTACAAGGCGTTCTATGGAAAGCTTCGGGAGTATGAAAACGTCACCGCCTCCGCCTATCAGGCCAACGTGCAGAGGGAGAAGATCCTCGCGGACCAGCGGGGCTATAAGTCCGTGTTCGACTATCTGCTCTTCTGGCAGAAGGTGGACCGGAGCCTGTATGACCGGCAGATCGACCTCATCATGGAGAAGCTGGCCCCCCATATGCGGAAATACGCCAGGCTGCTGCAGAAGATCCACAGCCTGGACCGGATGACCTACGCCGATCTGAAGCTGCCTGTGGACCCGGGGTACGTGCCTCCGGTGACCATCGAGGAGTCGCAGAAGTATATTGTGGAGGGCCTCTCCGTCCTGGGGGAGGAGTACCAGGAGATGATCCGCGCCGCCTACCGGGAGCGCTGGGTGGACTTCGCCCAGAACCATGGGAAATCCACCGGCGGCTTCTGCGCCAGCCCCTATGGGAACCACTCCTATATCCTGCTGACCTGGCAGGGGCAGATGAGCGACGTGTTCACCCTGGCCCACGAGCTGGGCCACGCGGGGCACTTCAAGCGGTGCAATGAGGCCCAGTCCGTATTCGGCACCAACGTCTCCACCTACTTTATAGAGGCGCCCTCCACCATGAACGAGCTGCTGCTGGCCCACTACCTTCTGAAAACCAACCCGGACAAGCGCTTCCGCCGGTGGGTCCTCAGCAACATGGTGGGGAACACCTACTACCACAACTTCGTCACCCACCTGCTGGAGGCGGCCTACCAGCGGGAGGTCTATAAGATCGTGGACGCCGGCGGCGGGGTCCAGGCGGAAACCCTGGACCGGCTGATGAGAGAGACTCTGGAGAAGTTCTGGGGCGGCGACGTGGAACTCACCGAGGGCGCGGAGCTGACCTGGATGCGCCAGCCCCACTACTACATGGGGCTGTACTCCTACACCTACAGCGCGGGGCTGACGGTGGCGACCCAGGCGTGCAAGCGGATCGAAGCCGAGGGCGCGCCCGCCGTGGAGGACTGGAAGCGGGTGCTAAGTGCCGGCAGCACCGGGACACCCCTGGAGCTGGCGCAGATGGCCGGGGTGGACATCTCCACCGACGGGCCCCTGCTGGATACCATCGAGACAATCGGCGGGTATATTGACGAGATTTGCCGGTTGACGGAGGAATTGGCGTAAGCGGAACTGTGGAATAATAGGAGGGGAGCGGGTCACGGTTGGGGCCCGCTCCTCTATTTGCGAATTCTCAATGAAGAATTGCATTCTTTTATTGGGCCGCAGCCGCTTTTTTCTTCTTTACCGCTTCTCCCCGGGACGAAACACCAGCGCCGCCAGAAAAGAAAATAACACTGCCGCCGCGATGCCTCCCGCCGCCGCGGTGAGCCCGCCGGTCATGACGCCCAGCCAGCCTTTCTCCCCTACCGCCTTCGCTACGCCCTTAGCCAGATTAGAGCCAAATCCCGTCAGGGGTACCGTCGCACCCGCACCGCCCCAGTCCGCAATGGGCCCGTACACACCGATGGCCTCCAAAAACACGCCGATCACTACATACCCCGTCAGAATACGGGCAGGCGTCAGTTGGGTCTTGTCGATGAAAATCTGCCCGATGGCACATAGGATGCCGCCGCACAGGAACGCGTTCAGATATTGCATACATGGTTCCTCCTCCTACTTTTCTATGGTCAACGCGTGACAGATGCTGGGGATGCTCTCCCCCTGGAAGCTGGACGTGGGGGACAGCAGGGCCCCGGTGGGGGCGAAGAGGATCTTTTGCAGGTGATTCTCCTCCATCTGCCGCAGCAGGTACCCGCACAGCACCGAGGCCGAACAGCCGCAGCCGCTGGCGCCGGCGTGCATGTCCTGCTTCTGGATGTCATAGAGCAGCATGCCGCAGTCCTGGTAGTTTTCACCCATGTCCACGCCGTCCTGCTGGAAAAACTCCGTTACGATCTGGTGGCCCAGCACGCCCAGGTCGCCGGTGAGGACCAGGTCGTAGTCCGAGGGCTTGGTGCCCGTGGCGCGGAAGTGGGCGGAAAGGGTGTCGTAGGCCGCCGGGGCCATGGCCGCGCCCATGTTGTTTACGTCGCAGATGCCCTTGTCCACGATTTTGCCGCAGGTGACGGCGGTGATTTTCGGGCCCTCTCCCTCCGCGCCCAGGATCACACAGCCGGAGGCCGTGGCGGTCCACTGGGCTGTGGGGGTGCGTTGGTTGCCATAGGGAACCGGCATGCGGTACTGCCGCTCGGCGGTACAGAAGTGGCTGGAGGTCATAGCCCCCGCCCTCCGGGCAAAGCCCCCCGCGATGGTCAGGGACGCCAGGGCCAGGGATTCCCCCATAGTGGAGCAGGCGCCGTAGAGGCCGTAGAAGGGAATGCCGAAATCCCGCAGGCCGAAGGACGTGCCGATGCACTGGTTGAGCAGGTCCCCCGCCAGGATATAGTCCAGCTCCTCCGGGGAGAGGGACGCCTTCTCCAAAGCGCTGCTCAGGGCCTGCTTCTGCATGGCGCTCTCCGCCTTCTCCCAGGTCTTCTCGCCGAAAAAGCTGTCGCCGCACAGGTGGTCAAAGTAGTCCGCCAGGGGGCCGTCCCCCTCCTGCTTGCCGCCTACGGCGGCGTGGGAGAGGATCACGGGCGGCCGCTCCAGGGCGACGGTCTGCCGCCCCAATCGTTTCTGCATGGTCTCGCCTCCGTCAAACCAAACTGCCGGGTTTTTCCCGGTCCGTAACGCTAGTGTTGACCGATTCGCCGGAAATATCCCCCGCCGCCCCCTTGAACCGGTGAAAAAATTGTGATATACTGCTCAGAACGGCTGGGAGATCTGACCCGGCTGTCCGCCGCTGAGAGATGCGGCTTACCCGCAGCGCCGCGCGCATGGGCTGCCGCGCGGGGGACTTGACCCAACCTGTCCCTTCTGTGAATACCGACATATGTAAATGAGTATAACGCTATGAAAGACATTGTATCCTATCTCAGGCCCTACCGGGGCAAGGTGGTCCTGGCCATCGCCATGGTGGCCGTGTCCACCCTGTGCAATCTGCTGCTGCCCACCATTATGAGCAGCATTGTCAACACAGGCGTATACGGCGCCGATTTTCCCTATATCGTCCGCTGCTGTGCGGCGATGCTCCTTGTGGCCCTGGTGGGCCTGGGGGCCGTGCTGCTGGGGGCCAAGACCAGCTCCCAGGTGGTGGCGGACTTCTGCGCCGACCTGCGCCGGGACATCTTCCAGAAGGTCCACACCCTCACCTTTGAGGAGTTCGGCGCTATGGGCACCGCCGCCCTGGTCACCCGCTCCACCCACGACATCGAAACCGTATCCTGGGTGGCCTCCATGCTCTCGGGCACCGTGGCCACCATTCCGGTGCTGTTTCTGGGGGGCGTGCTGCTGGCTTTGAGGAAGGACACGGTGCTGAGCCTGCTGCTGCTGTGCTTTATCCCGGCCCTGTTCGTGGTGGTGGTGCTCATCGGCCGGCGGATTGACCCCCTGTGGAAGAAGTCCGACGACTACACCGACCGGCAAAACGACATCATGCGGGAGCGGCTGTGGGGCATCCGGGTGATCCGGGCCTTCAACAAGGAGCCCCACGAGCAGGAGCGCCTGGCCGATGCCACCAGGGTGATGGCGGAGAACATCATCCGGGCCAACGTCCATATGGGGGCCGTGGCCCCCCTGGCCCTGTTTATTTTCAACGCCGCCGCCGTGGTCATCGTCTGGGTGGGCGGCGCGCGGATGGAGATGCTGGGCGCGCCCAGCGCCGGGGACATCTTTGCCATTGTCCAGTACATCGCCCTGGTGATGAACGGGGTTCTGATGGCCTCCTTTGCCATCGTCATGTTCCCCCACGCCAAGGTGGCCGCCGGGCGCATCGCCCAGGTGACAAATGCCAAGGGGAGCGCCGACCAGGCCCCGGAGGAGGAGGCGGTATTCCGGGGGGACATCGACCTTGAGCACGTCACCTTCCGCTACGACGACGCCGACGAGCCGGCGGTCAGCGACGTCACCATCCACATCAGAGCCGGGCAGAAGGTCTCCGTTATCGGCGGCACAGGCTCCGGCAAGACCACTTTCCTTAATGCCATCTCCAATTTTATCCCCAGGGATGAACGGGTGATCACCATTGAGGACTCGGCGGAGCTGCAGATTGCCAATGTGGACAATCTGGTGCGCCTGGAGACCAGGAACGCCAATACTGCCGGGGTGGGCGCGGTCACCATGCAGGAGGGCGGCTATGCCAGCAAAAGTACTATTCAGTTTTTAAATAACTGGTTTGACTATACAGTGGGCAAAGGCATCCGGGGAAAAGGCCGGGAACAGCTTATGGACTATTTGCAG
>OFGO01001026.1_pt1 | contig 22728 bp, 20 predicted proteins | sample 1521761 | NCBI WGS metagenome assembly OFGO01 (sample SAMEA3504128, study PRJEB24116) | mouse gut metagenome | biome: mouse gut; feature: mouse-associated habitat; material: faeces | place: Denmark | collected 2011
CCTCCAGCGCCTGGTACACGGTCAGCATGATCCGGTGGATCTCCGCATCCTGATCGATGACGAAATCAAATTTCCGGGTAAAGTCGTCCACTCCCGCACCACCCTTCTTAAAAAGTAATTCCTTCATAGTATACTCGATTTTTTCCCGGCTGTAAAGAGAAAAAACGGAATGTTACACAGATGTAATATTCGACAATTTATCCTGGCGGGCCTGTTTCTGAAAATATTTGTAAAGAAATGGCGGAAAACAGCTTGACTTTTTTCCCATATCCGTTATAATAATAAGGCTCGCGTTTTAACGGGCTATCCTTGCTCCCATCGGTGAATGGGGGCCATTCGTCCAAAAGGAGGTGCAACCATGGCAAAGATCAATGACAACTACGAGGTCGTGTATATCATCGACCCCGCCCAGGGCGAGGAAGCTGTCGCCGCCACCGTCGAGAAGTTCAAGGCGCTGGCAGAAAAGCACAGCTCCGCCGTGGAGGTCGAGGAGTGGGGCAAGCGGAAGCTGGCCTACGCCATCGACTACAAGACCGAGGGCCATTATGTTCTGATGTCCTTCACCAGCGATCCCGACTTCCCCAAGGAGCTGGACCGCGTGCTGGGCATTACCGACGGCATCCTGCGCTCCATGATCGTCTGCAAAGGCGAGTAAAGAGGAGGAGCACCCATGTTGAACCACATTGTTATTATGGGCCGCCTGGTCCGGGAGCAGTGCGATTTCCTGTTGTCCATCCCCATGAAAGGGCGGCTCAATTCCCTCAACGCCTCCGCGGCGGCGGCCATTGTATTATACGAGGCCGTGCGGCAGCGCGGGTGAGGAGGCGTATCCATGTCCGATGAGATGAAAAAGCCGGGCGGACGGGAGTATACCGTGGACGAGATCCTGGCGGAATACGGCTCCAAGGGCAGGGGGACCACAGCCCCGGAAAAGCCCGCAAAGCCAAAGAAGGTGGTGGAGTTCCCCACCGAAAAGCTCCCGCCCATCCCCCCCGCCCCGCCGGGGGACGGCACGGACGAGCCCACCATCCGGCTGGTGAAAAAGCCTCCCGCAAAAGAGGACAAGCCCATCCCGGAGATTGTGCCGGAGGGCGTGGGCCGGAGCATCGGGGCCCGGCTCCACACCCTGCTGCGCCGGGCGGACCACTTTGCCGACCACATGTACGACCAGTCCCACCCCGACGAGGAGGCCCTCAAGGCGGAAAAATATACCCCCGGCGTAGACCGGGAGGTGCTGCCCGGTGACAGCGCCCCCCCCCGCCGTCCCAGGCTGCGCCTGGTCAAGCCCCGGCAGCTTCCCCCCGACACGCCCCCCGCCAAGCTGGCCGCCCAGTACCAGAAGGGCCTCAAGGCCCAGGGCCTCCGGGCAAGGCTCGCCCTGCTGCTGGCCCTGCTGGCCGCGCTGTGCTCGCTGGAGCTCCCCCTCCTGTCCTGGGATATCCTGGCCGGGGATCTGGCGGCAAAGGGACTGGGGGTGTTCCAGCTGCGCTGCTGGGCGCTCACCGCCCTGCTGGCCCTCACGGCGCTGGCGTGCTATGAGATCCTTGCCGCCGGGGCCAGACAGTTCTTCACCCTGCGCCCCCGGGGGGAAAGCGTGCTGCTGTTCGCCTTCCTCTTCACCCTGGCCGACGGCCTCACCGCCCCCCGTATGCCGGGCCGGGCCGGCTTTCTGCCCTTCTCGGCGGTGACCGCTCTGGGGCTGGCCCTCGCGCTCAGGGGCGAACACCGCCGGCGCCGGGCCGACCGCATGGCCGCCAAAACCGCCTCCCAGGTGAAAACCCCCTATGTGGTGTCCATGAACCCCACCCTATGGTCCAGCAAACCCACCTACACCAAGACCTCCGGCTCCAGCCTTGGCTTCGGCAGCCAGCTCCAGATGGAGGACGGCGGCCACGCCGCCTACCGCGCCGCCGCCCCCCTGCTGCTGCTGGGGGCCATGCTGTGCGCCCTCATGGCCTCTGCGGGGCAGAAGGCCCCGGAGCGGCTCCTGTGGGCGGCCTCCGCCTGCTTCACCGCCGCCTCCTCCTGGTCGGCCCTGCTGGCCTTTGCCCTGCCTTACCAAAAGCTGGCCGAGCGGCTGGGCCGGGTGGGGGCGGCGCTGGCCGGCTGGCCGGGGGCGGCCCGGTGCGGCCAGGGGGGCGTCATCGTCAGCGACCTGGACCTGTTCCCCACCGGCTCGGTGCACGTGGCCCAGGTGAAGGTGTTCGGCGGCGCGGCCACGGAAAAGGTGGTGGGCTACACCGCCACCATGCTCCGGGTGATGGACTGCGGCCTCACCCGGCCCTTCCACGACCTGCTGCGCACCCACGGAGCTCTCTACCGGGAGGTGTCCGGCCTGGAGTGGCACGAGGGGGGCGCCTCCGGCATCATCCGCAACCAGGAGGTGCTGGTGGGCACCGCCGCCTACATGCACCTGATGGAGGTACTCATCCCCCCCGGCCATAACGTGAAAAACGCGATTTTCTGCGCCATTAACGGCCAGCTGGCCGGGCTTTTCCTCCTTAATTACGCCATGGGCGGCGCGGTGAACCCCAGCCTGTCCGCCCTGATGAAGGCCGGGGCCGCCCCGGTGCTGGCCACCCGGGATCCCAACCTCATCCCCGCCCTTCTGGAGCAGAAATTCAAGCTGCCGGTGGATAAGATGGAGTTCCCTCCTGTGAACCGGCGGCTGGAACTGTCCAAGCCCGCCCCGGAGGATGCGGGGGACCTGGTGGCCCTACTCAGCCGGGAGGGGCTGGGCCCCTACTGCGACGCGGTGGTGGGCGGGCGGCGGCTGCGGCTGGCCGTCCGGCTGGGGCTGGCTTTCGCGCTGGCCGGGTCGGCAATCGGGCTGTGCCTCACCTTCTACCTCACCTCGGTGGGGGCCTACGCCTCCTTGACCGTGCCCAACTTCCTCATTTTCATGGCGGCTTGGCTGGTGCCCCAGTGGCTCATCGCCAACTGGGTCAACCAGTATTGAAAAGACACCCCGGCGCTGTGCGCCGGGGTGTCTCTATACCCGCGTCAAGGGCGGGCCCTCCAAAGCAATCATCCGATCGCAGGCGCAGAGCACCTGGGGCTGGTGGGTGGCCAGCACGATGGGGACGCCCAGCCCCCGCAGCCGCTCCAATATCCGCGCCGTCCGCTCCGAATCCACCCCGGCGAAGGGTTCGTCCAGCAAAAGCAGCTCCCCCCCCAGCGCCGCGCACCGGGCCAGGGCCAGCCGCCGGGCCATACCGCCGGACAGGGCGGCGGGGTACGCGCCCCCCTCCCCCTCCAGCTCGGCAAAGGCCAGCCACCTTGCCGCCTCCCCCCGGCGGGGCCGGGGGAGCACGTCGGCAATGTGCTGGGTTGCCGTCCGCCAGGGCAGAAGCCGGTCCTCCTGGAACAAAAACGCCGTCCGGCCCGGGTCAATGCCGGACACCGCGCCGCCCCCGGGCGCGGCCAGCCCCGCCATCACCCGCAGAAGGGTGGTCTTGCCGCAGCCGGAGGGGCCGGACAGGGCGGTAAGGCCCTGGGCCGGTATGTCCAGGGAAAAGCGGTCCAATACCAGCTTGTCCCCAAAGCGCACCGTAATATCCCGAAGCCCGATCACGCTCTCTCCCCCTTCCCCAGCCCCCGGCGGAGCAGCCCCTCCAGCGCCAGGGACAGCGCCACGATGGCCAGGGTCCAGGCAAACAGATCCGCCGTCTCCAGCCCCAGCTTTGCCTGCTGGATGCGGGAACCGATGGCGCGGGCGGGGGGACACAGCACCTCCGCCGCCACCCCGGACTTCCAGGCTAGCCCGAAGGCGGTGAGCAGCCCGGCGGCAAACTGGGGCCGAAGGGCCGGCAGGCAGACCAGCCGCAGGGTCTTGAGCCGGGAGAAGCGGTAGGCCCGGGCGAGCTCCAACAGCTTTTCGTCCATATTGTCCAGCCCAGCGCACAGCGCCCCCCACACCACCGGCAGCACCATCAGCCCTGAGATGACCCAGGGGATGGCCCCCCGGGCTACCCACAGGTAGACCAGCAGGATGAAGGACACCACCGGCGTGGCCCGCACCACCCGGATAGCGGGGGAGATCAGCCGGTCCGCCCAGGGGAAGAAGTGGGTGGCAAAGGCCAGCGCCGTCCCCGCCAGCGCCCCCCAGCCCAGGCCCAGGAACACCCGCCCCAGGGTGGCCCCCACCGACAGCCAGAAATCTCCCGTACCCGCCAGCTCCAGCAGCCGCTTCCCCACCGCCAAGGGGCCGGGCAGAAGCAGCGCCCGCCCCACCCGCCAGGCGCACAGCGCCCACACCAGCAGCCAGAAGGCCAGGGGCGCGGCGGTATTCAAAAGCTTCTTCAATTGTTCACGTAATAGATTCCGTCGTCGGGCAGGGAGCCGCCCACGGCGGCGGGATCGATAGACCACAGCACCGAATAGTAGTCGGAAATGGCTGCCACCATATCCATCCCTGAGAGGAAGGCCAGGTGGCACTGGGGGATAGCCTTTTGGGCGATGGCCGCGCTGGGGGCAATGCCCAGCTCCGCCACTATCTCCGCCGCCGCGTCCTGATTGTTGTTCACAAAGTCGATGGAATCCTTGTAGTCGGCCAGGAAGTGGGACACCAGGTCGGGATAGGTCTCGGCAAACTCGGTGCGAACCACCACGGCGGTCATGATGAGCCGGCTGCCGTTTTTCAGGTTATCCCAGGCTTCGGTGAGGTCGATGGCCTGACGCACCTTACCCTCGCTCTTCACGATGGCGGCGGTGGCGGCGGGGACGGGCAGCATGGCGCACTCAATCTCGCCGGACAGCAGCTTGGCGCTGATCTCGGAGGCATCGGCAAAGACCACCTCCACGTCCTTCCCCATCTCCAGGCCGTTCTCCTGGAGCAGGTAGCGCAGCACGTACTCCGGGTTGGCCCCCTGGCCCGCAGCGTAGACGGTTCTGCCCGACAGGTCGGCGACGCTGTTGATCTCCGTCCCGCCGCCACCCTCCAGGATGTGGAGCACCCCCAGGGTGCCCACGGCGATGATCTTCACCCCGCCGTCCGTCTTGTTGTAGAGGTTCACCGCCAGGTTGGAGGCCACGGTGGCAATGTCAATCTCCCCGCTGGACAGCCCCGCCACCAGTTCGCTGTTGTCGTTGGCGATGGTGTAGCTGTAGCCGCTTCTCTGGAGGGCGGCAGGGTTGTTGTCGATGCTGTCCAGCAGCTTGGCCGCCCCCACCCCGGTGGGGCCGGCCAGCACCGCGATGCGCGTACCCGGGCCGGGCTCCACACAGTCGGGGGTCGCGGAGGGCTCCTGGGTGGGCTGGGGGTCGGGCTCCGCGCTGGGGGCTGCCGGTTCGGTGGCCGCCTCGGAGGGCGCGCCGGAGGGCTCCTCCCCCGCCGGCTTGCAGGCGGCCAGGGTGAACAGCAGGGACAAGGCCAGCAAAAGGGCCTGGAATCTGAAACGTCTCATAGCTTGAATCCTTTCTCTTATCGGCCGGGCCGGTTTCCCCGCCCGCAATGGCTGAAAATTCCGTGGCTTCAATTTTAGCCGTGAAAGTCCCCAATGTCAAGGGCTGGCAGGGGGCAATTTATTTACCAATTCTTCATGAACGCCCCCTTGTATTTTCAGCCGGCGTCCGCTATACTAGGGAACGGTCTAAAGTTGACATAATCCGAGGCCCTTCGCCAGGCCTTTTTGAAAGGAAGCCATTCCCATGACTACTCCGGCTAAGCGCAAGGCCCCGAAGCGCGCCTCCCCCCTGGTCCGGCTTGCCAAGATCCTCTATTTTATCCTCTTCGGCCTGTCCCTGGTGGTGGTGGTCGGCTTCGCGGCCCTCAAGCTGTTCGCCCCCGAGCCCGCGGTGGACCACCAGGTCACCATCCCGCCCCAGCCCGCCGGGCCTTCCGCCCCCCCGGCGGAGCCGGACGATCCGGCCGAGCCCACCCCCACCCCCCTGGTGCTCACCCGCCGCAAGGGGGTGTACACCTGCCTGCTGCTGGGGGTGGCGGATATGGGCGGCAGCGACACCATTATGCTGGGCGTGTTCGACACAAAGGCCAAAACCGCTTCCCTCATCTCCATTCCCCGGGACACGGTGATCTACTCCGGCGGCAAGTACCGCAAAATCAACTCGACCTACGCCGGGGGCGAGGAGGCGGTGGCCGCGGCGGTGCGCGACTTGCTGGGCGTGCCGGTTGACTATTATGTGTCGGTGAACCTGAAGGCGTTCTCCTCCATCGTGGACCAGATCGGCGGGGTGTGGTTCGACGTACCGGTGCGGATGGACTACAAGGACCCCCTCCAGGACCTGGTCATTGACATCCAGCCGGGCTACCAGCTGCTGGACGGCAAAAAGGCGGAGGGCGTCATGCGCTGCCGAAACTGCTATGTCAACGCCGACATCGGCCGCACCGCCACCCAGCGCGCCTTCCTCACCGCCCTGGCCAAGCAGGCCATCACCCCGTCCAACGTGACCAACGTCACCTCCCTCATCAACACCTTCAGCCAGTATGTGGGCTCCGACATGCCGCTGAGCGACATGGTGTTCTTCGGCACCCAGGCCATCGGCATGGACCTGGACACGGCCCTCAACGCCTCCTCCCTGGAGGGGGAGTGGATCAGCCCCTACTGGCAGCTGGACGACCAGGCCGTACTGGAACTGGTCAACAGCCTGGGCATTTATGAGGAAACCGTTCCCGCCCAGGCCCTGCATATCGTCCACCCATGATCCCCCCTTCTAACCGCCGGAAACAGAAGAAAGGTCCCGGGAAGCCGTTGATGCCAGCGGATTCCCGGGGCCTTTCTTTGTAGGTGCACGGCGAACTGGGGATTGCCGAAGTTCTGCCGCTTCTTCCTGGGACATCCCCCGTTTTCATTGCAGCATGTCCCTGATGCTGTCCTGAATCCGCCCGGCCAGCCGGGCGTACTGTTCCCGCTCCTCTTCGGACAGGCCGGCCAGCCGGGCGGACGCGTACTCCTGGTAAGCGTATTCCATATCGGCCAGCACCGACCCCGCAGACGGCGAGAATGTGACCTGTAACCGCTTCCCTTTCCCGCCCGGGTCTTTTGCCTCCGCCACGGACACGATCCCCTTGGCCGACAGCCGCTGGAGCAGCATGGACAAAACCGTGCCGGACACCCCGGCAAAATCCGCCAGCTCCTTCCGGGCGCATCCCTCCCACTGCCGCAGGTGGAGCAGCAGATCCGCCTCCGCCAGCGTCAGGCCGTTTTTCTGGGCGGCGGGTTCCAGGCAGTAATCCAGCAGCTTCCGCTCCCGGAGCGCGTCGTACAGCAGCCCCTCCCCGGACAGGGCGCCGGAATGGACCTGGGTGCGCTCATTTCCAAGCCTGGTGGAGAGGGGCAGCACGGCGCCGTCCTGGGCGGCGTCAATGAGGAAGCGGTATACCTTCAGCCGCCGCTTCTCGTACTCCGCCTCGTCCAGCACAGTCTTGTAGAACTCATTGTAGTACTCAAAGAGCATCAGCTTGGTGCGCACGGTTTTGGCAATGCTCAGCCCCTGGCTGGCCAGCGAGCCCTTGGTCTTGACATAGTAGTATATGGGCACCTGGAGGGCAAAAAACCGTTTGGCGTGACGGATATATTCCAGGTTGAACAGGAAGTCCTCGCACCAGCTGATGGCCGGGTCCATCTGCAAACGGTGCTCCATGATGATATCCCGGCGGTAGAGCTTGTTCCACAATACGCCGTAGTAAAAATCGGCGGGGTTTTCCATCATGTGGGCGGCGAACTCCTCCCGGGTAAGGGGGCCGTCCTCATCAATATCCCCTTTGGGGGACACGCGCTCCCCCACCACCCGGTAAAAATCGGAGATCACCATGTCGCAGCGGTGCTCCCGGGCGGCACGCACCAGCAGCTTGGTGGCGTTGGGGGTGATCCAGTCGTCGGCGTCCAGAAATTGCAGGTACTCCCCCCTGGCCTGGGACATGGCCTGGTTGCGGGTGTCGGACACCCCTGAGTTGGCCTTGTGGATCACCCGCACCCGGCCGTCCGCCTGGGCGTATCCGTCGCAGACGGCCCCGGAGCCATCCTTGCTGCCGTCGTCGGCCAGGATCAGCTCGAAATCGGCGAACTCCTGGTTCAGCACGCTGTCCACACAGCGGCGGAGGGTGGCTTGGGCATTATAGACGGGAACAATCACGCTGACACAAGGTTCCATAAAAGCACTCCCACTCATTGAAAAATCGGCAGAATCATTATAGCAATTCACCTTGGGGAATGCAAGGCCGCACCGTATAAAATGGAGGTGTCCCCTTGAAAATATGTCAAAAGCTCCGGCAGTGCGTTCAGCCGGCAGCGGCATCTGCCGTCCCCCGCCGCGCCGCCGATCCCCACCGGCAGCATCCCGGCAGCGCAGGCAGCCTCAATTCCAGAGGCGGCGTCCTCTACCACGGCGCACTGCCCCGGGGGGAGCCCAAGCAGCTGCGCCGCTTTCAAAAACACCTCCGGGTCCGGCTTGGCGCGGGTAATACTCACGCCGTCTGAAACGGCGTCAAACCAGCCCCCCAGCCCGGTCAAATCCAGAATTGTTTTCGCGTTCCGGCTGGAAGAGCCCACGGCCAGGCGGTACCCCCGTCCCTTCAGCGCCGACAGGGTGTCCACGGTCTCCAGGGCCACACTGTCCGGATTCATTGTTTGAAGCAGCCCCTGGTAAACGCGGTTTTTTTCCTCTGCCAGCGCGCATTTTTCTTGGCCGGAAAGGGGCGGGCCGCTGTAGCGCTCCAAAATGATCTCCAGGCTCTCCATCCGGCCGACCCCCCGGAGGCGGGCATTGGCAGCTTCGTCAAAATAGATCCCCAGGCTGCCGGCCAGCCGCTTCCACGCCTCAAAGTGGTATTGGTCGGTGTGCACCAACACCCCGTCCAGGTCAAATATAATGCCGCGAATACCCACCTTTGTGCCCCCTTCGGTCATGGCGCGGACAGGGCCACAGGCTCGCCGTCCACAGAAATGACAAGCGGCTCCCCCGCAAGCAAGGAAACGCTGCTATGCCCCCGGCCCACCTGAACCTTGAGCTTTCGGCCCAGATAGTTCAGGCAAAAGGAGAAACCGCTGCACACACTGGGGCATACAGGCGAAAGGCACAGGCCGGAGCCGTTGACGCGCAGGCCCGCGAAGCCGTAGGCAAAGGCAAGCCAGATTCCGCCCATGTTGGCCATGTGCAGCCCCTCGGAGGTGGTCCCGGTGAGATCGCACAGGTCGCAAAACGCGATCTGCTCTAAAAACCGTTCCGCCCTGCGGGTATCGCCCACAGAACAGGCGATAATGCTGAATATGGTGCGGGAGAGGGAGGAATCGTGGGTGGTGATCCCTTCGTAATAATCCAGCGCGGCGGCAATCTGGGCCTTTGTAAACAGCCTCTCCTGAAGCAGCATGGCCAGAAGCACGTCGGCCTGCTTACAGATCAGGTGGCGGTAAATGGTCAGCGGATGGAAATGGAGCAGCAACGGAAATCGGTTTTCGGGGATGCTTTCCATGGGCCAGGGGACCCGCTGCTCCTGCTCGTCGTCCTGAAGGTACAGGCCCAGCTCTTCCGAATAGGGGAGGTACATTTGGGCTGCCGCCCGCCGCCAGCTGTGGAGCTCACCGTCCTCCACCCCCATCCGGGCGCAGAAGTCCCGGTATTGCGACGGGGCCTCCCTGCCCATTTCAGCCAGCCAATCCGCCGCATATTCCAGGTTTGCCTTTGCCATCGCGTTGGTATAGCAGTTGTTGTTGACGAGAGCGGTATACTCATCCGGCCCGGTGACGCAGCTGATACAGAATTTGTGGCCCTTTGCGGGGTTATAAAACCCCAGCTGAAGCCAGAAGCGGGCGGTCTCCACCAGGATATCAAGGCCATATTGATAAATAAACGCATGGTCGCCGGTAATTCGGGCGTATTGGTCCACCGCATAGGCAATATCCGCGTTAATATGGTACTGGGCCGTTCCGGCAGGGTAATAGGGGGAGCATTCCTCGCCGTTAATGGTGCGCCAGGCATAGAGCGCGCCGGAGGAAAAGCCCAGCTCCCTGGCCCGTTCCACAGCCTTTGGAAGCGTGTGGTAACGGTAGAGCAGGACAGCCCGGGCAATATGGGGCTGGGTATAGGTCAGGAAAGGGAGCGTGTATATTTCGGTATCCCAGAAATAGTGTCCGTCATAGCCGGTTCCTGTAAGGCCCTTTGCCGCAAGGCCGGTCTTTCCGTCCCTCCCCACGCTGAAAAAGATCTGGCAGCAGGCCAAGCGGGCGCTCTGCTGGATCGGGATATTCCCCTCCAAAAGCAGGTCGGATTCCGACCAAAAGCGCTCCATATGCGAAATATGGGCATGGTATGCAGCGGAATACCCTTTTCTTTTCCCGTCCCGCGCCACTTGGGCGAGGCACATGAGGTCATCTTGTGTACAAAGGCCCTCATACTTGTCCAGCGCAATGATTTTGTCCAGCTGGAACAAGCAGGAGCCCGGCGCCCCGACAAATACGCTTGCGTTTGAATGGTGCTGCGGCTCCAGATTGGACGCGCTGTGGCACAAAACGACGCCGGCGGACAAATTTGACCGAAGCGAATGCTGTGTGAGGTAACGCGCGCCGTCAGAAAGTGTGCCCTGCGACATGACGCGGACAGATTCGCAGTCAAGCGCTGTGGCGCTCCGGCTGTCGTCTGAGCTGCGGGGGGCTTCCCGCGATGGGTCAATGGCGGATTCCATGCGCACCTGCACGCAGGAGGTTTCAGTCTCAACGGTAATCCGGCTGTACAGCAGCCTCGTCTCATCCAGGCAGGCGAAGCGCTGGAAGGAAACCCTGGCCCGGACGCCGGAGGGAGATTCCCAGTCAACAACCCGGTTCAAGGCGCCGTGCATCATGTCCAGCGTACGGGAGTAGGCATGGACACGGCCCCGGTTCAGGTCGAACCGCTCCCCATTCAGCCAAATGCCGATCCGCAGCGGATTGGCTATGGAAAGCATGGTCTGCCGGTTTTTTGCGTACCCATAGGCGGTTTCGGCGTAGGCGATGGGCTGGGCCCCATAAAAGCCATGTATAAACACAGCGTTGGAGGGGTCGCTGCCTGGGAGCTCCTCAAAACCGCCCCGCGCGCCGATGCGGCCGTTGCCGATGGAAAAAATAGACGCGGGGGCGGCCGCCGCCATGTCCAAAACGGTCTCCCGCAGCTGCCACGCATCGCCGCCAAAGCGCCCGGTCATGGTTCACATCCTGTTCTGTCCCAAACGTTGTCCGTGGTATACACCACCTGGACACGCCCCCAGGAGGCCGCCTCCACCCGCAGAGCGGCTTCATTCCCCCCAGGCCGTGATTCCAAAATCTTTTGGGCGCACATTTCGTAATCATGCAGGTAATCCTTCCCGATGGGCTTCTGGTGGTGCGCCGGCCAAATGCTGTCATATCGGTCCCCCTGGGCGCTCAAGCGCCGAATGCTGCGGGCGAACGTCTCCACGCTGCCACAGTGCTTGAGATTGAGCAGGATGCCCTGGGCGCACACCGTGTCCCCCGAAAAAAGCCGGCGGTTGGCGCAATCCAGAACACAGATGGACCCCGGCGTGTGGCCCGGTGTGTGTATCACCTCCAGCTCCCGTCCCCCCAGTTCCAGGCGTTCCCCATCCGTGAGCGGCCGCCAGGCCGCCATGGGGATTGCGCACCGCTTTTCAATCCGCTCCTTGAACGGGGACAGCAGCCACTGTTCCTCCGGGACTGCCGCTTCCCGCAAGAGGTTTGTCATAAAATCCCGCCGGACATCATAGGAACAGTGCTCCTGGTAGACAGCCTCGTCCGCAGGATGAAGGTAAACCGTCTCAAACTGCCAATTACAGCTGATGTGGTCCAGGTGCCCGTGGGTATTGATGACGAATACGGGCAAAGCCGTCAGCTGTCCGGCCACAGAGCGGTAGTCCAAGCCACCAAAGCCGGTATCAATCAGCACAGCGCGCCGGGCGCCGCAAAGCAGGTAGCCGTAAACGGTTCCCCCGTCTTCCTCAATGCAGTAGGTTTGCCGGTCGATTTGGGTAATCGTGTCGTTCGCTTTCATCATCGAACCTCATTTCTTAAAGCGTCAGAGAGGCCTTCCGTCCGACCCCTGGCGGCCTGGTCGTAGCGCACAGGGGTGATCCCCCGCTCCAGGCAGAGGGACTCCAGAACGCCCGTGGACAGGAGCTGGAATTCAACATCCCTGTACCGTGCGACATACTCGGCGGGAATCTCCGCGTTGCCCATCAGAAGGCTTTCGGGGGAATATTGGGCCGGGTGCATGGCGCAGAAATATTGGCCGTCCGCCAGCATATCCAGCCATGCGGCCCAGTTTTCCCTGCCCTGCTGCAATGTCAGCGCCACAGCCGGCTCAAACTGTTCCGGCGTCCTGTAGTACCCGCTGTGGTCGATCAGCCCCTTTCGGGCGGCCCACGCGCTCAACTCGCCGCGCAGCCCGGGAATGACGCGGTCGGGCATCATGTGCAGGTCAACGTAAGAGACAGGCAGGCCCAGGCGAATCAGGCGGTCCAGCTGGCAGTCAAATTCGTAGAGGATCTCCTCCAGCGCGGGCGCATTCCCTTCGAACCACTTGAGCGACGCCGGGAACTCCCCCGACGGCGTCAGCAGGCTCCGGATTCTGCGCGCATCCCCGCAGGGCCGCCATTTGACCCGGTCCCACTCCGAGTTGAGCACCGCGTGGAGGCCAAAGCAGCACGAGCGGAACTCCCGGACGCAATCAGCCCCCTGCTCTATCAAAGGCCCTGCCGCCATGCAGGAAATGTTCTTGATGAAACCTCTTCCGGCGGCCTGCCCAATGGCGGCATTCGCCCCGGGGCCCGAACCCAAATCGTCGGCCCGTGTAATCAAAGTAGTCATACGGGGCGCCCTTGCGCAATATGGCGTCCAAAAAAGTCCAGAATCGGGAAAATATGCTGGGGCAGGAAAAAGTCGGGGCCGCCCCCCGCGTGGGCCACGCCGGGCAAAATGTCCAGCACAAAGTCTTCCGGCGGCAGCACGTTCTCCACCGCCTTGGCGAAATTCAGGCTTTGGTTTACCGGCACGGCGGGGTCCCGGTCCCCGTGCTGCAAATACAGCGGCGCGATGCCGCCGCCGAGATAGGTGTGGGGGTTGGTGGGTTTCAAGTCCTCCGGCGTCGGCTTCTTGATGCCCAGCACCTTCTCCGAAAGCCCCCTGAACAGCAGCCAGATATAGAGCCGCTCCCACCATGCCCCAAAGCTGCCCACATCGCCCATGTCAATCTCGGGGCAGAGCGCGGCCACACCGCGTATGGGAACCTCATTCGCCGGCAGAAGCTCCTCCGGCAAGGGCATACCGCGCTTCATGCCCGCCATGAGAACCAGGTTCCCGCCTGCGGAAGTACCCCAAAGGAAAAAATTGTTGGGGTCAAGGCTGTACTGCCGGCTGTGGGCGGCCAGGAAAAGGATGGCCCGTTTCGTGTCATAGACCTGCGTGGGGTATTTCACCTGGGGAGAGAGCCGGTAATTGATGGCGGCAATGGCAAATCCCCGTTCCAGGGCATACAGCGTGGGATAGAGGTGGAAATCATGCTTGTCGCAGCTCGTCATGCCCCCGCCGTGTACGTTGATGATAACCGGGAAGGGGCCGTCTCCATTTTCCGGGAGATAAATATCAAGCGCTTGCAGGGGATCCGGCCCATAAGCGACATTTTCATATTTTCTCTTCAAATGCCCGGTCTTTGTCACCGGCATACGCCCGGAGGTGTCCATCCACTCTGGATTCAGGCCAGTCAGCTTTGCCATACCGATATTCCTCCTGTTTTATTGTAGTAAATGAATGTTCTGTAGGGCCTGGAACCGCCTGCCCCGGTATTTCCGGGCCTTGGATTTCCCTGGCAGGCTTACCGCCCCATAACCCTGGGCCCGGGGGCCCAAGGCCGTTCCGCCTCACCCTTTCAAGGCTCCCTCGGCCAGGCCGCTCATGATATTCTTTTGGAATGTGAGGAAAAAAACCAGCACCGGGACGACGGAGATGGTCAGCGCAGCCATGATGAGGTTCCAGTCGCTGAGGTATGTCCCAAAGAAGGAGCTGATGGCCAGCGGGATGGTGCGCATCTCCCTGGCGGAAATCAGAATCATGGGCAGCGAGAAGTCATTGAACACAGCCAGCGCGTCCAGAATGACGATGGTGGCGGTCATGGGCCGGATCAGCGGGAAGACAATGAGGAAAAAGCACCGTATCGGACCGCAGCCGTCGATCATGGCCGCCTCCTCAAGCTCTCTGGGGATGCTTTGGATGGCCCCCCGGTACAAAAAGATGGCAAGGGGGAGGGAAAATCCAATATAAATCAGGATAAGGCCGGGGAGGCTGTTGGTCAAGCCCAAATGTCCCGCGATGATGACAAGCGGGATCATCAGCGCCTGAAACGGGATCGTCATGGCCAGGACCAGCACAAAGAAAATGAGTTCGGTTGCCACATTCTTTTTGCGGGCCAATTGATAGGCCGCCATGCTCCCGAACAGGACAATACCGGCCACAGAGAAAATTGTGGTAACCAGGGAATTGCGGAGCGTAGGCCAGAAATTCATCTTTTCCAGCGCATTCGCAAAATTTTCCCAATGGAATTCAGTGGGAACAGAGAGGATAGACGATAAAATCTGCTGGTTAGACTTCACCGAGTTCATAATGACCAGGGCGACGGGAAAAACCGCCAACACCGCCAGCAGGATCATGACCAGCTCCATCAGCATGCTTTTCCAGGTATACCGGCCCTTCATCACTGCTCAACCCCTTTCCGGTCCATTAGCTTCACCTGGGCAAAGGATATCAGCATGATAATCAGGCAGAACAGGATGGCTTTCGCCGAGGCGTAAGACAGGAGGTTCCGCTTGAACGCGTCAAGGTAGATTCCCAGCGCAATCGACGTCGTAGAACCATAGGGTCCTCCGGAGGTGAGCGCATAAATCAGGTCAAAGGATTTCAGGCCGCTGACGATGCTGAGAAAAATGCTGACGGTAATCGTGGGCCGCATCAGCGGCAGCACAATCTTAAAAAAGCGGCCAAGAGATCCCGCGCCGTCAATGGAGGCCGCTTCCAGAAGGTTTTGGGGAATGCCCTGGAGTCCGGTCAGATAAATCATCATATAGTAGCCAAAAGATTGCCAGATGGCGGCGATAATCAAGGCGGCAAACGCGGTATTGGGCATACTGAGCCAATTTTTCTGGAGAAGCCCGCTGCCCAGAAGCCGGCCGATATGGGGAAACAGCCGAACCACAATCACATTCCAGATATAGCCCACGGATACGCCGCAAATCACCATTGGAAGAAAGTATGCCGCACGCAGAATGCCGCTCAGCTTGAGGTTTTTGTTCAGCGCCAGCGCCGCCAAAAAACCGAATATGTTCAGCCCTGCGGCCGTCACTATCATATACAGGAACGTAAAACGGAAGGAGGCCAGGAAAGCGCTCTCGCTGAACAGGTCAATATAGTTTTGCAGGCCAATAAAGGGAAACTCCATACTGATCCCGTTCCAGTCGTGAAGGGAATAGAACAGGGCCATCAGGAGGGGGATCAGGATAAAACAGACGATCAACGTAAGGGCAGGTAAGGTGAAAAGGGCAAAAACACCCGCATTTTTCAGCTTGGAGCGCGTAACCTTCATGAAGCGGCCTCCTTTCGAGGCAGGACCGGCGGCCTGATGTCCCCGGCCGCCAGTCCGCTTTGCCTTTATCCCACAGAATTCACCCGGCTGTTATAGAGATTTTGCAGCTCGGCAAGCGTCGCCTCGGCAGTAGCGGCGCCGGCAGCATACGCCTGGAGGGGCGTTGCGATATCATACAGGTAGCCCGCAGGCCAGTAATCGAAGCCCAGTGTGTCAAAGACCTCCCCGCGCTCCATGTAGGCAAACATATCGTTGTTGAGCATGCCCAGCTTGGAGTTGTCCGTCCCGCTGTAGGGAACAGCCAGTTGGAGGCCGTCGACCAGATAGGTCTGGATGTGGCCGTAAAACCAGTCCAGGAACTCCTTGGCCTGTTCCGCCACAGGGGACTCCTTATTGACGACCAGCGCCCCCGCCGTACCAATAGGGAGTTTTGTGTCGGCGGGGTTATCCGTAAGGGGCGCGGCGAAAATTCCGATCTTCAGCTCCGGATTGGTGGCCAGCAGAAGCGCCTCCAGCCAGGTACCCTGCTTGATCATGGCCATTTTTCCGGCGGCGAAGTCCGCCACCTGGTCATAGACGCCATAGCCAATGGACTGCTCGCCCAATCCGTAATCCAATGTCATATCATAGAGCCGGAAGAAATCACCAATATGGGCCAAATCGGCCAGCTGCATCCCGCCGGAATTCAAGCGGTCAGCCAAAACCCGCGTATCATCCTCGTACAAGAACGCATAGCCGAAGAGCTGGGCCAGATACCCCCATTCCTTCCATGCCTCGCCAAAGGGCTGGATCCCGGCCTGCTGAAGCTGGATGCAGGTCTCCTCCAACTCATCCAGGGTTTTGGGCAGCTTGGTGATGCCGGCCTGGTCAAACAAGTCCTTGTTATACACAAAACCGCCCGCGGAGATGCCGCAGGGCATTCCGTAGCATACGCCGTCCACGTATGCCGAGCTCTTGGCGCTGTCATACAGGGCTTCGGAAAACTTGCATCCGCTTACATCGGCCAAACGGTCGGCCCAGGCCAAAATGTCGGAGTTTGCCAGTTCAAAAATATCGGGGGCCTGATTGGAATTGAAGCGCGCGGCCAGGACAGCGGAGTAGTCATCCCCCGCGATCTCAACCTCCAGCGTGTTCCCGGTTTCCCTATTGTAATCTGCCGCCGCCTGATCCATTACCGCACTCCAGGCCGCATTTAAACCGTAGAGCCTGATTGTCACCGGGCCGGCAGGGGCCGGTGACTGCGCAGGTGGGGCAGAGTTCCCCCCGGATGTGGAGGCGGCGGGCGGGGCGGAACAGCCGGACAGCGTGGCGGCCAGCATTGTGAGTGCGCAAATCGCTGCAAGTATCCTTTTCATGTTTGACCTCCTGTTCGTTTTCTATGGGCCGAAGTGCTTACATTGACATTATACCGTCCTGTGATATAATAAATTATATATTTTTAACATTCTTATAGGTAGACAGAAAAGATTTTCAAAAAATATTGTGTTTTATTATGAAGGAGTATAGAGGAAATGCCTGATATTTTGGTTGGATTCCGCAAAAATAAGATGGATAATATGCTGTCCGCCTATCAGCATCCGCCTTACACATTAGAGCTTGAGCTTTCCAAATGGATGCTGGAGGCAGACAAAAAGAAAAGCCGAGAGGTTCTGGCAAAGATTAATTCCCTGGAGCGGGCCTACTTGTCGGACGTCATGGTACAGTCACTGCAATACTCACTGATTTGTGGGTGCACCTGCTATACGCGCACGGCAATCAAGGGGAGCGTTGATTCGGAGATCGCCTTTGACGCCAGCGACCAATACATATTAAGGATAGGCAAACTGAATTCTATCGCGCAGCTGAAAGAGCTGGAGTATGAGATGCTGGATGGGTTCATTGATCTGATCCAGAGCGCCAGAGAGCAAAAGGTGTCAAGCAATCCGGTCATTAACCAGCTGATCCTGTATATTCACGCCAACATACACCGGCGGATTACTTTGGATGAGCTGGCGGAAGTGGTCCACCTGCATCCTAACCATGTTTCACGTTTTTTCCGGCAGGAAATGGGGTGCAGCATTAGATCGTTCATTTCGGCCCACAAGATTCTGCTGATTCAAAAGTTTCTTGCCGAAACGGATCTGAAAATGGTGGATATTGCAATGGCCTTTGAATTCAGCAGCGCGGCGCACTTTTCAATATTTTTCAAAAAAAATGCCGGCATGACGCCCCACGCTTACCGCAGTGCCTGCGCGAAAGCAGCGGAGCAGTAAGAGGACGGCGCAAGTTCATCGGCAGATTTCCCAGTGCCGGCTTTTCGGAACGCCATGAAGCGCAAAACAAAAACCGCTTAAGAAGTTCACTTCATGAACTTCTTAAGCGGTTTTTCGGCTCAATATGTCCAAATCAATTTTATGCAGCCCGGCAGACTGGATTCCTCACCCCCCAGCTTCCGGGGGAAACGGGGCCGCAGCAAAATGAGTGGGCGGCAGTTTTACTCAGCTTTCAGCCGGAAGCGGGCTACCAGTTCCTTGAGCATGGCGGCCTGCCCGGACAGCTGTTCGCTGGCGGCGGCGCTGTTTTCTGCCGTGGCCACATTGGTCTGCACCACGTTGGAAATCTGCTCAATGCCCGCGGTAATCTCCTGGGTGTTGGCGGACTGCTGCTGGGTGTAATCCGCGATGCCGTCGATGAGCTCGCCCATCTCGTCGGCCTGCGCCACCACCGCCAGCATGGATTGGGAGGTATCCTGGGCGGCGTGGGCCCCTTCTTCCATGGAGTCCACCGTCTGGCCCAGCAGTACCGTGGTTTCCTTGGCGGCGTCGGAGGACTTGCCCGCCAGTATCCGAACCTCGTCGGCCACCACCGCGAAGCCCTTCCCGGCCTCGCCGGCCCGGGCAGCCTCCACCGCGGCGTTCAGCGCCAGAATATTGGTCTGGAAGGCTATATCCTCAATGATCTTGACAATGCGGTGGATCTCGGTGGAGCGGTCGCTGATCTTCTGAATGGACTCCGTCAGGCTCTGCATTTTCACGCTGCTCTCGGTCAGGCCCTCTTTCACGTTCTGGGAAAGCTCCCGGGCACGCTGGGCACCCTGGGCGACCCGGCGGACGCTCTCGGACACGGCGCTGATGTGGCCGGCCAACACGTCAACCTCGGCGGCCTGCTGGGTGGAGCCCTGGGACAGCTGGATCGCGCCGCTGGACACCTGTTCCGCCCCCGCGGCCACGTCCCGGGAGGAGGCGTGGAGCTGGCCCATCACGTTGTTGAGCTGAAGGGATATTTTATCCAGAGAGTCCTTGATTTTCGAGAATTCCCCGGTATACTCCTGCTTCAGGGTAAAGTCCAGATTCCCGTTCCCGATTTCCTGCAGCGTCCCGGCGATCTCGTCAATATAGGTGACGTAATCCCGCAGGCGGACGGTGACCCGGTTGAAGTCCTCCGCCAGAACGCCCAGCTCGTCCTTGGAACGGTAGTGGATGGTCTGGTTCAGCTCGCCCTCGGCAATGCGGGTGGCGGCTTGGCTCAGCTCCGCCACAGGCCGGCCGATAATGCGCCGCACCTGGATGATGACCAGCAGCGTGAGCACCGCCACCGCCAGCACCGCCACCACCAGCATAATGACGGTGAGCTGGTGAAGCTCCGAGAGCACCTCGCCCTGGGACACGTAGGCCACCGCCGTCCAGTCGCTGCCCGGCACTGCGGCGACCTGGATATATGTATTTTTGTCCAGGGTCAGCCCGTACTGCTTTGCCTGGATTTGCCGGCTGGTATAGGGGTAGATCCCGGTGGTCAGTTCGCTGAGCTTTTTGCCGGTGATCTCAGCGTCCCGGTGGCCGATGATGGTATCCGTACGGGTGTCCACCAGGAAAATGCCGCCGGTATCCTCAATCTGGATATTGCTGACGATCTTGGAGATAGAATCCAGGTACACGTCGGCCGCAGCTACGCCGCGCACCGAGCCGTCGCTGTTTTTCAGCACCCCGGAGGCGCCCACCACATAGGATTGGCTGTCCTCATCAAAATACACATCCCCCAAAATAAACTCCTGGGAGGCCACGCCGTCCTGATACCAGCTTTTGGACAGGGCATCGAAGTCCGGCCCCGGAACAAAAGAGGCATGGTACAGCGAACCGTCGGACAGCGCCACATACAGCCCCGCGGGATAGGCGTCGCTTTTTCCCACGGTGTGGCGGATGTACTCCTGCATGGTGGGGATATCCATATCCTCGTATTCTATGGTGTCCCTCTGGGTCTCCAGCATGGTCAGCGTGCTGTTCATCCACGCCCGGGTCTCCTGCAGGGTCCGTTCCGTAGTAGTCAGAAGCAGATTCTCGCTTTTTTCCAGCAGCGCGTTGGACATTTGTACATAGACCACCACCAGCAGCAGCGCCAGCGCCAGTACCGCGCTGCCCACCGTGGCAAATACCAGCTTCCCTGTGACGCCCATCCCCCGTTTTGATGCCGGGCGGCCAAGCCGTTTTTTCTTTTCCTTCATTGCAAGACGTCCTCTCAGTTTTAGTTTCAGAAAAACATCACCGTGTCATTGTGATAATAGCAGGTGCAGGGTCAAAATGCAAGAAATTTGTGGCTATTAAGGTATTTTTTGCTCCAAGCTGTAAGATATTGGGTGAAATGGTTCAAACTTGATGTGGCCGCATGTCCTTTTTCATCAGCGCTGCCGCACCGCTTCTCAATCATTTTGTTCACTTCCTGTATTACCCGCCCAGGGCATCCCCCCTTCCGTAGAATTTCCAAACTAACCATAGTGTACCACAGTAAACCGCAAAATACAAGCGGCCCCATGTAAAGGTGAAAAATCACCACGCCCAGAGAAATACAGACGGGGGAATGGGCTATGGCCGATAGAAAGAAGGGGCAAGGGACAAGCTCCTTAACAGCGCGGCTGAGATGCCCTGGGGGACGTGAAGGACTACGATCCTCCGCTCCCTCGGCATCATATACCGGGAACGCGCCGGGCAGAACATACGCAAGTACCTGATGGATAACAGCTTCATCGACTGCATGGTCCAACTCCCGGCCAACCTGTTTTTCAGAGCAAGCATTGCCACCTGCACCATGGTTCTAAAATAGGGATAGGCGAGTTAGCTGTCCGAGCCAGCGGGATCTCTCGCGGGACTTCTGCGGGACACAAAACAAAAACCGCTTAAAAAGTTCACAAAATGAACAATTCAAGCAGTTTTTGGTTTATGTGGCGAAATTGCTTTTCCAGCCTGGGTCAAAACGGGGTCCCCGCGCGAGCCCAGTGAAACGGGTCGCGTGGGGATAAGCGGAGCAGCGGGATGAGCGAGCTCCGTCGCTTTTGCAAAAAAACGTCGGAGCAAGCAATTTGAAGCTTGCTCCGACGTGGTACGCCCGAAGGGACTCGAACCCCCAACATTCAGAACCGGAATGTGTTTTTTTGCGTGATAAAGTGTATCAAAACTCATTAGCTTGTGTTGTGGTGTCCATCGTCCAAAGCAGGCGTAGCAAGAATTTCCAATCACAACCGAAAAATCCGATTTTTCGGAAGTTTGCGGGACATTTGCGGGACGTGCGGGACAGGCTATTCTTCATCAACCAAACAAAACCCGCCCTGGATTTCTCCGGGGCGGGCCAGCCTGTCGAAAAAGTCAGCCTAAAGGCAGACTTTTTCGTGTTCGTGTGGTAAGATAGAGCAGGGTGAGAAAAATGCTGGAGCGAGGGAAAATGGAGCGCGGGGTAGTGGAGCTGGTGGACACGGAGAGCCTCATGCCACAGGAGCACCTGCTGCGGAAGGTGGACAGGGCGGTAGATTTCGGAAGGATTTATAGAATTGTGGAGCCGCTGTACAGTAAAGATGAGGGACGGCCCAGCGTGGATCCGGTGGTGCTGTTCAAGCTGGTGCTGCTCCAGCATCTGGAGGGGATTTCATCCCTGCGCGGGACGCTTCGCCGGGCTGAGACAGACATCGCGTACCGATGGTTTTTGGGATATACGCTGAATGAAGAACTGCCGCACTTCTCCACGGTGAGCTATAACTTCCGGCATCGCTTTACAGAGGAAACGATAGAGGCGATATTTCGATGGATTTTGGATGAGGCGGGGAGCGTGGGAGCGTTGACCCCGACGGCAGTATTTGTGGATGGGACGCACATCAAAGCCAGCGCGAACCTGAACAAGAAAATCAGGCAGGAGGTTCCGGTGGCGGCCAAACGGTATCAGGAAGGGCTGCTGGCGGAGATCAACGCGGACCGGGAGGCCCACGGGAAGAAGCCTTTTGATGACGATATGGATGATAAACCGCCGAAATGTGGCGGGAAGAAGCGGGACAACACCTCGAAAAAGAAGCTGGCGCGGCGGAAGAAGGCGGGCTTCAAAACGGTGACAAAAAGCACGACAGACCCGGAATGCGGTGTATTTGCAAAGGGGAAGCACCAGCGGCAGTTTGCCTATGAGGCTCACACCGTCTGCGACAAGAACGGCTATATTCTGGAAGCGGTGGTTACCCCCGGCAATGTCCACGACAGCGTGGCGTTTGATGATGTTTACGATAAAGTGACCCAGGCCTTCCCGGAGATTGAAACCATCGTGGCGGATTCTGCCTATAAAACTCCACACATCTGCAAAAAAGTGTTTGGCGATGGCCGGGTGCTGTCCACCGCCTACAAGCGGCCTATGACCATGAAAGGCGGGCACGAGTGGTGGAAGTATGTCTATGATGAGTATTATGACTGTGTGATCTGCCCGGAATACCAGGTTTTGTCCTACCGCACCACTAACCGGGAGGGATACCGGGAATATTGCAGCGACCCCAAAATCTGCGCCCAATGTCCCACCAGGCAGTTATGCACACGCTCCAAAAACTGCGTAAAGACCGTCCTGCGCCATATCTGGAAGGCCTATGAAGAGCTGGCCGACGACGCTAGGTAAACCCCGGAATACAGGGAGCTTTACGCGAAGCGCAAAGAAACCATTGAGCGGGTTTTTGCCGACGCCAAAGAAAAGCATGGTATGCGTTATACCTACTACAGAGGTCTGGCCCAGGTTTCCAACTGGGTGAGGCTGAAATTTGCTGCCATGAATCTCAAAAAGCTGGCAAACTGGAAAGCCCAAAGAACAGTGCCTGCTCCTCATTTCCCGCTTTTGCCGCAATTCCTCTTTCATATTTTACGGCCTGTCTGGTTCCTCGCCAGACAGGCCGCTTTTCGACAGGTT